>JAABUQ010012723.1_pt1 | contig 10390 bp, 16 predicted proteins | sample 5560001 | NCBI WGS metagenome assembly JAABUQ01 (sample SAMN10711888, study PRJNA513371) | rock metagenome | isolation source: Antarctica rocks | place: Antarctica: Victoria Land, Finger Mt nord | collected 2015-12-18 | reverse complement strand
AGTTCCCCCCCCCCCCCCCCCCCCCCAGAGGCCCGAATAACTCCCTATCCTCTCACTCCCACAGCGCCAATCCACCTCCAATCCCAACCAACCTCCAATCCCAACCATTAGTCCCCACATCACACCTTATCTTCGCACCGTTATCGTGAAACCGATCTTCCATTCTTAAACCGCGCGGAAGGGGGATTTGGGGTGTTCGTGTTTCGTTGGCTTGGTCGAGGTGGGAAGGGGGCTTGATGAACGGGTTGGGGTCGGGAAGGGGGGAGGGGGGGGGAGAGGGAGGAAGGAAGAGAAAGAGAAAGAAAGAAGCAGAGGATGGAGAGAGTGAGAGGAAGAAGAGAAGACGGGAGGGAAGGGGGGAGGGAGGGAGGGATGCACGGTGTGAGGAGGTGTGGGTGTTTGTGACAGAACGGGGTTGGAGGTGTAAGTGGTGACTTAGGTTCGTTTCGCCAGATGCCTTGGTCTGGATTATCAGATTTCAAGGATAGGATGGCCATGGACCGGGAAAAGAGGAAGAGCAGAGGGGCGTGATGGGTGTGCGCCGGTGTTGTGAGTGTATGGCGATATGTAAAGTTGGTCTTGAAATGTTTGTGGTATTCGCAAGAGGGGGTGGTGGTGTCCAGAGATTACTTGGATTGATTTGTTGGGTTGCTCAGTTGGTCTGCTCTTGTTTTCTTTTCCAAACCTATATTGGTGAGAGAATCGAGCTCGGCTTTGACGTGCCGGATATAGCAGATAGTTGCTGTCGACCAGTACTCAGCCCAGTTAGGTAGTATCCATGCATGATATTGTCGGATAAGCACAAATGTTCAGATCTCGATCGCCAAGTCCAAAAGCCCATTAATCATCCGACCGCAGACGAAGAGTTTATGCGAAACTCAAAGCCACAGACAGAATCGATTGGACGCGAAGATAGAAATTGCCTTAAAGTAAAGGTAAGGCAAGAGCTACACGAGCAGCTGAATGCGAAAAATGGGCACTTCGCCTGCATCCTAAGACGAGGGCTTTCTCTAGGTACCTACGAGCCTGCAAGCCACCAAAGCCTCTCAAAGACGAACGCCGATGCCCCGATCCACCATACCACTTCGTGAAGAACTCTTTCGTAGGTCCACCATTGCGCCTTCTTCCCATGGTTCTGCCCAAGCCGCACAACCCAAGCTATATGAAGGTAACAATGCTCGTCTGATGTCGAAGATCAGGCGGTAGAGGTGCGCCTCTGATAAGGCGGGTATCATCGCTATGGAAATCCTAGCAAAACTGCTCCGATGGCTCATGACGATAATGACAAGTGGAAATTGAATGATATTTTTTTGTTTGGTTGCGACGTCCAGGTCCAAGAACTCATACAAGCAAGTACAAAGATCAAAACTCCAAGCGATGAGAGTTCTAAGCCGATGCAGGTTCGTGGTCCAGTATCGCGTGGTCCCCTTAAAGATCGACAACACCACCCAAGTGTTAATCACATCATGGAACACAGGTATCCGAGTAGTGGTTGAAGTGAAAGTATATATGCGTCGTGAGGTGTGATGTATAGTACCATGCTATGCGCTGAGGTTCGTGATTATTGAGACAAAGGACTTGACTCCTTCGGTCGAAGGTTCGAGCCGGTGGAAGCTTTTGTGCCCATCTTCCGTGTGAGCTTGGCATAGTCTGTGGAGTCTTAGCGATTGCACAGGGAAGCATTGATTGTTCTCTTACGTAGCCCGCAAGCATTACAAAGGGTCCTTGCACCGTCAGGGCCTCTCCGCCATTCGGGCGTCTCCGCTCGGTTGCAGCTGTGACAACGACCAGGTGGTGCGGCTCTCTGCTGAACGATTAGTGAGATTTGATCAACACGAGCTTTCTAGGACGTACGCCTCTTCTTTTCTTTGCATCGGCACCAGCAAATCCACCTGCACCTTCGGACTTATCGCCATACAAGCTGTCATCATCGTTTTCTAGTAAAGCCTTTTGTCCTTGCTCTTGCTTGTGCCTCTCGGCCAGGTCGTCCCGCTGCTTTATGATGAGTTCCCGGATGCGCTCCATTGATGCAAGGACTCCTCTCTGTTGCTTAATCATATCGTCGCATTCGGCGACAGTCGGGAGCGACTGCGGTGTCGGCCCTGATCTTTGATGTTGATACGCTTGATAGCTGTATTGCTTGCTGAAGTTCAGAGTCCGTCCGCTGCCCTCCGCAATCTATAATATATCAGCAACGGCCAGTGACACGGGTGATGCGAAGACAATCACCTCGTTGAGCGATGTCTCAAGATCAAAGATGTCAAGGTGACGTTTGACCGTTTCCCCAAACGCCTGATGCTTGGGACTACCTTTCGACGCAGCTTTCCTCGCCTCTTCAGCTCGATCTATGTCAGAGCCTACTGATCGCCATGTTGGTGGTTGTAATGGGGGCGGCTGGAAGCGAGGAACGCTTGACGAGGTCATTGGGTATGCGTAGGTTGGGTGATATGGACTGTAGGCATACTGGGAACTCATGGTATGCGCCGGTTTGGAGCCAGAATCGTATGGAGGTGATGATTGTCGATATTGACCTGCGTAAGCCGTGGGCTGCGATGCAATCATTGGACTTGAGGCTGTTCTCGGTGTATGTTGGGCGTGATGTTGCGATGTCAAAGAGGGTGGAAATTGATGTGGCGCAACGTCACTGGGTAGGTGGGGAGAGTATTGCGGCCGGAGCGACTTTTCTGAATGCTCTGGGGCCCGGTAGCCCGAGGGATAGCCTTGAGAATAGGAGTGTGATGCTTTGAAGGGGGTGATATCGGGTCTTAATCGTGAAATAGGGCTGATTGGGCTTCGTTGTGTTGCGGATGGTGGGGCCTGCGAGGCTGCGGCAGACTTGGAAAGTAAGGAGCTGATGGGTATGTGTTGGTCGTGGCCAAGTGCTTCGTGTATAGAGGGAAGAGATTGTAGTTTGGGTAATGGTGTAGACTCCTTCTCTTCCTCTATTGCCCGACGGGATTCTGGAGGTGATATATAGCCATTGTTCGCTCCGACAACCGAGCTGGCAGCAGATGACGGGTATGAATACGGAGGAGGTGGACCGGAGTAGATGGACGGACTGGCAAGAGGCGGAGCGGGCATGTTCAGAGCCGACGGCATCGGGATCTTGTGATTGTAGACCGATGTTTCCTTCTTGATTTTCTCCAGATCCCAGAAGTTGAGCGACGGCAAGGAATTACTGGAGAACAATCAGTACGGGAAGTCGGTTTCAGACTCGGCCATCGTGGGACATGGTCAGGTTGCGGAGAACATACTTTTGCCTGACTGCGTCTGCCATTGCCATGGCGCGGTATTTGCACCCAATCCTCTATTGTATGGACCCTCAATACTGCCTCAGCATGCCTTTGATAGCTTTTTTCTCCCAGGGCTCTCCGTGTATTGCTGTCATTCACTGCTGATTGAGACAGGAGATCTGTATGCGGACCCAGCCGTTACGATGACGACAGTCAATCAACGGACGTGAAGAGCAGCGACGGGTCCTGCCTGATTCAAGATTCAGAATCCAAAGCGTGGTAGAACCGTTGTTCGACGTTTAAAGGAAACTGTTGCACCCGTTGGTGGTGGACCAGGTCAACCACGGAACGTGCAGTCCCAAGGGAGAGGAACGAGATCCTGCAGTCCTGGTACGATTCGCCACCAGCACTTGGATCCGATCTTCGCTGCCGGAGCAGTCGCTGGCGATAACAAGGTGGTGATACTACGATTCGGGGGGATGGCAAGCGCGAATATGGAGTTGTAGGAGTGCGAACGACGGGTTTCGTGGAATGGTTACGAGTGGAAGGATATGTACATCAAGAGGGCTGCAGGTGGGAAGGAGAGAGTTGAATGGCAGTGGATTGGTCGGCGGGCACCAGATGGATTTGGGGAGTGGAGGGGGAAGAGAGTTTGGCAGATCGGTTGCAACTTGCAGTCCGCCCGATACGACACCAGTCCCCAAATGGCTAGTCATCCAGTCTGGATACTTTAGGAAGACTGGGGAGTTGGATCACGCCTCTTGTAACCTTATCCCTTTGGGCTGCCAGCTGCGGCCAAAGCGCTTTGGCACCGTTGCAGGCATGCATCTTGCAGGCAATAGCAGTTTGCAGATGGCTATAACACAGCGTCTACTGCTTGTGCAAAACACCTACACCTACCGACTTGCTCGTACATGACGGGCTGACAAAGCGACAAGCGATTGGAACACCACACCATCAGCCATCTGTGGGTGGAGCGGCAATCGAACGATCGGAGATGAAGCCATCCCGTAGGACTAGGCTCTGCAAACCCGGTGCTTGCCCCAATCCAGCTCCATCTTACGAACTTTAAAGCATTAACCGAGGAATAAAACGGTCAAGGGTGGTGGGGGGGCATGAGCGATTCAGCCCCTTCCACTGAAGGATCTCGATCGCAGCCTGTTCCAGTCTTATAATCATCATCATGATGTGACCCACGCACGGCCGGTGATGATTCAAAGACTCCCACGTGAGCCGCGCTAGCTACCGCTTGTGCATTTCCAAGCCATTATTCTCTTCCAACGGTCCTACAGTGGTACATCTGCTAGGCGAATAGGATATTCTAGCCGATCCCCTCTATTCGACCTCATGTCCCTGCGCCCCAGCTGTTGTTGCTACAGCCACTTACCTATACCGCCCATGCACGACATATCTCCCTTTTCAAGGAAAGGAGCAGGTTGGGCCGAATGATGCGCTTGCCGTACCTTACAGAAGCATTGATCCCAAACAGCGGCAACCGTGGACAACAGCGCTCGTCCTGAACGCAGCCTCTGATGAAACAGTATCAAAAGACACTGAGGAACGTGGCAACGGCTGGTAGATTCTGATCATAATCACGGGTCCAGCTTTCCCGTTTGATGATAAGGAACCTAGCTCCCTAGTTCGCAATCCCCTCCAGTCCTTTTGACTTTAGCGTCTGCAAAGCGACACCCTCACTGCCTTAGGCTGGTGTTACATCAGATCAAGCTAAAATCTGAGATCCCGCACCCGTGGTCTTGGAACGTGTAGCGTTTTGCTGAGCCGACGAAAGCAGTAATCCCTCGCCGTCCAAGCTTCTGATGACCAGCTTGTGTGATTTGGCAGTGGTTTTCAGCGCCGGAGAATGTTGAGGCCAGCTGCGTAGTCGGCTGCCTGCGTCTGATTCTACAAAAGATTGCATGGCGGGCAGCCATGTGGTTCGGGCTGGGGAACTAAAGTAAACATTTCCTAGCGCAGAGAAGGATGATGGAGAAAATCAAAGGCAATGGTAAAGTCGGATGGCAACCGAGTTCGGCACGGAAGACGGAGCCTCCCCACACTCGCCTCTTTGGTTTGCGATACAACAACTTTGACAGATGCAATGTTCCCACACTGTTTTCACGCAGCTATCCCTACGGAGTACTTCTGCCGCCATGACATTCCAGCGGGGCGGCCTCCATGCAGGTCGCCGGCCCTGGTAGAGGCGGCATACAACCTGCCGCTTGATTCGGCCCGCATGTGTATTGGGCAAGTCGTGGAACAGGTGTCCACTTATCGTATTCAGGTTCAGAGTGTCAAAGTAGACAAAGGGAGTCGCAGTAGCGAAAAGGACGTGCAGCGACGTGATGCTGAACCATCGCGTCGGAAATGGTTCCATTGGCTCGTCGCTAGTTGAGGATCTGGCGATTCTGAGCAGCATGATCGATGATCGGCTTCCAGTCCATTGGCTCGGAGCTGTCCTGTCAAGCTCCCAGATTCGCCATGCAATTCGCCGCATGAAGTGCATTCTTTCTTGATTTCACGTGAGAGCTGGATCCACTGGGATCGCGAATTGCAGCTTGGCAGTATTATGGTCACGAAACAACGAGGAACGACATGCACAATAACCCGAGCCACAGAGTCAGCATCGTTTGCGAACGTGATGGAATCGTCATGGAAGTTGCCACACACCGCGAGACCGTGAAGGTTTTCTCTTTATTACGCCAAATTCGTACAGCTCCCTCAAGGTTTCCTGGCGAATTGGAGATGGTAACGCAAAGCTCTGCCGACTTCTGCTTAGATCAACTGCAAGATTTAAGCCTCCTCGACCCTCGGAGGCTGTTATCGAGTTCATGGAGTGGAATTGTCGGATTGCGGGCATCAGCGCTGTCAATTCCCTATCCTTCCTGGTCGTGGATACTTCGTGTGTCCAACGTGCTGGAAGGGAAAAGAACATCACCACAAGGATCGATATCAGGGGCCGTGCATTGGCTCTTAATCCCTTGAGTGCATAAAGCTAACGACGAATCAGACGAGATCAACGTCTCGGAAGGAACAAGCTTCAGAGGCGCCGCACTTCTAATTTTCCAAGCGACCCTGTTGCCAGCACAGCAGCCAGCAACCGATCAGAAGCCTTCAACTCCGCCACCCCCGATCATCTTACGCCGATCGCGATCTTGTTCGTACTATGCCGCCGATCGCTGCCGTTTGCCCAAGATCTTGTTGGAGCCATACCCATGGGCCATACGCCCGTTGGTGCCGCTTTGGGCAAAGCCGAGCGCGCCAAGACACAACGGTCCTTCTAGTCTTCTACGAAGGATTTGGTACATTATCGGCGATCGGGTGACATCTATTGATATGGCGATACCTCCAGTCAGTACATATGCGGCCACTGCTTCTGATGATCCACCATATCCTCCACTCTACGGTTTTCTCGTTGCAGCAGCGTGGGGTGTTTCCGGTAGATCAATACGAGGAAACCAAGGAATGGAGTCGCTTGAGGTTCCTGTCCCGCTTTTGATACTTGAAACTATTCCTCCAAGCGCGCGAGGGCTTCCAAAAGGATCAAGTCGCTGTATTGTGCCTCTCTAAGTCTCTCGATGATCCGAGTTCTGCATAATCGGTCGAGATGGGCGGAAAAAGACCATCACACTCTCCTTTCATGCGGCGTGTTGCCCTGTTGCGCCGTGCACAGGTCTCTTTTCCGTCCTGTCAGGGTTATAAGGCTTAACCCTAGACCTGTGCACCTAAATCACTAGCGCGTTGCATTGATAGGTAGATTGCATTAATTGGTGAAAACGAGTCAGGATTTAATTTTCCTCGTAGGTGGCCTTCGAGTTCATGTGCATATGCCTCGGCGATCCTTTTTGACTGCTGCACCTGTCAGTCATGCATGCAATCAACCATCTTGCATATCACGCAGTCGCAAAGAAGGTGCTCATTTCGCACTGCAGATGCGGGCAGCGTCTGTTGCATTCACATACCCTTTCGAGCGGCAGAGACCGAGTCCACCAATGTTGGATTTTTGAGCACTCATCCACGCTTATGGTACTGACAGAACTGCTGTGCAGCTACGCACGGATCTTCGCGAATCGGCAGGTGACGTGTCGTCCTCCCAGCCACCAACCAATCTTCTGCAACTCTGACAGCGGCACCAGGCAGCATAAAGTCTCCGAATCGTATGCAGCGGCAATCAGCATTCACTCCTCGATCATCCGGATCTGGACGCATACCTCCACTCGAAAGTCGCTACCTGTCTCTCACGCTTAGCTGCAGACTTCTCTTCTACAAAGTACTTGTTGTCTGGTTTCCGCATTCTACCTTCGACTGGGACCTGTCGCCTGAGCTCCATGCATATAGCATATAGCATATCACATTCCACCAAGTGCTTCTGCTTCCTTGGCTCAGATGCTATGACTCTAGTCTGCCACCGCGCACTACCTCGCAATAACGCTTGCCTGCATCCCGAACGGCTGCCGACACCTGTCAAACTTGCATGCTGCCGCTCGCCATTATCGTTCGAATTATCCTTCCCTTGCCCGCCCTTCTCAAGAACCCAAGGACATTTAGACTTTGAAGCTAGACAGTGCGACATTGTACAAGCTGTCACGCGTGACACTGGCCCACGTTTGTGATACTGCCATCGATAAACAGGGTCTGCGGCCAAGATCGGCACTGCCAAATGTGCTTACCCTTACGAAGCCACTGCCCTGGGTCAGAGGCGAGTATCTGGGAACGATACGTTGCCGGATGATGGATACGTACACCTCTCTGGGATCTGTCTTGGAGCGGCATTCGAAGAGTCTTGCGACATATTCTGCAAGAGCTGAGACTGGCCAAGTAGCTAGCTACCTTGCCAGTCACGGAGCTGGCGGTCTTTGGAGCGGTCCCCCAAGGAGCCTTCCGCTCACCCTATCAGTCACCAACACTAGGCAGCATTGCCTCTTCCTCCGGCCAAGAGTGACTTGCTTTGCATAGGATCATCTAACAAACCAGCGTGCGGAACTGCCAAGGTTCACTGACGAGGAGCCAGGGCTGGACAAAGTAAACATCCTTTTTTCTTACGGATTCAGTACCGGTTTGAATCTTGAGCCTGACTTCAGTATGACTTAGTAGGAGTCTGGGTTCCCCTGTAGTCACGTTTTCCGCTTGTCCAAGGTAGCGTTCGACTCGCTCTCCTCTTTCAGACATGGCTTAAGCTCACCTGCCTCTCGCTGAACAGGTACAGTAGCTCTTTCTCTGGATTTGGTTCCGAGCTTCCTAGTGCTATAGCAGATTAGGAAGTGCAGCTTTCGGCTCCCAGATAGATTATAAAATACCTAATCCAGAGCTTCCTCGCTTGTCTAAGGTTGTTTCCACACACCTCTCCCGCCAGAGCGTTCAACGACTGACAAAGTCCCTTTAGAGGGTTGAGCCAATCCAGCATTATGCATAGGACGCGATAGCACGCTACATGATTCAGACTTTACTTATCCATGGACACCGAGCTCACGCACTCATAGGATATCACGCGCTCCCTACTCCAAGTCTATCTGTACATTCTTGCAAGCAACCTACCTAAATGAACCAGCTATCCACGAAGCTTCCTCCCTCTCCTTACTCCAAGCCCGTCCCCTACATGAAGCCAACGAATACCTAACTTAATCAACTACCTAGCTTTTCCACAACCTCTCATCCCCTTCAATCCCCTCGGCCCAAAACTTCCAGATCGCTGCCTGGAACCTGTCTCCTCGACCATCAAACGTAGAGTCTATCTCTTCCGAAGCTAGTTATGTGCACGCAAAACGAGACGAGCGATGAAGAAGGATGACACATCTGCAGCAAGCTTCTCTTTTCTGATTCCAAGCTCACCTGTGGTTTTCGCTCAACAAAGCGAGTGCCCTTTCGATGATCCCTCTGTGGGATGTGTGGATGTCCATCGGTTGATCGTCCTTGGTCTTGTTTTTTATGAGCTTGTCTTGTTTTCACCCTCGAGAGCGTCCTTTCGATCATCCATAATATGGTCCTCAAATTTCTAGGAGCTCGTTCTTGCACGCCAGCCGCTTTCTTCTATCCCTCGAAACGCCCGTGCTTGCCATTAGGGTCTTGTCGTTATCCCTCCAAAAATTGTTCCAACCTCTCCACGACCTTGTGCTTCTTGTGCAGATCCTAGACGAGCTTGAGCGACCTCCCCGGGTCCCTTGGCAATACATGGTCCGCGTACTGAAAGCCAAGCTCCTCGGTGTTATCCTGTTTTTGCTTTTTTTCTGGTCGGTGTGATTCTTTTCACTGCCATCCTTTTCACTGCCATCCTTCTCGCCGCCATCCTCCTGACTAGTCCCTCCGTTCTTCTCATCTTCCCAGCTCTCGACCTCCATGCTCTCTCTCCCGTCATCTCCTATTTCCCCCAATCCCCAACAGCTAGGCGCTTGCCCCTCTGGCACGCACGGCGTATTTCGCAGTCTAGCTTTTTAAACAGTCGACAGAAACCTTCCTCGGTAGCCATTCCCTCATTGCCATCTCGTCTGCTCGCAGCCACCTTGCTCCCCCTCCTCTCACTATAATTTCCTTCGCCAGAACCCCTAACATCATGATAGTTGCCCCTATCCCACACAAGACCGTTTTCGCAGTCCGCCTCTTATGACACTAGTCAACGAAAACCTTCCTCAGTAGCTGTTCCCTTACTGTCTGTCCTCTTCCCAGCTCTCAACCTCCCTATTCTCACGCCCCCTTCTCGTCACTTTCATCCTCCACAGCTAGACACTTGATGCTCTCCTAACTCACAACTCTGATTCCGCCCTCGGCCTTTTCTTTGTCATCAACCCGCCCCTTCAAGTCCTTGTAACACAAAGCACAGAGGTCAAAATACTCCCAAGCGTACGCTCAGGCATCTTCGTCGGAACCCCATAGACCACAACCCACTCCTCCCTACCCACTCACCCCCTCCTCCACTCTCTTCTCTCCACTCTTCCTAAATCTCGGTTCCCACAATCTCACCCAAGCCCATCCTACTTTGCCCTCGCGGAACAACCACTTCTCCATAAAACAATCGCTATTTCTACTCTACCCTACAATTCCCGCTCTAGCCTACTCATATCTCCATCTTTGCCGGTTCATGTGATACCAATGCAACGCCTGGTAGAGGATGGGGTGGGCGTGATTGGGTGTATTGAGCGCGTTTTAGAGTGGGATGGGTGGATGGG
>JAABUQ010012722.1_pt1 | contig 10391 bp, 12 predicted proteins | sample 5560001 | NCBI WGS metagenome assembly JAABUQ01 (sample SAMN10711888, study PRJNA513371) | rock metagenome | isolation source: Antarctica rocks | place: Antarctica: Victoria Land, Finger Mt nord | collected 2015-12-18 | reverse complement strand
TACGGGTAGAAAGTGGTCACAATGCGCCGGCTTTCATCCTGGTGGTCGGTAAGAAGAATCACAAGAGTGCTCCAAAGGCCGCTCCGATGCTGGTGCGGAGGCTTCTTTGAAATCAGCGAGCACGATGGCGTCCGGTCCGTTCTCACCTGTGCCGGCCTTCAAGCCCGCCGACACTGCCGCCCATCCAGCGTCCAAAACGCGGAGGTTATAGGCCAGGCTGCCGACGCTGCCTGCAAGCTCTCCGAGGCTCTGGCGCCAGACCCGGACAGCTTCCCGCTGTGTGGCAAGGGCCTGGTTTAGGGCTAAAAGGGCCCGGTCTAGCCTGGCTGCCGCATCGTCCGCCCCCGGTGCTGCCGCCTCCGGCACGAGACGGACACTGTCAGGAAACCGGATCACGTTGGCGCCGGCCGCCTCGCGTCGTGCGGCGGTCGACATCGGTCCGTCTGCGTCGGTATCAGGCATCTGCTGTAGTCCTCGTTGCCTCACGCGGTACGGAAAAGCCCGCCCGCGCCTTGCACTGCAAAATGGCAGCGCTGTTTTAGCAGGCTGCTAAAGTCGTGCGACCCACGATTGATTGGCCTCGCTCCCTGTGGGCGCGCTGATCTCGTGGCCACTGGTGGACGACGACGGCGGTGCTTATGAGGGCTGCCTTTCTCGTTCCCGCTCCAAAGCAGAGCCTGTCGGGATGCGAAAAAGGCTGGCCCCCAATGCCCCTAAGTGGCGTTGCGAGCGGCGCGGCGCCGGATCAGGCCGACGCCGGCAAGGCCGGTCCCGAGCAGGGCGAGTGACATGGGTTCGGGAACGTTGCTGACCGACGCATCCAGGCTCAGCCTTTCACTGCCCTGGGTCGTGATGGTGATCACCTCGGTCAGGGCGAACGAACCATCAGTGACGGCGGACGCTGTGGCGCTGCTGCCTAGATTGACGCTGCTCAGCAGCGTGCAGCCGGCTGCGCACCCTGGATTGTTCAAGGTGTCGGAGTTATCGAGATACGACTGGGCGGTCACGGTGGCGGTGCCGTTGGCCACGTTACCCGTGAACTGCGTGAGCCAGTTCGACGCCCCGAATGGCGAGGTGAAGCCCGCTCCGGTCAAGGTGATGACGAGGGTGCCCCCTGCATTGCTCGAAAGATCGAAGGTCGCGAGGTCGATGTAGTCCGGGGAGAACAGCTGGGTGCCGATGTTGTTGGCGGTGAAGTTGCCGACGCTGACGGGGGCGAAGTTGTAAGACCCGCCGTTGGAGCCGAGTGCCACCGATTGGAAGGAGGACTGGCCGTCTGATTGCACGGTGAGGCCGAGCATCGGCGCGGCCTGTGCTGCGCTTGCGGCCGAGAGGGAAGCGGCGAGGGCCACGGCTGAGGCCAAGAGGAACTGACGCATGGAGGCTCCGGGGCTGAGGATCACTGTCGATCTGCGGGCCACCTCGCAAGTTCGATGCCACATAATAACATCAAGCACTTATAATTTTTGAGATCAGCATGTGTAAAATTTAATGATTGTATCGTAATAATCAGCTTAGCATCCGTGTTAAGCCTGACGTGCTGCTCGCTGGCGCGGGTGCGCGCGCATCAAACCATCGCCCATGCTGCACCGCACCAACGCCGAAGGTACAGTTATGGCAACCGTGATTGTAACCCGTGACGTGATGCATTATAACCAGTTACGTCACGGGTTTTAGGGTGGCGGAACATGGGCAAGCGAGGGCCGAAGCCGCAGGGCGAAGCGGCACTGACCCCGGCCGAGCGGCAGGCCCGCTACCGGGCGGCGCGGCAGGCCGGCACGCCCGCCGTGCGCTACCGCAAGCCGGGGGACCGGCGTAGCCGCCCGCAGCGGTGGAAGGACGCCGTGGCTGAGCTGGTCGAGCTGCAGGCTGGCTACCAGGACTGGCTCGACAGCCTGCCCGAGAGCTTCCGGGACGGCGCGACCGCCGAGGCGCTGGCGGCGGTGTGCGGCCTCGACCTGTCCGAACTGGAGAGCGTGGAGCCGCCGCGCGGGTTCGGGCGCGACTGACGGGCGCAACCGCCCGGTCCTCGCACGCAAAAGGAGCGGGCACAGATCGTGTAGTTATGGTAAGTTCCACGGCACATAGGCCCAGTCACCTCATAGGTCCGAAAATGGCCATCTTCATTTTGTTGCGCAAAACTTCGTTTGAGCGACATAAAACGCCTACAGCGCGGACAAGCCAAGGTCAATGCTGACGATCACATGTTGCTTGACGATGGCACGGTATTGAGGGACGAGTGTGGGCATGGAACAAACCCGCACGCTGCCCAGCGTATTTCGCGATTTAGTGGATCGGCTGACTCATCTGCATGGCCCATTTACCGCATCGCTATTCGGGGGCCACCGGCAACCAGGCCCGGCTAGTTAGTTCGCTACGCTGTGGGAATGTCGGATTTGGGCGATGGATAACACACCGTTTGCTGATCGGTGCAGCGTCGTGGACAGTATGGGTCGGCCAGTACGGGAGTGGGTGCGGAGTTCAGGCTCAAACGACTTTCGCTGGCGGCGTGTGGGCCGCACTAGTTAGGAATGCAAGCGATGCTAGAAGGTTATCTGCTGTTGGCAACTGGCTTGCCTAAGTACCTTAATATGGCACGCAATTTAGCAGCCTCTATCCGCGTGATGGATGGCACTCGCCGCATTTGTCTTGTACATGACGAGAATGCAAACCTTGAACCGGCTGACGCTCGCCTTTTTGACGATTTTGCAGTGTTGGCAGACGATCCCCGCTATCCAGGGTTCATGAAGAAAATTCGGTTGTTCCCCGCGTCGCCATATTCTAGAACAATGTTCGTGGATGCTGATTGTCTATTGGTCAAGCGCGATATAGACAAATATTGGGATATAGCCCGCCCTTACCCATTCGCCATCACTGGAAGCCGTCGGACCAGCGGCGAATGGAAGGGGGCTGATATCGCCCATCTTCTAAAACAGGAAAGCGCGCCTTACTTGGTGCAGATGAATTCCGGTGTGTTCTGTTTTGATAACAGCTCTGAGGCTAAAACATTTTTTGAGGGATTAAATGAGTTCTATCTCCGCCGCCGGGAGCATCTTGGTGTTGGCCTTCATCGAGGGTCACCCGCACAGACAGACGAGATTTATATTGGTTTGTGGATGGGTTTGAACGGACTGGACAGTTGCGGAGGTCGAGAGGGTGAAAACTCTTGGATGGTGTCCACATGGCGCGCGTTCTGGATGACGATTGATCCAGAGCATGACAAATCGGTCCTTCGTAAACCCCGACGTTCCATTGCAGGCATTCCTAATCCAATCGGCGGCTGGGATAGGATCAGTCCTTCCTTTGTTCATTTTGTCGGACTGAAGCCATTGCGGCAATACAATCGACTTGCTGCATACTTTAACGCAAAGGCATTATAAGGAAAGGAGAAGATATGGTCTGGTTGAGCGTTATTGCTGGCATAGTTTAGCGCAATCTGGTTGACACTCGCTCTCATTGGATGGCGCATGGACTATATATGGCGGAGAAATCATTTCTTATTAGCTAGAGAGGAAAACTCAAGTGTATAGACGAGCCAACTCGCTGCATGGGGCGGAACAATAGCACCATCAGTTGTTCCGCCCAATGATGCACCATTAGCGCTACAGCGACGCGTGCTACTAACATTAAGGGCAGCAGTGCCAAGGGCAATGGCAGTGGGCGTAAGACAGCCTGCAACGGATGCCCCACCAGCAGGTGGGTGAGGTAGAGCGCATAGGAGGCCAACCGACAGCGAAACTCGTTGCGCTATACGATTCGCGTAATGGCAGTTATGACAACACATTACAGAAGGAGGTCAAACAGATGCCGCCGTGCTTCCGCTAATATGCATCAAGCCTGCTGAGGTCTCAACGCTCGACGCCTCCCGCGCATCAGCCGCAGTAGAGGTTGCTCCACCAGCCGCGCCGCAAAAATCCCGCCAACCAATGCAGCGCTGGCTAGCACGAGAAAGCAGGCCAGATTTGATGCCTGATGGTCCAGCCCGAGCTTCAGCCACCCCTGCCATACTGTTCCAATGAAAACGAACTGGAACAGGTAGATCGAGTAGGATGCCCCGCCAAGCGTTCGTAACCAGTTCGGCACCTGTAGATGTCCGGATTGCTCTGCTGCTACACCCAGCACCAGCAGCGCCGCCGGCAGGCCATAGGCAAACCGTGCTACAATGCCAAAGCCATTCAGGATGCCTGCGCTTTCCAGCACCATCATTGTTGCGAACAGGGCAAGACCAGCTCCGGCCAGCAGCCGCGGCAATGGTATGTGACCTCGGCTTAACAGTTGAGCCACACCCATGCCCATAAAGAACTCCAGCCCATAAAACCCGCACAGGGATCCTGGCACGCCAGTGCTATCAAGACCCAGAGCAGCTGCAACGATCCACGCGAACCACACCGCCAACAATGCGAGGCCGGTACCCCTGCTGACGATCAGCACGGCGAACGCGGCATAGAACACAACTTCAAATTGGAGCGTCCAGGCGATGCCTAGCAGCGGCTCGCTCAGCGAGGGTAGCAAAGCTGCGGACCAGAGCAGCCAGAGCAGAGAAGGGGCATCATGCCTACCGGCGACACTCATCCCTATCGTCAATGCTAATACGAGCCAATATAGCGGCATGACGCGATTGAAGCGCCGGCCCAGGTAGTGCTGCAGGCGGCCAGGCTGACCGATGTCGCGGCGGTGTACGAACAAAATGATGAACCCGCTGAGCACGAAGAACAGGTCAACCCCGGCGTGGCCGGCCTGAAATGCAGTAATCAGTCCCGGCGCCCCAAAAGCCTTATCTACATGCCGGGCTGCATGGCTGAACACGACGACTGTGGCAGCAATGCCACGGAGCGCCTCAATGCCTGAAAGTCTCTTTTGGGTTGAAACGGTTGTCACGCAGGAGGTGGGCACAGTGGAAGTCTCCGCTTTGATCCCCGCGTAGCACATGCTTCACGTTATGTAACGTTGCGGAACACTGCTATAGGATGTGCAGGCCCTGATGGGCCGAGGACTACCGCACATAGAGCAGCGCCTTGCGTTCCAGATGATGAGGGCGGAACTTGCCAGAGGCCATGACTGGTCTCCGTCATCGAGCCGGCTCGGCACGGTTCAAGAGCAGTCGCGCTATTAGGCTGGTCAGCACGATTTGCGTTGCAGCTGGTAGGCCCTGCCATATCGGGGTGTCTACCAGGGTGCTTGGCCGCTCGCCGCCGAACCGACCGGTCTGCTGCGTGGGTCCATGCCGCCCTTTGTACACCCCTGACCCCCGGTGTTCATTTGTGCTGACTGACATGGGCGCTGTCATGGTCGTTGGTCATGAGATAGCCTTCCGGCACTCAATGCCATACGCAAGGGGGCTGGGGCATGACGACGATTTGGCGGGAAGGCTATCCGGGTTTGAGCAACGCTGGGGAGAAGGTAGAGGCCACCCTACATTCTGGCGAAACTCTCACCGGCACAATCGCCCGGCACGACAGCTTCTTTGAGGACGAGAGGGCTGGTCCATTGTTCGATTTAATACTTTCCGGAGGGTTTATGATTTCGTTCGGTGATGTGGACCGTTGGAGGCTGCTGCCGTGATCGTTTCTAGCCACCAGCTTGTGCGATGCAAAACCAAAATTGAGGATAGAGCCTGATTGCAAAATGGATGTTTGGAGGGCTAATGAAAGTTACACCTTATGCGAGCCAGATAACATTCCCGCCAACATTTCATCTGAATATTTTGGGGATGAAGCTGGGGTCTGGGGAACAAGCGAACGGAAAACCGATATAAGCCCGGCCCGACCAATGAGTGTGGGACAGTTGCACAACTTCTAAGCTCCGCGACCGCCACCGTGTCCCAGGCGGGCCGGGCACTCTTGTGTCGCAAATATATGTCGCACAAAGCGGAGGCCCCGCGACAAGTTGCGCGACACAGGCTTACATCGGTTTTCCGTTCGCTTGCTCCCCAAACCCCTATTGCAACCCGTAACGTGGCGTATTACAACCAGTGACGTTACGGGTTGCAGACGGTGGGGAGCATGGGCAAGCGCGGGCCGAAGCCACAGGGCGAGGCGGCACTGACCCCTGCCGAGCGGCAGGCCCGCTACCGGGCGACGCGGCAGGCGGGCACCCCCTCCGTGCGCTACCGCAAGCCGGGCGACCGGCGCAGCCGTCCGCAGCGGTGGAAGGATGCCGTGGTCGAGCTGATCGAGTTGCAGGCGGGCTACCAGGACTGGCTTGACAGCCTGCCCGAGAACCTCCGGGACGGTGCCACCGCCCAGGCGCTGGCGGCGGTGTGCGGTCTCGACCTGTCCGAGCTGGAGGGGGTGGAGCCGCCGCGCGGGTTCGGGCGCGACTAGCGGGCACCGCCGCCTGGCTCTGCCCGGCGCTTGGGACATTCTCATGCTGCACCGCAGCAACGCCGAAGATGCATTATGGAATGAGCGGGACAGTCACGGGGAAGCAGCTGGGCAGTCGTCAGCGGCAGGCCGGCGCCGGGTGGCCGCGGGGACTTGGCCGGGGGCAGTATTCGGGCGCGCTGGCGGGGCATCAGCAAGCCGCAAGGACTTGTCGGGATCGTTACTAAAAATGACCGATTAGGCCATAGGCGTCGGCTGGCGCCCAATCTCTGCACCGCCGCGTTTCCGGGCCTCCTCTGGATCGGCCTGGATGACGGCTGGCGACAACCACTCGAACTCCGGGAAGCCCACGGCCCGTGCAAAGCCCCTGCCCGGCTCACCTGGTCCTGCCCCCGCCTGCTCCGCGGCGGAAGGCCCAAAGAAAGGGCGGACGTGCTCAACCGGCATCACCTCCGCCAGGATGGCCTCGTCGAGGACGACGTCAGCCGCCCGATCGGGCGCAAGAGCGTCATCCCCGAAATCCCCGAATGGGTTGTCCAGGTAGGTGAACCCGGTTGAGCGGCCATCCGGCAGGGCCAGCGTGAAGCCCCACCCGAAGTCAGCATGGCACGAGTAGCTGATGACGGGCGCCCGCAGTTCCGATGCCAGGGCTTCCGCCGCCCCGTCCGGAAGCGCCAGGTCGCCTGCTGGGTCGCCGTAGGGGATAACCGTCAGCCATCCACGGTCGCCCCGGAAGGCGAAGCCGTTGAAGCCGCTCTCCCGCAACCTGGCGATGCAGCCTTCCGCATCATCGGTCCTGACCTGCAAGCTTTCGCTAACCTCGCTCACGTCCTGCCCCCTTCCAGCAACGCTGCATGTCCATTTCAGCCAGCCGGGGGCGTCACGTGGGCCGGCCTACTGGACGGTCCTGCGGGTCATCCGGCGGTGCAGCTCGGCGCGCGTCGCCTCGATATCCTCGGCCGGGATCGGCGGGCGCGGCTCGGTGTCCGCCGGGTTGCGCCGGCCCATGCGGGCGCGGTCAACGCGGCCCCGGTTGGGGTCGGACTGGTCCACCACCACGGTGCGTTCGGTTTCAACGGCCACCTCGACGGCTACGGGGTCCTGGTCAACCCGGACCGGCTCCTGTGCCGGCGCGCTCACCGGGGGACGCCTTCCGCTCCGGGGCTGCCCAGCCGGGCCAACAGCCCGGCCACGTTGCCCGCCAGCAACTCGTCCAGCGTGAAGGGGCACACATCCGGCAGCGGGCGCGGCTCGCCGTTCGCGTCCGCTGCCTCCTGGGCCAAGCCCAGCGCCTTGGCATAGAGCGCATCCAGCTCGATCCGCTGGCGCATGGAGGGGGTGAAGCAGTCCTCCGCGTCGGCCAGGAATACCCCCGCTTCGCCGCGCCAGTGCGCCGCAGCCGGGCTGTCCGGCCAGGCGTGCAGCTTGAGCAGGTGGATCAGCGTCTGGCGCAGCAGGCTCCGGCACGCGCGCAACCCCGACAGCCCCACGTCCTCGACCTCCTCGATCACTCGGGGCCAGTCCACGGCGTCGTTGACCCGCTCGCCCGCTGCGAGCCGGCGCAGCAGGGCCGCTTGATACTCGGCCCAGAGAAGGGCGTCGTGCTCGTATAGGCCATCCGGCATGGGAGCCTCCTACTTTGCCGTGGGCGGCGGACTGCCGTTCTTCAACACGGCCAGGGCCTCCACCAGGTCGAGTTGCTGGGCCGGCGCGGCGGGCGCCTGGGCCTGCCCCATCTTGGCCCCTTTGCCGCGTGCTGTCCTGCGGCTCGTAGGGGCACCGAGTGGCGGGTTGGGCGGCTCCGCTTGCGCCATGCGCCGCAGCCGGGCCGTGCGCCCCTGCTTCGGCTGCTGCTGCTCGACATGTGTCGCCCGGAAGGCGTCACCCTCCTTGCGCCACCAGGCCATGGTCACGGCGGTGATCGGCGCTGTGGGGTGCCGACGCACGACTTGAAGCTGTACGCCATAGTCGGACAAACCATTAACTTCCAAGACGGCTGCGTCGAGGACGAAGCGCGTGAAGTCCCTCCCCTGCTCGTAAGCGCCCTTCGGCACGCCCATCAGATCTCGGAAGCGCTCAATCGGGAATGTCTCGACGCAGTTGTCCATGCCGCCGCGAAGCTGGACCATCTCGTACAGCGCGATGGCATACTTGCTGGTCATGGCGCAGACAGCTTCGGCCTTGATGCGCCCCCAACGCCCCGAAGCGGCCAACACAGGGCCAAGCTCCTCCGGAATACCGAAACGCACCATGCCGACGCCCTTGGCTGAGCGGTCGAAAAATCGGAACAGATGGGTCGAAAGCACCCGGGGATCGCCCGTCGCCTGATCGGTGTAGGGCACGCTTACGACGACCTGCATCAGCCGTGTCAGCGCGTCCCCAAGGCGGTCGTTGCTCTCGTGCCGGGAGGTGCGGAGGGCCACAGCCGGGATTTCCCACTTCGCGCCCGCCTTGGTGATCTGCCCGCTGTCATGCGCGTGCTGGTAGAGTATGTTCAGCACGGCCCGGTCCTGTGCCTCCAACCGTGAGGCGCCGGTGATCTCGATCAGCTCGGCGGGCTTCGGAAAGCCTACGGCGTTGGTAATCTGCTGCATGGTCGAAGACATGGTTAACCCAATAGGACAGAGCAGAGTTGGCGACAACTCTGCTCTGAAATAACCGCCCGTTTACTCTGACCTGACCCCTCAAAGGCTATAAATCCGTACGCCCGTTTACTCTGACCTACCCGCCCGTTTACTCTGACCTACCCGCCCGTTTACTCTGACCTACCCGCCCGTTTACTCTGACCTACCCCGTTTTTTGTGTTTACTATCAATATGTTATGACCCCCCTCTAATTGAACTTAGTGAACTTGAACTTCTCCGCTGTGGATAACTCCGCCTGCCGTTAACGCTGGGGGTGCCACGGTACTCGCTGCGGGCAAGGGGTGGGTCCTCGCCGTGCTCACCATGCTCGCGCCCGAAGCCGGGCGCTGCGCGTGGCTGTGCGCTGCTCCGGTCCCGGCGCCAAGCGGCGCCGCTCTTGCCCTCCGCTACGCGCCGCAGCCGCCGGGAGGCGTCGGAACGAGGGGCGTCCCAACCCATCGACTCCCAGCTTCCGGCCAGGGTCGAACAAGGGGCTGACAAGGAAGCGGGCTGGACGGGGCAAGCATCCCTTCATCCAGCATGGACCAGGAAGCCGCAGGAAAGACCGCTGGAGGCCGTCTAGGGCAGAACAGGTAGGGTTTCTCGTCCAGAGGTCAGGAAAGCCGTCAGCGGGCTCTCCTAGAGGCTCGGGCGGGACCGCAGGAGAAATCCCTGCTCGCTTGAAAGCACTGGGCCGCGCCAAGCCACTGGACGGGACGGGGCGGTCGGGGAGGGCTGTGCCGGCCCCTGGCCTGCATTGCGAGTCGACGGAGTAAGCCGAAACTGCGCGCCAAGAACCTGCTCCAGCTCCTGCTCCAACCCTCCGCTGAGCGGTGACTTAATCTGTAAGAGACTGTTGCATTTTCCGAGCGGGTCTAAGATGGAGCTAAGCTGGGTCAGAAGTGGGTCGTGACTGAACCAAATATCTGCGCCACACTATGCGCCAAGACAGGTTGGGGGCCGGAACTGCAACTGCGAGAGGGGATCTAGGGTGTCAGCCGAAGGTCGGGAGGGCGCGGAGGATGCGAGCTTGCAGGAGATCATGGCTGCCGCCCGCGCACCGGCTGCGAGGCGCGGGCCACGGCACTCGCCGCTCTACGAGTGGCTATGGGCACGGCACGCCACGCTCGCGGCCGAATTCAACCCGCCGCGAACGCCAAACTGGACCGCAGCGGCGCAGGGGCAGGAACCCGGCCGCTGGGATCGAGCCGCCAGCTCCCTCGACGCCAGGCGGTGCCGCTTCGGCCGCCAGGCTTGGGATGCTTCCGCCTGGCATCGAGCCGCCAGAAGAGGCGCCACGCCGGTACACGTTCCAGTTCGCAAGCGCGAAGGATTGGACCAAGGAGGCCGACAAGGGGGACGATTGATGGCTAGCCATGCTCCTTTACGGCGAGGCCCTTTTGACTTTTCCATATCACGTGCCAGAAGCAATGTGCCCGATCCT
>JAABUQ010012721.1_pt1 | contig 10391 bp, 8 predicted proteins | sample 5560001 | NCBI WGS metagenome assembly JAABUQ01 (sample SAMN10711888, study PRJNA513371) | rock metagenome | isolation source: Antarctica rocks | place: Antarctica: Victoria Land, Finger Mt nord | collected 2015-12-18 | reverse complement strand
TATTTCTTCAACGGAGGCAACGAAAAGCCGTACGCCGGTGAAGAGCGCGAGTTAGTCGCTTCTCCCAAAGTGGCAACTTACGATCTGCAGCCCGAAATGGGCGCCGCTGAAATCACCGAGAAGGTTGCGGAGGCGATTGAGAAAGGCGGCTTCGATGTGATCGTAATGAATTTCGCCAACGCCGACATGGTGGGACACTCGGGCAAACTGGCGCCAACCATCCAGGCATGCGAAGCAGTGGACAAAGGGCTCGGAGAGATTTACTCCGCCCTCAAACGTTCCGGCGGATCTTGGCTGGTCACAGCCGATCATGGCAATGCCGAGATGATGGTCGATCCAGTTACCGGCGGCCCACATACTTACCACACCACCAATCCAGTCCCGCTGATTTTCATGTCCAATGAGGCGGTGAAACTCCGTCACGGCGGAGCGCTACAGGACATCGCGCCTACGGTACTTGGCATTCTCGGCCTCGATCAGCCCCATCAGATGAAAGGCCAGGACCTCCGTACAAAAACGTGACCGAGCCGCGAGTAAGCAAGTACTGAGCCGCGAACGTGAGAGAGCGGACGCTGCTGAGCCGACTTATACGGAAGCGGTTTCCTCTCACCGCCCAACATTGCCGCGCACGTATCGCACAATGCCTCGCGAATCCCGCAGCCGGTGCTGGGCGATCAACTCGATCTTCACGCTGTCGGAGTGCGCTGCAACCAGCGCCTCGCCTGCCGCTCTCTGCTGAAGAGAGAGCGGCTTGGGTTCGCCATCATCCACGCGAATCTCCGCGGAAAGTGCGTCGCTGGTGTCTGCCGCGGGCCACGTTACCAATAGGCTGGAAGCTTGCCGGCGAACCGCCAGCGGGATCGTGGCGGAAGGGAGCTGTAGATAAGCGAAGTATCCAAGTCCGCAGCCGAGCCCTGCGGCCAAGAGCAGCAGCGAGAGAAGCCGCAGGCTGGAGCGCCTGCCTTCCTGAGGCATTTGCCGCGTAATTCTTTGGCGGCCTTCCCCGCGGTCGAGCGAATCGGAAGGTTGCACCTTCTCCGCGCGCCGTCGCCTGATCTCTTCTATGGGCGGTAAAGCGCCGGGCAGTAAAGCGCCGGACGGGAGGATATCGGGGCGTGTGATCGACGGCAGTACCGCCAGTTCCTTCGTCTTGCCGGCGCCGGGGAGTAGCGGCTCCTGAATACGCAAGATCGGTTCTTCCCGTTGCGGCCCTACTGGGACATCGCGCCAGAACGAAGGCGCAGCAGCTTCCGAAGGCGGCAAGACCACCGGCTGCGGAGCCGAAGGAACATTGTTTGGAGACGCTTCTTCTACCGGGGGCTGAAGCGGGCTCGCGGCGGGCGCCGCTCGTTCAACAGGCGCAGGAATAGAGGCCGCTGGAGCTTCAACCGGTCGCCCCGCTCGCCCGGGCAGCGGGAGGATAACGGCATTCGGAGCGGCATTCGGGTCCACGCCGCCGTCCATCGCACGAACGATAAACCCGAAGCGCGTGGGCTGGAACCGCTCCGGCTTAATCAGCAGCATGATCCTGCCGGGGCCGGCAAAAAGCTGCTCGAACAGCACAACCTCGCGTTCGTTCATCTGAAGCGGACTACGCGTATGCGCAACGAACCAGCCAAGCACTTCCAGGCCTTCCAACTCCGGGTCCGACGGAGCGGCAGCAAGCTGCTTGCCTAGACCCTCTAGATCGCGCTCGGAGAGGTGGAAGGAAGGCCCGGACGCGTGCTCGCATTCGATGCCTCGAAAGGCCTCGATTTTGGCCGTGTTCTGGGCCAGCGTTCCAAACAGAAGGCCGCCGGTTTCGACTCCGCCATGCGGGATGCGGCGGAATGCCTCGTTTACCTGAAAGTCGATCTCATGGAAGACGGCAAGCGAGTAAGTGACCGTGAACGACTTCTCTGCTGCGGTCCAATATGCATACTCGGTATTGGAGCCTGCCTGATTCATGGACGGAGGAGTGAGATGTTACCGCTCTCATCGGATTCGCCGCCGGTATCCACCTGCACCGCGTAAAAGTAAGTGACCAAGCCAATCGTCACAGTAAGCAGAACAATGGCCACCAACCAACGAGCCGAGCGCAAGCTCCATAACGAATCTTCTGCAACAAGCGCGGCCGTGTAGGCCACAATGGCCGCCGCCAAGCCAAGTCCCAGACCCAGCTTCCAGCCCCAATACATTAAGTCAAGAGCAGCCTGCCCGCCGATTTCAGACCAGGCGCTAAAAATCGCCACTAGCGCGACTAAGAACTCGAACACATAGGCCAGCCGCAGCAGTTTGGCAGTCATCCCCGAAGCACTCTCATTCTACGATGGAAAGGAAAGATGAAAGCCAGCATCGAAGGGATAGAGCTACACCTCGCCCATCCAGACGAGATCGACGTTTCGTGGGTAGGACAGGAAGAAGCCATGCGGCAACTGATGGCGGCGTGGATGGTTGTCGATGAGCGCGACCTCCCCATGAATCCGCGCCTGCTGGGCAAACCCGGAGTCGGGAAGACCACCATGGCTTATGCCGCCGCAAAGCGCGTGGGCCGCGAGGCTTACATTCTTCAGGCAACGGTTGACACCCGGCCCGAAGACCTGCTGATCACGCCGGTCATCGAAGGCGCCTCGCAGCTCAAGTACGTTGCCTCTCCGTTGGTCACGGCCATGATCCGCGGCGGGGTCGCCATTCTCGACGAGGGCAATCGCATGAGTGAAAAGAGCTGGGCGAGCCTGGCCCCGCTGCTTGACAACCGGCGCTATGTGGAATCCATCGTTGCAGGCATCAAGATCAAAGCGCATAGGAATTTCCGTCTGGTCGCGACCATGAACGAAGATTCTTCTACCTTCGATTTGCCGGAATATATCCATTCACGCCTGCAGCCACAAATTTTGATCGACTTTCCCGAGCGTGAGGAGGAGCTGGCGATCCTGCGCGAAAACCTGCCGTTCTCGCCTGACGATGTGCTCGAGTACGTGACTGATTTCCTTCAACAGGCGCATGCCGCGGACGAAAGCTACACCGTACGCGACGGTGTAAATATCGCTCGCTATACGTTGAAGCTGGCCAAGGAAACGGGACAGCCACACCGTTTGTTGCTGCAAGTTAGCGTCCGGGCCGTACTCGGCGAGGAAGCGCTTCGCTATACCCTGAAGCGATAGAGAGGAACCATTTTGCAGGAACGGAGCGACGCCGGAACGATTTCACGCGGCAACATCACCTATTTGCCGGTAATCGCCGGTCGCATTGAATTCGCGCTTCGTGTGCGGCGTTATTTACTTGAACATCAGCCGAGCGTAGTCGCGGTCGAATTGCCGTCCTCGCTCGAACGCCCTTATCGCAAGGCGCTGGCGCGCCTGCCCCAGATGTCGGTGATCTTGATTCCGGACAATAGCACCGGCGAGGAAGAGGACGGGGTCACTTATGTTCCCGTCGAGCCCAGCGATGCCTTTGTTGAAGCCTTGCGAACAGCGGAAGAGATCGGGGCGCAAACCATCTTTCTTCAGCGCTCGGCTCACGAGGAGCCGCGTCCCGCTGCAAGTTATCCCGACCCTTATTCGGTAGAACTCATCGGCGCCGAGCGCTACCTCGAAACCTATCGCGTTCACCCCCAGCCGCGCACAAAGGAAATTGAGGCGGACGCCGCCGCCATCGCTTGGAAGCTACAAGGCGGAGATCCGTTCGCCTCCACGTGTGTCGTTCTGTCGCTGAACCTGCTCGATCCGGTTCTGGACGCCATGGACGCGCCGCAGGACGAGCCGCCGGCACCCCGCGTGCGCCTATTTGATCGCGCCGAGCTCTTCAACTTACATCCGGACTGTCTTGCCGAAGTAACCAACGAAGCGCCTTATTACCAGGAATGTTACGAAGAGGAGCGGATCCCGGGTCTCAGTACCGATCTCAGCACCTTTCAGCTCGACCGGCCGCGCTGGCAGCTCAGCCTGCTGCGCGCCGCCGAAAAAGAGTACACCATCAACACCGGTGACGGGATGCGATCCTGGCAGCGCCTCGGCTTGGCGAAGTTCACGCGCAACCTGGCGATGCTCGACGGTCAGCTTGTTCCGGGCGTTTACGACTTGGCGCTGGGAGCGCGATCCATCGTGGATGATAACTACGCCTACGAGGTTTGGCAGATGGCAAACCGCTACAGCGTGCAGCAAACCGAAGACCCGCCGCTGGAGACGCTCAACATTTCCGGCGAAGAGGTCTGGCTGCGCACTCGTAAGCTTCGCATTCGCAGGCGGCTTCCGCGCATGAAGCAGATGTTGAAACCGGCTGGACTGAAAGCCCGTAAGCGCGAGAAGTTCGCGGGCGAATGGGCCAGCCAAACCGACGGAACATCGATTTGCTCTTACCCGCCCGAAGACCTTGTGATTGAGAATTATGGCCGGTTTCTCAAGCGCTACGCCAAGGAGATGATTTCCGAGGAGCGCTCGCACGTTGAGCCGTTTAGCGCGACTACGCTGGACGGCATCGATCTTCGCGAGACGATTCGCCATTGGCATGAAGGCAAGCTCTACGTACGGGAGATGGGCAAGTTTTCTGGCGATGTGGGCGCGGTCGTCATGATCTTCGACGAAGACCGCGACGACCGGTACCGCTACCTGACCACTTGGCTGGGCGAGCACCAGAACGAGTCGGATATGGCTTTCTACTCCACCGAACCTTTTGAGCACATCGTGGGGCCAGGGATTGGACGGGCTGAGTATGGCGGGCTCCTCATGACTCTTCCGCCACGCCGCATGTACGATGTTTGGAACGACAGCGATTACGACCTCGCCGAAAGCAAGTCCGAACGGCTCCTGATGGCGGCCCTCGACTACTCGATGGAGCGGCATGTGCTCTACATGGCAGCAAAACCGCCGCGCAGCACCTTCCGGCAATTGGCGGCGCGCGTGAACCGGAAGATCGTATACATCCCCCTCGGCCAACTCTCACCCGCTAAGTTAAAGAGGATTCGGGTGGTACACGTTCTGGACAGCTATAAACGAAGGCAGGAAGCCCGTCAATATGTTTGGTAGGGATCTGTCTTTCATTCCACCGGAAAAGTCATTTTGTAGCCCATCGGGGACACCCCGGGCTCGTCATCCGAAAACTAACAGCGTCCGAAATGCAGGCGTGTCCCCCTCACCCCCCGAAAAAGTCGCTTTGTTGGCTATACTTTAGATAACCGCACCGAATCTCCGGAAATCGTCGAATGAATAATCGTTTCAAATGGACCATCGTGGGTAGCTCAACATGCGTGGTCGTTCTGCTGCTTCTAGGCGCGAGAAATGGTCGAGCGGTTGCTGCCGATGATGTATATGGCCATCTCAAGGTCTATACGGAAGTGCTCGACAAGATCAAGTTGGAGTACGTGGAAGAGCCGGATATGAAGAGCGTCACGCTCGGAGCGATCAACGGTCTCCTCGAATCGGTGGATCCCTTTGCCAGCTATCTAAATGCGGATCAGTACCGGCAGTACGAAAAAGCCGCCGATACGGCCAAGTCCGGCGTGGGACTGATCTTGGCCAAGCGCTATGGCTATGTAGCCGTCGTGGATGCGCTTCCGGGATCTCCCGCCGAGAAAGCCAACATCGCAACCGGCGATCTCATTGAGAGCATCAACAATGTGGCGACCCGCGACATGCCGCTCGCCTACGCCGAGCAGTTGCTTCGCGGCACGGCCAATTCGACGGTCGAAATCACGGTCTTAAGGCTCAAAAATCCTGACCCGCAAAAGATCACGTTGACCCGCGTAAACGTGCCCTTCCCCGATGTGATGGCGAAGCTGATGCCAAACGATGTCGGCTATCTCCACGTATCGAGTTTGTCCGGCGACCGCATGGCCGAGGCAAAATCGAAGCTGCAGGATCTTAAGAAACAAGGGGCGAAGTACATCGTTCTTGACTTACGTCATTGCTCCACGGGCGAGCAGGACAAAGGTGTCGCGCTGGCAAATCTCTTCCTGGACTCCGGCAAGATCACCTATCTACAAGGTCAGAAGACAACACGCAAAGACTATGATGCCGTGCCGGATGAAGCAATCTGGAAGGGTCCGTTAGTAATCATTACCGACCGCGCAACGGCCGGAGGCGCGGAGATCGCGGCGGCTGCGTTGCTGGACGACAAGCGAGCCCAGGTAGTAGGCGAGCGCAGTTATGGCGACGCCAGCCTTCGCAAGACTATTCAGATGGACGACGGCGGAGCAGTGATTCTTTCGGTTGCCAAGTACTACTCTCCTTCCGGGAAAGCGATCCAAGATACCGGCGTCGTGCCCACGGTGCAACTGGCGGAGAACGACAACTCCCCGGATCTCGACCAGGACGGCAATCCAATTCCCGGCAGCGCTCCGAAGACCACCGAAGACAATCTGTTGAAGCAGTCCGTCGACCTGGTAACGGGCAAAACCAGCATCGCGCAATTGTTGAACGGCACAACCGGGCCCATGGTCGCCGGGCAGGGACATCCAATCGTTGAGAAGGCTCCTCTTCAGAAATAGGTTCAGTCTACTTCCATGCCTCTTTACGAATACCAATGCGAGAAGTGCGGCGATAAGTTCGAAGTAATGCAAAAGTTCGCGGACGAGCGCCTCACCACGCATGACAAGTGCGGAGGACATGTGCAGCGACTGCTTTCCGTGCCCGCCTTGCAGTTCAAGGGCAGCGGATTCTATATCAACGATTACGCTAAGAGCGGAAGCGGCGGCGCGAGTGAAGGCTCAGCGAAAAAAGCCGATACTTCGGAAGCCAAATCGTCCAGCAATTCCGAATCGACTGGAAGCTCTAAACCAGCAGCTTCATCGACCGAGTCAAAATCAAGCTCGTCAGATTCCAAGTAAGGCTGCGTTCAGCGAACCCTGACGGTAGCCCTCTAAATCCAGCGTTACGTACAAGAATCCGAGTTGCTTGAAGATGGCCGAGAAAGCACCGGCGCTTTCGACCGTAAGAGCTTTCGCGAGTTCTTCCCTGGCGATCTCTATCCGCACCAATTCGCCGTGAAACCTGACGCGAAACTGCTTGAAGCCAAGCGAGCGAACAGCCTCTTCGCCTTGTTCAATGGTCTTGATCGTCTCCACCGTCACAGCGGTTCCATAAGGCACGCGCGAACTCAGGCAAGCGGCAGCAGGGCGATCCCACGTGGACAGGCCGGCGCGGCGCGATAGCTCCCGTATTTCTGCCTTCGTCATGCCGGCTTCCACAAGCGGCGCTTTTACGCTATGAAGCTTGGCGGCGCGCTGCCCCGGCCGGTAATCGCCAAGGTCGTCCTGGTTCACGCCGTAGATAATATGAGCGTAATTACGGGCAGACGCAAACGCCTCCAGCCGCAGGAACAACTCATCCTTGCAGTGGAAGCAGCGGTCCTTATCGTTCTTGACGTAGTCCGGGTTGTCGAACTCGTACGTCTCGATGTATTCATGCCGGAAACCGCATTCGCGCGCAAACGCTTCTGCGTCTCGCTTGTGCGAGGTGGGGATGGAAGCGGAATCGGCAGTGATGGCGATAGCCGCATCGCCCAACGCCCGATGCGCTGCCCACGCCAAGTAGGCCGAATCCGTTCCACCCGAGTACGCGACGATCACCCGGCCTAAAGCGCGAAGGCTCCGAAAGAGCGCTTCTTCTTTGCCATCAAGTTCCGCCGCGTCGAACAAGATTGGTGTGGCCTGAAGGCTGACGAGTGCGGCCATGCTTGCAGTATAGCCGCCCCTACTGGAGCGGAAGATCGCCCGGTTTCAGCGCGTCTTTTTCCGTTTCGGGGATGGCAGAAGCCGCCGCCACCAGATCGCCTTCGTCCAGACGCACCAGCCGTACACCTTGCGTGGATCGTCCGGCTTGGCGGATCTGTCCGGATTCGATCCTGATGATCTTGCCTTCCTTGGTGATGATCATCAGATCGGTGTCCTCGCTCACGCACATGACCCCGACCACTTTGCCCACCTTCGCGGTCGTCTTCATATTGATGACGCCTTTGCGGCCGCGCGCGGTCAAGCGGTAGTCCTCTAAATCAGTTCGCTTGCCGAAACCGTTCTCCGAGATCGATAGAATCAGCCCCGTCTTCTCGACTACCTCAAGCCCAATCAGGTAATCGCCTTCGTCGAGGTCCATAGCGCGAACCCCTCGCGCTTGCCGGCCCATCGCCCGGACATCCTCTTCATTGAAGCGGATCGCCATACCCTCATGCGACCCCAGGAAGATAAAATTGTCACCCCTCGTAATCGTGGCGCCAAGCAGTTCATCGTTGTCGTCCAGGGCCAAAGCGATAATGCCTCGCGAGAGTGGATTGTCGAACTCCGTCAGCTCGCATTTCTTGATTACGCCTTGCCGCGTCACCATCACGATAAACTTGCCTGGAACAAACTCTTTCACCGGCAAGAAGGCCTTTACTGTTTCATCCGGCTGAAGGCTGATCAGGCCGGAAACGTGCTTGCCTTTCCCAGTGGTTCCGGCATCCGGTATCTCGTAGATCTTGAGCCAGTAGACACGGCCCTTATTCGTAAAGATCAACAGATAGGCGTGCGTGGATGCGATCACCAGATGCTCCACAACGTCCTCGGAACGGGTGCCCATGCCAATACGGCCTTTGCCGCCGCGGGTCTGGCGCTGGTAGGTATCTACCGACGTGCGCTTGAGGTAACCGCCGCGCGACACAGTTACCGCGACGTCTTCCATCTGCACTAAGTCTTCGAGGTTGATCTCGCCCGTGTCCTCGATGATCTGCGTGCGGCGCTCGTCGCCGAAGTCTTTTTGAACTTCCTTCAGCTCATTGACAATCAGGCCTCTCAACACCTTGTCGGAGCCTAGAATTTCGGTATACTCGGCGATCTGTCGCTGAATGTCGGCCAGATCTTCCAGGATCTTCTGCCGCTCCATGTTCGTTAAACGCTGGAGCTGCAGCTCAAGGATCGCCTTGGCTTGCCGGTCCGAGAACTCGAACCGGGAGACCAGGGAGGCGTGAGCTTCCTTAACGCCCGAGGCGGCGCGGATCAAAGTGATTACCGCATCCAGATTATCTAGCGCCTTTTGGAAACCGAGCAGAATATGCTCCTGCTCCCTGGCCTTGCGCAGCAAGTAGTCCGTGCGGCGGCGCACCACATCGACGCGATGATCGATGAAGCGTTTGATGACGTCGATGATTCCAAGCTCGCGAGGCTGCCCGTTCACGATCGACAGCATGATGACGCCGAAGTTCACCTGCATTTGCGTCTGCTTATACAGGTTGTTCAAGACAACTTCGGACTGCTCGCCGCGCTTGAGGTCAAACACGATGCGCATGCCGTCGCGATCGCTCTCATCGCGAGCGTCGGAAATACCTTCGAGCTTCTTTTCCCCAACCAGCGCGGCGACGTGCTCAATCAAGCGCGCCTTGTTCACTTGGAAAGGAATTTCAGTGACAACAATCGCCTCGCGATCCCTTCCCAGCTTCTCGATTACGGCCTTGGCTCGAACCTTCAGACTTCCGCGGCCTCGGGTGTAGTAGTCGTAAATTCCCAGGCGGCCCAAGATGAAGCCGCCGGTGGGAAAATCCGGTCCAGGAGCCAGTTCCAACACCCTGGTGAGCGGTGTATTGGGGTCATTCACCAGCTCGATGGTGGCATCGATAATCTCGCGCAGGTTATGCGGCGGAATGTTGGTCGCCATGCCGACTGCGATGCCGGACGAGCCATTGACCAGCAGGTTGGGAACACGGGTGGGAAGGATTTCCGGCTCAACCTCGTTGTCGTCGTAGTTGGGACGGAAATCGACCGTCTCTTTGTGAATGTCCTCAAGAACCGCGCCCGCGATCCTTGATAGGCGGGCTTCGGTGTACCGCATCGCCGCAGGCGGATCACCGTCTATCGATCCAAAGTTGCCTTGCCCATCAACCAGCATGTAGCGCAGTGAAAACGGCTGCGCCATGCGCACTAATGCGTCATACACCGGCACATCGCCGTGGGGGTGAAACTTACCAAGCACATCGCCGACGATCCTGGCGCACTTACGCGTCGAGCGGTTGTAGTGCAGACCCATCTCGTGCATCCCGTATAAAATGCGGCGATGCACGGGCTTCAGCCCATCACGAACGTCCGGCAGAGCGCGACCCACGATCACGCTCATGGCGTAATCGAGGTACGAGCGCTTCATCTCGTCTTCGATGTTGGTGGGAATTAGATTCTTGTTGTCGCCGCCGGGCGGAAACAGACCGCCAGTCGACCCATCTTGATCGGCCAAAAGACACTCCTAACAGGGACAGGAAGACACAGTGCAAGCTATTGCAAACAAACTGGCTTACCTAACTGCGTTGATATAACGTTATTATACCAAGAAGCACTGGTGTCCAAATTAGCCAAGCTGAGTCTTAATCGCTGTTGAAAACAAAGAGCGGAAAGCGATGATGGCAGGAAGACGGCTAAGCGGGTTGGGGTGCTGTCCAACATCAGGAGTTCCAGGCTA
>JAABUQ010012720.1_pt1 | contig 10392 bp, 14 predicted proteins | sample 5560001 | NCBI WGS metagenome assembly JAABUQ01 (sample SAMN10711888, study PRJNA513371) | rock metagenome | isolation source: Antarctica rocks | place: Antarctica: Victoria Land, Finger Mt nord | collected 2015-12-18 | reverse complement strand
CAGACCAACCCGCATGGCCCGGGGGTGAGGGCGTCCGGCTCCCCTCTCCCGCGGCAGGGAGAGGGGTCAGGGGTGAAGGCGTCCGGCTCCCCTCTCCCGTGCGCGGGAGAGGGGTTGGGGGTGAGGGTTGCCCCGCGCTGGCGAGGTGGCGCGCTCGGTCCAGCGCCGCCGCCACTGACGGCGCCTCTTCCACCGGCGCCGCGGCCCCGCTTTGCCCGCTCAAGAGGCGGATCTGGGACGCGAGGGCCGCGGCCGGCAGGGCGCGCGGATGGTCGGTCGCGGTCGCGATAACGCGCGCGGCCAGCGGGAGCAGCGGCGCCAGGATCGTGGCCGCGTCCTTATCGCGGAACACGGCGACGACCAGCACAAACCGCACGCCGGGGTAGAGCCGACCCAGCGCGGCGGCCAGCGCCGCGGCCGACTCCTGATTGTGCGCGCCGTCCAGCAGCACCAGCGGGTCGCGCGCGGCGGTCTGCAGGCGCCCCGGCCATCGCACGCCCGCCAGCCCCTGGCGGATCACCCGCTCGTCCACTGCTGGAAAGCGCGGGCGCAGCCGGTCCAGGGCGACGACGGCGGTCGCCGCGTTGATGGCCTGATGCGCGCCGGCCAGCGGTGCCCACAGTCCTCGGTAGCCCTCCCCGGCGTTTGTCAGCAGATCGAAGGCAGTCCCATCCCTCTGCTCGCGGACGCGCTCGACACGCCAGTCGCGTCCCACCAGAGTCAGGACGGCCTCGCGCTCGCGGCAGACTCCCTCCACCACGGCCAGCGCCTCGGGCGCCTGCGGCGCGCACACCACCTGCCCACCGGTCCGGATGACGGCAGCCTTCTCGCCCGCGATCTCCGTCAGGGTGTCGCCCAGCACGGCCATGTGGTCGTAGCCAAGGGTCGTGACCACGGTCAGCGCGGTGCGCTCCACTGCGTTGGTGGCGTCGAGCCGACCGCCCAGACCTGCCTCGACCACGGCCACGGCGACGCCACGGCGGCGGAAGTAGTCCAACGCCAGAGCGCACCACAGTTCGAAGTGCAGCGGCGCGCGCGCGCCCGCCGCGCGCAGCCGCTCGACGGCCGGACGGAGCGTCTCGTCGACGATGGCGACGAGGTCGTGCGGGGGGATCGGCAGGCCTCCGACGCGCACGCGCTCGCGATACTCGACCAGGTGAGGCGAGGTAAAGAGCCCGCAGGGGTAGCCGGCCGCCTCCAGGCCCGACGCGATCATGGCCGCGGTCGAGCCCTTACCCTTGGTCCCGACGACGTGCACGATCGGGTAGGCGCGGTCGGGGTGGCCCAGCATGTCGAGCAGCCGGCCCATGCGCTCGAGGGTATAGGTCTCGCCGCTGCCGGCCGTACCGAGCTCCCAATCCGGGAACGACCGCAGATAGTCGAGCGCCTCGGAAAACGACAGCCCTGTCGCCGCGCCGTGATCGCCGCCGCTATCCTGCTCCATAGCCCTCCCAACCCAACCAGCCTCGGAGAAGGATAGAGGGACGCATGACGAAACAACATACCACACTGCTAGCTTTTGTATAGAGCTGGGAGTAAGACGTACACATCACGCAAATACCCTATCGGTCAACCCCTGTCCTTCCCAGATGCAGGGTCTGTGAATTGTCGTCCCGTCGCTTAATACTACAATGTTAGGACTAGCCTGCGATTGAAATCGCATGGCAAACGACGGACACTGAAGTGTCTCCACACGCGCCGCCCCAACGACTTTAGTCGTCGTTGTTTGCCATGCGGCTTGGGTCAGCAGGCTAGTCCTAACATTATAGTCTTAATAGTCTTAGTTGCCGCTGCGAAATGGGCTGGAGCGATGCGGGAGAAAGAGCGATACTATGTGGGGCCGAGGGGTCCGTCGCGCTCTCCCCTATATACGTAGATGCGCTGGCCGCCCAAAATTGGACATTGACCGGAGGCGCTATCGTGCGTATGGTGAGACTGTAGGGCAGGACATGGCTGGGAGGCTCGATGTCGCGCGGGGGCAGCGGCCCCGATCCGCCCAAGGAGCAGGACTCGTCCGAGGACGAGGTAGTCCGCCGAGTGCAGGAGGGCGATCCCGCCGCCCGGTCCCTGCTCGCCCGGCGCCACTACAAGGCCATCCACCGGTTCTTCCTGCGGCGCACCGGTGGCGACACGCAGCAGGCCGACGACCTGACCTAGGAGACCTTCCTACGGGCGTTCACACACCTCGCCGCGCAACGGAAGGAGGGGCACGTCAAGGCCTGGCTCTACCGGATCGCACGGCGCACACTGGCCCAGGCCGAGCGTGAGCGGTGGACACGGCCGCGCACCATGCCGCTCGACGAGACGGCGGAGGACATCCCGTCGCCCGAGCCGCCAGCGCCCTCGGCGGACGACGTGCGGGTGCGCCGCGCGCTGGCCGAGCTGTCACCCTCGCTGCGTCGGGTGCTGGTGGCGCGATCTGGACGAGGAGCCCGTGCTGATCATCGCGCGCCGCCTTGGCGCCTCGGTCGCGGCCGTCAGAAAGCGCCTACCCGTGCCCGCGCTATGTTCCGAATGCGGTACGCTACGAGGCAGGGGAGGGAGGATGACGACGACGACGACAAGGACGACAAGAGAGACGGCGACGAGGGACGCGCTCCATGAGGTCTCGCTGCGCGAGGCGCTGGCGTACGCCGAGGGCGATCTCCCGCCCGCGCGGCAAGCGGCGGTCGGGGCGCACGTCGCGGGCTGCGCCTACTGCCGGGACCGCCTCGCCGAGGTACCGGAGTTCGACCGCATGCTGGCGGCCGAGGTCGAAACAGATGGCGCGCCGCCGCCGCCGGGGCAACTGCGGCTGATCGCCGAGGTGTACCGGCGGGCGCGGCGGCAAGTGCGGGCCGACTGGCTGTGGGTGCTGGGGGTCGCGGCCCCGCTCAAGCTGGCGCTGCTGCGCACGGCGTTCCGCTCACGTGAAACGCCTGGGCGTCGGCTCACGGCCGGGGCATCCGCACTCGCGCTCACGGGGGCTGTGCTGGGCTACGCCTTCCGACGATGGTAGGGTTCGGGGACCGACGTGGGCGCCTTGCAATTTGCCGGGCGCGGCGTCCCCGCCGGCACGCTCTCCCTCGGCACGCGCTACACCCACAGCCCTATCGAGGTCCTGGACCGCGCCGACCTCGACGCGGCCGCGCGCCTGCTGCGCGCGATCGTGCTGGCGCTGCCCGACGCCGACCTGCGCTACACCGCGCTGGACGACTGAGCGGCGGGCGAGCAACTTGGTCAGGCGCGGGAAGGTTCCCCGGTCTCGGCGCTCCGCACCAGCAACACCCCGCTCGCGCCCCCGCGCGCGACGCGGTCCGCGACCGAGCCCATGGTCCAGCGCGTCAGCCCGGCGCGCCCGTGCGTGGCCATGACCACCAGCCTGTCCGCTCCCGCCGCGTCCAGGATGGCCCGCGCAGGGTCGCCCTGCTCAACCCGGCGCTGGCAGACCCCTTCGCCGCCATGGAAAACGCCCTGTTGCTGCAGTTGGCGGGCAACCCCCTCCAGGTAGCGCTCCGCCTCCGGCCCCTCCTCGACCGCGTCGATCACCCGTAGCAGCGTAAACTCGCGCACGACATCGCGGACCAGTTGACCCAGCATCGGCAAGGCCTGCTCGGCCAGCGCCGACCCGTCCAGCGGGACCACGGCGTGCGCCAGGTTGACCGGTGCGCCAAAGGCGCGCACCAGCAGCACGGGGACGGCGCCATAGTGCAGCAGGCACGCCGCGATGGAGCCCAGCGCGAAACGGGCCAGGCCGCCGCGCCCGTGGCTGCACATGACCACCGCGTCGATCCCCGCATCGCGCTCGTAGTCGAGCAGCGCCGACGCGGTGTTCCCGATGAGATGTGTCGCCCGCACTGTCAGGCCGGCCGCGGCGAGGCGTTCGCGCAGCGTATCCAGGTAGGCCGTCGCCGCTCGTGTATCGGCGGCGAGGACATCATCGTACTCGTAGACGACCATCGGCGCGGTTAATCCGGCCGCTGCCCAGGGGGGCGCGGGCGGCTCGACCACGCGGACCAGGTGGATGGTGGCGTTGGTCTCCCTGGCTAATCGTTCGGCGCAGGGCAGCGCCCGCTCGGCCAACTCCGAGCCATCCACCGGAACCATAATCTGCCCGAACATGTCCTGTCGCTCCTCTCTATATTCACTCTTATTTACTCCCGCGACGATCGCATCCCGATTGGGCGCCAACCACCGTGGACATGCCGGCGTCGCCCGTCAGTGGGCGCCGACGCTACCAGCGCTCGTGCCATCCAGGGCATCGCCGTCCCCGCCTTGTCTCAGCAGGCGGCTCATCGTCGCGTCGTCCACCTCGTGGGCGGGTAGATAGTGGATGCCCGGCCAGATGAGGTGGGCCGGCTCCGCGAGGCACACGACCCGGTCGGCCTGTGCGCTCAGCGCGTCGATCACACCGCGCGGCGCCACACGAACCGCGACGATGATCTCCCGCACGCCCTCGTTCCGTATCGCCGTCACGGCCGCATGGAGCGTCGTCCCGGTGGACGACGCGTCGTCGACGATGATGGCGCGCTGGCCCATCACGGCCAGCCGCTCTCTGCCCTTCCGACAGGCGGTCCCACGACGGCGCACCTCCTGGATACCCTCCGCCACCGCCTTGTCAGGCCAACCGGCGGGCAGGTCGAGTGTCCGCGCCAGACGGTGGTTCACGGCCGCGTGATCCGGCTCCACCACGACGCCGACGGCGAGATCTTGGTAGCCCGCGGCGGTGATCCGATGCACGATCAGCGCGTCGAACGGCAGACGTAGCGTCCGCGCCAGCTCGTGGCCGACCAGGATACCGCCCCCGCTCAGGCCCAGGACCACCGTATCCGTATCGGCGTACGCGGACAACTCTGCGGCCAGCAAGTGGCCAGCGTCCTGTCTCGTCTCCCCGATCATCCCTGCCCCTATCATAGGACGTCGCCCAGGCGCATACCCACGGCCATACGTCCCCAATCCGCAGGGCCAGACGGCCCGTCCACGCGTTTCGCCGCATGACGCGGCTCATACATCGCCGTCTTGTCCTGTGGGGCGTAGTCGCCGGGGCGCATCACAGGTCCTTTGGCCCTCCATCGCTAGAGCGCCGTCAATACACCTCCGGCACGAAGCGCTGTCCGGTCCGGGAGGGACGGACGTAGCCCGTCTCCTCCTGCCGCGGCGGCAAGGCGAGCGGCGGGGGCGTCAGGTCCCCGTAGGGGGATCGCGCTCAGCAGGTGGTGGATACAGCTCAAACGCGCGCGCTTCTTGCTGTCGGCCTCGACGACCCACCAGGGCGCCTCCGCGATATCGGTGTGCAAGAACATCTCATCCTTGGCCCGCGAATACTCGACCCATTTCGTGCGGGACTCCAGGTCCATCGGGCTGAGCTTCCAGCGGCGGATGGGGTCCGTGAGGCGGCTCTGGAAGCGGCGCTCCTGCTCCGCGTCGCTCACCGAGAACCAATACTTGATCAGGATGATCCCCGCCCGCACCAGCATCCGCTCGAACTCCGGGCAGGAGTGCAAGAACTCGCGATACTCATCCCGCTGCAGAAGCCCATCACGCGCTCGACCCCGGCCCGGTTGTACCAGCTGCGATCGAAGAGCGCCATCTCCCTACCTGCCGGGAGCTGCGCCACATAGCGCTGGAAATACCACTGCGTTCGCTCGCGCTCCGTCGGTGTGCCCAGCGCCACCACCCGGCAGATGCGCGGGTTCAGGCTCTCCGTGATCCGCTTGATCGCCTCCCCTTTCCCGGCGGCGTCCCGGCCCTCGAAGATGACGACGACCTTGAGCCCCTGTACCCTGATCCATTCCTGCAACTTGGCCAGTTCGATCTGAAGCCTCGCCAACTCTCGCTCATAGGCCTGGGCCGTCAGCGTCGTCGGTCCCGTCTCCGCGGCGCCCTCCGTCCGGTCCCGCGCGGCGCCGGCCTGTGCCCCGCGCTCGCCCCCTCCATGCCGCTCCTCGTCGTACTCCATCATCCCCCTCCTCACCGTCCGGCATCCGATCCTCTGCGCGTCCTCTTAATTATTGGGAGTCGACGCAACCGTCCGGGCGGCCTCCGCGTTGCCCGTGCCGGCGTAGACGCCTGGCCATGCCTCATCATAGCCCTTCTCATCCCCGGTGGAGCGGCCTGTCGCGGTCGACGCCCATAGCCGAACGTCACCAATCGTCATGCGCGCTCACGCGTTGATAGCTCCGCGCATATCGGCGGCGCACTCCAGCGCCGTTCCCCTCCTGGTCGACCAGGAGGGGAACGGCGCTGGGTCAGGGCGAGGTCAGGGCATGCGCAGGCGCAGGGGGACCGTCACGCGGTCCGCGACGCCCGTCCCGTGACCATCGTGGGGGCGGCCGAGGCCGCGCGCTTGGGGACGATGAACAGCTCGAAGATCAAGGCCAGCGCCACGACGATGGTCGCGATGGTCAAGCCAACGTACTTTGCGTTTTCCATTGTCCACCCGTCCGGCCGCCCATCCGGCAGACCGTGGCGCGCCGCGTCCCAGCGCCGCACATCCTCAGCGTAAATGGACGCCACGCCCGCCAATAGGGCCGGATGTCCCTGACGTGGAGGGTCGATAGTCCCCAGTCCCACGGGACTGATGGGACCGCGTCCATGTCGATCCGTCTCGCTCCAACAGCCTGGACGCGCTGATGCGCGTCGCTAGCCTGCATTATTCACGAGACGACGCCCCTGGGAGCGCCGTCTCTCGCTGCGCTGCCAGCCGGCCCCGATCGGCGGGCGAGCGCCCGTGGACGGCGACCATGCCGGCCGCGAAGGTCTGCCGGCTGGAAGCCGGCGCTCCCAGGACGGATGGTCCCCGCCCACGCACCCGTCATGAATAATCCAGGCTAAGTAGACACTGGTAAGTTCTTGCACGGCCGGCACGCCTGGATGTATCCCTCGCGCAGCCTGTATGAGTTGTACGAACTTAGCAACACCTACTTAGTCGAGGCCGGCCGATGGGCGCGCGACCTCAACGCGGGGCGGCTGGAGCTGGTGCTGAGCACGCCGCGGCCGGGCGGGCGGGTGATCCTCGCACGGTTCGGCGCGCTGTTGGCGGCGCTCCTCGATGGGGTGCTGGCGCTGCCCCCGTGGCTCGTGTCCCTCTCCATTTTCTACCAATTACGGCAGTCCGATCACGGAGGGGCCGCGCTGGGGCCCCTGGATGATCGTGACGGCTGTGGCTATGGCCCTCCTGGCGCTGGCTGTGGCGCGCTTTACCCGCGCTGACATAGAACGCGGGAGCTAAAAAGGAGGATCAGCGGCGATAGCGCCTCAGCAACCGTCGGAGTCTGGTGGCGCGGGCGCCTCCCGCGTCTCCAGCAAGCGACGCACCTCGGCCAGCTCCGCGCGCACCACCGCCAATTCGTGCATCACAGGGTCGCTGGACGCGTCCTGACGCAACCAGATCGCCGTCAGGCGCGCGGACGCGAAGCCCAGCAGGCCGATGCCGCAAAAGACGAGCACGCCGGCGAGCGTGCGCCCTTCGGGCGTCACCGGCGCGATGTCCCCGTACCCGACCGTGGTGGCAGTGGTGAAGGACCAGTACAGGGCATCTCCGAACGAAGTGATGTGCCGGTTCTGCCCGTGTTCGAGTACCCATATCCCGTACGCCGACCCAACCCAGAGCAAGAGCAGGCACGGCGCGACGAACCACAGGCTCTGCCGCCGGCGCGCGTGCAACCGCACCTCCTCGTCCATGGCGACGAGCAGGCGCAGCGTGGCGCCCAGCCGCAACAGCCGCAGTAGGCGGACCGCCCGCAGCCCACCGACGAGCGGGATGCAGGAGACCACGTCGACCCAGTGCCGTCGCAGGTAGGCACGGCGAGAGGGCGCGTCCCAGCAGCGGATCGCGAACTCGGCCAGGAAGATGGCGCTGAGGACGAGCAGATCGATCGGCGGCACGCTGCCGGGCTCGTCGTCGTTGCGCACGGCCACGACGACGTACACCACGGCGAGCGTCGTCATCACGCTGTCCCAGGTGCGCCGGTGCTGGGCCACGAACGTCGTCACCAGCCCCCGTCGCCAGGCGCGCTGCCTCATGTCCGGCACAGCCACGTACGATTCCTTTCGAGTGCCCTCTGCATCACCTTCCGCCAGCGCGCCCGGCGCTCCTGTCGACAACGGTCGCACAGACACCCTACGGCGTAGCCTATCATGGCGATCAGCTACCAGGCCAGGGCCGACCAGCCCGACAGCCCGACATCACGGGACCAAAAGATCGTCAATCGCACGCATCCAAGGCGGTAGAGATAAGAGACAGGGACGTGAGGCGTCGCGCACCGGACCACCACCTCGCACATCGGACCCCATTGAGCCGGCTGAACTACCTCCGAATGCACCCTATCTAAGGGCCATTTGGCCCTGGAATCGATAGGACCGCGGCGCTATCATCGGGATGATGGGACGGACACACCGAGAATTGGAGCTTCACCAACACGCCGACCCCGCGCGACAGTACGAGACCGAGCGCATGCTGCGCGCGCGGCTCGAGGCCGACAACGCGCGCCTCGCCGCACAACTGCGCACGCTGGTCGCCGCGCTCGATCGGGATCGCGGCGACCAGGACCTGCACGACAACGTCATCCAGGCGTTGTACGCCGTGAACCTTCAACGGGAAGATGCGGCCGAAGACGTGGAGAGCGATCCCACGGCGGTCCGGGCCCGCATTGACGCGGCGATTGACCGGCTCAGCGAGGTGATGCAGGCCGCCCGTCGCGCTATTCTGGGCGTCCCCCTACGACGACGCGCCGGTCGCCGGCCGGCCATTGTCCGAAGCGCTGGCCGCGATGCTGCGCGAGGGTCTCGTGCAGACCCTGATCGAGTCACATGTGCTGATCGAAACTGCCGAGGCCGACGACCTGCCGCCCGCGCTCGGACGAGAGGCGCCGCGGATCACGCGCGAGGCCGTCGCGCACATCGTGCGACAGGCCCGCGCGGACCAGGTCTGGATCACCCCGGAGGCGACGGATCGCGAGGCGCGTCTACGAATCGCGAATAACGGCGTCGGGTTTGAACCCATCCTGAGCGTGGCAGCGGACAGTGACAGTGACGGATTGCGGACCCTGCGCGAGCGCGTGGCCGGTCTGGGTGGTACGCTGATTGTACAATCGACCCCGGGACAGGGAACGACGATCAGCGTGCGCGTCCCCATCGTTCCAGAGGATTGGGAGGGGAAAGAAATCCGTGCCTGAGACACGCGTGATGGTGGTGGACGACCACGAAGTGGTGCGGCAGGGCCTCAAGGCGCTGCTGGAGCGCCGCGCGCACCTGCGCGTGGTGGCCGAGGCGGGCAGCGTGGCGGAGGCGGTCGCCGAGGCGGCGCGCACCCAGCCCGACGTGATCGTGATGGACGTGCGCCTGCCGGACGGGACGGGCATCGAAGCCTGTCGCGCGATCCGCGCCGAGCGGCCTGACACGCGCGTGCTGATGCTGACGAGCTACGCCGACGACGAGGCCGTCTACGCGTCCATCGTGGCCGGCGCGGCTGGCTACCTGCTCAAGCAAGCGCGCGGCCGTGAGTTGGTCGCCGCGATCGACGCGGTGGCGCGGGGTGAGTCCCTGCTCGACCCGGCGGTGACGAGCGCGGTGCTGGCGCGCATGCGGGCATTGGCAACTGGCAGCCACAAAGACAGGCTCTCTGAGCTCAGCGAACAGGAGCGCCGCATCCTGGGCCTGATTGCCGACGGCAAGACCAACAAGGAGATCGCCGCCACCGTCTACCTGGCCGAGAAGACGGTCAAGAACTACGTCAGCACGATCCTCTCCAAGCTGGGTATGGAGCGCCGCGCCCAGGCGGCGGCCTTTATCGCCGCGCAACGCGCCCGCGGCCACCAGTAGGGCGTCTCCCCAAGGGTACGCCGCTCAGGCCGGTACATGAGCGGCGTTCTGTTGTACACTGACGGCATGGCCCCCGTGGCGGCTGAACCGTCGCCGAGGCGCCCCCTCTCTCCGGGATAGCTCCCTGCCCCTTCGAGGCCCCTGCCGCTTCCATCACGGAAGGCCAGGTCATGAACGCCGTACCAGAACAAGACGAGAGAACTGCCGGGGATACGCCTAACGCGCCGCCCCCGACGACTATAGCTTCCAGAGGTCTGTCCCCTGCCCCACCGCGCCCACCTGGCGCCCCCGACCTCACGACGGTGCTGCGCCGCGTCGTCGAGGCGGCACGGGACCTGGTGGGCGCCGATGCCGCCAGTGTCCTGCTCTATGACCACGAGGCGGCGCTGTTCGCGCCAGCGGCGCCCAGCGTCGCGATCGGATTGGACGAGCGCTGGCTGTAGCGCCAGGGGGAGGCGCTGCAGACCCTGGCCCAACGCGCCGCGGACACGCGCGCGCCCGTGATGGTACCGGACATGACAGCTTGCCCGGAGGCCGATCTGCCCCTGCTAGCCGGACGGCGGCGGCCAGGGGCCGTCCGCGCGGTCCCCC
>JAABUQ010012719.1_pt1 | contig 10392 bp, 10 predicted proteins | sample 5560001 | NCBI WGS metagenome assembly JAABUQ01 (sample SAMN10711888, study PRJNA513371) | rock metagenome | isolation source: Antarctica rocks | place: Antarctica: Victoria Land, Finger Mt nord | collected 2015-12-18 | reverse complement strand
CAGGAAAAATTGAATTCGATTATTTGCCAGAGAATACTCAAGGAGTTATCTGTCAGCCAATTGGTAAACAAGGGGTATTAATCTTGGGAGCTAATGCTCCTCGCAGTTATACCAAGCAAGATGAAATCTGGATTGCTGGCATTGCCGATAAATTAGATGTAACTTTGAGCAACTATTTGCCGCAAGATAATGTCATGCCTTTAACTAGCAAGTAAAAGTAATCTCTATCCCTCACAAATGTTAATTCTCTACTGGCTGCTATGCGCCCTCATGGTTGTTGGTGCCATTGGTGCTGTTATTCCTGGGATTCCAGGCACTAGCCTAGTTTTAATTGCGATCGTAATTTGGGGAGCTGTTCAAGGTTCTCTCAGTACCGTTACCGTTCCTTTGAGTGTAGCGCTTGTAGTTCTACTGCTCAATATTGGTATTGATTTCCTTGCTAGTTATTGGGGAGCAAAACAGGCGGGTGCCAGTAAGTGGGGGCAGATTGGAGCAATAGTAGGCTTGACACTAGGTTTCTTGGGTTTTTTACCTACTCTGCCTTTTGGGGGACCACTACTAGGAATTATACTGGGACCTTTACTCGGAGCGATTGTGGGAGAATATCTCTACCGACGTAATTTCAAGCTAGCGTTTAAGGCTGGTGTGGGAATCGTCGTGGGTTCGTTGATCGGGAATTTAATTCAGGGGTTGTTGGCATTTGTGGCGATTGTGGTTTTTCTATTTGCAACTTGGGCTCAAGTGTTTGGAGGGTAGAAGAACCAAATGTTATATCTCTATTACTGATAATCCTTGATGGTTGCCTCATTTGCTTGACTTAAACAAGATTATGTACATAAGTTAAAACTTATTTTTTCGAGTCAGCTCAATAGTGATTTTGCCGCCAAAGTCTGGAATGGGCGCAGCAGTTTTCGACAACTTAACTTGGACTTGCAGCACTTGCTCTGATTGCAGAATCGCTTCGGCGATCGCTGTTGCCAATTTTTCGATTAAAGCGAATTTGGCTGTCTGCACCAAGTGTTTCACGGTACTGATGATGTGGCGATAATCGATGGTGTCTGCAATCGCGTCGCTTTTACCTGCTATTGAGAGATCCAGCCACAGCGTCACATCTACCTCAAACCACTGACCTAGCACCTGCTCTTCTGGCAGATAGCCAGTATATCCATAGCCGCGAATTCCAGTTAAATCAATGCGATCCATAAAATCTCCTTTTAGCAATTTAGGATAGAAAGGTTGATCTAGAGCGAGAAGCAGGGTGATTGATTTTAGGAACACTAATTCCGTCTGGGCTTCGATCTTGACACAGACGTTAAAGCGGTTGGGATTGACAACAGCCGTGATTTGTCCTGGATCGCGCTCTACACCTCTGGCGATCGCTTTAGCACAAACCGACGGAGTAGAAGCAATTCCAATTCTAGACGAACGCTCTGCCTCATTTTTTGCTTTGGGAGTCGCTCGCCAATCTCACCGTCCAGTGGTATTAGTTTCTACCTCCGGGACAGCGAGTGCAAATTTCTACCCAGCAGTAATTGAAGCGAGAGAAAGTAGAGTGCCACTGCTAGTCTTAACCGCCGATCGACCTCCAGAGCTGCGGAATTGCCATTCAGGACAAACAATCGACCAGGTGAAGTTATTTGGCACATATCCCAATTGGCAAGCGGAGTTAGCACTACCGGCGGTGGAAATAGAGATGCTGTCATATTTGCGGCAAACAGTGGTTCAAGCGTGGGAGCGATCGCTTTATCCGGTGCCAGGTCCAGTTCACCTCAATATTCCCTTCCGAGATCCCCTCGCGCCGTTGCCAGATAATAGTGCTAGCACTTTAGCATTGGATCAGTCAGAATTTTTTGCAGGGGTTGAGCCTATCTCTTTCTCCCCCTACGTCCAGCGTTTTCAGTGTCAGGAATGGCAGCAATGCGAGCGAGGAGTAATTATTGCGGGGCTGGCTCAACCTCAATTGCCACGAGAATATTGTAGTGCAGTTGGACAACTTGCTCAAACTTTAGGATGGCCAGTTCTAGCCGAGGGGCTTTCCCCAGTGAGGAACTATGCTCAGCTCAACCCTGGGTTGATTTCCACCTATGACTTAATTTTACGCAACCAACAATTGGCAAACCACCTAGCCCCCAAAATGGTAATTCAATTGGGTGAACTGCCTACTAGTAAAGAACTGCGTACCTGGCTCAAAGCTAGTCAGCCGCAGCGTTGGGTAATTGACCCTAGTGACCAAAATTTTGACCCCCTCCACGGTAAAACAACTCACATTCGCACGTCTATAGAACAGCTAGCTCAGACATTTATCGGCACCCCAAGAGCGCTGACTACTTATTTTCAAATGTGGTGTGATGCTGAAGTTAAGGTGAGGGCAGGTGTTGACTCAAAGATGACACAAATCAATTGGTTATTTGAAGGTAAAGTAGCTTGGTTACTCTCACAAATTCTGCCACCAGCAACCCCACTATTTATTGCTAACAGTATGCCCGTTAGAGATATGGAATCTTTCTGGTTACCTAGCAACTCGGCTGTAAAACCGTTTTTTAATCGGGGTGCTAATGGCATTGATGGGACTTTATCAACTGCTTTAGGCATAGCTCATCGGCAACAGAGTAGTGTGATGTTGACTGGCGATTTAGCTCTGTTGCACGACACTAATGGTTTTTTGTTGAGAAACAAGTTTGTTGGGCATCTGACTATTGTATTAGTTAATAACAATGGCGGCGGAATTTTTGGAATGTTGCCGATTGCCAAGTTCGATCCACCTTTTGAAGAGTTTTTTGCCACACCGCAAAATATTGATTTCGCCCGACTATGTGCTACTTACGATATCGAACACGAATTAATTAACTCCTGGGAGCAATTGCAGCAGCGATTAAATCCTCTGCCGATGCAAGGAATTAGGGTATTAGAATTGCAATGCGATCGCCGAGCTGATGCTAAGTGGCGGCAAGAGAATTTAGGCAATTTTGCTGCCGAGATTGAATAAATCGGCGTGGCTCTTGATCGATTCCGGGGATCTGAAGTTCCAGTCGTAGTGAAGAGAGATAGTACTTTTTCAATATTGGCTACTTTAGCAGTCCTCACCAACCTCACCTAATGCTTTTTAGATAAGCTATGAAGGTAAGTGTATGAGAAAATCCGTTTGACGGAGTATAGCTATGGAGACGCGCGTTAATGAAGCGATCGAACAAGCAGAGTTACAAGGTCGTTTCTTAGATGAAAATGCTTTTCAGCGTTTGAAGAGTTATGTTGAACAAGGCAACGTTCGCATAGAGATAGCTCAGTATCTTAGGGACAATGCTCAGCATCTGATTGATAGTGCCACCCAAGCAGTGTCCCAAAAATTTCCATATCCCGCCTTCAACCCCGATCTTGGACGTGGGGTTGAACGGCGGCAACAGGGCATTAAGCTCTGCCTACAACTGATTCAATACTGTATACTTGCTGATGACACCAGTCCAATAAGACAATACATAGCAGACTCTGATACAGTCAAGCAACACTTTAACCTTACACCCAGTCAACTCAGTGAGGTATTGAGACATGTCAAAGAGCAGATTGGAAGGGAGTCTCAGCAAAACATCAAATTAGCTACAGAGGTCACCTCTTACTTAGACATCCTAATTGATATCGTACTCTCTGAGCTTAACAGTGCAAGCGAAAGCAAAGGGGCAGTTGTCTCAACTAGTAAGGGCGAAGGGGATCGGGAGGGGTGGAACGGGTTTGAGATCCCTTTCTGGCAACGGATTGCTGATATTGGCGCGCAGGTTCCTGAAGAAGCATGGGAGAGTTTACCAAAAGATATGAGTCGCAACGGCAAACACTATCTTTACGGCACGCCTAAAGAAGAATGAGGCGTATATTCCTCGACACATTTTATCTTCAGGCACTAGCTAATCCTCGTGACGATAATCATAAGCGTGTTTCGGAAATTTCAAACCAATTGGGAGTTTTTGCTGGGGTCACCAGTGAGATGGTGCTAACCGAAATTATTGAATGCTTTATCGGGTAATCAGTACTTGCGTCTTGCGGCTATCAAAATCGCTACTGATTTACAGCGAGATTCTAGTATTGAAATTGTGCCACAGAGCAGAGAACAATTTGAGGCGGCACTTCAGTTCTATGGGAAAAGATTGGACAAGTGCTACAGTCTCACCGACTGTGCTTCAATGGTGATTATGCAAGAACTGAACATTTGGGAAGTAATGACGTTCGATAAGCACTTCAAACAGGAAGGGTTCACGGCTTTACTAAGAGATGATTGAGTTGAAGTGAGGCTACCGATTTGAACCCATCTGACTTGAAAATACCCCCAACAGTTAAGCAGATAAAAAACTGGGCTGCTGGGGTTTGAGAGAGACTTGATAACCCAGCTTCTCTAAGTGTTGTTTACGTTATGTCTATCCAGCGATCTTGCTCAGTTACATTGTTGCCCCCCCGTTGACGAGGATGTGCTGTCCTGTAATCCAACGGGCTTCCTCACTCACCAAAAATGCCACGACATCGGCAATATCTTGTGCCTGTCCGATCCGACCAAAAGGCGAACTCGCTGCCGCTTCTTCTCGAATCTCTTCGGGTAGGTTATCAAACATACCAGGACTGGTGGGACCAGGTAAAACGCTATTGACAGTAATTACCTTGCTACCGAGTTCTTGAGCTAAAACTTCAACAAATAGCTTCGGAGCGGCTTTACTGGCGGCGTAGACGGCAATTCCTGGCATACTGGGATTAAGGCTGGTGGAAGATGAAATATTGACAATTCGACCGTAGTGATTCATCCGTCGCGCTGCTTCTTGCAAGGCAAAGAAAACTCCCCGGACGTTGACAGCAAATACCGCATCAAAATCTTCTTCTGTGACTTCTGCGATCGCGCCACTGTTGGCAATACCCGCATTGTTAACCAGGATATCAAGTTGACCAAACCGATCGATTGTGGTTTGAAATAGGCGACGGATATCGGCAACCTGACTCATATCTGCTTGAATTGCTAAAGCTTTACCACCATTCGATTCAATCTCTGACACTAGCTCATTAGCAGCTTCGGCACTGCGTCCATAATTAATTACGATTGTTGCGAAGTTGTGGCACCGACTAAGCCACCCAAGAAAGCTTCGGCACTGCGTCCATAATTAATTACGATTGTTGCACCATCTTGAGCAAGACGTTGAGCGATCGCTCGCCCAATGCCTCGCGATGCGCCCGTAATAATTGCTACTTTTCTATCTAAGTTAGCCATGACATTAACTGTAAGTTAAGAACACTCTTATGTTAAGAAACTCAGTTACTTGTAGTTTTCCAGTTCTTGCTATAAATGTTTCAATCTTGCTATGAAGTTTACAGTTGATTTCTGTATGCTTTGGGCGTGACTCCTACTAACTTATGAAACGTAGTAGTGAAGTGACTTTGGGTTTTAAAGCCTACTTTCTGACTAACATCAATAATTTCTAAGTCTCGCTCGGCTAGCAGTTGCTTTGCTTGGTCAATACGTAATTGCGTAACATATTGATGTGGAGATACGCCGATGGACTGTTTGAATGACCGAGCAAAGTGAAACGAACTCATTTGAGCAGTGGTAGCTAGGTGCGCGAGAGAGATTTCTTGCTGAAGATGGTTAATGATGTAATCTATCACTTGCTTGAGCTTGTACTTTGGTAATCCACCGGCTGGAGGAGCGATCGTCTGTATAGTATATTTCCGTCTCAAATGGACAGCAAGTGCCTGTGCCATACCGTCTGCGTAAAGGCGATCGCTCTGGTTCAGTTGCAGATCGGCTTTCAGTGCCAACCCAATTTGGTAAATCAGTGGATCGGAGATTGAGAAGTGTGGTAGAAGCTCCAGGGGATTTTCTTCAACAGCAATGAGGGTTGGTTCCAAGCTCAGCAGTACGAATTCAGCCGTGCGATCGCAGTGAGCTTGATGCTTCATCTGAGCAGGCAGGATAGTGCAGCTACCCGTCATCAGATGCTCTGTATGAAATCGACCTTCACAAACTCGTTCCATAGTCACAGATTGAAGACAGACACAAACAAGATGTTGCTTGAGAGAATGCTCTGGAATGGTGAAAGAGGGTTGACGATGATGCTCTAGGTGAATGCCTTCCCATCCAGCTTGGCGACTGGAAACTATCGGTGTACAAGGAAGGATTTGCCAAAAGTCATCTTGGTTGAAGTCGATCGAGATAGGCGATTTAGGCACGATTAGGTTGTTGATTTGAGGACATCCAGTTTACTTTTGGCGAATTTAGCACTGGTGAGTACCCAAGCACAAATATACTAACAATGTTATACATAATTACTGTGACTGAAATCGTGACGACCAGCATCCCCCCCTACACTTGGCAACGTCCCATTGGGCTTGGTTGGGACAAACCTTACACAGTCCGCACTCCTAGCAACCTGGATGATGGTCCCTGGCACGGAATGCCGTTGGGTGGCTTTGGTGCTGGTTGCATCGGTCGCTCGTCGCGGGGAGACTTTAACTTGTGGCACATTGATGGTGGGGAGCATACCTTTAAAAGTATCCCTGCCTGTCAATTTAGCGTTTTTGAGCAGCCAGCCAGTTCACCCGCACAAGCTTATGCTTTATGTACTGAACCATCATCAGATTTATCAGAGTGGCAATGGTATCCCAGTACAAGTGGAACTTATCATGCTCTTTATCCCCGCAGTTGGTTTGTCTACAAGGGGGTATTTCAAACCGAGCTGACTTGCGAACAATTTTCCCCGATCTGGGCAGGAAACTATCAAGAAACCAGTTATCCAGTTGCCGTTTTTGTCTGGACAGCTCACAACCCTACAGATGCGCCGTTGACTCTGAGCATCATGCTGACTTGGCAGAATATGGTGGGTTGGTTTACTAATGGAATCGAGTTCCCTCAAGTCCGGGTACGAGATGATGGTAGTCCAGTTTATGAGTACGAGCCATGCTTGGGGGATAGTGTTGGTAATTTTAATCAACTGATGGTGGATAACGAGCTATTGGGTTGTGTATTTAGTCGAGTTATTACCGACGATGTAGTTCAAGAAGGGCAAGGGCAGTGGGCAATTGCAACTGTGAAAAGTTCTGACTGGGAGGTTTTTTACCACACTCGCTGGAACCCATCTGGTAATGGTGGAGATATTTGGCCGACTTTTGCTCAAGATGGTTCCTTGCCTAATTACGCCGATCCGACACCAGCAGCTAGCGGCGAACAATTGGCTGGCGCGATCGCTGTCCGTTTAACACTACAACCTGGTGAAACTCGCTCGATTCCCTTTGTGCTTGCTTGGGATTTTCCGGTAACTGAGTTTGCTCGTGGAGTGAAGTATTACCGTCGCTATACTGATTTCTTTGGCAACACGGGTCAAAATGCTTGGGCGATCGCTTGTAGTGCTTTGCAGCAATATCAAAATTGGCAACAGCAAATACAAGCTTGGCAGCAGCCGATTCTAGAGCAAGCCTTGCCTGACACTTTGAAGATGGCACTGTTTAATGAACTTTACAACCTCACTGGTGGCGGTACCCTGTGGAGTGCAGCCAATGTACGCGATCCGATTGGTCAATTTGCGGTTTTAGAGTGCTTGGATTACCGTTGGTACGAGAGTTTAGATGTACGGCTGTACGGTTCGTTTGGGCTATTGTTTTTATGGCCAGAACTAGATAAATCAGTGCTACGTGCCTATGCTAGAGCAATTTCCCAAAGCGATCTTACCCTCCGAGAAATTGGTTATAACCAAGCATCGGCTCAGCGCAAAGTTGCTGATGCTACACCCCACGACTTAGGCGCACCCAACGAACATCCTTGGGAAAAGACTAATTACACTAGTTATCAAGATTGCAACTTGTGGAAAGATTTGCCTTGCGATTTTGTGTTACAAGTCTATCGAGATTTTATCTTGACTGGTGCCACAGATCGAGAGTTGTTATGGGAATGTTGGCCTGCTATTTGCTCCACTCTCGCTTATCTGAAGACATTTGACCTGGACGCAGATGGGATTCCAGAAAATTCAGGAGCTCCAGATCAGACGTTTGACGATTGGCGGTTGCAAGGCGTTAGTGCCTATTGTGGTGGGTTGTGGTTAGCAGCACTAGAAGCCGCGATCGCTATTGGTCAAATTCTGCTAGTTGAAGGCGAAAGGCAACAGATTCAGGCAGCGGTCGCGCTTTATCAATCCTGGCTTGTGCAAGCGCAACCAGTTTATCAAGAAAAGCTCTGGAACGGTCAATATTATCGACTTGATAGTGAGAGCGGTTCTGATGTCGTGATGGCAGATCAACTATGCGGACAATTCTACGCCCGTCTGTTAAAATTACCTGATATCGTACCGAATGAGTGTGCCATATCTGCTCTCAAAACTGTTTACGATACTTGCTTTCTCAAGTTTCATCACGGTCAACTGGGTGCTGCTAATGGTATCAGACCTGATGGCTCTCCAGAAAATCCTGATGCTACACATCCTTTAGAAGTGTGGACAGGGATCAACTTTGGGCTGGCAGCCTTTCTGGTGCAAATGGGAATGAAGTCTGAAGCCTTTCGACTTACAGAAGTTGTAGTGCAGCAAATTTACGACAACGGGTTGCAATTCCGCACGCCAGAAGCCATCACGTCGGTTGGCACCTTTCGAGCCAGCCACTATCTCCGCGCTCTGGCAATTTGGGCGATTTATGGCATTTTGGTCGAGCAGTCCTAGAATTGTCCGACTTGTCTAGTTGAGGGATGCGATCCGACGATGCTCACTCACCTTGATTCAACCGTCGATGCCACTGGGCTTCAATTTTACCAGAGCGGATTTCTTGCTCTAATAAATTAGTTTCGGTGGTGTAAGCCAGATCTTCATCACTTACTACTGTCTCGGCAGCAAATTGACGGGCATAGGCGATCTTCTGCTGTAAAGTCGGCTCGGCTTGCTCCAACTGCCACGCCCGTTCTTGTCGTTGCTCGTTATTCACAGCAATTTTTCTGTTTCTCCACTGCACCCAGAAATAACGCACTAATGGCACTGCCAGAAAAGCAACAGCGTACCCCAGCAGCAACCAGAAGATTGAATGAACAAACCCCACCAAACCCCCAAACTTGACAGCAACAGTACCTTTTGCGAGCAAATTGCCGAGTACCAAAGCACCGATGAAATTCAATGCTCCCAACCCAGTTGCCAACATAATCTGTCCCGAACTAGCAGCACTGAAACGCCACGGTAACTCTTGGAGGTAAGGTGGTACTACCTGGGCGTAGCGTTGTTGCGCTAATGTCTGTAATTCCGGAAAGTGATAGACGATTTGCCCATCGGGACTGACTGCTGGTTGACCATTAAATCGGGTTAATACTGGCAGCATGTAGTCCTCGTACTCCTTAGCATATCCCTGCCCAACATTATCTAGATAGGGAGCAATTTGCTCTGCTACTACTGCACCTTTTTCGCGGCGAAGCACATGAGCAATTTCTTGCCAACGGCGTTCTTCTAAATCTGCATTGGGATTGCCGTCACCAAATAGGAACGAGAAGATAGCTTCAAAAAAGTTCATTTGGTTGGAAGCGTCTGGTTGTTGCCGATTTCGAGGGCGATCGTAGCTAGGATCGAAGAACCAAAACCAATTGGGACCAATCCAGAAGTAAGGCAATCCGCCTTCTCCACTGCTACGATTACCCCGATTGTTGCTATCCTGATTTGCCGCGCTCAGGATCAGGATAATACTAAGGACAATCAAGACGATTGATAGTAGTAACACAATTCCGAAGCTGATCCGGATTAGGTAAAACAAAACTTTCCAGACTTTGTTCCACCATTCCTGTAACCGCAACCGCAAAAACTTGTTACGTAAGACTGTCCGGAAGTTTTTGGGAAATAGATAAACCATGTCGCCGGACTCTGCGACTTGCAAATGTCCACCTGCATCAGTTGCTAGTGCCAACAACCCCTGCTGAGCTAAATTCACGTCTAGTCCTGATTGGGTAGCAACATCTCCAACAGTAACGCGATAGCCCAGTTGCTCGACAGCTTGCATAATTGTGGGATTTGGAGCCATTAGTCCCTCAAATCAAAATTTCGTTCCCTTCTCAATTATAAGTTTTTGTCTGCCGGGGTTGCAGTGCGATCGCCTGACGTGCAATTGGCATAGATGAATGCCTGTTTAGGGTTGGAAGTGGTTAAGCTGCAATTTGAGGCGGGTGGCAAATACTACATGGTCCGGGAGTGAGGCAATGAAGACATCCTCTCAAAAATCCCTCTACATCTCCTAAATCAAAAGTTATTTGCCCATCTGATAGTTTGTAGCAACGAATCTCAAATCCTTCAGCCTTTAAAATTGCTGTATGTGTAATACCAAATCAAAAAATGCCTGCGACAGATAGGGCATCTAGAATAAAACTAAAGCCAGTCACGGAAGCAACGACTTCGGCAGTCAAATCAGCAACGA
>JAABUQ010012718.1_pt1 | contig 10393 bp, 9 predicted proteins | sample 5560001 | NCBI WGS metagenome assembly JAABUQ01 (sample SAMN10711888, study PRJNA513371) | rock metagenome | isolation source: Antarctica rocks | place: Antarctica: Victoria Land, Finger Mt nord | collected 2015-12-18 | reverse complement strand
TCTTTGCTGGAGAGCGTTAGGTCACCTGATTTCGATATACGTCCGAAGTATGTTGCATCGGTTGAAGTTTGACGTTAAAAAAAGGTCAACAATCCGAGTTGTCTCGCATTCAAAGGGGTGCTGGCGATGGTAGACCGAGTCGAGGACAATTTCTCGATGCGCGTTGCGGAGTCTATCGATGGTCAGACAGCGTTGGTCATCGCGCCACGGCGCTGGTTTCGCGAAGGTCTCAAGGGATTGCTTCACAATTCAGGTATTACTTGTGCGGTCGAAGGCGCAGCGCTGGAAGAGACGCTGGTGAAACTCGACGCCGGGACGTTTCCAAACGTCGGTGTCGTCAGCCTCGAGGGTGATGAAGACTGCGTCGTTCGCGACTTGAAACTTATCGCGCAATGTTGTGAGCGGCTGCCGCAGACCAAGTGGGTCGTGCTGTGTTCCAACCTTAATCAGGCCGTGCTGGCCGCTGCCTTGCGATCAGGTGTCGATGGCTTGTTCGATGTTGACGTATCGAAGGATGTGCTGCAACGCGCAGTCGAGCTGATCCTGTTGGGTCAGGCACTGTTTCCGTCCGGCATGTCACGCCTGCTGGCGGATGCCTCACGTCCAGCCGAAGCCGAAGAGCCTGCCGCGGTTCGTGCGGCGGTCCCAGCCGTGCCTGCGCCGATTGCTTTCGACCGCAGCACGGATCAGCAGGTGTCGTTGTCGCCGCGGGAGCGTCAAATATTGCAATGCCTGGTGGCCGGCCATCCCAACAAGGTCATCGCACGCGAACTCGACATTGCCGAAGCGACAGTGAAAGTCCATATCAAAGGATTGCTCCGCAAAGTAAAGGCGTCAAACCGCACGCAGGCGGCAATCTGGGCCATGAACCAGCGGCCCGGTAACCAGCCCGTGAGCAATAATATCGTCAAATTGTCTCCGTTGTCTTTGGCACCGCAGATGGTCGGTGGCGTGGCGTGTGTTCCAAATCCCGCTACCGCCGTTGCTGGTTTCGCCGCCGGCTGCGACTAAGCGTTCTTGCCGGCGGCAGGACGCCGGCGTTATGTTTGTCTAGGGTCAATCCAACCAGCCTCCACCCTGGTTATACCGCTTCCGCGAGCTATGTTCAGACCAACGGGAGAGGATGTGCCGATGGTCGCGATGCCGCCGTGCGATGCGGGTGTGATGTCCCGCCGCGAGGAGATCGTGGCGGCGTTGCGCCGGATCGTGCCGGGTGAGGGCGTGATTGACAGCGAGCGCGGGCGCGCCGCCTACGAGAGCGACGGCCTTACCGCCTACCGCCAGATGCCCTTGGTCGTGGTGCTGCCGAGCACGACGGAGCAGGTGTCGCAGGTGCTGAAATACTGCGCCGCCGGTGGCATCAAGGTGGTGCCGCGCGGTTCCGGCACCTCGTTGTCGGGCGGCGCGCTGCCGCTGGGCGACGGCGTGTTGCTCGGCCTCGGCAAGTTCAACCGCATCCTGGACGTGGACTTCGCCAACCGCTGCGCCGTGGTGCAGCCCGGCGTCACCAACCTCGGCATCACCCACGCGGTGCAGCACGCCGGCTTCTACTACGCCCCCGACCCATCCAGCCAGATCGCCTGCTCGATCGGCGGCAACGTCGCGGAGAACTCGGGCGGCGTGCACTGCCTCAAATACGGCCTCACCACCAACAACCTGCTCGGCATCGAGATGGTGCTGATGAACGGCGAGGTGGTGCACCTCGGCGGCAAGTTCCTCGACGCGCCCGGCTACGACCTGCTGGGCGTGATGACCGGCAGCGAGGGCCTGCTCGGCGTCGTCACCGAGGTCACCGTCCGCCTGTTGCGCAAGCCGCCGACCGCGCGCGCCGTGCTGATCGGCTTTCCCAGCAGCGAAGCGGCCGGCGACTGCGTGGCGGCGATCATCGCCGCCGGCATCATCCCCGGCGGCATGGAGATGATGGACGGCCCCGCTATCGCCGCCGCCGAGGCGTTCGTCCACGCCGGCTACCCGCTCGATGTCGAGGCGCTGCTGATCGTCGAGCTTGACGGCTGCGCGCCGGAGGTGGACCACCTCACCTCGGTGGTCGAGCGCATCGCCGGCGAGCATGGCGCCACCTATGCGCGGTCCAGTCAGAACGAGGACGAGCGCAACACTTTCTGGGCCGGGCGCAAGGCGGCGTTTGGCGCGGTGGGCCGCATCTCGCCTGATTACTACTGCATGGACGGCACCATTCCCCGGCGCAAGCTGCCGCAGGTGCTGGCGCGGATGCGCGAGCTGTCGGAGCAGTACGGCCTGCGCGTCGCCAACGTGTTCCATGCCGGCGACGGCAACTTGCACCCGCTGATCCTGTACGACGCCAACGTGCCGGGCGAGCTGGAGCGGACCGAGGCGTTCGGCGCCGACATCCTGCGCCTGTGCGTGGCCGTCGGCGGCGTGCTGACCGGCGAGCACGGCGTCGGCGTGGAGAAGCGTGACCTGATGGGCGAGATGTTCTCCGAAATAGACCTCAACCAGCAGCAGCGGCTGAAATGCGCGTTCGATCCGGGCGGCCTGCTCAACCCCGGCAAGGTGTTCCCGCAGTTGCACCGCTGCGCCGAGCTGGGCCGGCTGCACGTGCATCGTGGCGAGGTCCGCTTCCCCGACCTGCCGCGCTTCTGAGGCTGGCGTGACCGAGTTCGTTCCGGCCGATGCCAACGAGGTGCGCGACGTGGTCGCCTGGGCGATGGCCGAGGAACAGCCGCTCGAACTCATGGGCGGCGGCAGCAAGCGCCCGCTCGGACGGCCGCTGCAGGTGGCGCATCTGCTGGATCTATCCCGGCTTTCCGGGATTCTAGACTACGAGCCGGCCGAGCTGGTGCTGACGGCGCGCGCCGCCACGCCGCTGGCCGAGATCGAGGCGGCGCTGGCGGCCAACCGGCAGCGCCTGGCGTTCGAGCCGCCGGACTGGCGCCGCCTGCTCGATACCGAGGCGCGGGCGCAGACCATCGGCGGCGTGCTGGCGTGCAACCTGGCCGGCCCGCGGCGCATCGTGGCCGGCGCGGCGCGCGATCATTTTCTCGGATTCCACGGCGTCAACGGCCGTGGCGAGCTGTTCAAGGCCGGCGGCCGCGTGGTCAAGAACGTCACCGGCTACGATCTGTGCAAGCTGCTCGCCGGCAGCCATGGCACCCTCGCCGCAATGACGGAAATCAGCATCAAGGTGCTGCCGCGACCCGATGCCACGCGGACATTGCTGCTGTGCGGCCTCGACGATGCGGCGGCGATCCGGGCCATGGTGGACGCGCTGAACTCGCCGCACGAGATTTCCGGCGCGGCGCATCTGCCGGCCGCCGCCGTGGCGCAGTCGAGCGTCGCCTCGCTGGGCCAGGCGGTGACGGCGCTGCGGCTGGAAGGGCCGGAGCCGTCGGTGGCCTACCGCCTGATGGCGCTGCGGCAGGAACTGACGGCAACCGGGATGGAGACGCTGGCCGACGATGCCAGCGAGACGCTGTGGCGCGAGATCGGTGACGCCGCGGTGCTGACATCGCCCGGGTCGGCGGTGTGGCGGGTATCGGTGGCGCCTGCGTCCGGCGCCCGCGTCGCCGCCGCGATTGCAGCCGAGGTGCCGTGCGAGCTGTTCTACGATTGGGGCGGCGGCCTGGTCTGGGTTGCCGTCGCCGGGCAGGACGATTGCGGCGCCGCGGCGGTGCGCGGCGCGGTGGCGGCCCAAGGCGGCGGTCAAAGCGGTGGCCATGCGATGCTGCTGCGGGCGCCCGATGCGGCGCGCACGGTGCAGGTGTTCGAGACGCTGGCGCCACCGCTCGCGGCGCTGTCGGCGAGGGTCAAGACCAGCTTCGATCCGCGCGGGGTGCTCAATCCGGGCCGCATCCACGCCGGGCTTTAAGGACCAGGCTTTAAGGAGACGTGCCGTGCAGACCAACTTCAGTTCCGCGCAACTGGCCGATCCCGACACCGCCTCGTCGGAGAAAATCCTGCGCAGCTGCGTGCATTGCGGCTTCTGCACCGCGACCTGCCCGACCTACGTGTTGCTGGGCGACGAACTCGACAGCCCGCGCGGCCGCATCTACCTCATCAAGGACATGCTGGAGAACGGCCGCGCGGCCGATGCCACGGTGGTCAAGCACATCGACCGCTGCCTCTCGTGCCTGGCGTGCATGACCACCTGCCCATCCGGGGTGAACTACATGCACCTCGTCGACCACGCCCGCCACCACATCGAGGCGACCTACACCAGACCACTGCCCGAGCGGCTGCTGCGGCGGATGCTGGGCTTTGTGCTGCCGCGCCCCGCATTGTTCCGCGCTATGCTGTCCGCTTCCAGCCTCGCACGGCCGATGGCGCGGCTGTTCCCGGCTCCACTGTTCCCGGCCCGGCTGCGCGCGATGCTGGATCTGGCGCCGAGCCGGGTGCCGCCGGCCTCGCCGGTGGACCGGCCGCAGGTGTTCCCGGCGACGGGCGAACGGCGGGCCAGGGTGGCGCTGCTCAGCGGCTGCGCGCAACGGGTGCTGGCGCCCACCATCAACGCCGCCACCATCAGCCTGCTGACGCGGCATGGCTGCGAGGTCGTGGTGGCGGCGGGGGCCGGCTGCTGCGGCGCATTGACGCACCATCTGGGCCAGGACTCGCACGGCTTCGCCCGCGCCAACATCGACGCCTGGACGCGCGAGATCGCGGGCGGCGGGTTGGACGCGATCGTCGTCAACGCCTCCGGCTGCGGCACCACGGTCAAGGACTATGGCTTCACGTTCCGCGCCGACCCGGCCTATGCCGAGAAGGCCGCCGCGGTGTCGGCGCTGGCCCGCGACATCACCGAACTGGTGGCGCAGCTCGGCCTGCGCGCCCCGGTGGTGCCGACCGGCCAGCGCGTCGCCTACCACAGCGCCTGCTCGCTGCAGCACGGCCAGCGCGTGCAAAGCCAGCCCAAGGCGCTGCTCGCGGCGGCGGGCTTCGTCGTGGTCGATGTCCCCGAGGGGCATCTGTGCTGCGGCTCGGCCGGCACCTACAACCTGCTGCAGCCGGAGATCGCCGGCCAGCTGCGCGACCGCAAGGTGGAGAACATCGAGCGCGTCGCGCCCACGCTGATCGCCGCCGGCAACATCGGCTGCATGACGCAAATCGCCTCCGGCACCGGCATCCCGGTGGTCCACACGGTCGAGCTGCTCGATTGGGCAACCGGCGGCGCGGTGCCGAAAGCTTTGGTCAGCTAATAACTCTGCACAGAGGTTTGACGGGTCGAGCGGCGGGCTGCACTCGATCCAACTCTCACCGTACTCGCGCTTGGCGCCTTTTTCCGAAAGCGGTCAGTCCGGTAAGCTGGGAGCTTCCCGTTTCGCCGTGCAGAGTGGTTTATTTCGGGAAAAGTGATTTGGGAACGGTTTTGGGAAATGGGAGCGGGTGTATGCCATTTGGCCAAGCGGGCTCCCACTACACGCTCGTTTGCGGGAGAAGCCAGTGGTTCAGGATGTTGTCGCCGCCAGCACGAGCAGAGCAGCGAACACGCCGAGCGGTGCTGTATGCGAGAACTCCCGGCGGCGCAGGACCGTGACGATGGCGGCGGCGATGATGATGGCACCAAGCGCCATACCTACGCCGCGGCCGGCAGGAAGGGCGATCAGCGCTGCGCTCATGATTTCTAGGCCGCCGGTCACGCGGCACCACCAACGCGGATAACCCCACCGAGCGAAATCGTCCTGCGTGGCGCGCGTACCGATCGCATTGAACAACCCTGCGCCGAAGAACGCGACGACGAGCAGCCAGACCACGATACTGTGCAGCATCCTAGCACTCCTTCAACGCCTCGCGTTGGCCGTTACGCATGGATTGGGGGTGGACCAGCCTCTGGTTGGCGTCCCGCGCCTGTTTAGTCGGCGGCTTGCATCTTGGCGGCAAGCTCTCCCCACCCACCACCGGCCGAGCAGCCAAGGGTGAGTGGGGCAGCAGGCCGGGACCCGGCGTCAGGCTACCGTCGGGGCGTAGGAGCGCAGTTCGTCGACGATCGAGTGCCGCGACGGGCTCCACCCAAGTTCGAACTCGGCCAGCTCGCCCGAGATCACCTGATCGCACGCGATCGCGTCCGCGAAGCCCCAGAGCGCCTGCCGTGCGTCATCCAACGGCCATTCCGCCACCCGGCCCTCAGCACCAGCGCCCTCGCTCGCCGCACGCGCAATCTCGATGAGCGGGATGGCCGCGCCATGTGCGCCGTTGAAGATCGAGGCCGCGGGCGCCTTTTCGAGCGCGAGCAGATAGAGGTCCGCCAGATCGTCGGCATGAACCGTCGTCCAACGGTTCTTCCCGTCGCCGACGTAGCGCGCCGCGCCATGCTCCTTCGCCGAGCCGTACATCATCATCGCAGTGCCGCCCCGGTTGCCGTACACCCAACCCGGACGGATCACGATCGAGTGGACGCCATGGGCGGCGGCGCCGAGGACTTCACCTTCGAGAGCCTGGCGGAAGCGCACCAGGTCGATAGGATAAAGCGGGCTGTCTTCGGTCGCGGGCGTGTCGCCGGTCGCTCCATAGAGCAGGCAACCGCTCGTATAAACGAACCGCTTGGCCGTACCGCGCAGTGCGTCGATGATCGCACGCGTCGCCGCCTCGTCATAAGCCGCCCTGTTCTGATCGCTGGGCGAGGCGGCGTGAACGACCGCATCGACCCCGCGGGCGGCTTCGGCAATGCTGGCCGCGTCGGCGAGGTCGCCGTGGACCGCCGTATATCCCTGGTCGGCGAGCTTGGCCGCGCTCGCGTCCGAACGCGCAAGCCCCACGACCTCGTGCCCCGCTGACGCCAACCGGCGTGCGACCGCGCCGCCGATCAAGCCCGTCGCACCCGTAACCAAAACCCGCATGTTCAGTACCTCTTTGCTTCGATGCAGCTGCAAAGAGCAGAGCGGCCAAGGGAAAGGGAAATTGCGAGAAGTGATGTGGCGGTATCGCTGCCGCCGATGATGTCAGGCCAGGGTAGAGATTTCGGCGATGCGGTCGCGCAGCCAGATTGTGGCGGCGTGGTCGTTCACCCGGCGATGCCACATCATCGCCAGCGGCCAGTCGGGCAGCGCGATCGGCGGCTCATGCACGGCAATGCCAAGGCTGGCCGCGGCGAAGCGCCGAGCGACACGCGAGGCGAGCGTCGCAACAAGGTCGGTGTCAGCGACCACGAATGGCGCGACCAGGAACTGCGGCAGGCTCAGGACGATGCGGCGTTCGAGGCCGAGCGCGGCCAGCTTTTCGTCAACGAGGCTCATGCGGTCGCCTTCAGGCGATACCAGGAGGTGCGGGGCGGCTGCGAACGCCTCCAGACCTGCGCCCTCCGCAAAGGCCGGATGGCCACGCCGCGCGATGCACGCGAAGCCTTCATGGAGCAGCGGGTGGACCAGGATGCGAGCCGACGCTTCGACGGGGAAGCCGATCGCAAGATTCGCCTCGCCGCTGTCGAGCAGATCGAGAGCTTCGGCCCGGCCGAAAATACCGCGCACCTGCACACTGAGGCGGGGGGCCTCGACAGCGAGCCGCGCCAGCAGCGGCGGTAACAGGACGAAGGCGGCATAGTCGGTCATCGCGACCGTGACTGTGTGATCGGCCGCTGCGGGATCGAATGTATCCGCCTGCAATACTTCCCGCATGAGGCGAAGCGCCGCCGACACGGGGCCGGCAAGGTCATCGGCGCGCGGCGTCGGCTGCATACCGGTAGGCGACCGGACAAACAGTTCGTCCCTGAACACCTCGCGCAAGCGGGTGAGCGCACCGCTCATTGCCGATTGGCTTAAGCCGATGCGCTGCCCCGCATGAGTGACGTGGCGCTCAGCATAGAGTGCGTCGAACGCCTTCAGCAGGTTCAGGTCAAAGCCGGCTACATCCATCGGACGTTGATAGGGCACCAGGGTCAGCCACGAAACCAACCGGGGTGTTCCCGATAAACGAACCGATCATTTGAGGGAAAGTCGGCGCCCCCCGCCTACGGCAGCTATTGCCACCTGACAGCCCGAAACCGGCCTGTCCGTTGACCACCATAAGCCGTCCGTCCGAGGGAACCTGAGTCACCGGCATCAGCACCGGGCAGCCAGGCAGCGCGTAACCTGTCAGAACCTTTGTGCAGTAGTACCAGCCACCACCACCTCAATCGGATGTGGCGCATTGGTGATGGTGAGCGGGGCTTGGCCGGCCGGGTCGCCATCGGCCTGGGCGGGCACGTCGGCGGACACGATGCTGATGTCCTGCGCCCGCACCAGCCGCACGCCGGGCATCTTCGAGATGAGGTTGAGCGGCAGGGCAGCGCCATACATCAGCGTCGACAGCGGTCCGGCGCGGTCGAACAGGGCGACGGTGAAGCCGCGCTCGCTGGGCGAGGTGCCTGGCGCCAGCGTGTAGCCGCCGCCGTACAGCCGGCCCTTGGTGACGATGACGCTGCCGGCCTCGGTGGCCACGCCGTCGATGTCGAGCCGGATCGGCGCGAAGCCGTAGCGCGCCACCTCGCGCAAGCCCTGCAGCACATAGGCGTTGCGGCCCAGCGCCCGCTTCAACGCACCCGACAGGCGATGCACCACCTGCGCGTCGAAGCCGGCGCCGATCATCTGCACGAACAGCCGCGGCGCGATGACGCCGCGTTCCAGCACCAGTCCGGGCCACATCGTCCGGGTGCGGCCGAATACCAGCGCCGCCGCCACCGCCGCGGGCGCGAACGGCAGCGCCAGTTCCTGCGCCAGCACGTTGGCGGTGCCCAGCGGGATGATGCCCAGCCGGCAATCCGATCCCGACAGGCCGTTGGCGACTTCGGCGATGGTGCCGTCGCCGCCGGCGGCTACCACGAGCCGCCGCCCGGACTGCGCCGCCGCGCGCGCCAGTTCGGTGGCGTGGCCGACCCTGCCGGTCTCGGCGATCTCCAGCTTCACCCCGTTGACCGCCATCACGTCGAGCACCCGCCACAGCAGTTGCGCACGCCGGCGGCCCGCTGCGGGATTGAAGATGATGACCATGAACCGGCGACAACCCGCAATGAGAACGAACTTCCACCATGCGCCGTGATAGATGCCGTCGGCATGAAGGTTATGCGTCGGTCGGATGGAGTCTCCTGGGCGACATATTTGCGAGCGGCACGGTTGCGCATCGGGTCACGTAACCTTCATGCCGTGACTGCCCAGGGTCGCGTATGTGCTCGCCCAGCAGAGCGACGCCCGCGAGTCGACCACCGAGCTGAACGCCACGGACGGCAGGTGCCATGAACGCCCTCACGCCACACGCCCCGATGCCGCACGGAGCCGCCGGACCGAGGTTGCGCTTCCGCAGCGTGTTCATTTCCGACCTGCATCTCGGCACACGCGGCTGCCGCAGCGACTTCCTGGCCGACTTCCTGGGCCGCCTCGACTGCGAGCATCTGTATCTGGTGGGCGACATCATCGACGGCTGGCGGCTGCGCAAGTCGTGGTACTGGGATGCCGGCTGCGACGAGGTGCTGCGGCTGATCCTGGGGCATGCCCGCGCCGGCGTCCACGTCACCTACATCCCCGGCAACCATGACGAGATGTTCCGCACTTGGCTGCCGATGGGGCTTGAGGTCGCCGGCATCCGGCTGCTGCGCGACAGCGTCCACACCACCGCCGACGGCCGCCGCCTGCTGGTGATGCACGGCGACGAGTTCGACAGCGTGGTGCGCTACGCCAAGTTCATCGCCCTGCTCGGCGACTGGGCCTACACCACCGCATTGATCGTCAACCGGTGGTTCAACTCCGCCCGCCGCCGCTTCGGCTATCCTTATTGGTCGCTGTCGGCCTGGCTGAAGCGGCAGGTGAAGGGGGCGGTGAAGGCCATCGACCGGTTCGAGGTGGCGCTGGCCGGGGAAGCGCGGCGGCGCGGACTCGACGGCGTCGTCTGCGGCCACATCCACCACGCCGAGATGCGCGAGGTCGGCGGCGTGTTGTACCTGAACGACGGCGACTGGGTCGAGAGCTGCACGGCGCTGGTCGAGCACGTCGATGGCCGGCTTGAGCTGCTGGATTGGGCCGAGCTGAACCGGCTGTCGTTCCACACGCCGCGCCGCGCGCCGACCCCCGCCGTAGCCTGACCGCAGACACCATGCCCCATGATGTCATGGCGCCGGCATCGACCGCGCGCGCCCGCCTGCTCGCGGTTGGGCCATTGCCGGCGCGCATCCTGATCGTCTCCGACGCTTGGCAGCCGCAGGTCAATGGCGTGGTGCGGACGCTCTCGACGGTGGCGGCGAAGCTGGCCGCTGCGGGCCATACCGTCGAGGTGATCGGACCCGACCGCTTCCGCACTCTGCCGATGCCGACCTATCCCGACATCCGGCTGACGATCCTGCCGCGCCGCAAGCTCAACCGGCTGATCGAGGCGTTCGCGCCCGACGCGCTGCACATCGCGACCGAAGGGCCGCTCGGCCTGTCGGCGCGGGCCTGGGCGGTGAAGCGCGGCTGCGCCT
>JAABUQ010012717.1_pt1 | contig 10394 bp, 8 predicted proteins | sample 5560001 | NCBI WGS metagenome assembly JAABUQ01 (sample SAMN10711888, study PRJNA513371) | rock metagenome | isolation source: Antarctica rocks | place: Antarctica: Victoria Land, Finger Mt nord | collected 2015-12-18 | reverse complement strand
GGCGCTGCTGGGAGGGGACACTCCTGCATCTCGGACGCTGGCAGTGGGCGGACAGCCAGCCCGGAATGTCCCCGAGAGGCTTTTCAGGCAATTATGAATTTTGCAAGCGGCTCAGGTGGACGGCTTGCCAAATTCGCAAGCGGCGCTGCTGGGAGGGGACACTCCTGCATCTCGGACGCTGGCAGTGGGCAGACAGCCAGCCCGGAATGTCACCGAGGGGCTTTCTTAGGCAATTATGAATTTCAAGCGGCTCAGGTGGACGGCTTGCCAAATTCGCAAGAGGCGCTGCTGGGAGGGGACACTCCTGCATCTCGGACGCTGGCAGTGGGCGGACAGCCAGCCCGGAATGTCCCCGAGAGGATTTTTTGTGCCCCCGAGGGATCAGTGGGTGCGGCCCATATGACATTCGCAAGAGTTAGACGTAAAGCCGCCGGACTCGGGCGTGTATGCCGCATAGCACGCTATACGAGATAGTTCCGGCCCACTTGGCGATTTGCTGGGCGTCTATGCTGACGGCGCCTTCGGACCCTAGCAGCGTGACCGGATCTCCGGCCTTTGCTTCGGGGGATTCGGTGATATCGATCGTCGTAAGATCCATGGAAACGGCGCCGATGATAGGCGCGAGTTTTCCCTGGAAGATGACGCTGCCGCGATTGCCTAGGCGGTGCGGAATGCCGTCGGCATAACCGGCGGCGAGAACGGCGGTTCGCGTAGGACGCGTCGTGCGGAACATGCCGCCGTAGCCGATTAAGCATCCGGCGGGGAATTCTTTGACGGAAAGAATGGTGGCGTGCCAGCTTAGCGCGGGCTTGACCTGAAGAACGCTGGTGGGCGCAAGGCCGAGCGCGGGAGAAACGTATCCATAGATGGAGTGACCCGGGCGGATCATGCTTTGCCAGGCTTGTCTTCGCGCGTAGGCAACCGGGTTGGTGCTGGAGAGATGGACGAGAGGCGGATGGATGCCGGCGCGACTGAGGGCTTCAATAAGCGCTTGAAACGTTCGAAGCTGGTCGTCTGTTTGCGTGTTCTGGTAGTTGGCGGCGGAGGCCAGGTGGGTCATGAGGCCTTCGAGCTGGACGTGCCGGGCTGAGAGGACGGCTTCGACGATGGCGGCGGGATCGGAGCGGACGCCGAGGCGGCCCAAGCCGCTATCGATTTTCAGGTGATAACGGCATGACTGCGCGCGCAGTTCGGCCAAGCGGTTGAACTCGGCGATGCCTTCGAGCGAATGAATGACGGGCGTGAGATGGTGGGCGACCATGGCTTCGCGCGTAAAGGGCAAGAAGTCCGCCATGACCAGGATGCGGGCTGTGACACCGGCATCGCGCAGGGCGACGCCTTCCTCCGTATTGCTGACGGCCAGCCAGCGAGCGCCCTCGGCTCCCAACGTGCGCGACACTTCGACGGCTCCGTGGCGATAAGCGTCGGCTTTGACGACGGGCATTACCTCGATCGCGGGGCCGACCACGTTTTGAATGGCGTGGAAGTTGGCTGCGATTTGAGAAAGTGAGACTTCGACCCACGAGCGGTAGGGCAGCGGACACAGAGATGATGTTCCGCTCATGATGATGTGACCAGCCTTCGGAAGAGATCCTCATACTGATCGGTGACCGCATTCCAACTGTAAAGCTTCTCCATTCGGCGCATGGCGCGGCAGCTCCAGCGGGCGCGTTCGGCAGGTGGGAGGTCGACGGCCCACTGCAACTTTCGAACAAGATCGTCTTCAGCGGAGCCGGTGGAATCAGGCTCAAACGCAACGGCTGCGTCGCCGGCGGCTTCGGCGCTTTCAGCCGTGTTGAGGTAGAGGACCAGAGCGCCGCGGCCCATGGCTTCAATCAGTGCCGGATGGGTTCCGCCCACTTCGGTGGCTTGCACGTAGACGGCGCAATGGGATTGCAGTTGATGATAGGCTGCGCCGTAGATGGCTCCGGGGATGAGAATGCGGGGGTCGCGGGTATCTTTGACCTGCCGTATATAGGCAGGCGCGTAAGGGGCATCACCGATGAGAGCGAGCTTGCAACCGGTTTGGACACGCTCAAAGGCGCGGCGGACGAGGAGCGCGTTGTTTTCGGGTTCCATGCGGCTGACGTAGAGCACGTATTGGCCGGGTTCGAGCCCCAGGGCGTTTAATGCGTCGTGCGCTTTCACCTTGCCCACCTCGGCGCCATATGGAATGAAGGTGGATTCTTTGCGGTAACGTTCGCTGTAATATTCGCGGATTTTGGCGGCGTCGGTGACCACGGCGGAGCAGCACCAGGTGGCCATCCATTCGGAAAGGAGATACCAGGTTTTGGCGAGGGCGTTCCACTTTTTGCGGTGGCGCTCGAGGCCGTCGACATTTAATACCGTGGGCATGCGGAGGAGACGGGGCCAGACGGTGAAGAGGGCGTTGGCGGCGTTGCAATAGAGCACCACGTCGAAGCGGCGGAGCAGCAGGTGGAGGGTGGACAGGCCGGTGTGCGCGACGGTGTCGAAGTACTTGTGGCGGATGGTGGGGAGGTAACGGAGATGGACACCGCGATAGGTTTCAGACGCGGGCTTTGCGCGGCAGTACACGGTGATTTGATGGCCACGCTCCGCGAGACGGACGGAGAGTTCTTCCGCGAAGGTTTCGAAGCCGCCGTAGCGCGCCGGGATGCCGCGGGTTCCTAGTAGAGCGATGCGCATGACTGAGTTGCAGGGTTCGCCAGAGGCGCTGGTGGGGAGGGGACACGCCTGCTGTGGGGGACGTTGTTAGTTTGCGGATGGCTAGCCCGGAGTGTCCCCGAGTGGCTTTTGTGGCTTTTGTGGTTTTGGTGGTTTTGGTGGCGAGGGGACACAAGAGGCGTTGGTGAGGGGGGGACACGCCTGCTGTGGGGGACGTTGTTAATTTTCAGACGGCTAGCCCGGAGTGTCCCCGAGGGATTCGAGTGGCTTTTACGGTCGGGCATCAGCGTTTGGCGGCCAACGAGGCCAGGGCTTTGGCTGCTACTCGAGGGGCGGGATAGCTGACGGGAGTGTTTGAGAACCAGGCATTGATGTACTCGTCGCTGACGCGACGAATTTGCATGATGTCTTTTCGCTCGGCCCATTTGCGGCGGAAGCTGCGAAGGACCAGGGGGAAGGCGCGGAGGGACGTCCATTCGCGCAGCAGGCAGGCCGCCACGACGAGGCCATCGCGAAAAGTGACGGCTAAACAATGGCGCAGGTATAAGCGAGGCGTGACGTTCTTGATACGCATGAGGAAGCGGTTTTTGACGGAGTGCATATTGAGAACCGCGGCCACGGAGGAACGCCGGGAGGGCAACACGCTTCGAACGTGATAGGCGACGGCGCAGGGAGTGTAGACACATTTCCATCCGAGGAGTTGAGCTCTCCAGGCGACGTCAGCGTCTTCGCGATAGGCAAAGAAATCGGGGTCGAAAAAGTCGCCCGCTACGGCGATGCTGTCGATCATGCGGCGGCGATAGAGGGCGGCGGCTCCAGTGACTCCAAACACGTACTCACATTGTTCATAAGAGCCTGTGTCCGGCTGCTTGCTTCCTCGATCGAAGTGTCTGAAAGCAGGGGTGAAATAAATTCCGGTGGAATCGATGATGGGGGTGGGCGGGGGTTCGAATTCGGGGGACATGCTCAGCAATTTGCCGCTGACGCTGCCGATTTCGCGGCCCGCTTGGCCGGCGGCGATCATCATGGTGATGAAGTCGGGCAGGAGGCGCACGTCGGGATTGAGTGTGAGGACCCAATCGCTTTTGGAGAGCTTGATGGCTTGGTTCTGCGCTCCGGCGAAGCCCAAGTTTGTGGAGTTGCGGACGACGCGGACGCGGTCTTCGAACGTGCCCAAAAGCGTCGCGGTTTCATCGGAAGAGGCGTTGTCGACGACGATGACTTCGAGGCGGGGATAGTCCTGGGCAAGAACGTATTGAAGACAGCGCGAGATGAAACGGGCGCTGTTGAAGGTGACGATGGCGACCGCGACAGTTTCGGGAATCACGCCGGCCTCACCAGGCTGAAGTAGAGGCGCCAATAGATGTCGAAGCCGACTTGCCGCTGGAGGTTGCGGATTTCGAGTTCGCTTTCGGAGAAGGCTGCTTCTACTTGTGGTGCGCTTGGGGCGGCGTGGGTTCGGAAGGAAGACCATTGCCGCAGGCCGGCCCACTTCCCGCGCAGGGCGGCGAAGAAGTTGCGCTGTTTGGCGGCGGCGAAGAGCGCGAGTAACTGGCCGACGAGAATGGGCCAGGCAAAGCGGCGGAGCGTGGCGGCCGAGTAGTATTTGGCGAGGAGGAGGACTTGATTGCGGGCGGTGAGGAAGTAGACGCGCGCGCTGCTTTTGCCGAGCGTGGTTTTGCTCATGTGCCGGGCGACGGCTGACGGCTCATAAATGCCTTCGATGCCGGCGAGTTTACAGCGGACGCCGAAATCGACGTCTTCGTAATAGGATTCGAAGCGGGTTTCGAGGACCCCGATGGCGTCGAATACAGTGCGGTGGAAGAGCGCGGCGGTCATGGGCGCGAAGGTGATACGACGCTTTGCCGACCAGACTGCGCCGTCCTGCTTGCCATAGCCGCAACGCCAGGCGTAAGCCGCTCTGGAGACGAGATCCCAACTGCCGTCGAGCTGGTTGATGCCGGTTACCGAGCCGCCAGGGCGCAACAGTTTACCGACGGCGAACGCGGCGTTTTCTTCGACTACGCTCAAGAGGAGGCGTTCGAGCCACTCCGGTTGAAGGACGACATCGTTGTTCACGATGAGAATCCAATCACCGGTAGCGCGGCGGATGCCTTCGTTGACAGCGACGGCGAAGCCACGGTTTTCGGGGAAGACGATCAGATCTATGGGCCACCGGCGGGCGGTGAGGGAAGTGGCGTCGGTGCTGCCGTTATCGACGACGATGATCTGGTCGGGCGGACGGGTTTGGGCCTTGAGATTGGTGAGGATGGATTCGAGTAGATCAGCGCGATTCCAGGTCGGTATGATGGCCGAAACCGTGCCTAGTTGTTTCACGACTTGCAAAATTCGATAGGGGCTTTGGAGGAGGGGACACTCCTACGAATCGGGACGCTGTTACTGTGCGGACGACGAGCCCGGAATGTCCCCGAGGGGCTTTTTCCTCGGTGAGTTGCTGCAAAGTCTTTCAATAGAGCCTCAGACAATTGCGTTTCTGCGAATGACTTCCTTGTAAAACATGGCGCTGAGTTTGGGATAGCGCTTTTGCGTTTCGAAGTCGACGTAATAGAGGCCGAAGCGCAAGTTATAGCCGTCAGCCCATTCGAAGTTGTCCATAAGACTCCAAAGGAAGTAGCCGCGCACCGGGAAGCCTTCGACGACGGCGCGATGGAGCTTGGTTAGATAGTTGCGCAGGAACATGACGCGGTCGGTGTCATAGACGTGGCCATCGGGCGTGAGCACGTCGGCGGAGGAGGTGCCGTTTTCGGTGATGTAGATCTCTTTCGCGTTCCAGATTTGAGCAGCGTGGCGGGGGGCCCAATAGAGCGCTTCGGGACCGATGTCGAGCCAGGGAGAGGCCATGTGTGGAAACGAGGAGGGTTTCTTTACTTGCTCGAAGCCGAGGGGCGTGTTGGCCGCGCGAATGTAGACGGGCGTGTACAGATTGATGCCGACGAAATCGAGGGGACTGCCGATGATTTTGAGATCTTCCGGAGTAAACTTTGGCGCATTGGCTCCTTGGGCATGGAGATATTCGTCCATGTATTTGCCTTCCATGATGACGGTCATGTACTGGGCATTCATGAAGCGCGTGGCCTGGGCGCTGGCTTGGATGTGGGGCTCCATTTCAATGACAGGGATACCGCTGGCGAAGTTTTCCGCGACACCGACTTTGGCGCCGGGCTGCGCGTGGGCGCGGATGGCCTGGACCGCCAAGCCGTGGGCCAGGACAGCGTTGTGCCTGGCTTGATTGAGCTGCGCGGGAGGCAGCTTGAGGCCGGGGGCGAAGCGGCCCTCTTTATAACCGAGGTCGATGAAGGAGGAGAACTCGTTCATGGTGAAGAAGTGGTGGACGCGATCGGATAACTTGCCGGCGACATAACCGGCGTAGTCGCCAAAGGCTTGCGAGGTGTCGCGGGATTGCCAGCCGCCGAAGCGGTCCTGCAGCGTTTGGGGAAGATCCCAATGGAAGAGGGTGCAGAAGGGGTCGATGCCGTTTGAAATCAGTTCGTCCACGAGGCGATTGTAGAAATCAATGCCCTTGGCATTCGGGGCGCCGGTGCCCTGGGGGAAGATGCGCGGCCAAGAAACGGAGAAGCGGTAGATTTTGACGCCGAGGTTCTTGAGGAGTTGGACGTCTTCTTTATAGAGGTGGTAATCGTCGTTGGCGACGTCGCCGGTTTGGTTTTGATAGACCTTGCCGGGAATGTGCGAGAAGGTGTCCCAAATGGAGGGGCCTCGGCCGTCCGCAGTGGGGGCGCCTTCTATCTGATAGGCGGCGGTGGCGCAGCCCCAGCGGAAACCGTTGGGGAATTGATAGAAATCGGGGCGTGGGCTGGCTTGGGTTTCCGCGGTTTGTTGCGGGGCGGCAGACAATGGAGCGGCGAGGGCGGACGAGGCAAGGGCCGCGCCTCCGATGGTTTTCCCGAATTTGCGCCGGGAGAAATTGTTGGACGGCTTGTTCGACATTTGTTCGATAGGACTGATGGTTACAGCGTATCGAAGTGGCTCGGCGACGGGCGCGCCGATGGGGTTTGGGGAGGTTCGGTAGGTGGAGTTTGCAGCTCGGAGCCCGCTTGAAGGTGCATTCCAGCGGCGGCCTGCGAAACGAAGCCAATGGGCGATGCGGGCGCAGTGCGGGCCTGCGAAACGAAGCCGGTATCGCTTTTCAGGCGGGCTTTCCTTAAGGTGAGCAGGTTCGATAGGGATTTATAGAAGGCGCGCTGGTGCGTGGTTTGGTAGCGGAGGAAGAGAGCGAGTTGCTTTTCGTTCACGCCGTCGGCGGTAAAGCACTCATTTTGGAGACGGATCGCGCGTTGGGTGAGCCAATGGGATTGGGCCATCTCTTTGACGAGGAGTGCTTCGGTGGAGGTGGCGGGCTGGTGCTCACCGAGCAAGTCGTTGAGCAGGGATTCGAAGGCAATGGGGTCTTCGCCGGGGATGATGACTTGGCCGGCGGCAAGGCCGTGCTTGAGCGCATTGCGAGACGAAGCCAATTTGCCTTCCGCACTGCGAGGCCCCGTAGAGAGTTGGGCGTTGGCGCGGTTGGTTTCGGCGCGGGATTGGCGCTGGGGTTCAGTCTGCGAAACGAAGCCAATGGGCTCGGCGGCAGGTTCGGTGGCGGCTTGGCGAGCGAGCCAGCGTTGACGCAGGTCTTCGACGGGATCGCGGGGCACGGGGCCGGGAGGAGGGATGGGGAGTCCGGCTTTGAGGGCGATGCGATCGAGCATGGCGTTGTTGTGGATCTGCACTTCGCGGGGGAACTCGTCTTCGAGCTCGGGATTCCAGCGGGGTTGGATTTTGGGGAGCTGCGATTCGGAGTGGGCGGGCTGATTTCCGGCCAGGCGGTTTTTCTTCCACTCGAGTTTTTTCGCTTTGCGCTCGGCTTGGCGGCGGGCTTTCCGGGTTTCGCGAGATGTCATGATGTGCAGGGCCTCCTTAGAAATGCAGATGGGCAAGAGACGGCCTGCGCTATTCGCAGAACATTATGGCCGTTCTTGCCCGGCTGGAGGGTAGCACGGGGGAACAGGTTTGCGGGTGGAAGCGAGGTGTAAGTTGCTGAGGGAGTTGCGACGGGATTTATTTTGTTGAGTGGTTACCGACTTGCAAAATTCGGGCTGCACTGATTCGGAGGGTTGTGGGTTGGGGAAAAGCACTGGGACAGACAAACGATTTCCGCTCGCAAGCCAGCCCTCGATCCCTGATTCAGCGTTGTTGGTGCTCGGGAAATCGAAGTCAGTCCCGGCTTTTCGCGCTTTCTGACGTTCGATTCTGAATTTTGCAAGTGGCTCTGTGATTGGGGTAGCTGAATTCTTGAGGCACCGGTGAGAGAGCTGAGAGCCGCAATATCTTCGGTGTTAGTGGATAGCGAGCAAGGACTCTTTCGCCTCTTCCAAAGCGTGCAATGCCATATCTCGGGTGACAGTGGGGAACCCCTTCAGGAAGCGCTCCAAGCTGTGTCCGGCTTCGAGGTAGTCGAACAGAGTGCGCAGCAGAACCCGTGTGCCTCGAAAGGTGGGTTCACCGGACATAATCGTGGGATCTCGAACGACGACCGACTCCATGTCTTCAGTGTGCATCATTTGCGTGCGCGGTGCTGCTACCGCTCGATTGTCGACGCGCTCACCATCAGCCGGCCTGCAATGGCGATCACTTCCGGGTGGCTGTCCTCAACCCTGGCACGATTTTTTGCAGCGCCATCAGGACCGTTGCGATGGCTTCAACGATTTCGGCGGCTTCTTCACTCCCGAGGCGCGCCGCTTCGGTACCTTGCCGATTCGAGGATCGCTGGCGACAATGAGCTCGCAGGCGCGCAGCGCCTCCTCCTCGAAATCCAGCGAATCGGCCGGCAGGACCTGCCAGCCCGTTATCTTCTTCCCGAATAGCTGAATGGATCGCATGCTCGGGAGCTGGCGGCGCAGACTCTTGTGATGCTCCGCAGTGGTAACGAGCCACACTCCGTTGTCTGCCGTCTCGCTGGGCTTGTCCCGCAGCGCGAGGACAATCTTGTCCGCAACGTAGACGGCTAGGCAGCCGAACATCGAGCGGGTCTCCGGCGAGAGCGGGGCAAGGGCGTCGAGTACGAACTCGTGCGGGACGAGCTTGCGCGGCTTCACTCCGAACGGGTTATTGTCGAGTGGAAGAAAGGCTGAATTGGGATGAGACTTCGACATTGGACTTCTGATCGTAGCCAATTTCCGAGTGGCTATAGCCAGCGACGTCGCTTGAAATACCAGTAGGGAACTACAGAGGATAACTTGCATTGAAGTGAAAATGGGTGATGCAGGATCTGGATAGCCGGGCGCTTGGCGCGACAGGCCTGGAGCGGCGTGAAATGCCGGCCAGATTCGGATGACACGTTTGAGGGGTTTCATATATGAAAGTGTTCCGTGTATTCCTTACAGGTGCTGCTTTGCTGATTTCCGGTTCAGCGTATGCAGCCGATCAGAAATCGGCCTCACTGCTTCACCAAGCACTGGAAGCTCAGGGAGGAGAGCAGAAACTGCGAGCGCTCCGCAACGTGCAGTGGGAAGCGTCGGGATACCGCAATGAACTGGAACAATCGGAGCGGCCGGAAGGACCTTACGTCACAGAGTTCGACACGATTTCGGAAATTCACGACATGGCTGGAGATCGCTACCGGAATGTGACGGAGGCCGCGGTGTATCCGGTTTTTAAGTTCTCAACCGGCAATGTCATGGTGCATGGGGTCGGGATGCGTTTTTCGGGCGCACAAAAGGCGGCCGGCAGTCCGGCGCAAGTGGAAATCATTAGAGAGCGGTTGGAACTTAGTCCGGAGCGCTTACTCGTTACTGCGCTGGATGCGGGGGACACGCATGCGGAGCCCGATCGCGTACTTCAGTCTGTCCCGCAAAATGTCGTGGTCTTTACTTTAGACCGTGCGCCGGTCCGCATCTATCTGAACGCCTACACTCACCTTCCGACGGCGGTGGATTATAGTGGGCCGCTGGCGCACAGTGGGTATTGGGCGTTCCTTGGCGATGTGACGATGCGCACGTCCTACAGTTTGTGGTGGCTTGCGAAGGGTGGCATTCATTTACCAATGCAGTGGAATATTGAGGGCAACGGGCTGCCGGATCAGATGGTGGTGATTCGTAAGCTGCAGATCGATGCGGCGCTCAATGAAGAAGACCTGAAGATCCCCGAGGAGATTCGCGCTCACTTTCAACCGGATGCGAAGCCCGTCGATGTTGAGAAGAGACCTTTAGGTGATCCAAAGAAACCGGCAATTGAGCTGGCCGCAGGCGTTGTGTTGATACCAGGATCGTGGAACGCAACATTTGTGCGCCAGGACGATGGCATCGTCATTTTAGAGGCGCCCATCTCATCCGGCTACTCCGCGAAGGTGATAGCAGAAGCGCGCCGGCGCTTCCCTCAACAGCCAATCAAGGCAGTGGTCACGACGTCGGATTCGTGGCCGCATATTGCAGGTGTACGAGAGTATGTCGCGGAAGGGATTCCGGTGTACGCGCTCGATTTGAATGAGCCGATTTTGGAGCGGGTGATCGGAGCAGCTCGCAAGAGCAAGCCAGACGCGCTGGAACGCGACCCGCGCAAACCGCAGTTCCATCTTATTCATGGAAAGACAATCGTTGGAACGGGAGTGAACCGCCTGGAGATTTATCCGCTTCGGGGAGAGACGAGTGAACGACAGATGATGGTGTATTTTCCGGAGCATCTGCTGCTCTACGGGAGCGATCCGTTCCAGCGTTCCGCTAATGGAGAGC
>JAABUQ010012715.1_pt1 | contig 10396 bp, 11 predicted proteins | sample 5560001 | NCBI WGS metagenome assembly JAABUQ01 (sample SAMN10711888, study PRJNA513371) | rock metagenome | isolation source: Antarctica rocks | place: Antarctica: Victoria Land, Finger Mt nord | collected 2015-12-18 | reverse complement strand
TCGGCGCTTTGGGCCTGGTCGTCGATGTGACGGTGCTATGGACGACGCTCTACATGAATCGCGCTTTAGGCCAGCTGAGGAGCCACGGCGCAACCGTCAATGACGAGGACGTGGCACGTCTCGCGCCGCTCGGAACGAACCACATCAACGTCCTGGGCAGGTACCACTTTTCTCTGCCAGAGGCGATCGCCGGCGGGGAATTCCGGCCCTTACGTGACCCCACTCCATTCGATGACGACGACGACCTGATTCAACAAGCTGCCGACGACGACTTCTGACGGACATTTCCGTTCCGTTGATTGTCGGACCCCGTTAGCGGCGGGCTACGCCAGCCATGCCTCTGGCTCGGCAACGGCTGAGGCGAAGGCGCCACCGGTGCCTAGGGCTAGCACGGCTAGCAGCGAGAGTGCTGGGGCCACGTCGGCGCCGACGACGCGTAGCGCCACGCCGGCCACGGCCGCTAGCGTCGCTGCCGCAAGCCAGCTCGTTCGCGGGAAGTGAGCCCAGAACACCAGCAACACCGCGGCCGCTACACCTGCCGCAACCACGCCGAGGTTCGGCACGACGACGTTGCGCTGGACCCACGCCAGCAGATCGAGCGCTGGCGCCACCAGCGTCAGGGCGAGCACCCCCGACGGAAGTGTTGCCGCTTTGAGCGGTGCGCGAGCATGACTACGCGGGAGAGCAGAGACGGCCATTCGTCGGTCCAGGTGAGCTTCAGGTATGCAAAGCCTATGCCATGCAAAGCGCTTTGCGAGCTCGTCAACAGAACAACGTCCGTTGCCGCCTGCCGGTTACTGAACGCTGGCCAGGGCGGCGGCCAGGGGCGCGTGCAGCAGGCCGTTGGTGGCCAGAATGTGCCCGGCCTCCACGTCGAACGCGGATCCCTCGGCACCCGACACCGTGCCGCCGGCCTCGAGCAGAATCAACGCTCCCGCAGCTACATCCCATGGCCTGACGGCGTGCTCCCAGTAGCCGTCGAGTCGGCCGCAGGCGACATAACACAAGTCGAGCACGGCGCTGCCGGCCCGCCGCACTGCCTGGCTCTGCAGGCTGACCCCTTCGAAGCTGCGCAAGGCGCGCGCGAACTCGGCGCGATCGTACGGAAAACCGGTCGCCAGCAGGGCCTGCTCGAGGTCGTCAATCGAGGACACGTTGATCGGCCGATCGTTGACCGTTGCCCCGTGACCGGCCTCCGCCACGAACAGCTCGTCCAAGCTCGGGGCGTAGGCAATCCCCAGCACGACACGTCGGTCCACCTCGAGTGCTATCGAGACGCAGAAGAATGGAAAACCATGGGCATAGTTCGTTGTGCCATCGAGCGGGTCCACGATCCACCGATAGCGTGGATCGCTCCCGTCGCGCGCGCCGCCCTCCTCTGCCAGGATGCTGTGGCCTGGAAAGGCAGACAGGAGCGTCTCACAGACTTGCTTTTCGCTCTCCAGGTCGACTTCGGTGACGATGTCGATCACACCCTTGTGGCGAATGTCGTGGATGGCGTCGACGCCCCGACGCAGAATCTCGCCCGACGAACGAGCCGCCTGAACGCCCACCTCGCGTGCGCGCCGCAGATCTAGATGATCCAGGGTCCTGGTTGCTCGTTTCTTAGTTCTTGGCGAAGCGCGCCGCGTTGGGTGGTGCTACGTTTTCGGGCGGTCGCAGCACGATGGCGCCCTTGTCGCAAGCAGCCTCGCACAAGTAGCACGACACGCAGGCTTTCGGGTTGGTCAGGCTGGCCACCGCCATCCAAGGCTTGTCCTCGTTGAGCATGCTCAGACACTCGAACGGGCAGATGTCGACGCAGTAGCGGCATCCGCTGCAGATTTCTTCCTCGACCACAGGCCTGGCCCACTCGGTGCGGCGGACCTTCTCGGCCGTACTGCCGTAGGTGTCATAGATCGCATCGTAGGGGCAGGCCCGGCCGCAGGCGCCACAGTCGATACAGATCTTGGGGTCGATGAAATAGAACTCCTTCTTGACGCCTGTGATCGCGGTGACGGGGCAGACGGTCTCACAGGCCGTGCAGCCCACGCATTTGTCGTTGATGAAATAGGCCATCGGGTGTCCGCGGCAGTTTAGCATTGGAGGCGCTACTGCCTATGCCTATTGGTGCGCACGTCTCGACGGCGGGCGGGCTCTCGACGTGCGTCGGCCGCGCTCAGGCTCTCGGCGCGGAATGCATGCAGATCTTTCTGAGCCCGCCACAGCGGTGGCAGGTGCCGCGGCATACCGACGAGCAGGTGCAGGAGCTCAGCCGACAAGTCGGCGAGACCCTCATCGGCCCGAATTTCGCGCATGCGACGTATTTGATCAACCTGGCTTCGGCCGACCCGCTGATTCGTCAGCGCTCGGTTGACAACCTTACGAGCATCGTGGACTGGGCCCAGCGTCTCGCGCTGGCTGGCGTCGTGGTGCATGTTGGCTCGGCGCGCGGCCAGTCTGTTGAGGAAGCCGAGGTTCAGATTGCCGGGGCCCTCGAACAGGTCCTGTTGTCTGGCAAGACCAGCCGCGTGCTACTGGAGAACTCGGCTGGCTCGGGTGACTTGCTGGGATCTCGATTTGGTCAGATCGGTGGACTGTTCGATCGGCTCGATCGCGACCCGCGGCTGGGTGTGTGCCTTGATTCGGCGCACGCGTTCGCATCGGGGTATGACCTGCGCGTTGCCGACGGAATCGAACGAGCCGTCGACGAAATCGACCGCTCCATCGGCCTGGACCGGTTGCGGCTGATCCACGCCAACGACTCGAAGGTCGGGTTGGGCAGCGCCGTAGACCGCCATGAGAACATTGGCCAGGGTTTGCTCGGCGAGGCGGCGTTCGAGCGGATGCTCGTCCATCCTGTGCTGGGCCCGCTGCCGTGGGTGCTCGAAGTGCCTGGGTACGAGGACAAGGGCCCCGACCTGCGCAACGTCGAAACTCTGAAACGCCTCGCGGGTCGATAGCGTTGAGAGATGCTGAACGAGTTCTTCTCCAGTGGCGGGCTATAGGTTTGTAGGAGCTCGTAAAGAGCTTTTCATTAGGTCGTGAGCTGCGGCCCCCTCCCCAGGGCTACTCGCCCTGGACCTCGCGCACGTAGGGGTTCGCGACGGCACTACCCTCTACCGCCCGAGCTGCCGCGCGTCTGAAGTGCAGTGCACACCCTGGGTGGGGCGCAGTGTGTGCGTTAGCGTTCGTTCCCCTCGCAGGTCATCGTGAGCCCGCAAAGGATCCGCTTCTCGTGGCGAGGCCGGAGCTGCGACCCTTCGTCGTTCCTCCTCATGATGTCAAGGGTCAGCGAGACCTGGCTCTGGCACGCACGGGCCTTCGAAGCGCAGTCCCCAAGTTCCCTGTCGAGATTGGATCCGCCCGCATTGCGGTGGCCGACAGGCCGTTTGCATGAAATTCGCTCCAGAGCCAGGATCTCACGTCCGCCGACACTTATGATGACAGCGCCCCCCGAGGGCCGGGGGCGGAATCCGTCAGTCAGCCTCAGACGGACAATTCGCCTCTCCCCACGGGAGGCCGCGCGAAGCGCGGGTGAGGGGTGGCGCGCCACACCTGACTCTCCAGAACGCGCCAGCGGGCGGTTGAGCAAGTTGTTGTCTAGGTCTGCAGGCGCGAGGTCCAGGGCGAGTAGCCCTGGGGAGGGGGCCGCAGCCCACGACTATAAAATCAAACTCGTTACGAATTCCGGGCGTGCCCGCGATTTGATGAATAAGACTTGGTTCAGGTCCTGGCCAGTGCCTGGTCCAAGTCGGCGATCAGGTCTTCTGCCTCTTCGATGCCTACGGACAGACGGATGAGGCCGTCGTCGATGCCGATTTCTTTGCGCCGCTCGGGGGGCAGGCTGGCGTGGGTCATCAGCGCTGGTAGCTCGATCAGACTTTCGACTCCGCCCAGGCTCTCGGCCAGAGTGAACAGGCGCGTGCGTCTGGCGACCTCGCGGGCGGTTTCGACACCTTCGCTGACTTCGAACGACAGCATGCCGCCGAAACCGCCGGGCATCTGGCGCTGGGCCAGCTCATGCTGGGGATGGCTCGCCAGGCCCGGGTAGTACACGCGCTTCACGCCTGGATGCTGCTCGAGAAAACAACCAACCTGCTCGGCGTTGGCTGAGTGTTGCCGCATTCGCACAGCCAGCGTCTTCAGGCCCCGTAGCACGAGCCAGCTGTCGAACGCGCCGGGCACCCCGCCAACCGCGTTCTGCAGGAATTTCAAGCGCTCGTACAGACCGTCGTCTGAAGTAATCAACGCGCCGCCAACCACATCGGAGTGACCGCCAAGGTACTTGGTGGTGCTGTAGTGCACGACGTCGGCACCCAGCTCCAGCGGCCGTTGGCAGTACGGACTGGCAAAGGTGTTGTCGACGGCGACGATGATGTCATTGCGATGGGCCACCCGTGAAACAGCCGCGATGTCGATCAATTTAAGCAGCGGGTTGGTCGGGCTTTCTAGCCAGATCAGTCGCGTGCGGTCTTCAATGGCGTTTTCGACATTTTCGATGCGTGTAGCGTCCACAAAGGTAAAACGTAAGCCGACCCGTTCGAGCACGCGGTGGAACAAACGGAAGGTCCCGCCATAGACGTCGTCACATGCCACCACGTGGTCGCCCGCTTCCAACACATGCAGTAGCGTGTCTTCCGCGGCCATTCCGCTTGCAAAAGCGAGCCCGTAACGTCCGCCGTCTAGCGATGCCAGGCAGGCTTCAAGTGCGGCACGGGTCGGGTTGCCCGTGCGCGAGTAGTCGAAGCCTTTGTGGACCCCGACTTCCGACTGTGCATACGTGCTGGTTTGATAAATCGGCACGATGACCGCGCCGGTGGTCGGGTCGGGCGCCTGACCTACGTGGATGGCGCGAGTGGCAAAACCCTGGCGTTGCTCGAGCTCGCGGTCGTCGTCGGTCATCGGTGCGGGTGCCTGCGGCGGTTGTGCTGGGCCACGAATTCGAGCAGGTCGAGTTTGGTAATCATGCCAACCGGCTGCTCGTCGTCGGTGATCACCAGCGCCGACGCTCCGCCCAGCAGCAAATCGAAAGCGTCGTCCATATCGGCGTTGTGCGAAATCGTCGGGAAGGGCGGGTCCATGGCGGCTCCAACGCTCGACTCGATCAGCGACGGATCGCGGTAGATGCGGTCGAGCAGCGTGCGCTCCTGGATCGAGCCAACCATGCGCTGTTCGGCCCCGCCGCCATTGCTCTCCACCACCGGCAGTTGGCTGATGCCGTAGTGCTGCATAGCGTCGATCGCCGCTCGGACCGTGTCACGTGCCTGCACGCCGACAAACGGCGGCAGCGCGTTGCCTGAAACACGCTGACCGACCATCTCGCCCACCGAGTGCGTCGGAAACTGCTCGAGGAATCCATTCGAGCGCATCCACTCCTCGTTGTAGATCTTGCTCAGGTAGTTGCGCCCGGTGTCAGGCAGCAGCACCACCACCAGGGCCTGAGGATCGTCGATCTCTTGCGCCACGCGCATTGCGGCTACGAGGGCGGAGCCGCCCGAGCCGCCGATCAGGATGCCTTCCTCGCGGGTCAGACGTCGGGCCATGAGGAAGCTTTCTTTATCGTCGACGATCTCGACGCGATCGACGAGACTCAAGTCCATCGTGCTGGGCATGAAGTCTTCGCCGATACCTTCGATCTTGTAGATCTTGGGGGTGAATTTCGCCCCGGCCGAGTAAATGGAGCCCGCCGGATCGGCCCCCACCAACTGCACGGCCGGGTTGTTGCGCTTGAGCACGCGCCCGACGCCGGTAATCGTGCCGCCCGTGCCCATGCCGGCCACGAAGTGGGTGATGTGGCCGTCGGTCTGACGCCAGATCTCAGGGCCGGTGGTGGCCTCATGGGCAGCCGTATTGGCTGGATTAAAATACTGGTTGGGCTGGAAGGCGCCCGGGATCTCGCGCGCCAGGCGCTCGGCGACGCTGTAGTAGCTCTGCGGGCTCTCGTGCGCTACTGCAGTCGGGCAGACCACGACATCCGCTCCGTACGCCCGGAGCAGGGCGATCTTCTCGGCGGACATCTTGTCGGGCATGACGCAGACGAGTCGGTAACCCTTGAGGGCCGCGGCTATGGCCAGCCCGGTGCCCGTGTTGCCAGACGTCGGCTCGACGATGGTCGCGCCGGGACGCAGGTGCCCATCTTGCTCGGCCGCCTCGATCATGGCCAGGCCGATGCGATCTTTGACTGAGCCGCCCGGGTTCATGCTCTCGATTTTGGCGACCACCTGGGTCCGCGTGTCGGAGGCCAGGCGAGAGAGGCGCACCATTGGCGTATTGCCAACCGCGTCGAGGATGGTTTCGAGAATCTCAGCCGGCATGCGCTCAGCCGAACAGCATACGGTGTTGGGATGCCAGCTATCCTCCCGCGATGGGAGATCAGCCAGGCACATGCCGGCCAAGCAGGCCCAGCCGGCAGTAGGAGTTTGGGCGAAGACGGCGCAGCCCGAAGCGAACGGCGGCCCAACTCCGTTCAAGCAGACTGGCTAGAAGGGCGGACATGCGTGGCAGGCGACTTTTCGGCCGCCCCTCAAGCCGGGCCCGAGCCGCGCGACGTGGCGCGGGTCCAGCGGCAACTGCTCGACTGGTATGCGGACAACGCACGCGATCTGCCCTGGCGGCGTACGCGCGACCCGTACGCGATCCTGGTCGCCGAGATGATGCTGCAACAGACGCAGGTGGACCGCGTCATTCCGATGTGGCACGCGTGGCTCGAGCGCTTTCCCAGCACGCACGCGTTAGCGCGTGCCTCCCGGGCTGACGCCATCCGAGCCTGGCAAGGACTTGGATACAACCTCCGCGCCGTTCGACTCCACGCCATCGCTGGTCAGGTCGTCGCCGAGTATGACGGGGTGTTGCCGCGCACGGTGGCCGGCTTGCTGACGCTCAAGGGCGTGGGGCGCTACACGGCCGGCGCCGTGGCGTGTTTCGCCTACGAGCAGCCCGTGGCGATAGTGGACACCAACGTCCGCCGCGTCTTGAGCCGCGTGTTCGCAGTCGATCCGGGTAGTGTCGCGAGCATCGCCGATTCGGTCGTTCCGCCACCGCCGGCAGCCTACGCGTGGAACCAGGCGCTCATGGATCTCGGTGCCACGGTGTGTCGTGCTCGGCGGCCGATGTGCCTGGTGTGCCCACTCGTAGCAGGGTGCGGTGGTCCGCGCGCGTTCAGCCCGTTGCCCAAAGACGCCGCTAGCTTTCGTGGGTCGCAGCGCTACTACCGCGGGCGGGTGGTCGAATTCCTGACCCAGCTGCCGCAGGGCGACAGCGTCTGTGTCGGCGATCTCGCGGGGCGTATCGGCCCGCTCGCCGAACGAGAGCGACTGATCCGGCTGATCGGGCAGCTGGCGTCTGACGGTCTCGTCAGCGTCGACCACGACCAGCGGGTCCGCCTACCCGACTGAGCTTCTGGTCGCTACGGGCAGCGCTTGCGGCGGTCTACTCGCGGAGCATGCGCCCGATGAAGCTCCCGAGGAGCGCTCCGGCGAAGACGTCGGTCGGGTAGTGCAGTCCCACGGCGACGCGCCCGAATCCCAGGAGCCAGGCCGCGCCCGACATGGCCAGTCCAAGGCCGGGATGCGCGCGCCGACCGACTGCTGCCATCGCCAGTCCGGAAGCCACATGGCGCGAAGGAAACGAGCGTTGGGCTGAGTGAGGCACCAGGGCTTCAACCTCCGAGAGCCTGGCGAAAGGCCGCGCGCGCTGCCAGCCGAGGCCAAGCAGCTCGCTTGCCAGATAGACCAGGCCTACGGCGGCGAGCATTCTGCCGGCCGAGCGCCGTCGCCCGGCCACGGCGAGCATGCCCATCAGCAACACCTCGAGAGCCGCGAGCCCGGATGCAGAGCCAACCGCCAGCGCGGCGGCCACGGCCGACCCGCGGACCCGGGTGTTGAGCGCTACCGCCAGCCCGGCATCGGCTGACAGCATGGACTCCGCGACACCCCTGAAGCCCACCTGGCACAGGATAAACTAGGACTTCAGCCGAGAAGTGCGACTGCCGCAAGCGTAGAGCGGCCGAGCTCCGTTCGATAGACTGGCCTAGAGGGGCGATGTTCGTGCAGAAGAGTTTTCGGCCGCTCCTCTAGGCGACCGCTGTGCCAGTCCACCCGCCTATCGCACCTGGCCAGGTGCTCCGCCACTTCACCGTGGCGGTGTTCGTGGCCCACGCTGGACGGGTACTGCTCCACTTCCATCCCAAGCTCGGCAGGTGGCTGCCGCCTGGTGGGCACATCGAAGACGACGAGCTGCCTGACGCCGCCGCCGTTCGCGAGGTGTTCGAGGAGACCGGCGTACCGGTCCGTCTGGTGGGCGGGCGGGGCTTGCCGATCTTGCAACCCCAGCAGCTGGTAATCCCGGCCGGAGTGCAGCTCGAACAGATCTATCCCGGGCACGAGCACATCGACCTCGTCTACTTCGCCGTGCCTGATCCTGATGTGCCTGGCTCGGATCGCGTCGACCCGCGCTTCACGGAACGCGACCAGGTGGCCTGGTACGCGGCGGCCGACATGCAAGCTCTGGGCGCCAGTGACGAAATCTGCGCCTGGGCCAGCCGCGCCCTCGAGACGATCTCGACCCACGCATAGCCTAGCGCAACTTGTCGCAACGGCTATACTACAAGTCCACACCGGGCCGACCGGGCGTGCACGTATATGACCCTTGTTGTAGACCCCCCCCACGCGTCTTCGTTCATCCCGTCGACGTACCTGGCAAACGAGCCGCGCCACGCCCCCACCGATCGGCGCCTGGTGGACGCGTATGGCCGCCAGATCCGCGATATGCGCATCTCGGTCACCGATCGATGCAATTTTCGCTGCGTCTACTGCATGCCTGAAGAAGGTATGCAGTGGCTCAAACGGGAAAGCATCCTGTCCTTCGACGAAATCCAGCGCATCGCTCGGGTGGCCGTCAGTCTGGGCGTCGACGAGCTGCGGCTCACCGGCGGTGAGCCCACACTCAGGCCCGATTTGCCCGACCTGGTCGGCCGCGTCTCACGCCTGCCGGTTCGGAGTCTGAGCCTGACAACCAACGGCTTCCTGCTGCGGTCGATGGCTCGCCCGCTCGCCGAGGCGGGTCTGAAGCGCATCAACGTCAGTCTGGACACGCTGCAGCACGACCGCTTCCATCAGATCGCTCGGCGCCACGGCCTTGACGAAGTGCTGGCCGGTCTGGAAGAGCTCGAGCGCTATCCAAGCATCGCCCCGATCAAGGTGAACGTCGTTGCGATGCGTGATTTCACCGAGGCGGAGGTTGTCGCCTTTGCCAGGCTGGCTCGACGCAAGCCGTACGTCATTCGCTTCATCGAGTTCATGCCGCTCGACGCCGATGGCAACTGGCAGCGAGAGCGCGTCCTCACCGGCACCGAGATCAAGAACATCATCGAGCGTGACTTCATGCCGATGGTGCAGATTCCAGCCGAGCCCAGCAGCACGTCCCGCCGCTACACGTTTGCCGACGGCGTCGGCGAGATCGGCTTCATCAACCCGGTCTCGCAGCCGTTCTGCGGCACGTGCAACCGCATCCGTCTGACTGCCGATGGCCAGCTGCGCACGTGTCTGTTCTCAATCGAGGAATGGGACCTGCGCGCGCCAATGCGCTCGGGCGCCAGCGACGAAGACCTGGCGGGCATCCTGATCGAGGCGGTCAGCCACAAGGAGCTCAAACACAAGATCAACGAGGGCGCAGCCTTTCAGCGCGCCTCGCGGTCGATGAGTCAGATCGGCGGCTAAGTCGGCGCCGGACCGGCTTATACTTTTGGCGGAGCCATGCTGCGGGTCTGGTTGGCGACGGGGGTGTGTGGGATCGTGGCATTGCTGTTCAGTGGTGCGCTAACTTCCCTGGCGGCGGCGCAGGCTGGCCCAGATCCAGTCGCCATCGTTACCGCGTACGAGACGGCCCGCAACCAGCACGATATTGATACGGCGCTGTCCTATTTTGCCGACGACGCAACCGTCAGCCAACGGTCGACGAATTACGCTGGCAAAGACGAAATACGGAAATATCTGGACGCCACGTCGACGCGAGCGCGCTTCATGGTGGTGACGGACCGGCGCACAAACGGTAACCGGGTTACCTGGACGGAACGTGCCGGGGGTCAGGGTTCTGGCCAGCAGCAGGCGCCCAACAACGGCCCACTCGCCACGTCCCCGGGTTTTCAGATCAGCGTCGAAGCCATCGTGCAGGATGGCAGGATTCGATCGATAGCGTATTTGCCCAGCGCGCAGCCGGTCCGGACCGACCCGGCCCTGGATGGCCGAGCCCAGCTGCCAGCCGCCGTCGGCCTGGCGGTGGTGGTCGCGGTTTTGTTCAGCGTGGTGTTGATCGTATCGACTGGTCTTCGGCGCCCGGCCGGGGAAGCCTCGAGCCTGCAAGGCCGGCTCATGCACGACCTCCAGGGCTGGACCGCTGCCCGCCAATAGCCATTAGA
>JAABUQ010012714.1_pt1 | contig 10396 bp, 10 predicted proteins | sample 5560001 | NCBI WGS metagenome assembly JAABUQ01 (sample SAMN10711888, study PRJNA513371) | rock metagenome | isolation source: Antarctica rocks | place: Antarctica: Victoria Land, Finger Mt nord | collected 2015-12-18 | reverse complement strand
TCACTCGACGCGGACGGCTTCAAACCCGAGCACACGTTGTACAACAGCCTCGGCGCCGTGCTCGACTTCTTTCACGCCGCGTGATGAACGTCCTGATCACCGGCGCCTCGGGCTTGATCGGTCGCCACACGCTGGCTCTGCTCCAGCGGCGCGGAGACCACGTCCGGACCTTTCAGCGCGGCCGTCTGGAGGTACCTGGCGCCGAGCACGTCCAGGGCGACGTGCGCACCGATCTTCAGGCGTTGGGCGCCGCCACCCGCGGCTGTCACGCGGTCGTGCATCTGGCCGGGCGGGGTGACGTTGGCGAATCGCGACGCGATCCGTTGGGCTACGCTCAGCTGAACGCCACTGGCAGCCTGAACGCCCTCGAGGCCGCCCGAGCGGCCGGGGCGACCTTCGTCCTGGCCTCCACGCAACGGGTTTACCCGCTCCAGCCGGAGCCGTGCCGCGAAGTCGAGACACCGCTGGCGCCTGACAGCCCATATGGCTACGCGAAATGGGTCGCCGAGCTGTGGTGCCGGATGGCCACCGAGCAGTGGGGCTTGACCACACGCTGCCTGCGCTTTTTCTCCGTGTACGGGCCAGGACAGCAGGTCAATGGTGGCAGCGGCGTGGTGACGATCTTTGCCCGAGCCGCGCTCGCGGGCGAGCCATTGTTCGTCCAATCGGCAGGCCGGCGCGACTTTTCCAGCGCTGACGACGTTGCCCGCGGGATCGGCCTGGCCCTCGATCTTCCTGTCGACGGCACGTACCGCGTGTACAACGTTGCCACTGGCGTCGGCACGACCTTCTACGAGCTGGCCAGTCTGCTGGTGCAGCTCACCGGGTCGGCGTCGCCGATCCAGGAACGCATCGCCGAGGCCCCTGGCAGCGACCTGGTAGCCGATATCAGTCGCGCGGCAGCCGATCTAGGCTACGCACCGTCTACCGGCCTGCGAGCGGGCCTGGAACAGTACGTCGAGTGGCTGCGAAACTCTGCCTGAAAGCCAGGCCCACTCCCAGGCAGCTGGGCGATCGGTTGCGGCCGGTCGATGGCGTATGGCCTGACGGCCTGGAGCTGTATCTGGCCGCGGCCGACCTCGGAACCCCACAACTCGTCGAAGCCGTGGCCGAGCGGGTACAAGCCGCCGAGATGCCGCGCGACTTTGCCCTGTTGACTGAAGGACCCGTCGACTCGCTCGACGGAGCCGACTTCGACGTCACCCGCGACAGCGAGTCCGACATGCTGGTGGTCGAGCGACTCGCGTATCTGGCTGAAAAAATCGGCGCCAGGGCAGTCAACATCCACGTCATCTCGCCAGGCCAGGATCTCAACCGCCTGACCCTCGAGTGTCGCGCGGAGCTGCTTGCGCGGGCGCTGCCGTTCCTGTCCAGGTTTGTGGAGCTGATACAGGCCGCCGGCGCGGTGCCGACTGTTGAAAACATGCCGCCTGTGCTGCGCATGCGCCGGAGCGACTTCTTCTTCACGCCGATCGGAATGGCCTCAGAAGACCTGCGCTGGCTCGCGGAGCGCCTGCCGGGGCTGCGCGTGCTGCCGGATACGTCGCACGCCGGGTTGTATCTGAACGCCCGTAGGCTCGAACCGGACCCTCAGTACGCGTGGAGCGCACCCCTGCGCACGTACCTGGATGCGCTGCCGCAAGAAGCCCCTGACCTTGTTGGCTACATGCAGTCGCTGGCGCCGCTGGTCGAAAATGCCCAGATCTCGAATGCCTCCGGCGTGCTCGGCGAGGGGCTGGCGTATGGCGAGGGCGACTTCGACCTGGACCCGGCCATACGCTGGCTCAGCCAGCACGCTCGGCATATCGTGACCGAGACCCTCGAAGCCAGCAACGACGACGCGGTGCTCATGCGCGACGCGCTGCGCGGCATGCGGAGGGCGCTCGCTTGAGCGTCGCTCGGGTTCCGTCCTCGCCGCCGCCGGCAGCGGTGCTCCTGGGACGGCCGGAGTTCGTTGGCGACCTGCCTCGAGCGGCCGAGGTCGTGCGGGATCGACGGGTTCTGGTCACGGGCGCAGCTGGCAGCGTTGGCTCGCCGCTGGCAGAGGTGCTCCTGGCCGGGCGACCCGCCAGCCTGCTCTTGCTGGACCACCACGAGCACTCGTTGTTCAGCCTCGAACGGGCCCTCGGCAGGGCGCGACCGGGCGTCGGCTACGAGCTCGCCGACGTCCGTGAGGCGGATCGTTTGAAGCGCGTCTTCGATCAGCAGCGCCCCGAGATCGTCATTCACCTTGCGGCAGCCAAGCACGTGCCGTACGGAGAGCAGTTTCCCGAAGGCGCGGTGGCGGCCAACGTCCTGGCGACCAACACCTTGCTCGATCTCTGTCGTGAAGCAGGCGTGGCGACCTTCATCTACCCGTCCAGCGATAAGAGCGTCCAGCCGCCAGGTGTGTACGGGGCCACCAAGCGCATCGCCGAGGCGCTCGTGCAGCTGCACAGCCAGTCGCGGCGCTGGGCCATCGTGCGGTACGTGAACATTGTGGGCACCCGTGGCAGCGTCGTAGAGACGTTCACGCAGCAAGTGCTGGCGGATCGCTCGTTGAGTGTGACCGACGAGCGTATGACGCGCTACTGGATCAGCATGGATGAGGCGCTCTGGTGCATTCTCTCAGCCGCGCAGCACGCCGCGCCTGGCGCGCTGGTCATGCCTGCCTGCGGCGAGCCGGTGCCGTTGCTGGAAACGGCGCGGCGACTCTCCGGCTGGTATCGTCCCGAGCGCGTGCCGTATCCCATCGTCTGGACCGGTATTCGGCCAGGTGAACGACTGCACGAGGTGCTGCTGTCTGAAAATGAGTCTTTCACCGACGGCCCGGCGCAGGGACTCCGTTCGGTGCGCACCACGCGCGACGCTGCTCGCGTATCAGAGGTCCCGCGGATCGTCGAGGACCTGCGCGGGCTCGTCAAGGCGGGCGACCGTGAGCGCCTGTCGGCGGCCTGCCTGGCCGCCGCCGAAGCGCTCCAGTGAATCCCACACTCTGGCTCGGGCTGGCGTTCGTCGTCGCCGCCACCAGCACGTACGGCCTCGCCCGTCTGGCAGAACGCCTTGGGCGGCGGCTTGGAGTGCTCGACGTGCCGCGGCCTGGCGAGGTCCAGCGGTGGAGTGTGCCGCGCACTGGCGGCTACGCCATGCTCGTCGGCATCTGGCTCGCCCTGCTGGTGGCCTACGTCCTGCGCGGCCAATTTCTGGTGGACCCTGAGCTCGGTCCGGAGTGGAACTCGGCCGACGATCTGCGCATTCTGGGCCTGGTGCTGGGCTCCGTGTGCATCGTCCCGCTGGCGGCGCTCGACGATCGACGCCGTCTCGGGCCGTTTCCGCAGTTGGCCGGCCAGCTGCTGATTGCGGCTGTCCCAGTCGCGTTCGGGCTGCGGGTCAGCAGCATCGCCCAACCCTTCGGCGATCCAATCGAACTACCCGTCTGGCTCGACATCCCGGTGAGCATCGTGTGGTTCGTCGGCATGATGAACGCCATCAACTGGGTCGACGTCATGGACGGCCTGGCCGGTGGAGTGGCGCTAGGGGGCGCCCTGGTGCTGTTTGCCCGAGCCTACCTGTTCACCCAGTTTTCCGTTGCGCTGTTCCCACTCGCCCTGGCAGGCGTGTGTCTCGGATTTCTGGGTCGCAACCGGCCTCCCGCCAGGATCTTTATGGGCAGCTCTGGGTCGCTGTTGCTCGGATTCGGCCTGGCGGGCAGCGGCATTCTCGGCGGCGCAAAGGTCGGCACGGCCGTTCTCGTGCTAGGTGTGCCAATTCTGGACGCGGCCTGGGTGATCTTTCGGCGCCTCACGCGCGGAGCCCGGCCGACAATTGGCGGCGACAGCGAGCACCTGCCCATGAAGCTGCACGAGCTCGGCTTGACCACGGGCCAAACGGTACTGGCACTGTACGTGGTCTCGGCGATCCTCGGCGTCGTCGGGCTGAGCCTGCACACGCCGCCAGAAGCACCCAGCATCGACAAGCTGTACGCGCTGCTGGGCATGGTGCTGGTGCTGCTGCTGGTGCTGGCAGGCGTGACGATCGCAGTGACCCGCCGCCGCGCCGCGCGTTAGCCGGCCCGGATTTTATCGACGCGGGCCTCGAGGCGCTCGAGCAGGTCCGAGGGTGAGTGCACGGCGCCGGGTGGCACGGCCAGGGACCCGAAGCCGTGGAAGTCGCTGCCCACGGTCGGGACCAGGCCGTGCGTCCGGCACGCATCGAGCATCTGAGTCGGGACGTCGGGGCCGTAGTCCTTCGAGTAGTAGACTTCCAGGCCGTCTATGCCAGCGGCTACCACTGCTGGCAGGTACTCGCGCCAGTCCTTGCCGTCGAGCTCGTTCGGGTGCGCCCAGGACGCGAGGCCGCCAACCGAGTGGATGAGCCGAACCCCTTCGGCTGGCTCCAGACGAAAGCCTTCGAAATAGGCCGGACCGCCGCGACCGATAAAACGTTCGAACGCCTCGTCGATCGACTGGATGTATCCAGCCTCCAGCAACGCCTCGGCAACATGGGGGCGGCCGACGCTGCCTTCGCCGGCTATCTCGAGGACGCGTTCCAGCGTGATCGGCATGCCAAGGCGAGTCAGCGCATCGACCATTTCCGCCGCGCGTGTCAGTCGCGTCTCCCGGAAGCCGCGAATAGTCGTCTGAAAGGCGTCGTCCTCGTGCTCCAGGAACAAGCCGAGGACGTGGATCGACGCCCCTGGCAGGTCGGTGCTCAGCTCGATGGCCGGGATGACCCGCACGCCGAGCTGCTCGCCAACGCGCTGCGCTTCGGCGACGCCGTCGGTGGTGTCGTGATCCGAGAGCGCCATGACTCGTACCCCGTGGGCGTGCGCATGTCGCACCAGGTCGCCTGGCGCCAGCCGACCATCCGAGGCGGTACTGTGGAGATGCAGATCAAGCATCGGGCTTAGCGGGCATAGTCCACCGCCCGGGTCTCGCGCACGACCGTGACCTTGACCTGGCCGGGGTACTGGAGCGTCTCTTCGATTTTCTTGACGATGTCGCGGGCTAGCCGCATCGCCTGCAGATCATCAACCTGTTCGGGCCTGACGATGATGCGGACCTCGCGGCCGGCCTGGATGGCGAACGACTTTTCCACCCCCTCGAACGAATTGGCAACCTCTTCGAGCGCCTCGAGCCGCCGCACGTAGTTCTCGACGCTTTCACGCCGCGCTCCAGGCCGCGCACCGGAGGCCGCGTCTGCCGCCTGCACCAGGACGTCCTCGACTGACTGTTGCTCGGGATCGTGATCGTGGTGGCCCATCACCGCCTGGACGACCAGCTTCGACTCGCCAAATCGGCGGATGAAGTCTGCCCCGCTGATGTGGTGCGGCCCCTCGACCTCGTGCGTGAGCACCTTGCCGATGTCGTGCAGGAACGCTGCGCGTCTGACGACGGTCACGTCGGCGCCCACTTCCGCTGCCAGCATGGCGCCGATGTGAGCCGTTTCGACCGCGTGCTGGAGCTGGTTCTGACCGTATGAGGTGCGAAACTTGAGCCGGCCGACCACCTTGATGATCTCAGCGTGGAGGCCCGGTACGCCTGCTTCATACGCGGCCGCCTCGCCTTCCTCGCGGATCTCCTGTTCGACTTCTTGCTTGGATTTCGCAACGACCTCCTCGATGCGAGCCGGATGGATCCGTCCGTCCTGGACCAGCTTGGTTAGCGACAGTCGCGCGATCTCGCGACGTACCGGATCGAAACACGACAGGGTCACCGCGTCGGGAGTGTCGTCGATGATCAGGTCGACGCCAGTCATCGCCTCGAGCGCTCGGATGTTGCGCCCCTCGCGGCCGATGATGCGGCCCTTCATCTCCTCGTTGGGAATGGGCACCACGGTTGTGGTGATCTCGCCCACGGTGTCGCTCGAGTAGCGCTGGATGGCAACCGACAGGATCTTGCGCGCTTGCGTCTCTGCCTGTTGCCGACCCTCTATTTCGATCAAACGTGCGCGGCGGCCGACTTCGGTTCGAACTTCCTCTTCTACGCGCTGCAGGAGCAGCAGGCGCGCTTCGTCGCGAGTCAAGGCGGCCACCTGTTCGATGGCGGCAACCTGTTCCAGCCGTAATCGCTCGACCTCCTGCAGGCGAGCCTCAGTCTCCTCCTCGCGGTGCTGCAACTTGCGCTGGCGGTTCTCGATTTCCTCAATCTTGCGATCGAAGTTCTCCTCTTTCTGGCGCTGTCGCCGCTCTTGAGCCTGGATCTCGACGCGCAGCGCGCGCATTTCGTCTTCGGCAGCGGCCAGGGAGCGGACAGCCTCTTCCTTGGCCCCTAGCAAAATGGCTTTGCTCTCGGCTTCGGCATTCGCGCGAATTTCGGTCGCGCGCTCCTCGGCTAGCTGACGCTGGTCGCCAGCGGATTTGCGGTTGAGTGTGTAGCCTAGTCCAACGCCAATCGCGATGGCAGCCAGGGCCACGATCGTGACAATCATGACGTCCACGGGTGAAATCACCTCCTTCCGTAAAGCTGGCGCCGGCTACCGCGGTGGAGGCGGGCAAGCCGGAGCGGGCCAGCTCGATGATGAGAGAGCCTGCGCGAATTGTACGGGTGCCTAATGTTCTGGGCTCAACTCACAACGCGCGCCTTGTGCAGCATGGCAAGCTGGTTGGGTAGCAGCTCGGGAAGCTGGTCGGGGGCTACCCACCTGTGTAGCCCAGTCTCGTCCGACGACACATACGTCCCGCTTTCGACCGTGCAGTGGAACAGCAGGTCGAGCTGGGAATTGCCCCAGAAGGCGGCCCCCAGCAGGGCGTCAGCCCGGACGCGCAGGCCCGTCTCCTCGAATACCTCGCGAACCAGGCCAGTCTCAGGGCTCTCGGCGTGCTTGAGCCAGCCGCCTGGCAGACCCCATGGCACCTGCCGCCGATAGGTGTGCTCGAGCACCAGAATGCGACCCTGATCGTCCTGGATTAGCGCCATAGCGCCGACCATGAACGACGGATTGAGGATGCGCAGGAACAGCTGTCGCAACCAGCTGGGAAAGGGCACGTCGCGCCAGATGCGGAGCAGCACCGATCGGGGCCTCATACTTAACGGAAGGCGCCGCATTCAGCCGGCTAACATCGCACGGTATGACTCACGCACCAACTGAACGCCTGTCCCTCCGACGGCGCCTGATCCAGGAGCGCGGGCGGATCTGGGTGGTCGGCCACCGCGGCGCGATGGGCCACCGTCCTGAAAACACGATCGCCTCCTTCGAGCACGCGCTCGAGCTTGGCGCGGACTGGATCGAATTGGACGTCCACCTCACGCGCGACGGCGCGCTCGCGGTTGTCCACGATGAGTCGGTCGACCGCACGACGAATGGGCACGGGCTGGTAAAAGACCACACACTGGACGAATTGAAGCAGCTCGACGCTGGCGGATGGTTCGCATCCGCGTATTTGGGCCAGCGGGTTCCAACGCTGGACGAAGTGCTCGAGTGGGCTCGTCAACGCGGCACCATTGTCGACGTCGAGATCAAAAATGCACCGATTTACTACGCAGGCATCGAGGAGGCCGTGGTCAGGGCATTGGACAGCCAGAACATGGCCGAGCAGGTCATCGTCACCAGCTTCGATCACCGCGCCGTGAAGCGCGTCAAGGCGCTCGACGCGCGCGTCGCCACAGGTGTGTTGTACGCGTGCCGGCCCGCGGACGCGGGGGTTGGTCTGGCTCGGGAGGCGAACGCTGACGCGGTTCTGCCGCATTGGGCGTACGTCACGTCCGAGGACGTACTCGCCGCGCATACCGCTGGCCTGGCCGTTGCGCCCTGGGCCACGTCCGATCCCGAAATCCTCGCTGAACTCGTGGAGGCAGGCGTAGACGCCATCGCCACGAATCACCCTAAAGTCCTGCGAGACCTTCTGACCCCGCGCGCGGTGGTCGGAGCCGCGGGGGCGGTGCGATGACGATCGCCTGGCCAGGTGCGCTGCTGCGCCGGGCGGACGTGCAGCTGTTCCTGACCAGTTTCCTGGGCCTGTACGCCGAGCTGCTGTGCATTCGCTGGATGCCAGCCCACGTGCGCTTCCTGTCCTACTTCACCAACTTCATCCTGCTGGCCTCGTTCCTTGGCCTGGGGGTTGGGATTCTGTCGGTCAAGCGAAAGCTGATTTTGGGCCCGCGGACCTTCCCACTGCTGATGCTCTTCGCGGCCATTTTGATCGCCGCCACCAGGTTCGAGCTGAAAATCGGCTCCGCCGGGGTGCTGTACTACGGCGCCGGTGAAAGCGGCAGTGCGCCACCGGAGAACGCGCTGGTGCTGCCGGCCGCGTTCCTGCTGGTCTCGCTGCTGTTCGTGTGCATCGGCCGCCCACTCGGCATTCTGCTCGGTCAGGTGACGCCGCCTCTGCGAGCGTATGGTCTGGACATCGCCGGCAGCCTGGCTGGAATCGGCGCCTTTTTCCTCCTGTCCCTGCTCGAACAGCCGCCAGCGGTCTGGTTCGTGGGCCTGCTGCTGATCACCCTGGTGCTCGCTGGCCCGACCTGGCTCGATCGAGCGTTCATGCTCGTGCCGCTGTTCATCTCGGCCATCATCGCCTGGAACATCGGCCTGAATTACTGGTGGTCGCCGTACTACAAGATTGGTCTGACGCCGAGCGACAACGGCCACGGCTGGGAGCTCAACGTCAACGAGAGCGGTCATCAGTCGATGATGCCGTCGGACGAAAAGGAGCCCTTCTACCACGCTCCGTACCAGCTGTTCGGCTCGGGCCAGTTCCAACACGTGCTGATCATCGGTGCAGGTAGCGGCTCAGACACCGCCATTGGCCTCAAGGACGGCAACGTCGGCCACATTGACGCAGTGGAGATCGACCCGGTCATCGCGCGCCTCGGGGCAATCAACCATCCTGAGCACCCCTTTTCAGACCCGCGCGTGTCTGTGCACATCGACGATGGCCGGTCGTTCATTCGCAAGAGTACCGACAAGTACGACCTGATCATCTTCGCTCTGCCCGATTCGTTGACGCTGACGTCGCAGTTTTCCAGTTTGCGGCTGGAAAGCTTTCTGTTTACCGAAGAGTCGTTCAAAGAGGCTCGCGCCCATCTCACCAACGACGGAGCAATCGTTCTTTACAACTACTACCGCCAGGATTGGCTCCTGCGAAAGCTGGCGGGCATGCTCGAAACCTCCTTTGGGCGGGCGCCGTACGTCGAAAGCTACGGCGGCTGGGGCCGTGCTGGAGTCCTGGTGGATGGACCGCGTCTGCAGACCTTGCTGGCGCAACGACCCGAGCTGAGCCAGCCGTACCAAGAGGTGCGGGCGTCGACGCCGCAGCTCAACGAAGACCCGAACGCCATCCTGCTGCCACTCGTCGGGCACGGCGTTCTGGCCCGCACGAACCCAGCCGGAGATGACGACCCGACTCCACCAACGCCGGCCACCGACGAATGGCCGCTGATGTACCTGCGCTCACCTGGCCTGCCGCTGCCGTACATCTTCGGATTGGCTATGGTGGGCGTCATTGCCCTCGGCCTGATCTTCGGCCTGACACCGGCGACAGCCCGCAAAGGCTTCAGCGGCCACATGTTCTTCCTCGGCGCGGCCTTTATGCTGCTCGAAACGCGCAGTCTGGTGACCTTCGCGCTGCTGTTCGGTTCGACGTGGCTCGTCAATTCGCTCGTCTTCTTTGCTGTCCTGTGCAGCGTCATGCTGGCGGTGTTCATCAGTAGCCGCTTCCCCGTGCGGCCGTCGATTCCCCTGTACGGATTGCTGGTAGCAGCGCTGGTCGTTGCCTATGTGGTGCCTCAGGACGCGTTTCTGTCGATCGATTTCCTGCCGCTGCGTTACGGCCTGGCCAGCCTCGTCGCCTTCTTACCGGTCTTCCTGGCCAACCTGGTGTTCGCCGGTTCGTTCAAGGGCACCGGACCCACCGCCGACGTCGCATTCGCTTCGAACTTGATTGGCATCATGCTCGGCGGGATGCTCGAATACGCATCGCTGCTGCTCGGCTATCGCAATCTGCTGCTGATCGTCATCGCCTTTTACGTGCTCTCAGCACTGCTGTTGCGCCGACGGACCCGCCCGTCCGAGCCGGAGCCTGAAGCTGAGACGATCCCACGCGTTCCGGTCGCGGTCGCCGAATGGTAGATGCGCCGGAGGAAAGTCCGGCCAGTTTTCCACTGGCCGAGCACCCTCGGCTCCGGCCAATCGAAGTCTTTCCCATGCAGGATCGCGGGCGACGCAGCCTGGTGCTGCGGGACCCGGCCGATCCGCGGGTGAAGCCGATCGTGCTGTCGGAGGGCGCCAGGGAAGTCCTGGCGCTGCTCGACGGACAACGCTCGTTGCAGCAGGTCTCGAGCGCGCTCCTGCTGCGTGGCGGCACGATCACCCCGGCCAGCTGCGTAGCTTTCTGACCCAGCTGGACGAAGCCGGCTTTCTGGAGGGGCCGCGGGCGGAGTACCGCTTCGAACGGCGCCAGGCCAGGTTTCTGGCGCAA
>JAABUQ010012713.1_pt1 | contig 10396 bp, 10 predicted proteins | sample 5560001 | NCBI WGS metagenome assembly JAABUQ01 (sample SAMN10711888, study PRJNA513371) | rock metagenome | isolation source: Antarctica rocks | place: Antarctica: Victoria Land, Finger Mt nord | collected 2015-12-18 | reverse complement strand
TTCTCGTTGGTCTTGGCAAACTCGACCGCAACCTTCGCCACCGCCACCGGATCGATCGCCCAGGCGAGCGCGATCGGTCCTTTCAGCAGCGGCGCGATGCCGTCGAACCGGGTTCCATCCAGGGCAAGGATGGCCAGCCGGTTCTTCGTGATCTTGAAGGTCGCACCCGCCGCTCGCATGCGCTGCCGCAGCACCGTCACTTCCGCCACCGTCAGCCCATCATTGCGGGTGACGACGACCATCGACGTCTCTGCGAAAACGGTAGCGAGGGTGGATACGAACTCCCGCTTCTCCGTACGATCCAAATCCCGTCTCCATCGTGCCGTGCCGGCAAGCGCCGGAGGCATGACCTATCGGCATGAAGCCGGCAGGCCAGGTTACCCTTGGGTCGCGCGCACGAAGGTGCGGATCCGCGACCCGGTTCGCCTGTCCTGTGTCAAAGCGGAACCACCGATGTCCTCACCTTCGCCCTGGAGCGACGGTCTTCGCATCGGCATCCCCGTCTTGCGCGCGCCGTCCAGGGAGGGACGATTAAGGCTTAATGCCGCGTGCGGTCTTGGACAGGTTCGGAATGGCGCCCGTAAGCCTGGACGCCATCCTGCTCTTCCCCACCCTTGCGGGCAGGGTCTATTGTTCAGCCGGCGGCCAACGACGAGATATCCAGCTTCACGCCGGGCCCCATCGTGGAAGACAGTGCCGCGTTCTGCAGGTAGGTGCCCTTGGCGCCGGTCGGCTTGGCCTTCTGGATGGCATCGACCAGGGCGCGGATATTCTGCGCCAGCTTGCCCTCATCGAAGGAAGCTTTGCCAATGCCGGCATGGATGATGCCCGCCTTCTCTGCGCGGAACTCGACCTGGCCGGACTTGGCGGCGGTGACCGCGCCCTTCACGTCCATGGTCACGGTACCCAGCTTTGGGTTCGGCATCAGGCCGCGCGGGCCGAGGATCTTACCCAGGCGGCCGACCAGGGCCATCATGTCCGGCGTCGCGATGCAGCGGTCGAAGGCGATTTCGCCACCCTGCACCTTCTCCGAGAGGTCTTCCGCGCCGACCACGTCGGCACCGGCGGCGAGTGCCTCCTCGGCCTTCGCGCCACGTGCGAACACCGCCACGCGCAACACCTTGCCGGTGCCGTTGGGCAGGCTGAGCAGGCCGCGCACCATCTGGTCGGCATGGCGCGGATCGATGCCCAGCCCGAGCGAGATCTCGACGGTCTCGTCGAACTTGGCGGTGGCGTTGCCCTTCACCAGGCGGATCGCCTCGTCCAGGCCATAGGCCTTGTTGTGCTCGACCGTGGCACGGGCGGCGTTCAGGCGCTTGTCCTTGGCCATGCGATCAGCCCTCCACCACGGTGAGGCCCATCGAGCGAGCCGAGCCTGCCAACATACGTATGGCGCCATCCACGTCGTTGGCGTTCATGTCCTTCATCTTCTCGAGCGCGATTTCGCGTAGCTGCCCGGTGGTCACCCGGCCGGCGGCCGCACCCTTGCCCACCGTGGGGCTGCCCTTGGAGACCTTGGCGGCCTTGAGCAGGAAGTAGGTGTTCGGCGGCGTCTTGGTGATGAAGGTGAAGGTGCGGTCGCCGAAGGCGGTGATCACCACGGGGATCGGCATGCCGGGCTCCAGGCCCTGCGTGGCCGCGTTAAACTCCTTGCAGAACGCCATGATGTTGAGGCCGCGCTGGCCGAGCGCCGGACCCACCGGCGGCGATGGGTTCGCCTTCCCAGCCGGGATCTGCAACTTGATGTAGCCGACGATCTTCTTCGCCATATCCTTGGCTCCTGACAGTGCCAGGACCGCGGTTCATGCGACCCTTCCCGACGCCGGATGGCATCGGGGCGTTCGGGTCTCCCGCGTTCCGTGAGAGGCGGGCGTTTAGGGCCATGGCCGCCCTGCTGTCAATACCGCCCTCCGTCTCCATGGAGCGTGTCCGACGACCTGCCCGGCCGCGATGCTGCCAATATCTGCTATCCGGTGCGCGACCGGACCCCGACGTGCGCGTTGCCGTTCGACCGTCGATAAAGACGGCCGCCGGGCGGATGCCAGGCGCCCAGAGACGTCGGCTCCCGGCTCCATCCGGGAAGAGGAAGGTTGCACATGCAGGTCGTCACGATAGTCAGTCTGTTCGCGGCCACGCTGTCGATGGTCAGCTTCGTGCCGCAGGCCTGGAGCATCATCAAGTCGCGCAGCACGGACGGCATCTCGCTCAAGATGTACCTGATCACCGTGGTCGGCTTCCTGCTCTGGCTGACTTATGGCGTGCTGTCGATGCAGTGGGCGATCATCGGCCAGAACATCATCTGCCTCGTCCTCTCCTCCTTCATCCTGACGATGAAGCTGCTGCCGCAGCAGAAGAAGGAGGCCGTGGCGGACAGTGTCGAGGCGATGGTCCCGGGTGCCGACAAGACGCCGTGAACATTGCACTGGAGCATGATCCGACCATGCTCTGCTTGAATGAGGAAAGAGCAGCTTTATCAGTCAAGTGGGATCGCAGAGCAATTCCACTTGAACCGATGCTGCTCTACGAGACCGTTACGAAATAGGAAGTATCTTTGCCGCCTGGCCGCTATCCTCCCTCTGGCCGGGGGAGAAGGGTTAGTGCAGGAACCAGCTTCAGAGCAGGCACGCGTCCACCATACGGTTGTCATCGTAGGCGGCGGCGCGGCCGGTATCAGCGTCGCCGCCATGCTCAGGCGACGGCGGCGGCGCATTTCCATCGCCATCATCGAGCCCTCCGACACCCACGCCTACCAGTCGGGCTGGACCATGGTCGGCGCCGGCCAGCTCGCCCTGAAGGAGACGCTGCGGCCTGAAGCCGAGCTGATCCCGCCCAACGTGACCTGGATCAGGGCGGCGGTGGCGAGGCTACTGCCGGACGAGAACGCGGTCGTGCTCGAGGACGGCGGGCGGATCGTCTATGGTTACCTGATCGCCTGCCCGGGTCTGGCGCTGCGATGGGACCGGATCGAGGGCCTGCGCGACGCGCTCGGCCATAACGGCGTCTGCAGCACCTCCTCGGCGGTGGGTGCCGCCTATAGCTGGAGCTGCATCCGAAGTTTCGTCGGCGGCGTGGCGCTGTTCACCCAGCCGGCGACGCCGGGCAGGAGCACGGCAGCGGCCCACAACATCATGTGCCTGGCCGCCGACCACTGGCGCCGCGCCGGCAGGCTGGAGCATTCGCGTATCGCATTCTGCGTGGCCGGACAGACGCTGTTCGGGGTGCCCTTCTTCGTCCCAGCGCTGCAGAACGTCATCGACCGGTACGGCATCACGACCCGCTACGGCCAGGAACTGATCGCCATAGACGGCCGGACGCGCATGGCGACCTTCCGCACCATCGACGCCGACGGGACAGCACGGAACGTGCGGCACAAGTTCGACATGATCCACGTGACGCCGCCACGCGGGCCGCCGGATATCATACGCCACAGCAGCCTGGCCGACGCGTCGGGATGGATCGCGGTGGATCACGCCAGCCTGCGCCATGTCCGCTACGGCAACGTGTTCGGCCTGGGCGACGCGGTCGGCACCGGCAACGCCGGGTCTGCCGCCGCGGTGCGCATGCAGGTCCCGGTGGTGTCGCGCAACCTGCTGGCGCTGCTCGCTGGCAAGCCGATGCCGGCCAGCTATGACGGCTACGACGCCTGGCCGCTCACCACATCGATCGGCCGGGCGATGCTGGCGGAGTCCACCCACGACGGCGCGATCACCCCGAGCCTGCCGCTCGACCCGCGCATTCCCCGACGCATCGCCTGGTGGCTGAAGATGCGCGTGCTGCCCGGGCTTTACTGGGACAAGATGCTGCGCGGCAAGAAGCCGACAATCCGGCACAGGCAGCGGCGCTTCGGCCGCGGCGAGTAGGAGGGAACCGTCGCGCGAGCCATGCACACTGGTCCGTGTTTCGCGAGGATGGCGCTGAAGCTGTAATGGTTCGCGGGCGCTTCCGGGCCACGCGCCCGTAAGCCACGAACCGGGAGTTCCACGATGCAGCAGACGATCCCCGTGACCTTGACGATTAACGGCGACCACCGCGCGCTCCGGCTGGATCCCCGCACGACCCTGCTGGATGCGCTGCGCGAGCACCTGGCGCTGACCGGGAGCAAGGTCGGCTGCAACCACGGCACCTGCGGCGCCTGCACCGTGCATATTGACGGCCGCCGCCAGCTCGCCTGCCTGATGCTGGCCACGGCCGCGTCCGGCCGGTCGGTGACCACGATCGAGGGGCTTGCCCAGGCGGACGGCACGCCGCATCCGATGCAGGCCGCGTTCGTGGCGCACGATGCGCTGCAGTGCGGCTACTGCACGCCGGGCCAGATCATGTCCGCCGTCGCCTGCGTGACCGAAGGCCATGCCCGCTCCGACGACGAGATCCGCGAGTACATGTCGGGCAACCTGTGCCGCTGCGGCGCCTATCATGCCATCGTCGCCGCGGTGCGCGACGTCGCATCGAAGCCCGTCGCGGTGCGCGACGTCACGGCGAGGGCCTGAGATGCAGCCCTTCACCTACGTCCGCGCCGGATCGCTCGGCGAGGCGCTGCGCGAGGCCGCCCAGTCCGGCTCCGCCATCCTGGCCGGCGGCACCACGATGGTCGACCTGATGCGCGGCGACCTCGCCGCACCGTCACGCCTGGTGGATATCGGCCACCTGCCCGGCCTGGACGCGATCGACACCGGCGGCCCGGTGCTGCGTTTCGGCGCCTTGGCGCGCATGGCCGACGCCGCCGAGGATGCGACCCTGCTGCGCAATTATCCCGCCCTGACCGAGAGCCTGCAGCTCGCCGCCTCCCAGCAGCTGCGCAACGCGGCGACACTGGGCGGCAACATCCTGCAGCGCACACGCTGCGCCTATTTCCGCGACGGCGTATCGGCCTGCAACAAGCGCGTCGCCGGCTCCGGCTGCTCGGCGCTGGACGGGGAGGACCGCGACATGGCGCTGTTCGGCACCTCGGACCGCTGCGTCGCCAGCTATCCCGGCGACTGGGGCACGGCGCTGGCGGCGTTCGACACCGCGGTGGAGGTCAGCGCGCAGGCCGGCAGCCGCACCATCCCGTTCGCCCAGTTCCACCTCCCCTACGGCCAGGACCCGGCCGCCGAGACGGTGCTGCGGCCCGGCGAGATCGTCACCGCCATCACCGTGCAGGCGACGCCGGCCGGCCGACGCTCCACCTACCTGAAGGTGCGCGACCGCCAGAGCTACGCCTACGCCCTGGTCTCTGCGGCGGTGGCGCTCGAGCTGGACGGCGACAGGGTGACGGCGGCGCGGGTATCGCTCGGTGGCGTCGCGTCGAGGCCCTGGCGCGCACCCGAGGCCGAGGCGGTCCTGGTCGGCAGTCGTCTCACCGAGGCTATCGCGCTGGAGGCCGGTGATGCCGCATTGGCCGCGGCGCGGCCGCTTCGCCAGAACAAGTTCAAGGTCGAGCTGGGCCGCCGCGTGGTCGCACGTGCGGCAATGCTCGCCAGCCAGAGGAGTTGACATGGACGGAAGCATCGGCCAGCCGGTCATCCGCCGCGACGCCGCCATCAAGGCGAGCGGCACCGCCCGCTACGCGTCGGATTTCCCGCACGAGGGCACTGCCTACGCGGCACTGGCCATCAGCCGCATCGCGCGCGGCCACATCACCCGGATCGACACTATCGAGGCCGATTCCGTGCCGGGCGTGCAGCTCGTGCTCACGCACCGCAGCCTGAACGCGACGCTGAACGGCGAGACCTTCGTCATGAAGGGCGGCCACATGCAGTCCTCCTTCATGCCGCTCAGCTCGGACCGGGTGCACTATGCCGGCCAGATCGTGGCACTCGTGATCGCCGACACGCAGGAGGCGGCGGAGCAGGCGGCGCGTGCGGTCGCGATCGACTACGCCGCCGAGCACGCCTCCGCCGCGATGGACGATCCGGACCGCATCGAAGTCCCGATGGACGCCAAGTCGATCGACGTGGGCGACGCGGAGGCGGCCTTCGCCGCGGCGCCGGTCACGGTGGATGCGACCTACCTCACGCCCGCGCAGCACCACAACCCGATCGAGCTGTATGCCACCTCGGCGGTCTGGCAGGACGGCAAGCTGCGCGTCCACGTCCCCAGCCAGTGGGTGGTCGGCACCCAGGCCGGCCTCGCGAAGGTCTTCGGCATTCCGATGCAGGACGTGCACGTCGAGAGCCCGTTCATCGGCGGCGGCTTCGGTAGCAAGGCGACCATCCTGCCGCACACCGTGCTGGTGGCGTTAGCGGCGCAACGGCTGGGCCGTCCGGTGAAGCTGGTGGTGCCGCGGGAGGCGATGTTCACCGTCGGCTCGTTCCGTCCTGCCACCCGTAGCCGGGTCCGCCTGGCCGCCGAGCGTGACGGCACCCTGACCGCGGTGATGCACGACGACACCGGGCAGAGCGCCACGGTCGACCACGTCGCCTTTCCCGCCACCGAGGTGACGGCGCGTATGTACGCCTCGCCGAACATCCGCATGCGCGCAGCCTTGGTCCCGACCGACGTGAACACGCCGGGGTTCCAGCGTGCGCCGGCCGAAGCGCCCGGCTTCTTCGGGTTCGAGAGCGCTGTGGACGAGCTCGCGGTGGCGCTCGGCATGGACCCGATCGCGCTGCGCCTCAAGAACGAGCCCGCGCGCGACCCGGTCAAGGGCCTGCCCTGGAGCAGCCGCTCGCTGGTGCAGTGCTACCGGCGCGGCGCCGAGCTGTTCGGCTGGAGCCGCCGGACACCGGAGGTCGGCTCCATGACGGCACCGGACGGCAGCCTGATCGGCTGGGGTTGCGCCACCGCGACCTATCCGTCCGCGATGTGCGCCGCCGCCGCGCGGGTGAGGCTGGCGGCGGATGGCAGCTGCGTGGTGTCGTGCGCCGCGCATGATCTGGGCACCGGCGCCTACACCGTGCTGGGCCAGGTGGCGGCCGACGTGCTGGGGGTTCCGGACGAGAGGGTCCGTGTGCATCTGGGCGACAGCACGCTTCCTTCGGGCCCGATGGCTGGCGGGTCGGTGACCACCGGCTCGGCCGGGTCCGCGGTGCATATGGCGGCGCTGGCAGTGCGCGATCGGCTGCTGCAGGTCGCGGCGGGCACGACCGACACGTCCGGCTTCACGCTGGCGGGCGGCCACGTGGTCGGGCCGGACGGCAGCGGACGACCGGTCACGACGGTGCTGGGAAGCATGCCCGGCGGCGTGATCGAGGAGACCGCCGAGTGGAAGCCGGGCGCGATGGAGGCGACGCAGATGCGCAAGGGCCTTGCCGGCGGCATAGCGTTCAGCGGACCTGTCACCGAGACCCACGCCTCGTTCTCCTTCGGCGCCCAGTTCGCCGAGGTGCGGGTCGATCCGCTGCTGCGTACCGTGCGACTGTCGCGCATGGTGGGGGTATTTGCCTGCGGGCGCATCATCAACCCGCGCACCGCGCGCAGCAACCTGGCAGGCGGGATGGTGTGGGGCGCGAGCTTCGCGCTGCTGGAGGAGAGCAGGGTCGACCGGAAACGGGCGCACTTCGCCAACACCGACCTGGCCGGCTACCACTTCTCCTCGAGCGCCGATATCGGCGAGGTGGTGGTGGAGACGGTGGACGAGGAGGACACGGTGGTGAACGCGATCGGCGCCAAGGCGGCCGGTGAGATCGGCATCGTCGGAATGCCTGCCGCGATCGCCAACGCGGTCTACCATGCGACCGGCATTCGGGTGCGCAAGACGCCGATCCTGGTCGAGGACCTGCTGCCCTAGCTGTTTAGGGCTCAAACTCAATCGGCGGCTTGAGGCGGAGGAGTTTTCCTGATTCATGGCGGGCGTGGATCATGGGAGGTGCGGGATGGCGCTGTTCTGGTTGTCGGACGAGGCGTGGACAGCGATCGAGCCGCACCTGCCGAAGAACCAGCCTGGCGCGCGGTGGGTGGATGACCGGCGGGTGATCTTCGGCATTCTGCATGTGCTGAGGGTTGGCTGCCGCTGGTGCGACTGCCCGGCCGAGTACGGGCCGTCGACGACGATCTACAATCGCTTCAACCGCTGGTCTCATAGGGGCTTCTGGCTCAAGCTGCCTGATGCACTGGTTGATGCCGGTGCGGTGACGAAAAGCACCGCGATCGACAGCACCTACGTCAAGACGCAGCGTGCTGCGTTTGGCGCAAAAGGGGCGCTCGGCGCAGACGATCGGTCGCTCGCGCGGCGGTTGGACGACCAAGGTCCACGCGCTCACCGACGTCATCGGCCGTCCTTACGCGCTGATGCTGACGGCCGGCAACGTCAGCGATGTGAAGGCCGCGCCCGCGCTTCTCGAACGGGCTGGACGCATGCGCTACCTGCTCGGTGACAAAGGCTATGACGGCGACCAGCTCCGCCGCCTGGCTCGGCAGGTCGGGGCCGTCCCGGTCATCCCCGGTCGGCGCAACCGCAAGCGCACCATCCGCTACGACAAGCAACGTTACCGCGCGCGCCATCTCATCGAAAACGCCTTCTGCCGCCTCAAGGATTTCCGCCGCGTCGCAACCCGCTACGACAAGCTCGCTGCCAACTTCCTCTCAGGCGTGGCACTCGCAACCGCCCTCGCGTTCTGGCTGTGAATAAGTCTGAGCCCCTAGTCCACTTTCGCAGTGTAACTTCCGGGCGAACAACCTATAACCCTTTTTGAAGCCGGTGCTGAACGCGGTCTCCGAAGTGTACCCAACAGAGTGGACTGCCGACGACATCGTTTGACCCTGCCGTTGCAGGGCTGTCGCAGCAAACAGCATTCGCCAGAGTTCACGCAGCAACTTCCAACCGCTGCTCCAGCATAGGTGCCGAAAGGATTACGGATCTGTAATCCTCGCCCGCCCGCGCCAGTGCGGCGTCATTGAGGTTGCGCACGTCGTGGAGCGCGAACGGTGCCTGCCACAGCCAGCCGCATTTGCGCGCGGTGGCCCTAAGTGGCGCAAACAGCTCATCGATCGTCATTCCGGTCGCGCCGCCCGGCTGGTAGCTCCCCGACACACCCCCCGTCGTAGTCGCCGCGAGCACCGGCAGACCCGCCATCGATGCGGCGATGTCCGGCTCCAGATAGAAGAGCGGCGTCAGCACCGCATCCTCCCAATGCTTGAGCAGCGGCGGAGTCGAGTACCAATATAGTGGGAACTGGAGCACTAGTCTGTCGGTGCGCAGCACCCGCTCGCGCTCGACCGCAAAGTCGATCTGGCCATTGGGGTAGAGCGCGTAAAGCTCGGCTACTTCCAGTCCGGGCAGGTCGTTCAGCCCAGCGAGCAGCGCGCGGTTAGCACGCGAGGCGGCAAAATCGGGATGGGCGAGCAGCAGCACGGTGGTCATGTTCGAAGCCTCCCTGAACGCGTCGAAAATGGCGGCTCAGCAGACATTGGTCAAAATGATGTTTGTTATGGTATGCCATTCATGTGATGAAGCTTCGCAGTATTGACCTCAACCTGCTCGTGATCTTGGATGCGCTGTTGGACGAAGCGCACGTGGGCCGGGCTGCCGAGCGGCTCGGCCTATCTCAACCAGCTGCCTCGAACGCGCTCGCTCGGGCGCGAGCGCTGTTCGGCGACCCGCTGCTGGTACGCGCGCCGCCGAGCGGGCTTCGCCGAACACCGCGCGCTGACGCAATGCGCGAGCCTCTGCGGGCCGCTCTCGCCGAACTGGCTGTCATCGTTGCGGCCGGGCCACCGGATTTGGCCGACCTTCGCGGCGCGGTCCGGCTCGTCGCGTCCGACGTTTCCGCCGCCGCGCTCGGCGCCGCGCTGACGGCGGAGTTGGCGAAGCGGGCCCCGGGCATCGACCTGATCTTTCACCCCTGGCACGCCGGTGATGAAGTCGAGCGACTTGAACGCGGTGAGGTGGACCTCGTCGTTACCGTCGCGTCTGCCTTCGGCGCATCGCTGCGGACTGAACCACTTGGCACATACCCCTATACCGTAGTGATGCGACGCGACCATCCGGCGGCAGCGGTTGAGACGTTCGACCTCGACTGCTGGCTAGCCTTCCCCCACGTTGTCGTTTCCGGCCGCGGGGACCGGCACGGGTCAGTCGACGCGCCCCTAGCTCGGGTCGGGCGCCATCGACGCGTCGCCACTGTTGCGCCCACCTTTTTGCACGCGCTGGAGTTGTTGTGTGATACGGATCTGCTGGCCGCATTCCCGACAGGCGTAATGGTGAGCACCGCCGCCGCGCGGCTGACTTCCCGTCCCGTGCCGGTCGCCCTTGAGCCGGTTTCGCTTCACCTCGTCCGGCACCATCGCACCGACATGGATCCGGCGGTGACGCTTGTCGCCGAGCTAGTGCGCGCGGTCGCGCTACGACTGCGCGGTCAGGAAGCTAGATAGTTCGACTAGAGCACGTTCGTATCTGTCCGAATCACGATTCCGGCGCGGGCTGAGATGTGATTCAAGCTGCTGGCTGGATTGGAGGCCAGCGGCAATGGCACGTACT
>JAABUQ010012712.1_pt1 | contig 10399 bp, 8 predicted proteins | sample 5560001 | NCBI WGS metagenome assembly JAABUQ01 (sample SAMN10711888, study PRJNA513371) | rock metagenome | isolation source: Antarctica rocks | place: Antarctica: Victoria Land, Finger Mt nord | collected 2015-12-18 | reverse complement strand
CCTCTAAAATTTTCTCCGCGCCGTATGCGCGGGAAGGAGGCTGAGCAGGTTTATAAATTTCTGCACCAGTGGTCGCCTGAAGGCGACCACTGGTGCAGAAATTTATAAACCTGCTCTTGCGTCCTGTGATGCGATGGCTCTTCCAGTCAGAAATCTGTGGTGTGTCTGGAAGCCCAGGCGCTGATAGACGCGAATGGCATTGCTGTTGTCCTCAAAGACATTGAGGACGATTGTCGTGTAGTTCTGCTCTAACAGCGTTGTAACTAACGCTCTCGTAATTGCCGTTGCATATCCCTGCCTGCGTGCTTCCGGGGCCGTCAATATATTGCCGAGAACGGCAATCTGATAGGTGGGTACTAATGCATGCGTGCCACCAGCAGCGATGATGCGTTCCCCTTCATAGGCCCCAAAGTAGATGCCCTGGGTGAAGAGATCGGCGGCAAAGGTATTTTCAGGATGCCTGGCATAGAACTTCTTCAATGACGGCAGATCCGAAGTGGTCAGTTGTTTTAACCGCTCGCGAGGCATATGTAACTGGGGCTGTAGTGATGCTGCAGTAATGGCCATGCGTAGTATCTTCTTCCAACTTGTCTCGGGTCGGTAGTAGTTCTGAAGCGAGGAGATATGTATCTCCTGTGCTTGAATTAGTGGATATTCAGGAAGCGCGACGTGTTCTAGTATGGTTGCTACGCCCTCTTCTGCCCCAAACGGCGAGAGAACCTGCCCGATGATGGGATGGCGCAAGATCAGGCAGATCGCATGCCTCTTGCTTTCATCCTCATATGCGGCAGCGAATTGACTGTATTGGCGCAAGGGTGGCTCTAGATCAGCCAGGGCGAAAGAATTCCAGATGGGGTCTTGCGCGAGTATCACATAGGCTTCGGCATCTGTTGCATCTTGCTTGATTCGCCAGCGAGTGGTGGGTTGTGTCATCGTTTCCTCCTCAATGTTCTATAATACATAGAATACAACACGACGCCAGTTGCCTGATGCGCTGATATAATACAAGAGGAAAAACAGAGGGCAACCTTCCATCCGTGCCGCAACTAAGGTGCGGCACGAAAATAAGGAATTCACAACCTTTTGGTAACTGTTCAGCCTTCTCCTGCGCCTTCGGCGCAGCTAAAAAGAAAATTATGTGTGCTACATTTCTCGCGGCCGAAGGCCGCGAGAAATGTAGCACACATAAAAAAAGATGTGAGCCGCCGCAGGAGGCAAGTGGGGAAAGGGGGCGAAGAGTTACCAGGGATTATTGCAAAACTATAAGGTAGGTATATTATGGCAGAACTAACCGAAATGAAGTGCGAAGTGTGCCGCGTTGGCGCACCTCGAGTGACAGACCAGGAAGCAGTTGAATATCAGAAGCAGGTCCCGCAATGGGTAACGATCGAGCGTGATGAGATCAAGCGCCTTGAGCGTGTCTATAAGTTCAAGGATTTTGTCACCGCGCTGGCCTTTACCAATAAAGTTGGTGAACTGGCTGAAGAAGAGGGACATCACCCTGCCATTCTGACCGAATGGGGCCGCGTCGGCGTGGCGTGGTGGACGCACAAGATTAATGGCCTCCATCGCAACGATTTCATCATGGCCGCGAAGACCGATAACATATACGGGGGATTTGTCCAGGCAGAAGACTAGATTTGCTCCTGGGAAGGGAGGATCGCAAGAAGTGATCCTCCCTTCTTCATACCCTGGTGGCATGGACGATGAGAAATTGCGGCACGTGCACGTTACGCTCTCTGGCCGCGTCGCCCGCGATAAGCGCTTGCGCGAGCTGTGGTTCGATGATCCGCTGAAGGGTACAGCCCTCACGGATAACCAGGTTGAGGTACGTGCTTAACGGCCGATGGAACCAGTGGCCATACGTTGATGGTCGCGTGAACTCCTGTAAATACTCCCGCACCTCTACATAGCCTTTGCCCGCCCATGCAGTGGCGGACTCCTCGAAACAGGGGTGAGTGATGGAGAAAATGAAGTTGCCTCCCTGTTTCAGGGCTATGATGCAGTTGTGCATAGCTGCTTCGTAGTTAGGAATATCCATAAACACCATATTGGCGACAACCGCATCGAACGTCTCGCGAAACCCCTGTAGTGTCGAAAGGTCTGCCTGCACGTAGGTAATACCGAGCGGTTCAACTTGCTCACGCTCCAGAGCATACCTGTACAGCCCCTCGGCTGGCTCTACACCGGTTACGAACGCACCCTTTCTGGCGAGGAGTCTGCTGAGATAGCCCTGTCCACAGCCGGCGTCCAGTATCTGTTTACCCCGAACCTCGCTCAGCAGTGCGAACAGTGCCGGATTTAAGAGGTGCTGGCGCGCGAAGTCGCCTGTGTCGCCGTGCTGTTCCATCGCCTCGCGCGAGTATGTATTCCAGCCTGCAATAACATCCCTGTTGGTAATCTCTGCCATTAGCCAAGTACCCTTTCCTTGCATAGAGCTCTTCGCATCTTCATCATCTCATGCGCATCACATCTGTGCGATACGACTCATATGAAATTTTGTAACTCCTCAGCCTTCTTCTCGCGCCTGCGGCGCGAAGAACATTTCAAAGATGTTTGTGCACACATTTTCGGCCTTTGGCCGAAAATGTGTGCACAAACATCTTTGAAAAAAGAGGAGGCCGCCTCTGGCGGCCAGGGGAGGTGAAGCGTTACAAAATTTCTTTGTCAGTTGAATAAACCGGAGCGGTTGGCTGGACCCTGCTCTGGCTGGTTGACGATATCGACGCTCTTGTTGCGGGCCTCTGGCTGTAACAGCGCCTGGACCAGTACCTCGGCCACATCATCGCGCGAGATCATACCGTTGGTCGGCAACGGGTGGCGCTGGACGAGTACGCCCTTACCGCCTGGCTCATTACTTAGTCCACCAGGGTGAACAATTGTGTATGCCAGGCCGCTCCCCATGAGTATATCTTCGGCGCGACGTTTGGTACGAAGAATGTCCGCGAGCGGGGGCATGCGTTCAGGCGCGTCGGTCCCCATTGACGAGCAGAGCACATAATGGGTGACGCCCGCCTCTTTCGCTGCCTCTATACTATGCACGATGGCCGTATATTCGGTCTCCTCAATCGCTTTCGCATCGGTAAATGTGCGTGTTCCCAGAGTACTGATCAGCGCTGTAATGCCTTGCATGGCGCGTCGTATGTCATTGCCGTCGAGCAGTTCTCCGACAACGACCTCGGTGGTGGATGACTGCAAGCCCTGCGCTTTCTCCTCACTGCGCACCAGGGCTCGCGCCGGGATACCTTTTGCTTGCAATGCTTTTATGACTCGCCGTCCGGTTTCGCCGTTGGCTCCCAGGACGAGTACTCGCCCATGAAAATCTGTCATTTATATCCTCATCTCCTACAAACTTAATTTGCATGTAACTTCTCACCTTCCTCTCCCCGCTGGCCGCCTTCGGCGGCCAAAAACTTTTTTTATGCCTGTGCTACGCTTCCTGCGGTCGAAGACCGCAGGAAGCGTAGCACAGGCATTTTATATGTTTACTGCGTCGCAGGCGCAAAGGGAAGGCGAGGGGTTACTCTAGCACGCGAAGCTCGTCTAAGAAAAACTCGCTGTGCATATCTATTGTAGCATGGAGCTACGAGCGTTCAACCAGCGCGACCGCGTAGCAAGCGATGCCTTCGCGCCGCCCGGCAAAGCCCAGGCCATCGGTTGTCGTCGCTTTCACACTCACCTGTGCCAGGTCGAGATGCAGGTGTGCCGCCAGATGGCTGCGCATAGCCTGGACATGAGGGGAGAGTCTCGGGCGTTCCGCCACAATCGTCGCATCGATATTTCCTATAGTCCAACCATGTTGTCGTAGGAGATCGTAGGTGTATTCAAGAAAGACCAGGCTGGGCTGATCTTTCCAGCGCGGCTCATTGGATGGGAAATGGGTGCCAATATCGCCAAGTGCCACCGCGCCCAGCAGGGCATCCACAATGGCGTGAATAACCGTATCGGCATCGGAGTGGCCTGAGAGGCCGTACTCGTAGGGAATAGAGACCCCACCTAAGATAAGTGGACGTCCCTGAGTGAAGGCGTGAACATCGTAGCCAGAACCAACGCGTATTGTCATGAATCGAGTCCTCGTAAGCATGCTTCTGCGAACAGCAGGTCTTCCTGCGTCGTAATTTTAATATTTGTATATGAGCCCGGAAAGACCATCACCGTATGGCCCAGGCGTTCAAGCAGGGTTGCATCGTCGGTCACATCCTCCTGCGCCAGGGGCAGGTGGTGGGCATGGTGAATGAGCTCAAAAGAAAAGATCTGCGGCGTTTGTACAGCCCAGAGCGTTGAGCGATCGAGCGTGCTGGAGATCTTGCCATCATACACCTGTTTAATCGTGTCTTTAACCGGGACTGCCGCGATCACCGCTCCGTGTGCCTGCACCGCCTGGAGGCCAGCCTCCAGCATAGTCGGCGTCACGAATGGTCGCGCCCCATCGTGAATCATGACCCAGCGGCAGACAGGGGTTAAAGTTGCTAAAGCATCAAGCCCGTTGCGGACAGAGTCCTGCCGGCGCGCGCCGCCTGGTACAACTGCGGTGACCTTGTGCCACTGCTCCTGCTGACAGAGGGCCCGTGTATCGGCGAGGCGTTCGCTATTGGTAACCACCACGATGGTCGCAATGGCTGGAGAGGCATGAAAGACATCGATCGTGCGTGCAAGCGTAATACGGCCGGCCAGGGGAATCCAGAGCTTATCGCGTCCCTGCATACGGCGACTGCTCCCGGCGGCCACAATAACAACGGCTGATGTATCGTGCATATGATTGTATTGGGCAGCTTACTGCCTGCCCTCCTTCGTTAAAATAAAGTAGCTATTCACCTCCTCTGGCCGCCAGAGGCGGCCTCACTTTTTTCAAGGATGGTTGGACATATTTTTTCGGCCAAAGGCCGAAAAAATATGTCCAACCATCCTTGAAATTTTCTCTACGCCGCAGGCGTAGGAAGGAGGCTGAGGAGTTACAAAATAAAAAAGATGAGCACCTCGCAAAGGGGTGCTCATCCAGACGCAATGGTCGTTTACAGGCTCTGCCTTTGCTTGGTTGGTGACTGAGGTGCCGGAGTCAGGCCATTGGTTTGTTTGGGATGGGCGAAAATCATACGTCCTGCCACGGTCTGTAGGACGCGTGTGACCGTAACCTCGACTGTCGTGCTCATGTACTGGCGTCCATTTTCGACCACGATCATCGTCCCATCATCCAGGTAGCCAACCCCCTGCCCGAGTTCTTTGCCATCCTGCATGATTTTAATGTGAATATCCTCTCCTGGCAAGAGGACCGGCTTGATGGCATTGGCTAATTCGTTGATATTGAGCACTTTCACGCCCTGCAGTTCGGCCACGCGATTGAGATTGAAATCATTGGTAATAATCGGGCAGTGCTTGTCGCGCGCCATCTTGACCAGCTTGCCGTCAACATCAGCGATGCCCTCGACATCGGCATCGCTGATCTCAATGGGTACAGTCGCGTCTTTCTGTAGGCGGTTGAGGATCTCCAGGCCACGGCGACCGCGATTGCGGCGCATGGTATCGGCCGAATCGGCGATGCGCTGAAGCTCGTTCAGCACGAAGCGCGGCACGACGAGCACCCCGTTAATGAAACCTGTCTGGCTGATATCGGCGATGCGGCCATCGATAATAGTGCTGGTATCGAGCAGGATCTGTAAAAGGGCTGGTTCTGGTGGAGGGGCAGGACTCTCCTTTTCGAGGTCCCGTTTTTCGCTGCGTTCGCGCTCTTCATCACGGTCGCGGTTGCGACGCAAGGTCGCGTTTTGAAAGAGGTGCGCGATATCGTTTTTGCGCAGCACAGCGGCGGTCAGGCCAAAGTAACTGAACACAAGTGCCGCCGCGAAAGGGGCCACGTGGCCCAAGAATGGTAAGTATTGCAAAGGGATAGCGAGCAATGCTGAAATGATAAGTCCGATCGTCAAACCAATAGCAGCCGCGACCAGATCGCTGGCGGCCGCGACGTGGATCTTGTCCCGCATCCAGATATACGGGATCACCGTAACATACGGAGTAATGATAAACGCGACAATCGCGCTTACGGCCGCGATCGCCACAATCCACTCCGTAGCGGGGAGAGGCATGTGGGAGGTATAGGAAGGATTGAGGAGAAAGACCCCAATCACAATACCAATGGCAGATAGCGCTCCCACGATGCGGGCAATAGTGTTTACAGACATACCCTGCATCCTCCAAAGCAGTGCACGGCACCGTGCAATATGGCTCAAGAGGGCGACGTACCGTGTCAGGAAAGCGGACAGGTCGGTGATGATAACAAAATGATAAGTGCGAAATGGTGTCGCCTGGCCTGGCTATTCAAAACAAGAAACGCGCCTGTTGAGTCTACATTCCTACATTTCTAATCTACACTAATCTACAGTTTAAGCCTTACGCGCAGCCATAAATATGAGAGCGCGCATAGCTGCTAGTCTTCTAAGCATGGTTTGTTAGAGAACATACGTTCTCTTTGTCTCGTAGTCCGGTGTGTCCAGGCGTTTCACCGTACCGACGTAATGCTATGCCGAATTCGCAGTATACACCGTTCCTATACAGGAATCAATAGCTGTGCTCTCTCCTGACCTGTTATTACCTCGACAATTCACGGCTACTATACACTTCCTGACCGAACTCCCCGTCTAAAATCTGCCTGTGACTACTAGTTTAATGCAATCTCCAGGGCTACTGCAAGTGAGCTGGCCGTAATCACGCTAAAATCGGCGGGAAGGCCGCTCTCTTCTAATTCGGAGCGGACACGCGCACCCTTGCCTGCGCTTGGTACGATGCAGCGTTTGAAACCCAGCTTGGCCGCCTCGCGTACGCGCAGTGGCAGACGGCTGACGGCTCGCAGCTCGCCTGAAAGACCAATCTCTCCGATCAGTGCCATATCGGCGGCCAGCAGGCGTTCGCGATAGCTGGATGCGATAGCCGCTGCCACCCCGAGATCGATCGACGGCTCCTCCAGGCTAAAGCCTCCTACGACATTGGCATAGACATCGTGGCTGCCGACCGCGAGGCCCACACGCTTCGTCAGGACCGCCAGGAGCATCAGGAGCCGGTTATGGTCGATGCCATTGGTTGTACAGCGTGGATTGCCGAAATTGCTTGGTGTAACCAGGGCCTGAACCTCTACAAGCAGGGGACGCGTGCCCTCCATGCTGACCACTACCGCTGAGCCAGTAGCTCCGCTCGCTCGATCGGAGAGGAAGATAGCCGATGGGTTTGCCACTTCCACCAGCCCTTCACCATGCATCTCAAACACACCCACCTCATGGGTAGCGCCAAAGCGGTTTTTTACCCCGCGCAGCAGCCGGTACGAGTGATAGCGCTCGCCCTCAAGATACAGCACGGCATCAGCGATATGCTCTAACGCTTTGGGTCCGGCAACGGTTCCCTCTTTTGTAACGTGTCCGATGATAAAGATGGGTATACTTGAGTTTTTGGCCAACTGCATGAGCTGTAAGGTGCACTCGCGCACCTGGCTGATACTGCCGGGCGCGGCAGTCAGATGATTGGCGACGACCGTTTGAATGGAATCAACAATCACCAGGGACGGTTTCAGGCGGTGTACAGCCTCGGCGATCACATCAAGCTCGATCGCGGCCAGCAGATACAGGCGCTCGCCCGTAATCTCCAGGCGTTCCGCGCGCATTTTTATCTGTTCGAGAGACTCTTCGCCCGAAACGTAGAGTACGGGTCCGACCGCGTGCGCGATAGCCCCCGAGACCTGGAGCAAGAGTGTTGATTTGCCGATCCCCGGTTCCCCACCGATCAGGGTAAGCGAGCCAGGAACGAGGCCGCCGCCCAGCACACGGTCCATCTCCGAGAAGCCGACCGGGATGCGAGGCTGCACGAGAGGTTTAATTTCAGTAAGGACAACGGGAACATGTGAGCCCTGAACTGGCCCTGCTGTATTGCCAAGCATAACCTGGCGGCGTTGTTGAACGGGACTCTGCGGGATATCTGGCACTTCTTCCAGCGTGTTCCACGCTCCGCAATCGGAGCATTTCCCCATCCACTTACTGTGTTCACCACCGCACTGTTGGCAAATATATTTTACTCGTAGCTTTGCCATTAAATTTGCAATCTCTTCTGGAACGTGATGTTCGTGCCTGGCGAGGTAGGATGAAAAAGAGGGGGCGTGACAGGTCACGCCCCCTTATGCATTAAGCTTCGCTGCTGCCACTACTCTCCCCGCCTGCCGAGAGGGCAGCTTCGGGGGTAGCTGGTGGTGGCAACTGCTCGATACGATTGCGTACTTGTAGAACGAGATCGTTGTCCACAACGCTTGCTTCAACCAGATCGCCGGGGTGGAACTTGCCTTGCAGCAAGCCTTCTGCCAGTGGATCTTCAACCATCTGTTGAATGGTGCGGCGCAGTGGGCGGGCACCATACTCAGGATTGAAGCCTTTGTCGATCAAGAAGTTCTTAGCATCCTGTGGCACGATCAACTCGATTTGCTGCTCCGTCAATTGGACACGTACGCGATTGAGAAGCAGATCGACGATCGAGTACATTTCTTCCATGCGCAGTGAATGGAAGACGATGATCTCGTCGATACGGTTGAGGAACTCGGGCTTGAAGGTATTCTTCAATTCACCAAGCACTTTGTCCTTCATGGCGTCGTAGTCGGCCTGGTTGGCCCTGGCCTTGTCTTTTGACTGCTTAAAGCCGATGGATGCCGCCCTATTTAACAAAGCAGCACCGACGTTTGAAGTCATGATGACAATAGTATTGCGGAAGTCTACCGTGCGTCCCTTGGCGTCGGTCAACTTGCCATCCTCCAGGATCTGAAGCAGCATGTTGAAGACGTCGGGGTGGGCCTTCTCGATTTCGTCGAGCAGGATCACGCTGTAGGACTTGCGGCGCACCGCCTCGGTTAACTGACCACCTTCCTCGTAACCGACATATCCGGGAGGGGCACCCACCAGGCGGGCTGCCGCGTGGCGCTCCATAAACTCTGACATGTCGATTTTGATGAGGGCCTCTTCACTGCCGAACATAAACTCGGCCAGCGCTTTGGCCAGTTCTGTTTTACCCACGCCGGTCGGACCCATAAAGATGAAGGAACCGATAGGGCGCTTCGGATCTTTCAGGCCGGCACGGGCGCGTCGTACAGCGCGCGCGATCTTCTCAATCGCCTCGTTCTGTGCGATAACGCGTGAGTGGAGCGCTTCTTCCATCTGGAGGAGCCGCTGCGACTCTTCCTGGGCGATGCGCATCACCGGGATGCCGGTCCACATCGAGACGATCTGCGCGATCTCCTCTTCACCAACGGTGGGCTTCTCGTTGCCTCGTTCGCGGTGCCAGCCGGACTCCAGCTTGGAGATACGGTCCCGCAACTTCACCTCGCGGTCGCGTAGCTCGGCTGCCAGCTCGTACTCTTGCTGCTGGATCGCTGCCTCTTTTTCACGGAGGACCGACTCCAGCCCTTTCATGGCCTCTTTAAGGTTGAGAGGGGCAAGCGAGTTCTGCATGCGTACACGGCTTGAGGCTTCATCGATCAGATCGATGGCCTTATCAGGCATAAAGCGATCGGTGATATAGCGACTTGCCATATCGGTGGCAGCCTTGAGGGCCTCATCGGTAATGATCAGGCGATGGTGCTGCTCATAGCGTTCGCGAATGCCTTTAAGGATCTCGATCGTCTCTTCAACCGACGGCTCACGGACAATAACTTCCTGGAAGCGGCGCTGGAGGGCAGCGTCGCGCTCGATGTACTTGCGGTACTCATCAAGCGTTGTGGCCCCGATGCATTGCAATTCGCCGCGGGCGAGCGCGGGCTTAAGAATATTGGCTGCATCGACGGCACCCTCAGCGGCACCCGCTCCAACGAGCGTATGCACCTCATCGATAAAGATGATACAGTCTCGGCTATTGCGGATCTCTTCTATGATCTTTTTCAGGCGCTCTTCGAATTCACCGCGATATTTTGTGCCGGCGACCAGCGAGCCGACATCGAGCGTGAGCAGGCGTTTGCCAGCCAGCGTCTCAGGTACTTCACCCGAGATAAGGCGCTGCGCGAGCCCTTCCACGATCGCGGTCTTACCAACACCGGGTTCACCGATGAGGGCAGGGTTATTCTTATTGCGTCGTGAGAGAATCTGGATAACACGTTCAATCTCTTGGTGACGACCGATGACGGGATCAAGGGTACCTGCGCGGGCTGCGGCAGTGAGATCAATGCCCATCTGATCGATAGTGGGGGTTTTCGAGTGTTTGGCATCGCGTTCATGCGGCGTGCCAGACTGGCTCAGGACCTGGATGGTCTGAGTGCGGACTTTTTCCAGGTTGACGCCCAGGCTTTCTAAGACGCCTGCGGCGATCCCTTCGCCCTCACGGACCAACCCCAGCAAGAGATGTTCTGTCCCGATATAATGATGATTCAGGCGTCGAGCTTCGTCAA
>JAABUQ010012711.1_pt1 | contig 10399 bp, 12 predicted proteins | sample 5560001 | NCBI WGS metagenome assembly JAABUQ01 (sample SAMN10711888, study PRJNA513371) | rock metagenome | isolation source: Antarctica rocks | place: Antarctica: Victoria Land, Finger Mt nord | collected 2015-12-18 | reverse complement strand
TATCTTCTCTTCACCGTGACATTTACTTTGCCAGCGGGCCGTAGGGTCAGGTGGTGAATAGGGTCCGGTACGATAGTCTGACCGGGGAGCAGGGAGAAGCTGACACGCTGGGCAAGGGCGGCGAGCAGGAGGTGGCCCTCCATCATTGAGAAGTACATGCCGATGCAGATGCGCGGACCCGCACCGAAGGGCATATACGCGTAGCGCGGCAGCGCTTTCTCCCGCTCAGGCGTGAAGCGTTCGGGATCAAACGTCTCAGGGTGCGGGAAGTACTCCGCGCGCCTGTGCAGGGTGTAGGGCGCGAGCAGGACGACCTGGCCTTTGGAGACATGATAACCGGCGATCTCAACGTCGTGTAACGCCGTCCGCGCCATAGCATAGGCCGGGGGGTAGATGCGCATCGCTTCCTTAAAGACCTGGAGGCAGTAGGGTAAACGCGCCAGGTCGTCATAGCCGGGTGTGCGTCCCTGCAAGACGCTATCCACCTCCTGCTGCACTTTTTGATATATGTCAGGATGCTGGCAGAGCAGGTACCAGGTCCAGCACAAAGCTGTCGCTGTGGTCTCGTGGCCCGCGCTAAAGAGCGTCAGGCACTCAGCCATCAGTTGCTCATGGCTCATCGGTCTGCCCTCCTCATCCCTGGCTTGCAGCAGGATAGAGAGAAAGTCGTTGCGCTCAGTCGAACTGGCGCGTCGTTCGTCGATGAAGCCCTGGATGTAACTGCGCAGGGTCTTGATGGCTTTGTGCGCGCAGATATTACGTGGCAGCGGCCAGCTATACGGAGGCGGGAAAAGTTCTGAAAGCGCCTGTGAGGCATAGTGCATGATGACGGTCACCGCCGCACCAAGCTCGTCAGTTTCAGTAAAGACATCGGCGTCAAAGAGCGCCTTCCCTATAATGCTCATCGTCAGGCCGGTCATTTCCTGGTTGACATCAATGATGCTGCCATCAGCCCAGGTCTGCTGGATCTGTTCGCCGTAGTGACCCATACTATCGGCATAGCTGGCGATGTTGCGCGGCTGAAAGGAAGGTGCCATCAGTTTGCGCTGGCGGCGATGGAGGTCGCCTTCGCTGCTAAAAATGCCATCGCCGATCAGGGGGCGAAAGACATTATGGATCGCCAGGCCCTTATCAAAGTCGTAGGCGTGCTCGACCAGGATGCTGTGGACGTGCTCGGGCCTGTTGAACAGGATGCTGGGGAAGGGTCCAAAATGCATGCCGTAGACGTCACCCTTGTGCGCCATGCGTGTGAGCAGGCCCAGGCGGTCTTTTTGAAATTCGGGCAAATTCCCGACAAGCGGGTAGTTACGAACGTAGTGAAGCGTTTCTGTTGTGGGGGCCTCTGTTTCAATGCGCGTTGCCATAGTATGCTCCTCGTTTGCCTGGCCGGTACATGGTCAATAAGATTGTCTCTTCGAACCGTGTTCTCAGAATGAGAAAAAGGCTGCATCCTCCATGCTAGAACACATCTGACCACTATCTACAACAGGCGTCATTTTAACACCAACCAGGAGGTTAGTATATATTGCTTCTTCCTAAAAAATCTCATGTATTTTCAACTAGAATCATACCATGGAGAGCATGAAAAAAGCTCCCTCCAAAAGAAGGATTGTCATATGCAGAGAAGATAGGGAGAGTGCTGAAGAGTTACGTAAGTAGCAGAATTTGAGTAACTTTGCTTTGAAGCATAAGTACTCTGTGCCTGGTCCCTTCATTATCTAATCTAATTGGTAACTTCCCCAGCGGCAAATGTGATTTGCCAACTCCCTCCCGGCCAGGTTGCTCTCAGTCTATAGCAGCCAGCAGCAGGAATGGTCAAACCTCCAGGAAATTCCAACCAATGATTAATATGACGAAGAGTACCTGGCTCTTGAGGATGTAAAACAAGCTTCGTAGAAGTACTTGCCGATGCTTGATCATCAGCAGTGGGTCGAAGGGGAGAACCATCGTGCAGATTTTCGCCGAAGATTGTGACAGGATTTTTTGTAGTATCTGCTACGACCCAGAGCAGCTTATGGCCCCAGCCATATTGATTATGGAATTGTTTGGCAAAAGATGGTGTCCATTCCAGTACCGCCTGTGGTCCAACAAAATTTCCTGCCCACACAGCATTTGCCCCTACCATTGGACCAAAGTTTGGATCAATTGATTGTGGTCGGGGTCCAGCAGAGCAATGCTGTGGCACGGGTCCAAGTTGAGCGGAAATACCCTCTTGTGGAGTAGGGGTAACTGCGAGGGAAGAGGCTGATACTTGCGAAGGAGTGGTTGGTACGTTGGTACAGGCATTGAATACAAGCAAGGTTACAATAAAAAAAGGGATACGAAGAAAAAGGGGTAAAGTTATGCTCTTCATAGCTGCATGTTCCTTTTTACTAATTATACAGTAGCTCATTTTTTGTTGTTTGTCGAATAAAACGGCTCTTACACAACTTTGGTGAATCAATGCCCGCTTGTTTTCAAAGGGTGGAAGTGAGAGAAGGGGCTCAAGATGCACAAACAGACGGGGGCTAGAATATTCGCTTCCAGCCTGATATACTCTTGATGAGAACAGTCTCTTTGTGTCTCTTTTCGTTCTCTTTGCAATCTATCAGAAAGAGTCCTCCTATGCCAGAACAAGATACCACTTTCCACTTCCTGATGGAGGATGTGAGCGACCTGAGCGTCTCTGAGTTGGCTGACGCTCTTACACGTGTCGCAAAGCAGTTTGAACAGTGGCCTGATGAAGTCTTCCTCAAAGGAGGGATGCGCATTGATGGAAAAATTGAGATAGAAACACAACGCCGCTCTTCTCATGCTCTTCGTTTCTCTGTGAAGCGAGCTTCCAGCCCACGTGCGCCAGGGGAAGCTTGAGCGAGCTTGACGTTTTTCTGCTTTCACATTTGCAGAGCAATGAAAACGCTACAGTGCGTGCAATACCCGTTGCCTGAGCAGAGGGAAGCTGGCTCTGCCGTAGCCTTGTCTTTTGATGAGTTTCAGCTTGTTGACCTGCCCCTCTACTTGGCCGTTTGAATGGATCACAGTGAGTCCGGCGAGCACCCCTTCTTGGTCTCGTTCAAGCCCTTTTGCAAAACGTTGCACCTCGGTGAAGCCGCTCTCGGCAACCTGCTGTTTCCAGTCTTCTAGTCGATAGCCTTCGCGTTTACGTACGATCTGTCTAAAGGATTGGACGAGAGTGTGCAGTGTGGAGAGGCGGGAACTGGCCTGACACAGCTCCTGGAGGTCATATCATTACATATTCATATATTTCATTAAGCAAGCAGACATTGATTCACCAAAGTTGTGTAAGAGCCCATAACTTTTCGTTTGAGCTTTTACTGTTTCTGTTTGTCTAAGATCTCAACGAGAATAGAACGAACGCGTTGGGCAAGTTCGTCACCATTCTCCAGTGCGCTGCGTGGCATGACAAACCGCGTTGAACCTATCGCGTCGCCTGCATAACGGGGAAAAAGCTGAATATGCACATGGTTTATGACTTCATTTTCGTTACTGAAATGGCTTCCCACCCAGCTTCGCCTTGTGCCCAGCATAGTCCTGTATGAGTGCTACGACCACGCAGTTTGTCATGAGGGGGACAGACAATATGGTCTTTTTTGAGCAATCCTTTTCGTACGCTCCCGCACTGAGGGCATTGCACATGCACCACTGCTGATTGTGCAAAACGATGGACATCCAGGTCCAACACCTGACCTGTTTCAAGCCAATCTCCTTAAGGTACAAACCCTTTTGTTACATCAAGAGGCGCTTGGATAACACATCCTTCTACTTTTGCAAGTAAGTTGTTCACTACTCCCTTGTAGAAACCGTTTATCTCAAACGTACTCCAGGATCAGGTTACAATAGTATATCTTGTAACGTACCCCTGTCAAAGAACTTGACAGGGGTACGTTACAAGACACACAAAAGAGTGTGGTTGTTAAAAATCCAATGAAAGGGCTTGTAAATCAGCGAGAAACCTCTGCACTGTTCTTTCTACATCTGTGAAGTGAAGTGGACAGGCCATGTATTGTATTGGTGGCGTACCAGAGAGAAGCCGGACTGTTGTTAGATTCTCCGTTTCATCACACGTCTCACCGTTTGGACCATAATACGCACAAAATTCTTTCATGCTCTCCCGTGAAGGCGCAAGGGTAACGGTCCCAATATGGGGTATATGGACGGTATGTCTTTTCTGCTGCTGATTATTGCCCTTGTTTCGTTTGTGCTTGCTCATGTTTTCCTCCCCCTGGCTCACATGTGCGTTCTAGAAGAAGCGCCTTCAGGCGTGGAGACGAGCGCAAGCGCATCCTGTATATGAAATGGTTTGACAAGATAGATTACTCCATACAACGTTCGCTCTAGAGCGGCTTTCTCTTCCTCTGCTACCATTGCAATAAGACGTGTAGAGCTGTATGCTTCATGCTCTTTTACATGATTTATCACTTTGTATGCCTCTTTTGATTGACCTACAGCCAGAAAGATGCTATCAGGAACAGGGTGCAGACCAGCAAGCACGTGCAGCGCTTCTTGAGGAGTGCTACAAACGATGACTGCATGACCAGTATTTCGAAAGTAGGTTACCAACAATACTTGTATCGTTCTTGATTGATCGACAAGCAAAATATGCTTCCTCATACGTTCCCTCTCTTCTCTGCTTTTTCAATTATCCCCTCTGGAAGTAAGAGCGCAACAAGCATCTTGCCGCCCTCTTCTGGTGGAGGATAGACACGCTTGCAAAGTTGTATACCATTGGGCAGGGATATGGTTGTTTCTCTTTTCCATCTGGTTGATTTTCCTGCATATTCTTCCTCCATTGTCCCCTTTGGAAAGCGAACGAGAACACTATTATCATCGAGAACAGTACACGTGCATCCGCACTCGTGAACAAGATAGCGCTGAAATAGGATGAGATAGTCACGATTGAGCATAGTATCACAGCACTCGTGTATAGGCGTTGAGAAAATGCGTTCAGCTTTCATGAGCATGCTCTAACGTTTCAGCAACAAGCTTTGCTGCCTGCTCGTTGCCTACCAGGACAATTAACTGCTCCTGGCAGCGCCCCATATTTTCCATACGTGCCGTGATAAATTCATGCTGTGCTACGCCAGATGCTAAACCTGAGTACCCCCATTTTGCAGCTCTATACTCTTCTTCTATTTGCTTCATGAGTCGGGCTACTTCACTTATCGCCATAATAAAACAACCCTTTCTATGAAATAGAGTAAGGAATTAACTTTTACGTCATACAACTAATATGAAGAGTAACATGGTTAATATATATAGCTAGTTTCGTTTCAAATAAATGAACGTTGAAGTTCATTTTTGGAAATTCATATAGTAGACAAGCAGGCATATGTTTTCTATAATGTTTCATACTATACAGGATTGCCGACAAAGGGAGATACAATAATGACACACAAAATAAAGTTAGCAGTCCCTACCCATGCGTACTATTGGGGAGAAGGTGGGCAATATGGCCCCTTTGACGTGCAACAAACAGGTGCGTGGGCAGGATGGCCTGATTTTGGGCAAGTCTTACGCTATTTCCGCGTAAAAGCGGAAATGACGATGCAGGACTTCTGCATACTTTATGGAAACGAAGTCAATGGCGATGGTCATCCCGTCTCTGAAAGGTGGATACTCAAAATGGAACTCGACAACAAAGTACCTGTAGATATGAATAAACGGAAGACTTTAGCGCGATTATTGAGCATTCCACCTATGCTATTTGGTCTTGCCAGCTTAGAAGATGTAGAAATTAAGCCACAATCTCAAACACAGGCAGCAGCAATAGGACGTACGACATTACAACGTGCAGCAACCGATACTGGCAAGTATCAAAATAATGTACGTAACATCTGGTTATTACATGACACCAGTAATGCGCAAAGTTCATTGAAACAAATCAATAGTGATATTCTTGACTTAGAGAGTCTGGAACGTCAAGCGCAAGGTGATTTTCTCTATCACGTACAAGAGCTTCTGTTTAGCTATCATGTGCTAGCGGCAAACGTCATAAGAGATCAAAAACAGTTTAACGCAGCATACACACATGCAAACGAAGCGGTACGAGTTGCTAAAAACATGAATGATAGTGATTTGCTCGCAACTGCTTTCTACACACGTGGTTGTACTAGCCTGGAGTGGGGAATGTTTGGCACGATAGTACAAGGCGTCTTCCAGGTCCAACGTGACAAGATCAGCGCCGCAGCTCGTGATTTTGAAAGAGCAAAAGAGCCAGACATTCATCCACAATTACGTGGCTATGTTTTGACACATTTAAGCCGCGCTCAGGCACTACTAAATAGTAGTAAACAAGAGAGTACTATTGCTCCTGCTCTGACAATGCTTGAAGAGGTAGAGGATATGATAGATCGCCAACACATTGACGATCAATATACCCGCGTCCTGGTCACAGGAACACGGGGCGGTTTCCTTCAAGGCTCATACCATGATACAAGAGCCGCTGCATTTGTTTCTGCCAGACTTCCAGGCAAAGCACTCCAGGAGCTCAAGGCGATAGAAGAACTTCCAGGCAAGAAACTAGGTCAAGATGTAACACGTTATTATGCATGGTTAGATGTTTTGAGCGCAAACGCTTTTATAGGGTTAGAAGAATATGGAGAAGCTACAAAGAGAGCGAAAAGAGCACTCATTACATCCTCTGACATCAATTCAGTAACCAACGTTGCGAATATTGTAGACATTCATGGGCATCTCTTGAAGAGTCCCTATAAAGGGAATGCGAGCGTACAAGAGCTAGGGGATATGCTAAAAGAGCTACCTGTTAGTTCGACTGAAGAGATAAAGTAAGCATTACTAAAGAGAGGATACAAGGACTCTTAAGAGAGAACGGTTAAAGGGTTTCTAAAAACCCCTTTAACCGTTCTCTTTCCCTCTCTTAATATAGGAGCATTATCGCTGGAGATCAGGCGTGCAGAGTCCCATCGTCGTGCTGGAACGTGATATATTCTGAGGTATTGTGCGAGAATAAGAACGTCATGCTAGCGGCACCAGATTGTACAGCGGCTTGTTATCTACTCTCCATACTTCTATAATACAGTTAAAGAAATTGTTGCCATCATTGATGCTCCCGTAGAGGTACTGGAAAGCAAAAAACGAACCATATATATGTCTCATGAGGAGGAAGAAACATGCGTTGCCCTGAATGTCATGCCGAATATAACGTTGAGGAGGATATGTACTGCCGCCACTGTGGAGCAGACCTGGCAGTAGTATCGACAAGCGTCGTACCAACGCAAGCAAGCCTGCCCGCGCTGCTCTACAACTCTCCTGTCCCCAGGAGTGTTGCCGCCGGCGTTGGTGCGCTGGCATTAGGCGTGGGGATTGAAATTTTGCGCCGTAACATGATTGCTCGCTTGCAACCTGTGCGTTCACGGTCCGCGTTGCCCGCACTATCTGGTGTCAAGGATCTCCTGTTTCCACAGAATGAAAAGTCGCTCAAACTGCCCAGAGGCTATGAGATTCATGAAACCGTTGTGTATATGAGCCGGGTCATTCGTCGCGAGGACTAGCCTGAGCTGTTTATTGACCTTGTAGCCAGCGCATGACACAGCGAACATTGTGTTCATGTGCCTGGCTATAGAAGGCTGGATCACTTATCGTGGTAGATCCTGCTAGCGCCTCTGTAGAGGGATAAGCAATCAGTGTAGAGACGTTGGCGAGCTCTGCATCGTCAATGTGCCTGTTCGTTAGAAAGAGACGGCAGCGGCGCTCAATTTCGCGCATATACGCCAGGTTCTCTTCAATTGTTGCCGCATCTGTCACCCCCCCGTGTGCGCAAAGAACAATGCGTGGCTCCAATGCCAGAAAGTGTTCAAGCGTGCTGAACATCGCCGCCACACTCTCCGCATTTTCTAGCAGCGGGAATGGTCGCTCGACCGCGTCAAAGGCCAGCAGGATCTGTAGTTCGGGAAGCCAGAGCGCGCTGTGGTCCGTTGTATGTCCTGGCGCATGGAAGAAGGTCAGCGTGTGCTCTTCGTCGTGTATGGTAAGTGTGTGAGCAAATGTCATCGTTGGCGGAGTAAGTACTACATGCTCAAAGAGAGCATTGCGCTGCTGGTAGTGATGAAGCTCCTCCTGTGCAGCGGGTGAGATCATGCGTGCCCGGCAGGCGTCATGCGCGATAATAGGCGCTCTATATGCTTGCTCTGGTCCATCGAAATAGCTATTGCCCCAGCAGTGATCCCAGTCGGCGTGACTATTGAATACCAGGAGCTGTCGTCCGGCTAACTCTGCCTGTACAGCCTGCACTATGCAGGCTGCATCCTGTGGGCAGAGCAGCGTATCACACACAACCACGTAGCGTTTGCCAGTTATAACATACGCGTCAACCTGCATCTCTTCTTCTATATCGCCTGGCAGGCTAAAGATGCGGCGAAACACGCGGATACGTCGATCGTCAACGGGCTCTGGTAGAGAAAGGATTTCGCTTGTTCCCGCCATTGTGTTCTGTCTTCTTTCTATCAATGGTGCAGCGTTCCCACATAGGCCACGATGAGGTAGAGCGCGTACAGGGCGATGCAGATCAGGATAATCGCGCCGTAGCACGTCAAGGTCCAGGCGCGGCGGTTATTCAACGCCTGCCGTAACTGTTCACCCATATCGGGAGGATCGAGCTGGAGGTCGGGGTGAAGCTCAAGGAGGTGTGGGAGGAACGCGCGAAACCCTCGTGCATTGGTCATACCTTCCGCCAGGATCACCGTTGTGTCATCCTCTAAGTCCGCCATTAAGATTAATTTTGATGGGTTCGGGTCGCCGGGCATTAATGTGAGCCGTTTCATTGCATGCAGTTGGAGCCGCAGTTCTTGCTCTTGCTCTTGCCCGGTGATCACCAGTTCGTCTCTGAAGAGCTGTATCTCTTTGCCCATCCCAAAACGTACGACATTTACGGGATACTGTTTGCCGGTTTCGTTTTCGCTCATGAACCATTCCGTTATCTCTAAATAATGAGGTGTTTGTCTTTTAGATTGTACATCATGTCCCCCCGCTCGTCGAGAGACCAGGCGTTGGCCGAGATGAGATAGGAGAGCGTTATTGCTTGACAAATGCCTACATAGGCATTTACAATTTGGCAGAAATTTGTAGCGATAAACCGAGAAATACAGGATATTATGGCTCATGTAGGTCTGCTTGAGGATAACGCACGGATCGCGAAGATGTGCACAACCATGCTGCACTATGCAGGCCATCACGTCATAGTGTATGAACATGCGCGTGATTGCCTGAATGCACTCCTTCCATCCACTCTGCCAGGGGGTAGTACATCCCTCGCATCGTCCTCTCCACTACCGCTCGATGTCCTGATCCTTGATCTGCATCTACCGGATATTCCTGGCCTGGAGGTGCTCCAGTCTCTGCGCTCGCATCCCCGCACACAGGCGTTACCGCTTATTTTCTGCACGGCAGCTTCCTCTTCCGAAGTTGTCAAAGCCCTGCGCATCGCTCCCCAGGCAAGTTTTGTTGAGAAGCCTTTCACTTACCACGACCTTGTCTCTGCGATTACCAGCGCTCTCAATGTACGGGGTAAATAGATTGTACAAACCTATTTTACACGAAAGAGTAAGCACATTATGGAAAAACGCGTCGAAATTCTGAGCCAGCAAGAAATCTTCCACAAGGCAATGTTTCGTATCGAGGAAGCGCACCTGCGTCACGAACGCTATGATGGCAGCATGAGTAAAGAGATTACCCGGCTCAACCTGGAGCGGGGCGATAGCGCCGCCGCTATTTTACATCATAAAGAGGCCGATACCGTCATCCTTACCGAACAATTTCGCTATCCCACATATCAGAAAGGGCCAGGCTGGCTGCTTGAACTGCCGGCAGGGAGTATAGACAAGGACAGTGATAGCTCGCCCGAAAAAGCGATGCAGCGTGAGATCATGGAAGAGATCGGTTACTCTGTAGAGGCGTTGCAGCATATCTCCACATTTTACCTGACGCCCGGTGGTTCTTCTGAACGTATTTACCTGTACTATGCAAGCGTCAAGCCGCAAGAACACACGGCTAAAGGTGGCGGCCTGACTGGCAGCGGCGAAGATATTCGTACAGTTGTTGTGTCTGTAGACGAGGCTCTGGCGAAAATGAAGAGTGGTGAGATCGCCGACGTCAAGACGATTGTTGGTTTGCAATGGCTCCAGATGCAGCGCCTTACTCATGACGTGCCATCTTCAGATGGCACAAAATAAGTGTTTGCTGCACACTATATAGCCTTCGGCTATATAGTGTGCAGCAAGAGCATCTTTCGTCTATGTTGTGCCACAAATGTAGCACAAACCGGCTGGTTACTCAGGGCTGTGTTTTCGCGTAGCCGAGCAGCGATTCTACACGCTGCCCCTCGCAATTTGCATAGGGCGAGACGAAGTGGTCAACCCCTGTATAGCAGCGGTAGAGCGCCACC
>JAABUQ010012710.1_pt1 | contig 10400 bp, 8 predicted proteins | sample 5560001 | NCBI WGS metagenome assembly JAABUQ01 (sample SAMN10711888, study PRJNA513371) | rock metagenome | isolation source: Antarctica rocks | place: Antarctica: Victoria Land, Finger Mt nord | collected 2015-12-18 | reverse complement strand
CGCTCCACGTCGCCCCGGTCGTATTCTGCATCGGGACGTAGATCGTCGCGTTAGCTCCCGGCGCGTAGCGCGCTTTATCCGTGAAGACGCGTTGGATCAGCGCGCCGGTACTCGCTACGGCCACGGATGTACGATGGGAGGCATGCGCCACGATCCGCGCGGGGACGGCATGCGCCACGATCCGCGCGGGGACGGCATGCGCTACGATCCGCGCGGGGATGCGCCCCACCGCACGCGCGAGGTCGAGGTGGGATGGCGGCGCGGCGACAGACAGGAGGGTGGCGGCAAGTGTGCCGGCGCCCAGGGCGGAGAGGACACGACGGTGGGCCATTGAGGTGCTCCTTTGCGCGACTCATGGGACTTCCTTCCGTTATAGAAGTTATGATGACGATACAGCACTTCGCCGACCTTGTCAAGTCCTTGGACTCGGGATGGATATGGCGTCGCGCCCCATACTCGCCTTGCTATCGCCCCAATGTTGAGGACAATCGGCCCTTAAGAGTGCGGCGTAGCGTGTAACCCCCTCGCCCTTGACATGCTCGACGGTCTCGTGTTATGGTACCGCCATACATTATTTCGAGAAAGAAGAAACAGGATGGTCGCGACGCGAACGGGGAGCAAGAGGTTGCTCCGGGATCTCAACCAGAGCATCGCGCTTAACCTCATCGCCGCGCGCGGTCCGCTCTCGCGGACCGACCTTGCGCGCGAGAGCGGGCTGCCGGCGGCCACGATCTCGCGCATCATCGGCGATTTCGTGGCCGCCGGCCTCGTCCTGGAGACGGCCTCCGACGCATCGAGCGGCGGCCGCCGTCCCATCCTGCTGCGCGTCAACCCGACGGCCGGGTACGTCGTGGGGGTCAAGCTGCGCGAGGATGCCCTGACCGTGGCGGTCTGCGACCTGAGCTGCGCCGTCATCTATCAGTGCGAGGCCGCTCTGCCCGACCCCGCGCCCCATCGCGCCGTGACCACGATCGCCGCGGCGGTGGAGCGATGCATTGGCGCGGCGGGCGTCGCGCGCCGCGCCGTGCTCGGCGTGGGGGTGGGCCTCTCCGGATTGATCGATTCGGCGCGCGGGCTCTGCCGCTACTCCGCCATCCTCGACTGGCGCGATGTCGATCTGGGACCGGCGCTGGAGTACAAGTTGCGCCTGCCGGTCCGCGTGGACAACGATGTGAACACTCTGGCCGTGGCGGAGCGGCAATTCGGTGCCGGGCGTGACGCGGCGGACTTCCTGCTCGTCACCGTGGGGCGGGGCGTCGGGCTGGGCATTGTCATTGGCGGTGAGATCTACCGCGGCGCGCGCGGCGGGGCGGGCGAAGTCGGGCACATGACGGTCGATACGTCTCCCGACGCGCCCCCCTGCAACTGTGGCAAGCGCGGCTGCCTGGAAGCGGTCGCCTCGGACTATGGCATTGTCCGGGCCGCGACGGGCGTGGAACCGGGCCACCGGGTGGAAGCGGCCATGCGCGACGTCCTCGACCGCGCGATCGCGGGAGACGCGGCCACGCGCGCGATCTTCATGCGAGCCGGCGCGGCGCTTGGCGTGGCGGTCGCTAACCTGATCAATATCTTCGACCCCGCCCTTGTGCTTCTCGGGGGAGAGGGGCTGCGCGCGGGCGACCTCATCCTGGAACCGGCGCGCGCTATGATCCCGCGCCACGCCTTCGGGCGGTCGCGCGACGATATCGCCCTCTCGGTCTGCCCAACGGAGGAGGCGGACTGGGCGCGCGGCGCGGCCAGCCTCGTCTTGCGCGAGGTGTTCCGACCACCCATTTATGAAACGGACGAGCCGCTGGTCATCGACGAGCTTCTGGCTCGCGACAGCGGTCGGCGACGGAGAAAGGGGGTGATGACAAGGGCGGAGCGATTGGCCTGACGACGGATGTCCCCTCGCACAACGAGGCTGTTGCGGTTTTCTACCGTTTTCTCCCCTCTCTCGAACAAAGGAGTTATTGTCATGCGCAAGGTCATCACCTTCAAGGGCGCCTGCCTCGCCGCGGCGGCGTGTCTGCTTCTCCCCCTGGCCGCCGGAACGGGCCATGCGGCCCGCGCGCAACGCGGCGCGGCGACCAGCCCGCTCAGTGGCGATATCGTCTACTGGCACGCCTACAACACGACCGGCCCCGAGAACGTGCAGCTCATCACCAAGGTGCTCCCGGCGTTCAACAAGCTCTACCCCAATATCACCGTCCACACGCAAGACATTCCCTACGCCTCGTTCCTGCAGAAGCTGGTCGCCTCGGTGGCGGGCGGGAACGGTCCCGACGTGGTCCGCTCCGACATCATCTGGATCCCGCAGCTCGCCAAGATCGGCGCGCTGGTGACGACCGACGACGTCATGGCCACGCGCAAGGGCCAGTTCTACGCCGCGCCGGTGGCCACGACCTACTACAACGGCCATTCGTACGGGCTGCCCCTCGACACCAACACGCGCGTGCTGATCTACAACAAGGCGCTCTTCGCCAGGGCAGGGATCACCCAGGCTCCGACGACGACGGCGCAGTTCATGGCCGACGCGACCAAGCTCGCGGGTCTGGGCAACAACATCTTCGGCTACGCCGAGGGCGGCCTCGACGCCTGGAACCTGTGGCCCTGGATCTATAGCTTTGGCGGCAGCGTGACCAACGCGAGCTATACCCAGGCGAGCGGCTACCTGAACAGTCCCAAGACCGTGGCCGCCCTGCAGTACCTCGTCACGCTCAAGGATAAGGGCCTCCTCTCGCCGTCTCTCCTGGGTGGTGGCTTGCAGACGAGCGACGCCATGGGCAAGAACCAGGCGGGTATGATCCTGGACGGTCCCTGGATGCCGCCGATTTTCAAGGCGACGTATCCCAGCCTCCAACTCGGTCTGGCGCCGATCCCGGCCGGCCCCGATGGGCATTCCGCCTCGGTCGTCGGCGGCGAGGACATCGTATTGATGAAGTCGTCTCAGAATACGGCGGCGGCGCGGGTCTTCATGCAGTTCGTGACCTCACCCCAAGCTCAGGTCTTGATGGGTCAGGTCGGCCAGATGCCGACGCTGCGCGGCGTCGCGGGCGATCCGAGCCTGCCGCCCTACTTCAAGGTGTTCAATCGGCAGATCCAGACGGCCGTGCCGCGCACGATCAGCCCCAACTACGTCAAGATCGACACGGCGCTAACCGACGCCTTCAACCGTGCGTTCCGCCACCAGGCGACGCCCAAGGCGGCCCTCGACAGCGCCGCCGCGCAGATCGACCCGCTACTCAAGTAGGAGCGTCGCGACGGTCGGGTCGGCGTTGGATGACCCCATCCGACGCCGACCCAACCGTCGGGCCAACTGGTGTCTACAGAGAGGTGTGTACCGCATGAGCGCGCCCGCGTCCGTCCCCGTGCGCAACGTAACGACCGTCTCCCGTCGCACTCGTCGCGCCACGGTTCGGCGTCTGCTGCCGATCTACCTGCTGATCCTGCCCGGGATGGCGTTGTTCCTGCTCTGGACGCTCTATCCCCTGCTCGACGCGCTGGTGATGAGCTTCTTCCAGTGGAATCCGAACCCCCAGGGAACGAGCGCGTTTCTGGGCGTCGCCAATTACGCGCGGGCCGTCACCGACCCCATCTTCTGGCAAGCCTTCGGCAACGTCGTGCTCTACACTGTCGTCACCGTCCCGGCGCAGATGGTCCTGGGCCTCGCGGTCGCGCTCCTGCTCGACCGCAAGCTCGCCGTACGGGGCCTGTTTCGGGCGCTCTACTACCTGCCCGTGATCACGTCGTGGGTGGTGGTGTCCTTCGTTTTCGAGTACCTCTTCAACAGCCAGGGGGGCCTGATCGACTGGGCCTTCGGCACGGTGTTGCACCTGATTCCGGGCGACCTGAGCTGGCTGGGCAGCACCACCCTGGCCCTGCCGATGCTGATGATCCTCGGCGTCTGGAAGGGTATCGGCTGGAATATGGTCGTGTTCCTGGCCGGCCTGCAGAGCATCCCGGCCGAACTGTATGAGGCGGCCCAGGTCGACGGCGCCGCCGGTTGGGCGCGCTTCCGCCACATCACGCTGCCGCTCCTGCGACCGGTCCTGACGTTCGTCGCGGTGATGTTGCTGATCGGCGCCTTCGGGGTCTTCATCCCCATGTTCATCCTGACGCAGGGCGGCCCCGAGCACAGCACCGAGACCTTGCTGACCTATGGGTATAGCAGCGCCTTCTCCTCCTTCGACTTCGGCTACGGCGCGGCGGTGAGCTATCTCTTCGCGGCCTTCGTCTTCGTGATCAGCATCGCGCAGATCCGCCTGCTGCGACGTCGCGCCGAGTATTAGGGGGGATTGACACCATGGCCATCGCACGTCACCCCGCTCCTCACCGCCCGCGCGCCGCCACGGCGGCCTCTGCCGGCCGCCTCGTCCGGCGTGCGCCGGTCTACCTGCTGCTGATCGCCGGGTTGGTGATCACGCTCGTGCCGTTCGCCTACATGGTCGGCACGTCGTTCATGCCCAGCGCCTACGTCCTGCAAACCCCGCCCATTTTCATCCCGCCGCACCCCACGCTGGATAACTACGCGCAGGCCTGGAACGACAACAACTTCGGCCGCGCGTTCGTCAACAGCGTCATCGTGGCCTGTAGCGCCACGGCCCTGAACGTGGGGCTGGCCGCGACGCTGGCCTTCGCCTTCGCGCGCTACCGCTTCCCCGGACGCAACGTGCTCTTCTACGGCATGCTGGCGACCATGATGGTGCCGAGCCTGGTGCTGATCATCCCGCAGTTCGTGCTGGCCAGTCGTCTGCACCTGACCAATAGTCGCACGGGCCTGATCCTGGTCTACGCGGCGGGGATGGCCTTCAGCGTGTTCCTGCTGCGCGGCTTCTTCGAGGAACTGCCGCAGGAGTTGCTCGACGCCGCAGCCATCGATGGTTGCGGCGTGTTTCGCACCTTCTGGCGCATCGCGTTGCCCCTGGCGCGGCCGGCGCTCGCCGCGGCCACCATCTTCGCGTTCCTGGGCAACTGGGATGAGTTTACCTGGGCCGTCACCTCGATCAACAACGCGGACCTCTACACACTGCCCATCGCCATCCAACAGTATCAGGGTCAGCATTCCACGCAGTGGGGCATCGTTTTTGCCGCCTCGGCGCTGGCAGTCCTCCCGGTCCTCGTCGTGTTCCTCATCTTCCAGCGCCATTTCGTCCGCGGGGTCAGCGCCGGCGCAATCAAGGGGTAGGCCAGTCGGCTGGGGCCGCCCGATGAAGCACCTCACCCACCGCATGGCCCCGCGTGAGGGGGCCGCGCTGGCCCTCTCCGCGCCGCCCTTGTCGTCCATCGTCCATGCCGAAGGAGTCCATGCCGCCATGACCACCTCGCCGGCCGCCACGGCCACGGCTACCGTTCCCGTGACCATCCGCGATGTCTGGCCCGCTCAGGCCGCCTACCGTCCCCGTGAGCCGGCCGCGGTCCACGTCGCCCTCGTCAACGTGACGGGGGAGGTGTGGCCCATTACCCTTGAGATGCGGCTGTCCTGGCTCGACGGGGTGATCGCGACGGTGCGCGGGCATGTCGTGGTCCTACCCGGCGACGCGACGGAGACGTTTTCGCTGCCTCTGCCGCACGAGAGCTTCCGCGGGTACGGCGTGGACCTCGCCGTCCGCGACGAGCACGGGCGCCTGCTGGCCGAGGGGACCACGGCCCTCGACGTGCTCGACGATTGGACGCAGGCCCCCCGCTACGGCTTCCTCTCGGACTTCGCGCCCGGAATCCTAGACCCGGCAGCCGCTGTCGAGACGCTGGCCCGCTACCACGTCAACGTGGCGCAGTTCTATGATTGGATGTGGCGGCACTACGCCCTGATGCCCCCGGATGATCCGTTTGCCGACGCGCTCGGCCGGCAACTCTCGCTGCGGGTCGTGCGCGCCAAGGTGCGCGCGTGCCACGCGCACGGCATGGCGGCGCTTGGCTACGCCGCCGTGTATGGAGCGGAGCCGGAGTACGCACTGGAGCATCCCGACGAGATGCTCTACGATGCGGCGGGGGAACCATACAGCCTGGAGAAGCTGTTCTATATCATGAACATCCATCGGGACAACCCCTGGCGGACGCGCATCCTGACCGAGCTGGCGCGGGCGGTGCGAGAGGCGCCGTTCGATGGGCTACACCTCGACCAGTACGGCTTCCCCAAAGACCAGGCGTTCGGCCCGCGGCCGCGCGCGACGCCGTACGATCTCTCGGCGGACTTCCCGCCGTTCATCGACGACGCCCGCGCGGCGGTGCGCGCGGCCCGCGCCGACAGCCGCGTCATCTTCAACGCGGTTGGCAATTGGCCGATCGAGACGGTCGCGCCCACGACGCAGGACGCTACCTACATCGAGGTGTGGCCGCCGTACGACGGCTACGCCGATCTGCAGGCGCTCATCCTTGACGCGCGGCGCCTAGCCCCAACCAAGCAGGTTATCCTGGCCGCCTACCTCACGCCGCTGAAGGGTGCCGCCAACGATAACCTGCCGCCCGCCGAGACCGCGACGCGCCTGGCCAGCGCCGCGATCTGGGCCAATGGCGGCTTCCATCTCCTCATGGGCGAGCGCAGTGCCGCCCTGTGCGATCCGTACTACCCGGCGTACGCGACGATGACGCCCGCCTTCGCGCGTGTCATGCGTCGCTACTATGACTTTGTGGTGCGCTACGAGAACGTGCTGGCCGACCCGCGTCTGGTCACGGAGACCGGTGCGCGGGGACGTGACGCGGTGCGCGTCGGGGGCATCGCGGCCTCGCCCGTCGCGGAAGCGGGCACGGTCTGGACGGTGGCGCGCGCGATGCCGGGCCTACACACGGTGAGCCTGATCAATTTGCGCGGGGCGACCGAGGCCGCCTGGAATACGCCACAACCGCCGCCGCCGTCGCTCTATGACGTGGAGGTCGAGGTGCGCGTCACCGGCGCGGTCATAGCCGTGTTTGCCGCGAGTCCGGATGGGGATCACCTCAGCGCTCTCCCGCTAGCCGCCCATCCCGTCCGGCGGGACGAAGCGACGTGGGTCGGTGTGCGCTTGCCGCGTCTGGATTATTGGAGCCTCATCGTCGTCAAGACGGAGTGCGAAGGAGAGACAACGAGGAATGAGAGCGATGCGTGATCTCGTGGCCACCAGCCTGGACGTGATCAAGGACGGCCAGACCACCGGCGGCGCGTATGTGGCCTGTCCGGACTACCCGACGTATCGCTACTGCTGGTTCCGCGACGGCGCCTTCACCGCCCACGCGATGGACCTGTGGGGCGAACACGCCAGTGCGCGGCGCTTCTATGAGTGGGTGGCGCGGACCGTCCTGAATCGGACGGAGGCGGTGGAGCGTTGCATCGACGCGGCGAACCGGGGGGAGCGGCCGGATCCGCTCGACCTGCTGGATACGCGCTATACCGTGGACGGGCGGCGGGGCGACGACGCGGAGTGGCCCAACTTCCAGCTCGACGGCTTCGGCATGGTCCTCTGGGGCCTGCGTCGGCACCGCGCGCTAACCGGTCAATCGGCGTCGGCGCCGGCAGGGGACGAGGCGGCGCGCCTCGTGGTGCGCTACCTGGCGGCGCTCTGGGCCTACCCAAACTACGATTGCTGGGAGGAGTTTCCCGATCAGATCGCCGTCTCAACTCTGGCCGCCCTGTACGCGGGCTTGCACGCCGCTTCTACGCTGTTAGGCCCGGACGATGGCGAGGGGCGGCAAGCGGCGGCCACGGCAGCCGTGATCAAGGAGCGCGTGCTGCGGGACGGGGTGCGGGATGGGCGCCTGATCAAGCACCTCGGCGGGACGGACGCCGTCGACGCGAGCCTGCTGTGGGCCTGCGTCCCTTTCGGGGAGGACGGCCTGTTGTGTCCCGCCGATTCGTTGATGCGCGCGACGGCCGACCGCGTCGAGGCGGACCTCATCGGGGCGACGGGCGGGGTCCATCGCTATCTGGCCGACACGTTCTACGGCGGTGGGGAGTGGATGCTGCTGACCGCCCTCCTTGGAGAGTACCGCGCCGCGATCGGCGACGTGGAGGGTGCGCGGTCGCGCCTGGCCTACGTCGCGGCCCATGCGGACACGCGGGGCTACCTGCCCGAACAGATCACGGCGGCGGCACTCCATCCGGCACGCGTAGAGGAGTGGACAGAACGCTGGGGCCCGGTCGCCTGTCCGCTCCTGTGGTCCCACGCGGCCTATCTAGGCTTGGCGGCTGCGGTGAACGTCGGATCGTCGAGGTAAGCCACCATCTACCCGCGAGTTGTCCAGCAGCCTATCTCACACCGCGACCGCGTCGCCCAGAGCGGCGCCCGCAAACTGGCTGTTGTACAGGTCGGCATAGAAGCCGCGTTGCGCCAGGAGCCCGGCGTGGGCGCCCTGTTCGATGATGCGCCCCTGATTCATGACCAGGATCACGTCCGCGTCACGAATCGTGGAGAGTCGGTGCGCGATGACGAAGCTGGTGCGGCCCTGCATCAAGGTGACCATCGCCCGTTGGATCAGCACTTCCGTGCGTGAATCGACGCTGCTGGTCGCTTCGTCCAGGATGAGCACCGCCGGATCGGCTAGGAACGCGCGCGCGATGGTGAGCAACTGCTTCTGGCCCTGCGAAATGTTGGAGGCTTCCTCATTGAGGACCGTGTCGTAGCCGTCGGGCAGCGTACGGATGAAGTGATCCGCGTGCGCGGCCGTGGCCGCCTGGATCACCTCGTCCTCCGTGGCGCCCTCCCGCCCATAGGCGATGTTGTCCCGGATCGTCCCGTTGAACAGCCAGGTATCCTGCACCACCATACCGAAGAGACGACGCAGGGCCCCGCGCTTGATGTCCCTGATGTCCACGCCGTCAATGGTGATACGTCCGCCGTTGACGTCATAGAAGCGCAGCAGCAGATTCACCAGCGTCGTTTTGCCGGCGCCCGTTGGCCCGACGATGGCGATGGTCTGACCCGGCGTGACGCGGATCGTCATGTCCTCGATGAGCGGCGTGTCCTCCTGGTAGCGGAAGGCAACGTCGTCGAAGGCGACCGCGCCGCGCGGGTGCGCGATGACCGCCGCGTCGGCGCGGTCGGGGACCTCTTCCGCTTCATCCAATAGTTCGAACACGCGCTCCGCCGCGGACACGGTGGACTGGATGATGTTGGCGATATTGGCGGTCTGCACGATGGGCATCGTGAACTGCTGCGCGTATTGAATAAAGGCCTGGATATCGCCGATGGCGATCTGGCCGCCCGTGACCAGGATGCCGCCGACCACGCTCACCAGCACGTAGCCCAGGTTGCTGACGAAGGTCATCAGCGGCATGATGATGCCGGAGACGAACTGGGCCTTCCAGCCGGCGGTGTAGAGCCGCTCGTTGATCGTGTTGAACGTGGCGATCGAGTCCGCCTCGTGCCCGAAGGCCTTGACGATGGCGTGCCCGGTATACATTTCCTCCACGTGGCCGTTGAGCGCGCCCAGTTCCTTTTGTTGCGCCGCGAAGTAGCGCTGTGAGCGCTTGGCCACCAGCCCTGTGACCAGCACGTACAGCGGCAGGGTGATGATGACGATCCCGGTGAGCAGCGGACTGATGGTCAGCATCTTCTGCGGCACGAACCCGATCCTGGCGCGCAGGTCGGCCTGTGCCATCTCCCGGATATCTACCCCGTCGATCAGGATGCGCCCGTCGTCCACGTCGTAGAAGCGCGGTATCAGGTTGACGAGCGTCGACTTCCCCGACCCGGTGCCGCCGATAATGGCCGTGACCTCGCCGGGCTGGGCGCGGAAGGACACATGGCTAAGGGCGGGCTGCTCGGCGCCCGGGTAGCGGAAGGCCGCCGATCATCATCAGCGGCGCCATCACCATCATGCGCAGGATGATCACGGTGACCAACTGCACCTGGGTCACGTCGTTGGTAGTGCGGGTAATCAGCGTGGCGGCGCCGAACCGGTCAACCTCGTGCAACGAAAAGCTCTCCACGCGCGCGAAGAGGCGGCCGCGCACGTCCCGCCCGAATCCGACCGCTGTCTGAGCGGACAGGAAGCTGGCGACGATCGAGCAGACCATGCCGCCAGCCGCGATCAGCAGCATGACCCCACCAGTGCGCAGGATGTAGGGGATATCCTTGTGCGCGATGCCGGTGTCCACGATAGCGGCGGTCAAGGTCGGCAGATAGAGGTTGACCAGGGATTGCAGCAGCACGAGCGCCAAAATCGCGGCGATCGCCGCCCTGAATGGCCGCAGGAATCGATATAACCTGAGCATGCGCTCTCCCCTCACAGCGTATCTTTCCAGAGCGCATCACCGCTTGTCCCACACGCTCTCTCGATAGTTTACAGCGCGGTCGGGTGGAATAGCGCCCTCCGGCTTGAGGTGCGGATGGGGAACCGATGCGGCGCGGCGCTTGTATATGAAGTGACGGTTGCCCAGACGCAACCAGACGCCAACCAGACGCCAAAAGGAGGTCACGATGCGCCCGCCCGTTCGGCTGCCCTTG
>JAABUQ010005371.1_pt1 | contig 10400 bp, 11 predicted proteins | sample 5560001 | NCBI WGS metagenome assembly JAABUQ01 (sample SAMN10711888, study PRJNA513371) | rock metagenome | isolation source: Antarctica rocks | place: Antarctica: Victoria Land, Finger Mt nord | collected 2015-12-18 | reverse complement strand
GATCTCGGCCGCTTCCAGCCAGCTGATCTTCTTTGCCATGGCTTTCAAAACTACGTCTTGCACTTTCATCATCCGCTCCAGTTCCGCGGCGGTGATCGCTCGGCTTGTTTCCAAATCCCAAGCGTCTTCAGCCGCTTTTTCAAAAGCGGACAGATAGCGTGCTAATTACACCGGACAATTAACGTGCTAACGACATGATCAGCGCAGCCTCTTCCGCCAATGGTGCCTTTCTGGTAACATCTGAGCTCGTTACAGGCCCTGACCTGGGTCACGGAGAAAGAAAAATCAATAGCGAGATCTTTCACGTACTGAGACAGTTCGAGAGATACCCAATGAAAGAGATCGCCTTAAGACTCCGGGCCCTTTATGGGCTGAGACTTGGCATTTTACGCTCGGTTCAGATGTAACGTCACCTCTCAGATCAGTGGGCGGCGTCTTCGCTCTCGTCACAGACAACGGCAAGTTCGTGGTTTTAGTAGTCGTCTCGCCTGCACTCTCCGGCACTATGGAGGTTCTACGTATTTTTCAGCAGAGTGGTGGTAACGCCAATCTGGTCCGTAGTGTGCGGCTAAACGAAATCTGGACCGGGCAGCAACTTGAGCAATTGAACAGTTCGCGTTTGTTCACAGATAGCTCTCCCCAATGGTTTGCGGGAGGAGAGCTTGGATTCTCTTCCGACAGCACACAACTGATTCACAAAACTAAGAGGGCAACACGGTAGTGATTGATCTTAAGCCCCGATAGATAATTTGCAGGATTTGCCAGGGGAAGTAGGCTCATGCCAAACTTGCCGGCCTCTTAAGGCTCGTAATACCCGCTGCGCGCAGTAACATGCAGCGCCGGATTCACGCTCGTGACAGTAACCGGATGATACCTGCGCGGCTCCTCGCGTGTACCCTGCGGGTAAAACCCGATCAGGTACTGAGTCCGCAACTCGTGCAAAATATCCTCAAAAGCTTCATTCAGGCGAGTGAATCCCTCAGGGTAAAAGATCCGGCCGCCGGTCGAAGACGCCAGTGTCGCAAGCGCGTGCTCGCCGCCCGTGTTGCGCCCCGCATCGCCTGCAATCGGAACCACCACAATCGGGTACATCACCACATCAGAACGCTGCGCCGCCGCCAGCGCATCGCCGTACTTTTTGTAGCTCGTGGTGTCGCCGCCATCCGTTACAACCACCATGACATGACGTCCTTCCCGCCCGGTAAGCGCGTCACTGGCCAGATACACCGCGTCATAAAGCGACGTTCCGCCATCGCCTTTCAACCCGTGCAGGACGCGTTCGGCGCGTTTCCTATTTCGCGAAAAGTCCGACTCGAGACTCGTGCGCCAGTTGAATGTGAATATGGCAAAGGTGTCCTGCGCATTGCCGGCTTCGAGCAGCGCAGGCACAAAATGCAGCACCGACTCCGCTTCGTAATGAAGATCGTTCTGCACGCTCGCGCTCGTGTCCATGAGCACGGCGACCGAGAGCGGTACGGAAGTGTTTTGCTCAAAAACCGCGATCTCCTGCGGAAGGCCGCTGTCGAACACCTGAAAATCCTGCTTGCGTAAATTCGAGATCAGACCGCCTGCCGGGTCGCGCACCGTCACAAGCAGCCTGACCAGGTTCACCTTGATTGCAAAGTTCGGCGTTTCACCAGGCCCTTTGGGAGGGACCGGCTGCAGGATTGGCGGCTGATGTTGTTCCGGATCGGCTGGCTTGAACTGCGCGCGCGCATTAGCCAGCGTGAACGCCGCTGCTACGCTCGCTAGACATAACCTACGTAGGTTCATGTTCAACTACATCGGGCACGAGCTCCTTGTTCCCTTCGCCTTCCACCCACTCAGCTCCATCCGCGAAAAATTCCTTCTTCCAAATCGGCACTTCGCGCTTCAAGCGGTCAATTCCAGCTAAAGCTGCTTCGAAGGCCGCCCCTCTATGCGGCGCAGTGGTTACAATCGCCACGCTTGCTTCGCCTATTTCGAGACGGCCCAGACGATGAACAATACCGATTCTGCCGATGCTGAACTCGCGGGCGATCTCCTGCCCGATCCTCCTCATCTGCGCCAGCGCCATTTCTTCGTAAGCGTCGTACTCCAGGTAAGAGGTGGCGCGGCCCTTGGTGTTATTGCGGACAACGCCCTCAAAAATCACCACCGCCCCATCTTCCGGACGCTTCAAAGTGCCCGCCAGCTTCTGCGAATCAAGGGCGCTGCGTGTGATCGCAAACAGGTTCCCGTCCACCTCGCGAGACATTCCGTCCGTCCCGCCGCTCACGGGCGGCAGGAACGCCACTTCGTCGTTGTCGCACAACACGGTTTCCGGCTTCGAGAACTCTCTGTTCCTGGCAAATAGAATCGACGAACGCTTGTCCCGCAAGGTTGCAAAACGTTCCGCATAGCTGTCAAACAAGCTGGCCAGCGTCGAATGAGGCGCAATTTCGAGAGCGTCTTCCGCGCATCCCACCAGGTCCTTCAACACGCCGAAGAAAAGCACTCTCACCCGCATCTCCAAATGCTAACAAGCCCCGCAGCTATCCTCACAAAGTGGAGAATATTCAAACACCAGCGGCCCACGTCAGCCGCCTGCGCGTCCGGTACGCCGAGACTGACCAGATGGGCGTCGTCTACTACGCAAATTACTTGATCTGGATGGAAGTCGGGCGCGTCGAGCGAGTCCGGTCTCTCGGGCTCGATTACAGACAGCTCGAGCAAACGGAAGGTCTATTTCTTTCGGTGATCGAAGCCAACTGCCGCTACCTCTATCCGGCGCGCTACGATCAGGAGATCGCGGTTGAAACCAGCATCAGTAAAGCTACCGAGCGCATCGTCGAATTCGCCTATCGCATCCTCTCGCTCGATCCCGACCGCCTGCTCGCGGAAGGCTTTACCCGCCACATGTGGCTCAACAGGGAGTTTCGTCCCAGCCGCCTGCCCGACCATTATGTGGAGAAACTACGCGTAGGATGAAAGTTGGCCATGATCCACGTCATCCTTCCCGTCGGCCTGCTGCAATGTAACTGTTCTGTCTTCGGCGATGAGCAGACTCGCGAAGCCATCGTTGTAGATCCGGGCGATGACATCGGCGATATCACGGCGGTTCTCGCCGAACACCACCTACACGTCAAAGCCATCGTCATCACGCACGCTCACATCGACCATGTGGCGGGCGCAAGCCAGCTGCGAGCCCTGACCAACGCTCCCGTTTACATGAACGACCGCGATCAAGAACTGCTCGATATGCTCGACGTGCAAGCGGGCTGGTTACGAGTCAAAACTCCCGCGCGCCCCGTCATCGATATCGCTTCGGCCGAGGGTACGGTGCTTACACTCGGCTCGGCTGAGTTTCAGGTAATCGACACTCCGGGCCACACACCGGGCAGCCAGTGTCTCTGGATTCCGGGCGAGAACAAGCTGGTCGCCGGCGATACGCTCTTCCGCAACAGTGTCGGCCGTACCGATCTTCCGGGCGGCAATGGGCGTCAGATCCTCTCTTCCATCAAGACTAAGCTGCTCGACTTGCCCGAAGATGCCATCGTGATTCCGGGGCACGGGCCGGAAACAACCATCGGCCATGAGAAAAAAAGGAATCCGTTTCTGCAGAATCTTTAGGCGGGACTCTGCGCTTCGGGCGTCTTCTGCCCGTCGGCCTCCAGCACGCTCGTGATCAGTTCCTTCGCGTCCGTCAGACTCTTGGTGATCAATTGAATGTCCATCGCGGGCTTGCCCAGTTGCCGGACGCTCTGGCAGTACACGCCATGCTGACCGACGAGCACCAGCGCATCGGTGATGCAATCGAGGGTGACCGCCAACCTTCCGTGATCACGTCCCATCATGAACTCGTACTTGTCGAGATCGTCGCGGCGCTCTTGATAAACCGACATATGCCTCAATTCTGACAAAGCCGGCTTTGCCCATTGGGTGAACGTTATCGAAAGGGTACCAACGCTAAATTGCTACATGCCGTCTTTGTTGGCCGAAATCAGCTTCTTGACCCGGGCGATGAACTGATCTGCCGGTGTATCCGAATACTGCTCTTCGCCGGAGCTGAGTTAGATCGGAAACACGCGTTCATTTTGCAGGAGGAACACTTCGGAAACCATGTATGTGTCGGACGATGGGACCGGGTTCCAGAGAAACAGCAAGTAGCGTTCGTTCAGAGCCATGAAGCCATCATTTGCTTCCCAGAAAAATGCCTGGTGGCCTGAAGCAAACCCGCCTAGCTGTGCAGCATTGGACAACTGCCCTGTTTTGATTGCATGTCTGCCCTTACTCTTTAGCAGTTCCAGGACGTTAACCTGATACAGGGAGTAAACGAACCGGTGATTGTAAGCCAGATGAGGGCTTGCATTCTCGGGACGGCCGATAATGATTAGCTTACAACTTCGGGCCTGCAAAGGTCCGGCTTGGCCGGCGTACTCTATTGTTGTCGTCGATATGGACGTTAACTCATTAGCGGATCGCACGCCGGGATCGTAGTCGACCGGCCTGACGCCCGTGCTGCCCGTAAACCTGTCTTCCCATTTTTTCCCCGCTCCAGGACCGCTCTCGATGGGTTTTGAAAGGTGTAACAGCGCCGGCAATGCCGAATGGAGCGGAAGCAGGCCCAAGACTCGTCGATCGTGGTCGGCGTAGAGCTTGGCGAGTTCGTCTTCCGAGAGGATCTGATTCGCAACTTGGCTGAATGCGGCAAAAGACGCGAGAAGAGTTATGGCTGCGGAGACAAAGAAGACTTGGTTGCGAATTCGCCAGCACTGAGGAGAACAATCAGCGCATCTCGTCATTGAGATCCCCTGGGACGGCAGCAAAGTTCGATGGGCAGATCCTTGTCCGACGATGCATGAGCAGCGCTCCGGAACGGGAAGCGGCGGAAGCAATCAAACGATCAAGCAATCGTGCCACGAGGCTTTTAGAAAGTACCTCACAAACGCGAGTATTTCAAGTGGACAATCCGCAACTGGCTAGCAAGAAGGACTGTGTTGGTCGAATTTATAAGCGGCCGCCAGCTTCGACGGTTCTCAACAGAGCGCCCCCACGGGAGCACTTGTCTAAACTGGAAGCAGTTCCGTTCATGCATATACCGTCGTGGCCGCAAGCCGGCGAGCGCGAAACCGAACTGCTGCGGCTCGTTCTCGAGAGCCCGCATTGGGGAGGTTTTCATCCTTTCGTGGCTGAGTTTGAGCAAAGCTTCGCGGCCTATCAACACTCTGCTTTCGGCATCAGTGCGTTCAACGGAACAGTCACGCTCGAGGCTGCACTCCTGGCTCTCGGCATAGGTTCTGGCGATGAGGTGATTGTTCCGGCCATCTCATTCGTCTCGACCGCAACCGCCGTATCGCGTGTAGGCGCCACGCCTGTCTTTGTGGACATCCATTCCCAAACCTTCAACATCGATCCTGAGCGCATCGCCAAGGCGGTTTCAGGCAAAACGAAAGCTCTCCTCGCTGTCCACTTCGGCGGCGCGATGTGCGACATGCCGGCTCTCGCGCGTATCTGCCGCGAGTATGGCTTGCTTCTCATCGAGGATGCCGCCCACGCGCACGGCTCGGAATGGAACGGCAAACGCGCAGGGAGTTTCGGGGTCGCCGGCTCTTTCAGCTTTCAGAACGGTAAGGTACTCTCGGCCGGTGAAGGCGGCATGCTGGTTTGTTCGGACCAGGAACTGGCGGCGACGATCCGGTCGTTTGCAAACTGCGGGCGTGTTCCCGGCCAAAGTTTGTATCAGCACGAGACGCTCGGAACCAATCTGCGAATGACTGCGTTTCAGTCGGCCGTTCTGCTCGCGCAATTTGAACGCTTACCGCAACAGATTACGACCCGCACGGAAAATGCCCAGCTGCTGAAAACCCTGCTGGAAGACGTAGAGGAGATTGCCTGGCAGCAGGAGCCCGAGGGGGCGACGCAGAATTCTTTTTACCTGCTGATCGGCCGCGCCGCGAATCGTGGGCTGCGCGATCAACTTTGCCACGCGCTCTCCGCCGCGGGCGTTCCGTGCACGCCCTTTTACCCGCACACGCTTTATCAAAACGAGCTCTACCGGCGGGGTGGATGCCGCGTGATGCGGTGCCCTATAGCCGAAGCCTCGATCCACGATGCTTTCTGGCTGCCTCATCGCGTCCTGCTCGCGGAGGTCACAGTTATCGCGCAGATTGCCGGTGTGATTCGGTCGTGTCTGGCTGTACGTGCTGTCCAGTGATCTTAAACTGCGTGTCGTCTTTGTGGACCAGACCCAGCTTTTCGAGCTCCAGCTCCTGAGTAGTCGGATCGTGCTTCAACCGCTCGATCCGCTGCCTTTTGGCATCGATATCGCGCTGCAGCGTCGCATTCTGGTCTTCGAGCGCTTGAATCTCGTGGCGTTTTTCAGACCATGCGCTGACGCCCTGAGGACCGCGCAGCATGATCGCCGCATAAGCCGCCAACCCGGTGAGCGCGGCTACAGCCGCTAAAGGTCGCAAGTATTGTCGCAACATTCGAACGAGTGTCCTTACATTCTTTTATAAACTTGTTTCCGATGGACGTCCAGTCGGATCGAAAGAAACTGCCCGAATTTCTTATAGTTTTCTGCACATGCGGAAGTGAAGAGGAGGCTTTCAGCCTCGCGGGTGCTGCCGTCGAGAAGAACCTCGCCGCTTGCGTCAATATCCTTCCGGCCGTCCAAAGCATCTATCGATGGAACGGCGAAATCCAGCGGGCGTCCGAGTATCTGCTGATCGCCAAGACTACCGGGGAGAGCTTTGAAGCCTTGCGCCAGACGCTTCTCGATCTGCACAGCTACGAAAATCCTGAGGTCGCGGCCATTCCCATTGTTGACGGAGCAGAAAAATATCTAGCCTGGATTCGTGCGAGCATCTAGCCTGAAACTATGCGCGCGGTTTTCTTATTGCCTTTACTCGCCGTTTCGCCGGCTCTCCTTGCTCAACAGGCTCCGCTAAAGTCTCTGCCGTACACTCCCAGCCTCGATACGAGCTTTATGGACAGGAGCACCGACCCTTGCCTCAACTTCTACCGGTACTCGTGCGGCAACTGGAGCAAAGTAAATCCGCTTCCGCCGGACCAGGCCGCCTGGAACGTCTATTCCAAGATGGAAGATGATAATCAACGCTTTCTTTGGGGCCTACTGGAGCAGGCGGTGCAGGGAGGTGCTGCTCGGAACCCCAATGAGGCCAAGATCGGCGATTACTTTCACGCCTGTATGGATGAGGCAGCAGTCGAGCAGCTAGGAGCCAAGCCGCTCGCGCCGGCCCTCTCTCAAATCGCCAGTCTGCGGTCAGTGGAGGATATCGCGAGCTACGTCAATACGCAGCACAAGGCCGGTCTCGACCGGGGTGTTCTCTTCGGTTTCGATTCGGAGCCGGACTACGACGATCCTTCGCGCATGATGGCGTTTGCTCTCGTCGGCGGACTTGGCTTACCGGATCGCGACTACTACACCAACACCGACGCGAAATCGCAGGAAATCCGGGCGCGCTACGTCAAGCACATGGCAGATATGCTTGCCTTGCTCGGTGAAGCGAAGGCCGCAGCGCAGAGCGACTCACAAGCCGTGATGGAGATCGAAACATCGCTTGCAAAAGCTTCGCTGACCCGCACTGAAAAGCGCAATCCCTATAACCTGAAGCACCGGGTTTCGCGGGGCGATCTCGCGCACATGGTTCCGGTGTTTGACTGGGACGTTTACTTGAAGAGCGTTGACGCGCCTTCGTTCGCGCTCGTCAATGTGACGGAACCGAAATTCTTTGCCGAGCTGAATACGCAACTCGGGAGTCGCGATCTCGCAGCGTGGCGGGCTTATTTTGCGCTGGCACTTGGTTCACAGCCATGCGCGCTTCCTCTCGGCGTCGTTGCCCGCGAACACTTCGCCTTCTTCAATCAATACCTGCAGGGCGCGAAAGAAATGCCCCCTCGCTGGAAGAAATGCACCCGGCTTGTCGACGAACAATTGGGCGACGCCTTAGGCCAGGTGTTCGTCGCGAAAACCTTCGCACCGCAAACCAAAGCCGACGCTCTGCAGACTACTCAGCAGATCGAGGCAGAGATGGATCGAGACCTCAAGGATCTCAACTGGATGAGCGACTCGACCACGCAGCAGGCATTCGAAAAGCTCCACGCGCTCGTGAATAAAATCGGCTATCCGGATAAATGGCGCGATTACCGTTCCGTCGCAATCGCCAGAGACAATTTCCTCACCAACGCCTTGCACGCCGGCGAGTTCGAGCAGAACCGGCAGCTCACGCGTATCGGCAAACCGGTCGATCGCACGGAATGGGACATGACGCCTCCGACCGTAGACGCGTACTACAATCCGCAGACAAACGACATCAATTTTCCAGCGGGCGTTCTACAGCCGCCGCTCTTTGATCCGAAAATGGACGCGGCTCCGAATTATGGCAATACCGGAGCCACCATCGGCCATGAGCTCACTCACGGCTTTGATGATGAAGGTCGGCAATTCGACGCGAAGGGCAATCTGCGCGATTGGTGGACCGCAGCCGATACCAAAGCTTTCGAGGAACGAGTCTCGTGCGTCCGTGATCAATATGCCAAGTATGTTGCCGTCGACGATGTTCACATTAACAGCAGCCTCACGCTTGGCGAAGACGTAGCGGATCTGGGCGGCACATACCTCGCCTTTCTCGCCTGGAAACGCGCCAACGCCGGTCAGGATCTAAAGCCCGTTGATGATCTGACGCCCGACCAGCGCTTTTTCGTCGGCATGGCGCAGTGGGCCTGCGGAGAGGAACGGCCCGAGTTGAAGCGCATGCTCGTGACTACCGATCCGCATTCGCCGCTTGAGTTCCGCATCAACGGCGTCGTTTCAAACCTGTCTCAGTTCGGCGAAGCGTTGGCTGCAAAGTGGGCCAGCCTATGATGCATGCCAACGCCTGCCGCGTCTGGTGACCGTGGCTATTCGTAGAAGTTTCGATCCCAAGCGTGCCGTTTGAGGATAGCGAGAGTGTTCGCGTCAAGCGGCCCAGCTGCGGCCGCCCGGCAGCTACTCTCAACCGTTTCCACGCGGCGCATACCCGGGATCACCGATGTCACTGCCTTGTTCGATAAGCAAAAGCGCAGAGCGGTCTGCGCGAGCGTGCCCGGCACCTCCTTGAGATCGCGTTCGAGCGCTTCCACATGCTCGACAACCTGCCGCTTCCGGTCGCCCCGAAAGTACGACTCGCGAAACTCGCCGGGCTCGAATTGTATCGCTTCCGTGATCGTGCCCGTAAGGCCGCCCTCATCGAGCGGCACGCGCGCCAGCACGCCGACCTTGTGCTTTACACAAAGCGGAAACAGCTTATCTTCCGCGCTTTGGTCGAAGATGTTGTAGATCACTTGCACGGCAGCAAACAAGTTGGTTTTGACTGCTTCAAGCGCCGAGTTCGGGTCGTGTTCGGAAATAGAAACACCAAAGTAACGAACTTTTCCGCTCGCGCGTAGATCCTCAATCGCGCGACGCCATTCTCCGGTATCAATCCAGGCATCCGTCCAAACATGAAACTGCTGCAAATAGATTTGCTCAAGGCGCAGATTGCGCAAGCTCTCCTCGGTCGACTGCACGATGTAATCGTACGGAAATACTTCCGCAATCGGCGTCGTCGCGGGAGCCGGCCAAACACGGTTTTTCGGCGGAATTTTCGTCGCAATGTGGACCTTGCGAAAACTCTCGCGCACCACTTGTCCGACGAGCTTCTCACTGTGCCCGTCGCCATAAGCCAGCGCGGTATCAACAAAATTTACACCCAGTTCGAATGCGCGTCTGAGAGCCCGGAGAGATTCGTCGTCCTTGGCCCCCTGCCACTGTTTTCCGCCGATACCCCAGGCGCCATAGCCTATCTCGCTCACCTGGGACTCCGTAGGTCCCAATTTTCTGTAAAGCATGTTTGATGAAAAGTCTCGCATTCGATCGGCAAAAACAGAAAGGCCGCCGGGTAATTTATACCACGGCGGTCTTGTCTGAACTGGGCTACAACGAGGGGCGGTTTACGTTTTCAGCCTGCAGCCCTTTCGGGCCGCACTTCATCTCTACCCGCCTACATTTTTCCAACGCTTGCAATCTCACTCGGCACTGCATGCCGTGCCGCCGCAGCTCCACGAAGACTCTCAGGCGACGGTATGGTTAGCAGGCGTCTGGAAAGCTTGATCAGACCACGCCTTTCAAGTTGATTCAAGGTAGTCGACGTGGTCTCGCGCGTAGCGCCAATAAGGTCCGCCAACTCTAGTTGAGTGATCGGGATCTGATAGCCATCGCCATCTGCGCCTGGAGTTGTCAAACTTGAGAGCAGAGCCAGATAATGAAGAATCCGGTACTCGACATCGTGCAAGCAAAGGAGCTCGACCTTCTCAGCCAATTCGAGCTTGCGGCTGAGCAAATAGCCCACCAGTGCATTGCCCAACTCGTTATGGACGCTGAGACTCTGTAGAAGAGG
>JAABUQ010012709.1_pt1 | contig 10401 bp, 6 predicted proteins | sample 5560001 | NCBI WGS metagenome assembly JAABUQ01 (sample SAMN10711888, study PRJNA513371) | rock metagenome | isolation source: Antarctica rocks | place: Antarctica: Victoria Land, Finger Mt nord | collected 2015-12-18 | reverse complement strand
TTTGGACTTGACAAACGGGTCCACCATAATATTCTTTCAAGATCTTCCCTCAGGGATGAAGGCGTATGAGAGGGTGGCAGACTTGACAGTCTCCCTGTATCAGAGCTTTGAACAGGTCACTGATCCATAAAAGAAGCAGGGAAAACGCGTACTGAGACAGGGTGTGGATACCTGCCTCAGTACGATCCTCGCAAGTCAGTGCTGAGCTGGCATTTTGATCAAGTCTTTAACCTGTTCTAACGCTTCTGAAAGCCGATGAGCATCCCGACCTCCAGCCTGACCTCTATCCGGTTTGCCACCACCACCACCGCCAATTGTTTCAGCCAGCTTTCGTGCAAGGTTTCCGGCATGATAACCTTGCTTGATCAGATCTGAGGTGACTGCTACTGCTATGTGTGGACGATCATGAATAATTGCTCCAAGCACTACTATACCTGTTCCGAGGTACTCTTGCAGACGTCCTCCAAGATGGAGGAGCACTTCACTATTTGCTGTCTCGACTAACTCAGCAACATAAGGCACCTGATCTGCCATCTTGCTCTGCATACGTAATTGGCGAAGTTGCCCTTCTGCTAATTGTGTGCGTAGGGTGGTCAATTCAGCAGTACGCGCCTTCAAATCTGCCTGTAGGGCTTCTACCCTCTCGGAAAGCCGAGGCAATGGTGCCGCCAACTGCCCTGAAAGCTTGTGCAAAATCTGTCTTTGTTGATTAATCCATTCTTCAGATGTTCGAGCAGTAAGGGCATCAATTCTTCGTAGCCCTGCACTTACTGAATTTTCGCTAATAATGCAAAAGTACCCAATCTCACCGGTGGACGCCACATGGGTCCCACCACATAACTCGCGTGAGCAGAAATCAACTCTGTTCTCTATGAACTCTAGCTGATTTATCTGCGTATCAGTTTCATCATCACAACCAATGCTAACAACCCGTACAATGTCTGCATATTTCTCGTCAAAGAGAGCCATTGCTCCGATTTTTCGAGCATCATTATAATTCATCAGTGTAAAGTTGACTTTCTGGTTAGCCCGAATCCAGACGTTGATGTACTGTTCGATGATGTGGAGTTGCTCTGGTGTTACTTGCCGGGGATGGGTGAAATCGAAACGTAACCGATCTGGAGCTACGAGTGAACCAGCTTGTTGTATATGCTCCCCTAGTAGAGCGCGAAGGGTACGATGGAGCATATGTGTTGCTGTATGATTACGCATAATATCCCAACGTCGAGTTGCATCCACTATCAGCTCAACCTGGTTTCCAACTGCAACAATGCCCTCCTGAACAAATCCTTGATGAACAATGAGATCAGGAAGAGGTTTTTGCACATCTTCAATATGTATCTTTCCATTTTCACTAATGAGCCAACCAGTGTCTGCCACCTGTCCACCGGATTCAGCATAGAATGGTGTGCAATCAAGGATAAGTTTGACTTGCTGACCCTTCGTGACTTGTTCCACCGCTCTGCCGCCCTGATCCAATGCAAGAATACGACCTCGAGTGCGCATCTCCTGGTAGCCAAGAAAAGTTGTTGCTGGAAGCTTCTGGAGGTTCCAGTGATCTCGCTCATGTTCTTTTTTGAACCGTGAGGTGTTACGAGACCTTTCTTGCTGCTGACGCATGGCCTCTTCGTATCCCTCCAGATCAACGCTTAACCCACGCTCTTTTAGTATTTTCTGAGTAAGATCTAAAGGAAACCCATAGGTATCATAAAGAGTGAAAGCGTCGCGGCCTGAGAGAACTTTTTCTTCGTGTGCAGTTGTAGTGTTCAGAAAAGTCTGCTCCAGCACTTGCAAACCGGTTGAGAGTGTATGATTGAATCGTTCTTCTTCAGCTAAAATAAGGTCTTTGATGAAATCACGTTTGGAAGACAGCTCTGTGTAATACTCTCCCATAATATTAATAACTACATCAACGATCTCGGCCAGGAATGGCTGTTCAAACCCTAAAGTTTTCCCATAGTAGGCAGCACGACGAAGTATACGTCGCAGGACATAATTGCGTCCTTCGTTCCCTGGATGAACCCCATCTGCAATCAAAAACGTGATAGCACGGCTGTGATCGGCCAAAACGTGGTATGCAGCACGATGTTGTTCATAATGGAGGCGATCTTTGCCAAGCAGCTCTATTGTACGTTCTATAATAGGTACGAAGAGATCTGTCTCGTAGTTATTCTTTACTCCCTGGAGGATAGCAGTGATCCGCTCCATCCCTAGTCCGGTGTCGATAGATGGTCGTGGCAATGGAGTCATCAGCCCTTGGGCATCACGTTCATACTGCATAAAGACAAGATTCCAGAACTCTAGATAGTTATCATCTTCAGAGTTAACCCCTTCTGCTCGCTGCGCATTAATATCTTCACCCTGATAGTAATGAATCTCCGAACAGGGACCACATGGTCCTGTATCTCCCATGGACCAGAAGTTGTCCTTTTCACCAAAACGCAGAATACGGCTAGGATCAGCTCCTACCATCTTCCACTGCATAGCAGCATCATCATCATCAGTGTACACGGTAAACCATAGACGCTCGATCGGCAATTGGTAGACCTGGGTGATCAATTCCCATGCAAATTGGATGGCTTCTCGTTTAAAGTAATCTCCAAAAGAGAAGTTTCCAAGCATCTCGAAAAATGTATGATGTCGTGGTGACGGCCCAACATTCTCCAGGTCATTATGTTTGCCTGAGACACGCATGCATTTCTGTGCACTTGTTGCTCGGTTATACGATCGCGGTGCTAAACCTAAAAACGTCTCTTTGAACTGGACCATTCCAGCGTTAGTGAATAGTAAGGTGGAATCATTTGCAGGGATAAGTGAACTACTTGGAATAACTGTATGGCCCTGCTTTTCCATAAAATTTAGAAAAGCACGTCGTATTTGTGTGGACTTCATCGAAAAACTTCCTCCTCATGCATTGCCAGACGTTTTCAATAAAAAACGCTCCAGAAATTTGGGGCGAGCTTCATATTCTAGGCCCGTGGTACCACCCTGATTAAAAGGCAACACGATCGCCTTTTCACTTCCTGATTAAAGCGTATGACCTTCTCCTTGGAAGGACGAATGCTACAGCACCTTCATGGCAACGTAGCTTTTCTACGCTTGACGCTCTGCCCACAGATAACGGGGGGGGTTGCCGGTTCAGATTACTTGCGACCAATAGCGCTCACAGGAGCATTCCCGCCATTGGTGACGTTCGTCTTCCGTTGTGACCTCGTATGCGAGATCAGAGGGTGGCACTCCAAGTGACTTGAATTATCGGACTCTCACTATCTCCGACTCGCTGCTCTTTCGTATCAGGTTGGATTAGTCCCTCTCAACGACTCCTAGTTCTACTTTGCAGATAAACTATCAAGTATCAGGTGATCTGTCAAGCCGGTGACACTTCCTGATGGGGCTTTTCAGTTTTCTGATCGCGAAAGTAAGAAGCAAAAAGCAAGCTGAGAATAGACTGCACACTCACACATCTTGGCGGCGATAGTGGGCATCCCAAGCGATCCATGAGAGCCACCACCAAGTTGTTGAGGGGAGCAAGCAAAAGCGGAGGCTGGCTAATTGAACATCCTTACTTATCCAAAACTTACGTTCCTCAGGGCAATCGCATCTAATGACCCCCATCCAGAACGCGGAGGAGGTAATCATTGTCCCAACCCGCTTTGAGACGCTTGGCATGGATGCCAACCCGGGAAGATGGTTCCCGACGCAACAGATTCAAGCTGATGTGGCGGAGAACCGCCAGATTTTCATCGGCATGACCGAGCCTCACGCGTGATTCATCTTCCCGAAAAGCGATATCGAGCACCCAATGTAGGCTGTTTTCAATGCCCCAGTGGCTTCGGACAGCGATCGCAAAGGTGGTGACTGAGGAAAAGCTGAGCAAAAAGGACCGCGTTTCTTTGCTCGTCTTGTGCTCCATACGCCGCTCAGCCCGAACCACCCCAATCCCTTGCAAACCTTTCCACGTGTGTTCTGGGTCAAGATACGCCAGGATCTCAGGATCACGCATGGTCCAGTACTCGCGAATTTCCAGCCGACCGTGACCTTTCTCAACGTGCCGCTGCGACTTCCAGGAGTCGTTCGCAAAGCCGTCTTTTTCTGCGAGGGCAAAAGTCGCTTTGACCTCGTCATACAGGTTCCCTTGATTGTCTTTGAGTGCCAGAGCATCGCCCCCATGGTGGTCGATACTCTGTTCTGCAATCTTGGCTTGCGTTCCCATCGCATCAATCGTGACGATGCACCCCTAGAGCGCTAACTGCCGTAAAAGGAGAGGGATAGCGGTAATTTCATTCGACTTCTCTTCGGTAGCCAATTGCACCAAGACCAAACGATTTTCTACAGCCCAGGCACGTACCAGATGCAAGGCGTTCTTCTCTGCCCCAGCGTCATGCGAACGACGGAGGGTCTTTCCATCTCTCGCAACCACCCCTTTGACCGTGTGGCTCATGGCTTGCACCCATTGGACAAAACACGCTTCAAATTGCTTGGGATCGATGAGGGCGAACACCCGCCCAAAGGTGTCATGAGACGGAATTCCATTGGGCAGGCCGAGCAGCTTCGTGAACCATGCCTCCTTCGCCTTGCCACATTCTTCGTAGGGTGGGCACCCGGCGAATTGCTGCGAAGCAGTATTTTTCCGAATGCCTCCCTCCAAACCACGCATGAGAGTTTCCTGCTCACGTGGCTTTCCAGCATCATCGGTTGTTTTCCGTCCGTGAACGTGATACGTTTTGTTTTAATGGGCGTCCTGCGTGTAAGTCTCTGTGACAGCTTTGGCACAAGACGAGCGTTTTGCGTTTTCTGGCAGCCATAACTTTTACCCAGTGCGGCTTCTCACGTCCCTCGTATTTCTCAAGGTCTTTGAGTGCCCGGATGTGATGCACCTCGATTTTCTCTGTCATGCGGGTTGCTTGACAGATTTCACACACTTGGGCTAAGAGTCGTTGCTCTAGTTCTGATCGCCATCCCCATTTTCTTTGTGGTTGGTCATCGATGGGGGCTTGTATATCCCAAGTAAGGGGTATCCCTCCCCACGTGGCAACAAGAGGTTTCTTTCCTTCGCGTGGCACCGTGACCTGAAGTACTTTGTATTTCTTTCCTTCTACATCGAGGTCCGTTTGATACTTTTTGTAGATTTTGCGTACTGTGGTCTTGTGTTTCGTGGCGAGCGTCTTTGCTAGTGAAATCTCCATTGTCCATTTGAGTTGATGCAGGATATGAAGATTGTATGCCAAGCGATAGTATTCCACCATTCCCCGGTATTCAAGCTGATAGGTCGAGATGATCGTGTAGTCGCTTTCATTGAGGAGTTCGGCTCGATGGATTGGTTTCCCGCGCTTTTTGTAGCGTTGGCATTTATCCAGCAAGGTCGTTCTAGGGATGCGTAGGCCGCTGTGTCCGTTGATATTCCGACGTTTGTGCCCAACTTTGGTGAAGCTTTGCTTTGTGTCGTTCTGGAGTGTCACGATTTGATATCCTAGAAACTTTGCTGTTCCACTCCTAGAGTGGGTAATGAGGGTCTTTTCCTCGGATAGTTCAAGCTTGAGATGCTCTTGCAAGAACATTCTGAGATGCTTCTTGATCTCCTCTGCTTCTGATTTTGGGCCGGTGAATGCGAGGCCGAAATCGTCCGCATAGCGGGTGTATTTCAGTCTTCGATAGTCGGGGTCGTAGGTGTCGCTAGAGGGAAGCCGTTGTGCCTGCTGTTTTACTTTCCGAGCAGCCTCCTTCTGCTCTTTTTTGTAGAGGTTTTGAGCACGCTTCATAAGGTGATCGTACTCTTTATTCGGTTTCCTTCTCTTTCCTCTTGTATGTTGTGGGATAAGGGTTGTTTCGACGTAGTTGTCTAATTTATCAAGCAGGATATTGGACAGGATTGGACTGAGCACTGAACCTTGTGGAACTCCACTAAGGGTTTGGTTGAACCGCCAATCCTCAAGGTATCCTGCATCCAGCAGTTTCCTTACCAGGTTAATAAAGCGTCCATCATGGATTTTTTCGCTCAGAGTTGCGATGAGTAGCTCATGATTGAGCGCCCCAAAGCAATCAGATATATCTCCCTCGATATACCATTTTGCTCCGCTCCAGTTATGGTAGATCTCTCGGAGTGCAGTATGGCATCCTCGTTCTTCTCGATAGCCGTGTGCATGTTCACTGAATTGCACATCATAGTACGCGTTCAGGATCATGCGCACCACTTCTGCCACGAGTTTGTCCGTCCAAACAGGCAATCCTAGTGGGCGGAGTTTGTTGTTCCGCTTTGGGATATAGATGCGTTTGGCGGGTTTCCATTGATAGCGTTCTTGGCGTAGTGCTTCGATAATCGCATCAATTCTTTCCAGGGACATGCCGTCTGCGGTGTCATCGGTGACCCCTTTCGTCATGGAGCCTCTGTTTCTGTAGATCTTACCGTAGGCAGCGAGATACAAGTTTCTGTTAAACAGTTGTCTGTAGACTCGTTCAATTGGCAGACCACGCCTGCCCCGTTCGCGGAGAGGCCCTAAGTATACTTCAGCATTTTGCATTTCGCATCCTTTCGTAGCTTATGACTTCCTGATACCTTTCCTGCGTCTCGTATCAATGAGGCGCTCTGGCCCTCCTTCAAGGGCTGACTCCTTCGTTGGCACGTACATCTTCGTTGTTGTTTGCCAACTACTATGAGGATTCCGTCACCATGAGTGTTGCCACTTTTAGGCGATCCCGCTTTTGCATCTAGAAAACGTATGTAGTGCGTTTAGGCTTCCATTTGTTCCTTATCAGGTTCATTACCTGTTACTCGTTGCAGGGAGCGTTCTGCTATCCCTGGTGAGATAGCGTCTCACATCAGAAATCGAATGATGTGTATTGCAGCGTCATCACTTCAGGCATGGTGTGATGGATGTGGGTTTCATCGTAAGGAACTTGGATTCGACAATTGACCAGTCTAGCCATGCGCACAGGGCTTGCAGATCCATAACATACATGTCTTCTGTTATTTTCTGCTTTTCTACGGCATGCTCTTGTCCTCTTTGGGTTTCCCCGCTAAGTAAAGCCGTTCCCCTGAAGGTCGCGTTGCTCCCAACCTTCCCCGTCTTGAACGAGAATTCTCTAGATGCCGAGGCGGCGCACGATTTCTCCCTATCCTTCCGCTCCACAGAGGACGCCACAGATGGCCAGAATGATGCTATCTCGTCATCGATGCCGTTTGGTTCGTTCCACACGCGCGGGTCTTCGACCTGGCGAAAAAGGGTTTCCAGGTCTCGGAGGGGTTCTTCTTCCATCTCACCGTCTCCTGCTTTTTTGCGCTGATTCTACCACCTTTCTCACCCTGTCACGCTGATTTCCGTGTTCAGCTTCTCAAACATTCGCCGTGCTTCTCTCTTTATTGAGCTTATTTAGATGCGATTGCCCTGTTACGTTCATTAGAAATATTGACATCGTAATCATTTTATGTTAAGTATATATTGAGCTAAGCTTATTAGCTAGTTAGTATCAATTTGAAAGGAAGGAAAGTAAAACATGGAAAAAAGCTTGGACCAGCAAATCGTTGTTCTTTCTGAACAGGCACTTACAGAAGCTCTAGATGATGCTACTATTCTTGCCGATTCTGATACGGATTGGGAGATCGAGCACATAGTTCAGAGGTACAGTGATAAGATGGCCGCTCAATCAAGAACTGGAGGATCTACAGGTTGCCACTAGGTTAACCCATATCCATACGTTAAGGGTTGATAAAGTTAGCTTTAGTATTTTTTTAATATTAAAGATAGCTTTATCAACTAAAAACAGGTATAAAATTTAAAGTTTAAAAATAGCGTTTCCAGTTTATTTCGCAGTTTTATCGATCAATTTGAATGTATTTTTACTGAGAAGAGGGTTCCTATGAAAAGCGCCCAGTGGCAATGTTTTCCTATCCTTTTTATTCGACTAGGTTTGCACTCTCCAAAACTGTTATCTGAATTTCGTTGGAGCCCCCAAATAGTTGAAATGCTCGATAACATACATAAACTCCTTTGCCTGGAGGAGCAACTATCACTCAGCCTTAATACAAATGCTTATTCGATAGATGAAATACGATGGGATGAGATAAACCGCTGGATAGAACATGCTTCCCGCCGTCAAAAATTTAGTGCGCCTCAAATACTTGAAAAGTACCCTCATATTAAATATAAAATATATCAGTTACTGGAAATTCGCCACGAAATAGAAGCGCTATACTCAAATCTAGATTTCTGCTTAACAGATGAAAATGCTCGTATCTGGACAAATGCAGGAAAATTAGTAGAAAATATTTTTTTACGAACTACACTTGACTATACATCATGGGATTTTGTTATCGCGCTTGAAAAAGCATTTAATGAACCAAAAACGCTTACACAAAAGAAATGTTCAGCGATGCTTAGATCTTTATTTAATTATATTGCACGTGGAACTATTAAAACCTGCCCTTTGGGCTTTTTTTGCGGCACATCAGTCACTCAGTTTGCAAATCAGCAACCAGAAGAAGACATCGCGGTTCTGCCAGAAATCTCAATAGATCTAACACCAAGCCGGGCGTTGCTTAATACACTCCTTAAAGAACGGTGCATCTCTGAGACACATAGTATTGATGAGCTTATCCATTTTGATGTGAGCTGTATGATCGAAGACAATAAACTCTTTTTTTGGCGCACAATTGCACGAGAAGAGGGATATGTTGAGCAACTACTAGCAATTCCTTCTAATAAATCTATCAATTTATTAAAGAATATTTTTAACGGAAAGAGCGGTACAATAAGAAATACAATTGACATTCTAAAAAATAATAATTATACAGAATATCAACTGCAATACATACAAAAATTAATGATTAAATTGAAATCTATGGACATATTGCGTAAAGATCGATATATTACGCAATTTTCACATTATCCTCTGAAAGAGGCGCTCTCTGTTTTAACTCAAACAAGGCAGGAAGGGAGAACGGAAAAAGATTCATCGATATATGAACTCGAACAGCTAGATCAAGATATCTCAAAGATAGCAGGAGAATGGAACGACCAGGCTGCTAGGCATAAAGAATTTATCCAAATACTGTATAAATTGCGTGATATGGGAAAAGACATCATGGAGAATACTGATACTCCAAGTACAGTCTTATCTGTTAATTCATATGCACGTACAGCCGGTCAGTTTCCGAACGCGATGAAGCAAGCGATTGAACATGCTACATCTTTATCACTGTTTTTAGCCGCAGCTTCATTTCCTTTCAGTCAACAGTATAGGGATCGTGAGTATTTCCTCTCGACTTTTAGAAAAATATATGGAGATAACAATCCAGTAGCAGCGGCCAAAGTTATAAGTACACACTGGCAATTGCTTGACCATATTCTTTCAAGAGTAATGAAAAACGACTACAGGCAAATTTCTCTTGAGAGTACTCAAACTTGGCCGGTGCCACCAGATGAGCGCTCTACCTACGGAAGGATCTATCAGAAGCTTACCGAACATTTTGATACAGAGTGCCATGAAGCACACAAACATCTTCTACTAGAAAATCATTTTATAGAAGAGATATATGCTTCATTTCCTAGAAGTACCAATGTAATTGATGTTACATCTCGTATAGCTTCTTCGACAACAGCTACATCTACCCATAAGTATGAGTTATTTATAGAATCAATAACTACGACAAATCGTTTAACACAAAGGCATTTCTCCGGTATTAGTACATTGGGAAGTTATGAAACTTATCTTCTTGACCAATGGAAGGCTGAATATACTCGTTATCAGAGTTCTTCTGTACATGACTCAGAAATGTTACATGTTGAGTTGGTTGCTACCCCTCCATCCCCTAATGAGCATAACATCGATATGCGATCTGATAACCCTTTATGTATATTAGCTCTTTCGGAACCTGTTAGGCCATCAGAATTTGAAAAGGTTGTGCTTTTGCAGGATATTTACTTAGAGTACGATCCTCACGACCACCGTATTCGGCCTACGCTAGGCCCAGGTGGGAGAGAGGTAAAAATGTCATATAACAGTCCTCTCAGTCCAAGCTATAATCGCAACCTTCATTTTCTACGTTATATAGATTTAATGTGTAAGCCTGTGCTAGTTGCACCAAAATATTTTATTCACGAAGCCTCTCTACGATGCCATAGCCCTCGAATGTACCTTGATAATCTCGTAATCACTCCTGAGAGATGGGTCATTCCTATCGAGGAACTAAAGACAGTACTGCTATCTAAACGTAAATCTCAACTTTCCTTCGCTTTGTATCAGTGGCGAAAGAAACTGGGATTACCTGAATTATGTTTTGCTTATACAAGTATGGAAACAAAACCACTTTTTATCGATTTTTATAGTCCTTGCGGTTTACAAAATCTCTTGAGATTACTTACAAAACAGGGAGAAACGATCCTCATCGAGGAGTGCTTTCCCTCT
>JAABUQ010012708.1_pt1 | contig 10401 bp, 10 predicted proteins | sample 5560001 | NCBI WGS metagenome assembly JAABUQ01 (sample SAMN10711888, study PRJNA513371) | rock metagenome | isolation source: Antarctica rocks | place: Antarctica: Victoria Land, Finger Mt nord | collected 2015-12-18 | reverse complement strand
GATTATCCGGAGCGCGGTTAAGAAATTGGCGGAGGGGACGGTTAACAGCTCCCACACGGACGGCAGCTTGGGCAATTCGGCGCAGAGTATGGCCACGGCTAAAGCTGACAGCGAGGGCGAGGGCGAGGGCGAGGTGTCGGAGGTTGTGGCTCCAACGCCGAAACAGCAATCGCCGTCGCATGTCGCGGTGAGAGTCGAGGGGCGATCTGGACGTCTCGTTTTGCCTGCGACGGTAAAGGTACTCTTTGACGGCGAGGGTTCCTTCGTGACCGTCCGAACGGAAAGTCTCACAAACTAGGAGCTTCTTGATTGTCATGACTTGATCGTCATGACAATCAAGAATATTAGGTTTCTTAAGATGGCAAGAATATTAGGTTTCTTAAGATGGCAAGAATATTAGGTTTCTTAAGATGGCAAGAATATTAGGTTTCTTAAGATGGCAGGATAGGCTTACAGCCGGTTTTGTTTAACAGGGGTGTTCTATGGCCTTCTTCGGCGTTCGCCTAGACGATGACCTGGCCGCCCGCTTCGACGCGATCGCGTCGGCGAACGGCGGTCGGTCGGCGGCTTTGCGGGCGCTGATCGCCCGCGTCAGCCGCGATGAGAACCTGTCGGATCACCCGCTCCCGAAGCGCGAAGCGGCGGGCCGCAACCGCGTCGAGGTCCGATTGAACCGGGCAGAAATGGCGGCGCTCGACGTGGCGGCGCGTGAGCGCGGGATGAAGCGCGCGGACTGGGTCGCGACGCTCGTCCGTCAGCGCTTGCAGGTGACGACGCTGCCGCCGGTCGATGTCCGGAGATCGCTCGTCGATACCTGGCGTCAGCTCAAGCGCATCGGGATCAACCTCAACCAGTCGGTCCGCTCGCTCAATGCGGCGAGGATGGAAGGGAGCCGCCTGGACCTCGGCCGCGAAGCCGCCCGGGTCGCGAGCTTTCGCGACGAGATCGTCGAGCAGCTCGCCGAGGTTCAGAAGGCGATCACGGGCGAGGGCTCGTACTGGCAGGCAAGGCCGTGATCCACGAGAACCGGATCGAACTGCTGGACGAGACGTGGCGGCCGCCATCGGGGGGCAGCAAGGGCAAGGGCAAGGGCAAGGGCCGCAGCGGTGTAACGACGCTCCTTGCCGCCGCCTATCTCGCTACACGCTCGTCGTCGAACTCCGGTGGCGGGACCCGCCGGGCCAAGCTCGACCGGGTGACGCGGCGTGCCCCGGAGGTGATGGTCAAGGTAACCGGCCGCCAGCGGGGCGGCGGCCACACTGCGGCGCACCTCGATTACATCACGCGCCACGGCAAGCTCGACGTTGAGACGAGTGACGGCGAGAGGATCACGGGGAAGGCCAATGTCGAGAGTCTCGCGAACGAATGGTCGGCGCAGGAAGAACTGACGACGAGGCGGCGCGAGCCGCTGACGTCGATATCGATGATCCTGTCGATGCCGCCCGGCAGCGACCCGGAGATCGTTCGTCACGCGGCGCGGGCGTTTGCCCGAACGGAGCTCGAGCAATTCCCGTGGGCGATGGCGCTCCATATCGACACCGACCACCCACATGTGCATCTGACGGTGGCGGCGCGAGGCGAGGACGACGAGCGTTTCGATCCGCGCAAGGCCGATCTAGCTCGCTACCGCGAGGTGTTCGCGCGCGAGCTCCGTGCTCGCGGGCAGGAAGCGGAGGCAACCCCCCGGAGAGCGCGGGCTGTCGTGCAGAAACACGAGACGACGCCTGTCCGAAAGATGCGCGAGCGCGCTGAAGAAGGACGGGGCGAGATGCCACTCGTTCTCCAGGCGGCGGAGCGCGCAAGCAGCAACTTGATGACGGAAGACCCGCCGCGGCCACGGCCGTGGGAGATGGCGATCGTAAAGCGCCAGTCGGAGGTTCGGACGGCGCACCGGACGGTCGCGGCAGAGCTCATCAGCAGCGACGATCCGGCAGACAAGCGGCTTGGCGAGCAGACGCTCGCGTTCCTCGCGAGCCTGCCATCGCCTGCCACCCGTGACCGCCAAGCGAGCTTCGATGTGGCGGCCAGACAGCGCGAGCTCGATCGATCGCAAGGCGCAGAACTACAGCGGGCGAAAGCAGAACCGCGCTCGCCAAAGGTGACCGCAAAGCCACGCGAGATCGACGGACCAGAAATCTAGCGGCGGTCTACCGGAACGGGTTCTTGACGGTGACGGTTTTCAGAGGTGCCTGCATGTGATCCGGAAGATCGGCTTCGCTGGCGAGCATCGCCACGGCCGCGTCGACGATCACCTTAAGCTGGCGGGCGCGCGCGAGACCCGCCTTGTCGCGGGTAAGGTCAAGGTTGCCGTAGAGCGAGACGCGATCGGGATCGCTGTCGAGCGTCAGGCCGTCGATCACCGTCGACATCCCGTCGCTGAACGGCACGAAACTATTCGGCATATGAGGATTTCCTATGCTGGCGCTGATGGAAGCCGGGCAGCGTCGACGACGCTTTGATCGCCGGCGACAAAGATGGGAACGGGTCGATTCCCGTAACGGCCGTCAGCGCTGCGATGCTGACCTGACGAACGACGGGATCGGCATCGTTCGTCGCCAGCCACGCGCTGGTTCCCACGCCCGGCACGTAGACCGCCTTGTATGTCTCCGTCGGTACGGTGACGCGGCCCTTGAGGCTCTGCAGCTCGCTACCTTCGAAGGTCGGACCGGTCACGACATAGGCCGACCCATAGCGGGCGGCCAGCCGACGCACACTGCTTTCGAGGCTGCTCCACGAGCCGCGATTGAGCGCCGCTGTCTGCGGCACGATGTTGGCGAGGGAGAAACTCTCGGCTTGTGCTTGAGCCGTGGCCATGTCGCCGGACGGCGACATGTGTCCACGATCGAAACCGGAGCGCCGATAGTCGTCGAGTTCGGCGCGGACGCCGGGGACAAGGTGAGGATCGGGGTGGAACTCGTCGACGCGTTGGAGTTGGCGCGCGGCGTCGACGCCGGCGGCGGTCAACACCTCCGCCGACCACAGCGGCGTGCGCGTCAGACCCGAGACGAGTACCGCGTAGCCGCTGTAACAGATCGAAGAGGTTTGCTGTTCAAGCGATGTTCGCAGCAGAGCCGGCGCTATACCGTCAGCAAACCGCTCCCGGCAGGAACTGCTAGCGGCAGCTGCGTTGGCAGGAAGCGCTGGCCCACCGGGAGCGCCGTCGCAGCGCGTAAGGACCGCAGCGACGGCGGCAAGAAGCAGAAGCACCTTCACGCGCTCAGCGATCCATTTCCGGCTCGGGCGATTTTAGATCGGGTGGAGGGATCGGCTTGCCCTGTTCGGTCATCACCGCGAGCTCGTCTCGACCCGCCGCGAGAACGCGCCTGGCCGCATCTGGATTGTTAGGGAGCGCCTTGGCCGTGACGGTATCCAGGACGCGCATCTGCGCCTTGGCGTTGCGGTCGCTTTCGATCAGTTGTTCAGCGCGTCGCAGATCGCGGGCGAGAAGAACCTGTTCTTCGATAGCCGAGGCCATCGGACCGTAGTTTCCCGAGTGGGATGCGATCGAAGCGGCGATCCAACGATCGCGGTCCAACTGGCCAGGGTCGAGAGGGTGCCCGGCACGCTCACCTAGTTGGCGTAGGTATTCGAGTTGCGTTCGACCGTTGCCTTCGCGGAACGGGTGCGCGTAGTTAACATCTCCGATGATTTCTCCCGCCTTGGCGCCAAAGCCCTTGACGTCCATTCCGCGCAGATAGTTCGCTTTGCGAACGCGACGGTGAACATCAGCCATGCCAGTCTCGATGTAACCGCGCGGTTGGAATTGATGGCCGTCCTTACTGATTTCGAGGGTGCGGACCTGTCCGGCCCACTGGTAAACATCCTGAAAAAGGTGACGATGGATCGCCTTAGCGTGAGCAAGATCGAAATCGCCGCTCGGTGTGCCCTCAGCAATTCGCTGCGACACGCTCTCGCGCTCGCGATAGTCGAGCGTCGTCTGATCGGTCGCTCCGACCTTGTTCCGGAGAACTTTTGTTCCCGGAATAAGGTACGGATCGTCGTCGATCATTCAGCAGCGACAGCAGCTCGATCCGTATAGCGAGATTGTATAAATTCCCGGCGCCTAGCGTGAGACCAGCTCTGCCGTTCGAACATCTCGAACATTGCAACCTGATCACTGCTCAACGGATTGGCCTCAATAGCGTGTAAACCCATCGCCGTGAGTCTCCGGCGGCGAGCTTCCTCGACTTCGACGGCGGTGAGATCATGATCGTTTGCCATGAGTTTACCTAGCAGAAATGCCCCGCGAAGACCAGCACAATGGCCTTCTACATCCCCATCTCCGGTCCGGACCGCTCCTTGCGGATAGGCAGGATCGCCGCCGACTTCACCGCCGATGCCTTCTCCGGAGCTTTAAGCTCCGCAGACTTCAGCTCAGGCCACGGGATGGGCTTGCCCTGCTCGATCATCGACGCGAGCTCGTTGCGACCGGCGGTGAGCACGCGCCTGGCCGCATCAGGATCCCCGGAAAAGACCTTCGCGGTGACCGCTTCCAGCGTCCGCATCTGCGCCTTTGCGTTGCGATTGCCTTCGATCACGGCCTCCGCCCGTTGCTGCTGCGCGTCGGGCACCCAGCGCGCGACGGCAGGGCTCGCACCATCAACGTACCACGACTTGGCGTCCTTATCCCACCGGGCACCAGCTGCCTTCGCCGCTTCCCTCTCGGCAAATGACACTGACAATAGCTGCCGCCCATGCTGTTGCGGAACTGCTTGTTCAGATGCCGGCGCTTGAGACAGAGACCGTCGCTCATCGACATTCCCCGGTACCGCCGAACGCGTGGGTGCGTCAGTTACGGTCTCCCGCGCGGCACCGGCTGACCCCGGAGTAACAGGCGCGCGATCATCTCTTGCCGCCTCCTTGGTCGCCGGCGTCCCACTCTCCTTTACGGGCACAATCGCGTCGTTGCGCCGATCGACTGCCATCTCACGGCGTTTTTCGAGCTCCTGGAGGTCGCGCTCATTGGGCTTGTAGCCGCGCACTTCCAGCCCCTGCTCGCGGGCCTTCATCCAGGCTTCCCGACGGAAATCTTCGGTGCCGGTGACTTCGATCGACTTCCAGCCCCGATGCTCGGCAATCGCGATCATATCGGCAATCACCGCCGGGCTCTGAAGACCCGAGACGAGCTTGTTGCCGCGATCATGAAAGACCGGGTCCTTCGCAGCATGGCCTTCGTAGAAGACCTGCTGATCCTTCCAGCGCGAAGTCTCGGTGAGATACCGCCGCGCAATATCGGTCGGCACGTCCCCCGGCTTGAACGACGGCGCTTCCCTGGACGCTTTGCTCGGCATCTCTGCCGTGGCTTTCGTCGCCGATGCTTCCGATGCCACCCTTTCCGTAGCGCGTGGGGAGACGACGGAGCCTTCAAGCTCCGGCCCCGCGCTGATGCTGTTCACATCAGCTCTTCGCGCCGGCTCCTTGTGCACATCTATCTCCAGATCGATCTCAACCGACCGCAGAACTTCGACCAGTTCTCGCGGCTTGTCCCTCGCGAACTCGGTGACGTCGTCACGCGTCAGCCCCTTCTTCCCCAGCGACGACAGGACCAGGGGGTCCGCGAGCGCGCGGCCAAGCGTTTCGCCGGACCATCGGGCCGCAGCTTCCGGCGAAAGGCTGGACGGCCGGCCCTCGGCTTCGTCGGAAGCCCCGGCCGCCTGTTCCGACCGCGCCTTGACCGCGGCCCCGACCAACCTCAGTGCCGCGAAGGCCTCCTCGTTCAGCACAGGCTGCGGGCGCATCGGGTCATCCCGCCGCGAGGCAAACGGCTCCATACCGGCGTCAAGTGATGCGTTCATCGTAACCTCCTGTTATGCAACGGCGGGAAGCGAATCGTCGGTCGTCATTATGCCGCCATCCGCGGCGGATCGATGCCAAGCGAGTTGCGGAACCAACCCACAGTCGCTGTCTCACCATCTTCGCCCCGGGCAATTGCGGCGAAGACATCGTGCTCTCGATCGAATCGCAACGCATCGACCGAAATCTCGGCTTGCCCGTCGATTTGCTCATCCGTCAGTACGGGCGCGGGAGAGATCGCGACTGGCGATCCCACCTTTGGTGCCGTCAGCAGCGAAGTGCCCGCCTTACGGCGGGCAAATGGCAGCTCCGGTGCCTTCAGCAACCGCGGCTGAAAGTCCTTCGATTCATAGTAGATGATCTTCCTCGCCTTGATCGGATCAACGCCGCGCGCGAAGATCAATATCTCCGAGGCTGGCATCTTCCTGACCTCCTGCGGCAACATCAGCGGGCGCGCCTGCTGCGATTCCGACTGGCTGTTGTTCTTCTTGCCGAACCAGCCCATCGCCTTGCTCTTCGACACCGCCGTCGCGCCGTGGGTGCCGAGACGCTCGGATATCTCCTTGGCGTCCTCATACATGTTCGGCGTGTAGCAGATTTGGACATCGCAATTTCCGAGGATGTTCTTGCTCCGGTCGACCTCCGTCAGCTGCCCACGGTTCTGCAGGACGAACAGCATGTTGAAGCCGTAGCTGGCGATGTCGGTGACCGAGGCCATCAGCGTCGGCATCGGGCCGAGGTTGAAGAACTCGTCGAGCAGCAACAGGACACGATGGCGGCCGGCCTTGTTGTACTCCCCCTGCTGCCGCGCCAGGCGCATCGACTGCTGAAAGATCATGGTGAACAGGGTGCTCAACGTTGGAATGTCGTCGGTCTGCGCCACGAGGAAAATCGCCATCTTTTTCTGGCGTAGCATCGCTAAATCGAAGTCGCTTTCCGACGTGGCGTTGACAATCAGTGGATCGAGGAAGACGGTAAACTTGGCTGTCACCGAGCCGATGATGTCCGGAAACGACTTCTCACCGGCGCTGGTAAAGTCGTTGATCGCGGTAACGCACCCCGACGACAGCGGCCGGTCGCCCGTTGCCCGGTCGCTGACGATCTTGCGCAGCCGTGAACGGGGATCGCCCTCGATGATTTGCTGATAGATTTCCGCCAGGGTGAACGGCAACTCCGGCGTCGCGGCGATATACGCCCCGACGCCGATGAACGCCGCCTGCGCCTTGTCGGAGAAGTAGCGGTTTTCGCTCTTGCCGGCCGGAAACAGGTCGATCGCGATCTTGCGCAGCTCGCCGATCACCGCGCGGTCGTTGTCCCGGTCGATGTAGGACAGCGGATTGAAACGGTGCGTCCGGCCGCTCTCGTTGAGGAAATCGACCCGGTACACCTCGACGCCGTGCGCAGCGAGGAATCCTGCAGTCCGGTCGTAATTCTCCCCTTTGGGATCGACGACGATCTCTGACCCATCCCAGTCGAGTTGCGTCGGGATGATTACGCCGACGCCTTTGCCCGACCGCGTTGGTGCCTCGAGCTCGACGTGTGTCGTTACAGGTGCCCGGACGTAGCGTCCATCGACCATGCCACACATGATGCCCCGCTCCCCGAACAATCCCGCCTTGTCGACGTCGCGGGCATCGGCGAAACGGGCGTCGCCGTGCAGCGACTTTTCCTTCTTGCCGTCCCACACCAGCAGCAGGACGCCGAAGACGACAGGGATGCCACCGAACTCATATCCCTTGACCAGCCAGCGGTGGAGTTGGGGATCGCCGCGATAATACCAGAGCCAGTCCGGCAGCAGGTCCCAGTTGGTATGCAACGTGACCTGGTGCATCCCGAACAACGCGATCAGGACCGCCAGAGCAGTCCACACCGCAAGGGTCGGTATGGCCGCGAGGATGACGGCGGCCGCCTTGGCGGCCGGGCTATTCCCCGGAATCCGGAGCGCGAACGTCGGGTTCAAAGTATATTTCCTTCACTTTCCAGCGACCACCGATCTTCTCCGCCTGGATCACCACGTCGATAAGCGCCTTGAGCAAGCCGCGAATGTCCTCGCGGACGAGGTCACGGCCCGCTTCGGATTCCTTGACGAGGAGCGTCAGCTGCTCGAAAGCCGCCGCCGCCGAGTTGGCGTGCACCGTCGTGATCGATCCCGGATGGCCCGAGTTGACGTTGCGCAGGTAGAAGAACGCCGTTCCGTCGCGCAGCTCCTGGAGCAGGATGCGGTCGGGCCGCATCCGCAGCGCGCTCTCGAGCAGCTGCTTGGGGCCGATCTGCGCCAACCCCTGGCCGTCCTTCGAGTACAGCATATGGACGACGTTGCGGTGCGGAAGCGTCAGCTCGCGCGCGTCCTCGATCGTCAACAGGCGTTCGTTGGCGGGGATCATCTGGATCAGCGCCTTGGCGATCGTCGTCTTCCCCGACCCCGTCGCGCCCGAGATCAGGATGTTTTTCCTCGAGACGACCGCCAGTTCGAGAAACGCCCGCCATTCCTTGCGGCGTAGCAGCGACAGCAGCTGGACATCAACCTCCAGAGGACCGCGGCCGGACGCTTCGGTCTGCTCGAACACGCCGCGCTCCAGCATGTCGTCGATCGTGAGCGCGATCGACGACGGCTTGCGGATCGTCACCGAGACGATCCCCTCCAGCGTCGCCGGCGGGATCAGGAACTGGCACCGTTCTCCCGTCGGCAGCACCGTCGAGCAGATCGGCGTGTCGTCACGGATGTCCTGCTTCGTCGCGGCGGCGGCAGCACGCGCCAACGTCATCAGCCAGTCAAAGGTGAATTCCGGAACTTCGTGCCAGGTCCACTCTCCGCCGCGCTCGATCGCCACTTCGCCAGGGCGGTTGATGACGAGCTCGGTCACGTCGGCCGGTGCCATCAGGCCGCGCAGCGGGGCCAGATGGTGCTCCAGGACGTGGCGCGGCGGGCCTATCACGGCGCGCCGAACTCCACCGAGGATCGCCATGCGACTCTCCATGTCGCCGTCATGGGTGGCTGGAACGCTACCGGTCACTGAGTTCGCGCCCGACGACTTCGTGAACCTCGATCCGGCGCAGGTGCCGGATCGCGGCGCTCGTCGCGTCAGCCTTGCGCCGATCGCCGCCGAACGGGACCACCGCGGTCAAAACCGGCATATTCGCGCCGAGTTGATAATGCATTTCGAGGTACGAGCGCCCGATGCTGTGAGTAACCGCCCGTGTTCTCGTCGAGACACCGCCGAGGAAGCCTTCATAGCCACGGGTTTCCCCATCGGTAACAAGCGTGGCGTCGGTCTTCACCCCCGCCGACAACACCATGTCCGGGCTAAGAGCGCGCGGCACATACCCGGTCGAGCGATCGGCGAGCAGCAGCAGCCCGGTCGGCGTTACTGCCAGCGCACCGACCGCCTGATCCCAGAACATCCAGTTGTCGCCGACCGACTCCCGCGCCGACAGCCGTGCCATCAGCGTCCTGGCAAGGCGCTTGTAGCGCCCGGTCCGCATCAATCGGACCAAGTCCTCCGCGAGGTATTTGAACACGAACCCCACACCGACCAGAGCTGCCGCAGTCAAAACCTTTCCGATAACCGAATCCTTGATAGTCCACGCCAAAGCCGCCAGCAGCACGCCGATCCCAAGAACCACCAACGGGACGACGCGGCACAGCCGCTCTGTCCGCACGATGGTGTCCGCCACCCAGACATTGCCGTCGATCGGCGACGGTCCAAATGCCTGAACCGTCAGTCGCCGCGCCACGTCCGGCTCACCGGCCATTGCGCAGTTCCAGATTATAAACGTCGGCAAAATTGAAGTCTTGGGCGACGAAGATCGCCACTTCCTCGCCCTGATTCTTTTTCAGAACCGGTTTGATGTTGACCGTACCCTGAAGGGCAATGCCGGCAGTGCTCGACGGCACCTGCGTGGTATTGGTGCCCTGCCCGGCAAAGTGTGACGAGGCGATCGACGACGCGTCGTCGACCAGCGACAGCAGGATGGCCGCACCAAAACGCGCCCAGAAGAACGTGTCGACCGCACCAGCCATGCCGGCACGGCCGAGCGCGTCGGAGGCGGGCGAAGCCAGGTCGATCGCGACGCCTTGCGGCGTGACCGCACGCGTCCAAAGCACGAAGATGCGGTTCTGCCCCTGCTGGATACCGCCCTGATATTGACCGAGCACCTTGGTGCCCTTCTCCATAAGGACAACCTTACCATTGTCCGAGAACACGTCGCGCGGGATCAGGCACGACGTGTACCCCGGCTGTGTCGAATTCATCGCCGTCTGGAGGATGCAAGGAATGAGCGTTCCGGCAGTGACCAGATAGTTGCGGTTCGGCAGCATCCCGGCCCGCGACATGCCGATTGCCGAGGCGCGACGGAGACCATCGAGTTCGCCCGGCGCGGCCCGCGCTGGCGTCGGCGCATCTGCGGCCGACTGCGCCGCGCCATCGGTCGCCGGCGTTCGCCCGGCGTCCCCGGTTCCGGCCCCGCCGATCAGCAGCGGAGCGTGTTGCTCCCTGAGCGCCAACAGTTGCGCCGCCGTCGGCGGCGGCGGTCCCGGCGGCGGTCCCGGCGGCTGCGCCCCCGGGCCAACGCCGCCGGTCGCAATCCCGGGCACGAAACGGCCATCGG
>JAABUQ010012707.1_pt1 | contig 10402 bp, 13 predicted proteins | sample 5560001 | NCBI WGS metagenome assembly JAABUQ01 (sample SAMN10711888, study PRJNA513371) | rock metagenome | isolation source: Antarctica rocks | place: Antarctica: Victoria Land, Finger Mt nord | collected 2015-12-18 | reverse complement strand
CGACGGCCAAGACTTCCGACGACTCCGTCACGATCGACCTGGCCACCCGGCGCATCGCCCACTTCAACGCCCGACATTCCAGCAAGCAGGGCCAGCGCTTGGGGCGTGCGGTCCGCACTGGCTCACTCCGAGTCAAAGCCGGGCGGGGGAGGCCACAAGGGCCAAATCCCGCCGGGTTGGGTTGTCTGGGCCGGACTTCGCACCCGACGACTTCGCACCGAATCCTGGTGCCGGGTGCTGCAACCCGGGCACAGCGCCCGCTTCGCCCCGCTGGCAGCGGCCGCCCGCTTGGCCTGCGAGTGCGTGCCCTTGCCCGGCTCATGGCCCATTCGATACTCGGCGCCACCTGGACGGGCTGACGCGGGCCTGCCTGCAACGAATGGACGGGGTAGGGGCGCGTGGGCGCTAGCACACTGATTGCGGCGCTGCCCACGCCCATGCCATGAAACCGTGCCCCGTGGGCCGCCCGGACTTGCACCGGCCGCGCCAGAACGCACCTACGCCAGGATGCCCCTACGCCAGAACCCACCTGACGGAACGATGAGCCGCGAGGACCCCATGCAGGACGACACCACCACGACCCCCCGCGTGCAAACCCTGATCAAGACCGAGCGGCCGAAGCTGCACAAAGTCATCCTGGTCAACGACGACTTCACCCCGCGCGAGTTCGTCACACTGGTGCTGAAGGCCGAGTTCCGCCTCGGCGAGGACCAGGCCCGGCGCGTGATGATGACCGCCCACCAGCGCGGCGTCTGCGTGGTGGCGGTGTTCACCCGGGAGGTCGCCGAGGAGAAGGCCACCAACGCCACCGACGCCGGCCGCAAGAAGGGCTATCCTTTGCTGTTCACCACCGAGCCTGAGGAGTAGCGCCAGCCGCTGAGGGTCCGGGCTGGCGACGGGCGCTGCGCCATTGCGGATCGCGCTTGCGGCGTGTCAGTCCTGTGCCAAGGGGCGTCCGCATCCAGAGACGGGGCGGCAGACCCGGCGATTGGCCTGCACCAGGCAGCACGCCGCTCCAAGGAGGGGGCATGAGCGACAATCTCGTCATTGATCTGCTGGCTTGGATTGATGAACGCCTTAGCAGGATTGATAGTCGTCTGGCCCGGGTTGATGAACGTCTCGGCGGGCTGGAGAAGGGGCAAGCCGCCCTGGAGAAGGGTCAGACCAGCCTGCGAGTGGACCTGATGCGCGCATGGACCGCATGAGCGACCAGATCACCATCGTCAAGGACGACATGGGCGTCACCATGGGGTCTTCGGACAGCGTGCGAAAGGCGGGCAATGCGACGTAGGAAGAACTGCGCGCCCTGTCCGATGTCGTTTACACGACGGTCCGCCAGTTGCGCGAACGGGTTGGCAGGGCCCGCAACAGGGCGGATAGCGCCGTCGTTGCCAACATCATGAAGAAGGCGGATCCGTGGAGGCTTGGCATGTTTGGCGAACCTGGCAGTTGCCGACTGCCGCGCTCCCTACCGGCTCCCGCGCACGTTACCATGACAGCGGCATAACATTTTCGGCGTTCTCACGTCATGTCGTCCCAGCCCGCGGAGGGCAGGGCAAGCAGGGCCTCCTCCATGGTGGCGTACAAGCCCAGCGTGGCTCCGGTTGAGCAGCGCCAGGCCATGATCCCCGGCACCGCGCCGCGCCGCCGGGTCAGGCCCCAGCACGCCCAGGGAGTGCCGGCGCGGTAAACCAGGGCATAGGCCGCGCAATCCGGCAAGGTGCCGGGCTGGCCGTCCTCGATCAGCACCCGGGCGTAGCCGGAAGCGCCACGGTTCTGCCAGGCCAGCAGTTCCAACCTGTCGGCCGTGGTGAAGCGCGGCGTGGCGACGCCCGATGCAGCGGGGCTGTATGCGGCGGAGAAAGCCGTGTGGCTGGCCCGGCCGGGAAACGCCAGCACCCGGCTGCCGTGGGGCGGCGTCTCCGGGTTGCCGGGGGGCCTGGGAAGCCGGGCCGGCGGTGGCGGCAGGCAGACGATGCGCGCATCGGCATCGAGGGCACGCGCAAGCACGGCTGGCGTCGGCTGGGGGGCGGGCATGGGGTCCTCCGTCCGGCCCGTCCTGGGCCGCGGGCACACTCTGGCAGGCTGATGGCGGCAAGAGTGTGACGCAGGTCACGCTTTCGTGCATCCTTCAATTGCGGGATGGAGGCGGTCGTTTTGTGCAGGGGCGTACCTGCCGCACCCTGCATGCCTGGCATAGCCGTATCGACGCCTGGTGGTAGGTCGGTCTGCGCCCCCGGCCTCCTGCCCGTGTCATGGCTGGGCCTTGGGCTGGGCCTTGACGAGCGTTGGACACTGCGGACCGAACTGACCCACACCTGCTTCGAGGCGGTGGTTCCCCCCGCGCAAGGTTTGGGCTAACACGCCGCGCATGGCCCGCATTGCTGCCGTCACCCGCAACACGCTGGAGACCCGCATCGCCCTGACCCTGGACCTGGACGGCGCTGGGCAGGCCCGGGTGGCGACTGGCATCGGCTTCCTCGACCATATGCTGACGGCGCTGGCCCGGCACGCCATGGTTGATCTCGACGTGCAGGCGGACGGGGACCTGCACATCGATTTCCATCATACGACCGAGGACGTGGGCATCGTGCTGGGCCAGGCACTCGTGCAGGCGGTGGGGGATAAGCGCGGCATCCGGCGCTATGGCAGCGCCAGCCTGCCGATGGACGAGGCGCTGGTGGATGCGGCGCTGGACCTGTCGGGCCGGCCGTTCCTGGCGTGGTCGGTGCGGTTCGGGCGGGACAAGGTCGGGCAGATGGACACCGAGTTGTTCGAGGAGTTCTTCCGCGCCTTTGCGATGAACGGGCTGCTGACGCTGCATGTCCGGCAGCAGGCCGGGCACAACGCGCACCACGTGGCCGAGGCGTGCTTCAAGGCCGTCGCCCGCGCGTTGCGGCAGGCGGTGGAGCCGGACCCGCGGGCGGCGGGCGCCATTCCGTCCACCAAGGGGGCGCTGTGAAGGTCTGGACCGCCCACGTGAAGAAGGCCCGCTCCCCGGTGCTGGTGGAGGAGGGGTGGAGCTGGGGCGCGGCGCTGTTCGGCCCGCTGTGGCTGCTGGCGCATCGGGCTTGGATTGCGGGGGCGGCGTACTTGGTCTTGGTCGTGGGGCTGGCCGCCGCGTTGCCGGCCGGGCTGCAGGGGGTGGCGGCGCTTGGGCTGGGGGTGCTGTCGGGGCTGCTGGGGCGGGACGTGCTGCGCTGGACGCTGGCCCGGCGCGGCTACGTGCTGGACCACGTTGTGGCGGCTCAGGACGAGGAGGCGGCGTTGAGCCGGCTGCTGGACACGCGCGGCGACTTGGCCGCCGCCTATAATTGGCGGTTGTGGTGACGCCGGCTGACTTGACGAACGCGGGGTCTTCAAAGGCAGGGCCTTCGAAATTGGGGCCGATGCGCGTCGCGGTGGTGGATTACGGCAGCGGCAACCTGGCCTCCGCCGCCCGGGCGTTGGCGGTTGCGGCGGAGCGGGCGGGGATCGCGGCTCAGGTCGAGATCACCGGGGACGCCGCCGCAGTGGCCGCCGCGGACCGGGTGGTGCTGCCGGGGCAGGGGGCGTTCGCCGACTGCGCCGCGGGGCTGGCGGCGGTGCCGGGGCTGCGCCAAGCCATCGAGGCCAGTGCCGAGGCGGGACGGCCGTTCCTGGGCATCTGCGTCGGGATGCAGCTTATGGCGCGGCGTGGGCTGGAGCATGTGGAGACGGCCGGGTTCGGCTGGATCGAGGGCGAGGTCGCGGCGATGGACCCGCCAGGTCTGCGGCTGCCGCAGATGGGGTGGAACGCGCTGGCCTTCACGCCGGGGGCGCACCCGTTGCTGGATGGGCTGCTGCCGGGGGACCACACGTATTTTGTCCATAGCTATGCGTTGCGGGGCGGGGACGGGGCAGATCTGCTGGCGACCACGGATTACGGCGGCCCCGTGCCGGCCCTGGTGGCGCGCGGCAACCGGGCCGGCACGCAGTTCCATGTGGAGAAAAGCCAGGAGGTCGGGCTGCGGCTGCTGGCCAACTTCCTGCGGTGGACGCCTGAGCTGGAGGAGCGGCGGGGTGGCTGACGTGGTGCACGGCCAGCACGGCCTGCAGGTGGAGCGTTCGGCGGAGCTGGACGGCGACGACATGCAGGCGCTGTGCGAGGCCGCCGACGCCGCCATCATCGACGGCGGCGGGTTCGGGTGGGTGAAGTCGCCGGGGCGGCTGGCGCTGCAGAGCTACTTCACGGGGATATTGCTGGTGCCGGAGCGGGAGTTGTTCGTCGCCCGGCTGGACGGGGTGATCGTCGGCAGCGCGCAGTTGGTGCGGCCGCCGCGCAACAACGAGGCGCAGGCGTTCTCGGCGACGCTGTGCCATGCCTTTGTGGCACCTTATGCGCGGGGGCACGGGCTGGCGCGGCTGCTGACCCGGCGCATCGAGGAGGGGGCGCGTGCCCTCGGCTACCAGGTGCTGAACCTGGATGTGCGGGAGACGCAGGAGGCGGCGATCCGGTTGTACGAGGGGCTGGGGTATCACCGGTGGGGCGAGCACCCGGCCTATGCCCGCGTGGCCGGGCGGACGATCCGGGGGGTGTTCTTTACGAAGCTGCTGCAACGGGAGCCGAAGGCTTGAAGGGGGTGCTGCTTCCTCCTCCGGACAAGGGCTGGGTAAGGGAAGCGGCAAGCACCGGACCCTGCCAAGTTCGGGGCGGATGCGGTGCTCTCCTTGGGACGTGCAGCCTGTTTGGCCTCCCTCACCCCGGCCCTCTCCCGGAGGGGGCAGCAAGCTCCTGCTTGGCGGCTTGATGACGCAGGCGCTGACGCTTTATCCCGCCATCGACCTCAAGGATGGCGCCTGCGTGCGGTTGCGGCGGGGGGAGATGGAGCAGGCGACGGTGTTCTCCGATGACCCCGGGAGGCAGGCGCGGGCTTGGCAGGATGCCGGGTGCGCCTGGCTGCATGTGGTCGATCTGAACGGGGCATTTGCCGGGCACTCGGTGAACATCGGGGCGGTGGCGGCCATCCTGGAGGCGGCGCGGGTGCCGGTGCAGTTGGGCGGCGGCATCCGGGACATGGCGGGCATCGAGCGATGGCTGCGGGCGGGGGTGCGGCGGGTGATCCTGGGCAGCGCGGCGGTGCGGTCCCCCGAACTGGTGGCAGAGGCGTGCCGGGCGTTCCCAGGGCGGGTTGCGGTGGGGATCGACGCGCGGGACGGCTGGGTGGCGACGGACGGGTGGGCGACGACGACGACCGTCACCGCGGAGGACCTGGCGCTGCGGTTCGAGGATGCGGGGGTGGCGACGGTCATCTACACCGATATCGGGCGGGACGGCATGGGCAGCGGGCTGAACCTTGCGGCGACGCTGGCGCTGGCGGGGCGGCTGCGGACGCCGGTGGTGGCGAGCGGCGGCGTGGGATCGCTGGCGGACCTGCAGGCGTTGCGGGATGCGGCGGGACCGGGGATCGAGGGCGTGATCGTCGGGCGAGCGCTGTATGATGGCAGCTTGGGCGTGGTGGATGCGTTGCGGGTGCTGGCGGGGGGTTAGCGCGGGGAGGGTTGATTGACCGGGCTTATTAACGGCCGCAACGGCTTTGGTCAGTAGCAAATGGATGTCAGCTTCGGCGGCGCTCTGTTGGAGAGCAACCTCACTGGTGTAGGCGCGTAATAGACGGTCAGCACGTGTAGCGTCGTGGCGACCGCGGCGTCCGAGTTGCTCTCACGTTCTGCCGAAACGTGGCGCTGGCCAAAGGAAACCGGCGCTATTTCCTCAATGCAAACCACGTAACCGGCAAAATGGCGATCAAGCGCGATTACGTGCGATCAGAGCTTGCACCCGGTCAGCCAGGACTTCCAGCCCAAAGGGTTTTCCGAGCAATTCCATGCCGGGATCGAACTTGCCTTTAGCGGTGACCGCCTCGCCGGCATACCCGGTGGTGAGGAGAACCGGAAGGGTCGGCAGCAGCCTGCGCGCAGCCTCGGCGAGTTGCAGTCCGTTCAGCCCGCCCGGCAGGCCTATGTCGGTTACGAGCAGGTCCACCCCGGGCCGCTCCAGCGACCTCTGCAGTGCCGCAAGCCCTTCGCGGCTGTTGCTGGCTTCGAGGACCTGGTAGCCGGCCTCGCGCAGCGTCCTTGCGGTGAAGTCCCGGATTGTCGGCTCGTCCTCGACCAGCAGCACCGTGCCGGCGGCGTAGGCGGGCACGGGCTGCTGCGGCGTTCCTGCGGCCGGATGCTGGGCAGCATCCGGCTCTCCGTGGTGCCGGGGCAGGTGCAGGTGTGCCGAGGTGCCGGCCCCAACCTTGCTGTCCAGCCGCAGCATGCCGCCTGACTGGCGCATGAAGCCGTAGATCTGGCTCAATCCCAGGCCGGTGCCCTGCCCTTCCGGCTTGGTGGTGAAGAACGGCTCGCAGGCCTGCGCCAGCACGCCGGGCGCCATGCTGGCCCCGGTGTCGGTCATCGTGATCCGCACGTACTCGCCGGGTCCGGCGCCGTCCCAGCCAACCAAGTCCGCCGCACCCAGGATCACATCGGCGACCTTGATCAGCAGCCGCCCGCCATCCGGCTGCATGGCGTCGCGTGCGTTGATGGCGAGGTTGAGCAGCGCGTTCTCCAACCCGTTCGGGTCGCAGCGCACGAGCCAGCGGCCATCCCCCGGTTCCACCTCGACGGCGACCGCAGGCCCTGCGGTTTGCTGGATCAGGCCAGACATGCCCTGCACCAGGCCGTCCGGCCGCACAGCCCTGGGGTCCAGCGCCTGCTGGCGGCTGAACGCGAGCAGCCGGCGCGTCAAGGCGGCAGCCCGGCTCGCCGCGTCCCGCGCGGCATCGAGGAAAGCCGGCGCGCTCTCGGGATGCCCGGCAGCGATGCGCCGCTTGGCAAGCTCTATCCCGCTCGCGACACCCTGGAGCATGTTGTTGAAGTCATGGGCGATGCCGCCTGTCAGTTGGCCGATTGCCTCCATCTTCTGCGCCTGGCGGAGCGCCGCCTCCGTCCAGTTCCGGGCGGCGACCTCGGCGGCGACGCGCTGCTCCAGCGTGTCGTTCAGGTCGCGCAACGCCGCCGCCGCATGGGTCCGGTCGGTCACGTCGGCGCCCTCGATCAGGATGCCGGTCACCTCTCCGGCCTCACCCTTGATCGGCTGGTAGATGAAATCGACGAACCTTTCCTGCTGGGGTCCGCCGGGCGTGACCTGGACGACATACCGTGCGCCGGTGGACTTGAACGCCTCCCCGGTCCGGAAGACGCGGTCCAGCAAGTCGAGGTAGCCCTGCTGCACGGCGTCCGGCAGCGCCTCCGCCACCGTCCGGCCCACCACCTGGCGATGGCCGACCAAGCGGAGGTAGGTGGCGTTGGCCATGCCGAACCGATGCTCGGGGCCGCTCACCAGGGCGATGAAGCTGGGTGCCTGCGCGAACAGCTCAAGCAGCCGGTCGCGTTCGGCGGTCCGGGTGGCGGCGCGTCCGGCCTCGCGCCGTCCGGCCAGCACCTGCGCGGTCGTTTCGGTGCACAGGACGAGCACGCCGCCCACGCCGGTCGCCGCTCCTTCCTGGTCGATAGGCGAGTAGCCGTAGGTCCAGTAAACGTCCTCCCGCCGCCCGTCCCGGGTGATGGGGACGAGTTGGTTCTCCGCCCAGGTCGCGCCGCCGCCGGACATGACCTGGTCGATCTGCGGGCCGATGGTGTCCCAGATCTCGGCCCACACCTGGCGGGCGGGCTGGCCCAGGGCGGACGGATGCCGTTCCGAGCCGATCGAGGCCCGGTAGGCGTCGTTGTAGAAGCAGGCGAGCGACGGACCCCAGAAAATGAACATGGGATGATGGGTGTTCAGCAGCAGGCGGACGATGGTGCGCAGCGCCTGCGGCCAGTCCGCGGCCGGGCCAAGCGGGGTGATGCACCAATCCTTCATTCGCATGAGGGCGCCCATCTCGCCGCCTCCGGCCAGGAAGGGAAGCGGGTCCGGCTCGTCGCCTGGCTGGACCGCCGGGCGCACCAGGGCAGCTTCCTCCGCCCCGGTCACGGGCCGCCCGGATCGAGGCGGCCCTGCCGGTTCTGGGGCATGCTGAATTTTCGGAACGCGCCCGCTTTTTGAAGCGGATTGAAATGGTGCGGCGTGCAGCCCGGCCCGGCCCGTTGCGGGAGCCGCGGCGCCGCGCCTGGCGCTCCGGGCAAGCTGCAGCGCCAACCGCCCACCGCAAGCGCGGCGACGCCAGGCTTGGTTTCAGGCATCACGCGGACGCCAAAAGAGGCCCGGGAAAGCATCAGGGTAATAGCGGCTGATTTCACCCGGCTGTCAAAGACCTGCATGCGGCCTGCGTGGGCTGCTGGCTTTTTTATTGCCGCTTGTGCAGTGGAGCGTACGCCCTTATTTCCGCTATAGCATTTATCCTGTTATGACCAATTGGGCGGGCGAACGGACCAGGGCCGGCTGATTGCCTCAATCCCTGTGGCCGAGATTGCCGAAACCCAGCCGACGTGCCGGCTATTGGCCCAAACGTCCGCCTGGCCTTTGGCATTGATCATCCGTTGCGCAAGCGCGCACGCCTCATGGTCGTCGTCGCATCTTGCGTTGAGGGTGCGGGCAATCTGCCCGCCGCCCGAGAGGCTGATCTGGTAATCGGTCATCGTCTCCTCCATGCCGTGCAAGGCGGGAGGGTAAAGCGCCTCTCAGTCGCTGGCGCCTTGGACGGGCCGATGCCGACGATGGGAAAGATGTGGCACGGAAGCGTGGGTGCATGTGAGTCCCAGGGGGGCAAAGGACGAAAAGCCGGATCGGCTTCGTGCCATGCTGCCTCGTCCAACCGTCCCGGATGGCAGCGGAGGGGTCGAGCCATGCACATTGCACGCTTGCAACCGGTGGCGCATCGCTATTTATGCATCCCATGCTCAAGCTCCGAATCATCCCCTGCCTGGACGTGAAGGATGGACGGGTGGTGAAGGGCGTCAATTTCGTTGCGTTACGCGATGCCGGGGACCCGGTGGAGCAGGCTGCGGTTTACGATGCCGCGGGCGCGGATGAGCTGACGTTCCTGGACATCACCGCCAGCCATGAGAACCGGGACACCATCCTGGACGTGGTGGCGCGCACGGCGGCGCGCGTATTCCTGCCGTTGACGGTGGGCGGCGGGATCCGCAGCACCGGGGACATGCGGCGGCTGCTGCTGGCCGGCGCGGACAAGTGCAGCATGAACAGCGCCGCCGTGGCCCGGCCGGACCTGGTACGTGAGGGGGCGGAGCGGTTCGGCAGCCAATGCGTGGTGGTGGCGGTGGATGCCCGCGGCACCGGGCCGGGACGGTGGGAGGTGTTCACCCATGGAGGGCGTACGCCGACCGGGCTGGATGCGGTGGCGTGGTGCCGGCAAGTGGCCGAGCTGGGGGCGGGGGAGATCCTGCTCACCAGCATGGACCGGGACGGCACGGGGCGCGGGTTCGATGGGGACCTGCTGCGGGCAGTGTGCGGGGCGGTGCGGGTGCCGGTGATCGCCTCGGGCGGGGTAGGGACGCTGCAGCATTTCGTGGAGGGTGCAGAGGCCGGGGCTACGGGGCTGCTGGCGGCGAGCGTGTTCCACTTCGGCACCTTTACCATCCCGCAAGTGAAGGCGGCGTTGGATGCGGCGGGGTTGCCGGTGCGCCGGCCGGTGCGCGCGTTGGCGGCGGCATAGCGATGGCCAAGGCTGCGCCGGCCAAGCGTGCCGCAAAACCCTCCAAGCGCGCCCCGGCCAAGCTGGTCAAGGCGGTTGCAAAGGCGGTTGCCAGCGCGTCCCGCGTCCCTTCTGGCGAGGTGCTGGACCGGCTATTCTCCGTGGTGCTGGAACGGCGGACGGCTAGCCCGGCGTTGAGCCACTCGGCCCGCCTGCTGTCGCGCGGCACGGCCAAGGTGGCGCAGAAGTTTGGCGAGGAGGCGGTGGAGTGCCTGATCGAGGCCGTCGCCGGCAACCGCGACGCCCTGGTGGGGGAGAGCGCGGACGTGCTGTACCACCTGCTGGTGATGTGGGTGGCGGCCGGGGTGGAGCCGGCGCAGGTGTGGGCGGAACTGCACCGGCGGGAGGGCGTGAGCGGCCTGCAGGAGAAGGCGGCGCGGCCGAAGGTGCTGCTGGGGACGACGAAAATCCCTTGAGGGGGTGAGGGCGGGTCCGGTTCGGTTGCTTCGCCATGGCTCGGCCAGCAGCGCGTCGAGTTCGGGGTTGGCGGCGGCCGAGATGTGCTGCGCCGCCTGGTAGGCGAGAAGAAGGCCGGCTGGGCCGATTCCAGTGGCGGCCGCCACCTGCTCCAGGACCCGCAACGAGATATCGCCGAACACTGCGCGAAGGTGGGATGGGTCGGTGTGTCACGAACACATCCTCATGAAAGGATAGCAATGGGGTGTGGAGCTGTATGAGAGATGGAGGTAGGTCCTCCGAGGCCGGCAGTCAGGTGTTGGCCTCAAACCACTGCAAGCTGCGGT
>JAABUQ010012705.1_pt1 | contig 10403 bp, 10 predicted proteins | sample 5560001 | NCBI WGS metagenome assembly JAABUQ01 (sample SAMN10711888, study PRJNA513371) | rock metagenome | isolation source: Antarctica rocks | place: Antarctica: Victoria Land, Finger Mt nord | collected 2015-12-18 | reverse complement strand
ACGCCGGCCGCATCCTGGGCGTCGCGCAGCACCCGCCAGGCGCACACCAGGAAGCCCGCATCGAGCAGCAGCGTGGCGACGGCATAGACCGGGCCGGTCAGGTGCAGCAGCGACGGCAGCAGCGATATCGCGGAAAGCAGCACGGTGTAGAGCATGATCTGGCGGCGCGTATGCGCGGACCCCCTCGCCACCGGCAGCATCGGCACGCCGGCGCGGGCGTAGTCCTTGCAGGCGTAGAGTGCCAGCGACCAGAAATGCGGCGGCGTCCAGAAGAACACGATCGCGAACAGCAGCAGCGGCAGGGTGCCGACGGAGCCGGTCACCGCGGCCCAGCCGATCAGCGGCGGGAACGCCCCGGCGGCGCCACCGATGACGATGTTCTGCGGAGTCAGGCGCTTGAGCCACATGGTATAGATGAAAACGTAGAAGCCGATCGAGCCGGCGAGCAACGAAGCCGCGACGATGTTGGTCGCGAGCCACATCAGCACCACCGAAGCAACCGACAGTACCACGCCGAAACCCAGCGCGTCGCCGGGTGCGATGCGTCCGGCCGCCACCGGGCGCGAGGCGGTGCGGTGCATCAGCCGATCGATGTCGCGGTCGTACCACATGTTGATGGCACCCGCCGCACCCGCCGCCAGCCCGATGCAGAGGATGGCCACGCCGGCGATCAGGGGGTTGATCCGGCCGGGTGCGATCAGCAACCCGGCGGCGCCGGTGAACACCACCAGCGAGATCACGCGCGGCTTGAGTAGCGCGAACCAGTCCCCGGCCTCGGTGCCGAGGTGGACCACCGGGGCCGCGGGTGCGGGTATGGAAGCGCCCATGAGGTCAGTGCAGCCGCGGCATTTCTTCGAAGGTGTGGTGCGGCGCCGGCGAGGGCACCGTCCACTCCAGCGTGGTCGCGCCGCCGCCCCAGTAGTTCGGGCCGAGCGTCGCCTTGCGGCTGAGCGTGATGATCACCACCAGCAGGAAGATCAGGGTGGAGGCGCCGGAGATGAACGCGCCGATCGAGGAGACGTAGTTCCAGCCGGCGAAGGCGTCCGGATAGTCCGGATAGCGTCGCGGCATGCCGGCGGCGCCGAGGAAATGCTGCGGGAAGAAGGTCAGGTTGACGCCGATGAACGTCGTCCAGAAGTGCAACTGGCCGAGCGCCTCGGGATACTGCTTCCCAGTCATCTTGCCGATCCAGTAGTAGAAGCCGGCGAAGATCGCGAACACCGCACCCAGCGACAGCACGTAGTGGAAGTGCGCCACCACGTAGTAGGTGTTGTGCAGGTACTGGTCGAGCGAGGCGTTGCCGAGCACCACGCCGGTGACGCCGCCCACGGTGAACAGGAAGATGAAGCCGACCGCGAACAGCATCGGCGTCTTGAACTCGATGGAGCCGCCCCACATGGTCGCGATCCAGGAGAACACCTTGATGCCGGTCGGCACGGCGATCACCAGCGTCGCGGCCATGAAGTAGGCGCGGCTATCGACCGAGATGCCGGAGACGAACATGTGGTGCGCCCACACCACGAAGCCGACCACGCCGATCGCCAGCATCGCGTAGACCATGCCGAGATAGCCGAAGATGGGCTTCTTGGAGAAGGCCGAGACCACGTGGCTGATCACGCCGAAGCCTGGCAGGATCATGATGTAGACCTCGGGATGGCCGAAGAACCAGAACAGGTGCTGGAACAGCACCGGGTCGCCGCCGCCCTGCGGGTCGAAGAACGAGGTGCCGAAGTTGCGGTCGCAGATCAGCATGGTGATGGCGCCGGCGAGCACCGGGATTGCCAGCACCAGCAGGAAGGCGGTGACCAGCTGCGCCCACACGAACAGCGGCATCTTGTGCAGCGTCATGCCCGGGGCACGCATGTTGAAGATGGTGGTGATGAAGTTGATCGCCCCGAGCAGCGACGAGATACCCGACAGGTGCAGCGAGAACAGGGTGAAGTCCATCGCGGCACCGGACTGGTAGGTGCTGTTCGAGAGCGGCGGATAGAGCGTCCAGCCGGAGCCGGAGCCGGTGCCCCAGAGCAGGCCCAGCATGGTCATGAAGAAGCCGGAGACGGCCATCCACAGCGACATGTTGTTCAGGCGGGGGAACGCCATGTCCGGCGCCCCGATCATCAGCGGGATGAACCAGTTGCCGAAGCCGCCGATCAGCGCCGGCATCACCATGAAGAAGATCATGATCAGGCCGTGCTGGGTGACGATGGCGTTCCACATCTGGCCGTTCGCGACCACGTGCGAGCCGGGATGCAACAGCTGGGCGCGCATGACCATCGACAGCGCGCCGCCGACGATCCCGGCAACGACCGCCAGGATCAGGTACATCGTGCCGATGTCCTTGTGGTTGGTCGAGCAGAACCAGCGCACGAAGAAGCTTGGCGTGTGGCTGTGATGCTCATGTTCTCGGGCGTGGGAGACTTCGAATGCCTGCGCATGCGCCTGTCCAGAGGCGCGTGGATCGGGCCGCTGCCCGTCATGCGTGGTTGCCGACATCCTACCGTCTCCTGCGCGCAGCCAGGCCACGGCTGGCTCTGCTGCGTTGCGTCATATTGCTATGCGACATGGGGCTACCATACCGGAATTTAAGGTGTGACTAGCGGGCAAGTGCGAGTTCCGTCCGGCCCGGATGGCTGGGCGTCAACGCACTGAACTTGTTCTTCGCTTCCTTGACCCAGGCGGCGTAATCGGCCTCGCTCACCGCCCGCACCGCGATCGACATAGAGCTGTGGTTGATACCGCAGATCTGGTTGCACTCGCCGTAATAGTCGCCGGGCTTGTCGACCTTGAACCATGTCTCTATCAGCCGGCCCGGGATGGCGTAGCGCTGCACCCCGAGCGAGGGGATGAAGAAGCTGTGCAGCACGTCGCCGCTGGCGATCAGCACGCGCACGTTCTTGCCGACCGGCACCACGAGAGGGTTGTCGACGGCGAGCTGGCGCAGGGCCTTCTGCTCCGGCTTGAGCTGCTTCTCCGGGATCATGTAGCTCTGGAAGTCCAGCCCGCCCTGCTCGGGATAGGTATACTCCCAGTACCACTGGTGGCCGGTCACCTTGATCGTCATGTCCGGCTTGGTCACGCGGTCCTGGAAATAGACCAGCTTGAACGACGGCACCGCGATCGCGATCAGGATCAGGACCGGCACCGTGGTCCACAGGATCTCGATGACCGTGTTGTGGCTGGTGCGGGTCGGGATCGGGTGCGCGCGATGGTTGAACCGCACGATCACGTAGAGCAGCAGGCCTGCCACGAACACGACGATGCCGATGATGATGTAGAGCACGAAATTATTGAGCCACATCACCTCGGACTGCACCGGGCTGTGCGCCGCCTGCAGGCCCATCTGCCAAGGATGTGGCACCTGGGCCATCGCGGGCGCGGCCAGCAGCGACGCAAAGCACGCCGCGACGGGCCGTGCGAGGCGCCGCACGGTCGAAATTCCAGCCGGGCCCGTGCCGCGCATCGCCGTCTTCATCCTGTTGATCATCTGAATGATGAAGTAATCGACGGCTCCCGCCGGATCAAGCGCGCCAGGAGAAGCGCTGCGGCAGGCCAGCCTCTTCCTGGCGCAGGGTGACCAGGGTGAACAGGCCCGCGGGCGGCACCGCCTCGATGCGCGCGCGCGCACGATCGGCCGGCGGCAGCAGGGACTCCATGGCGAAATCAGGGTGCCAGCCGAGCGAGTGCGAGGCACGCGCCATGCCGCGCTCGACCAGCAGGCGCACGCCGCCGGTCGCGAGGAAGTGGTTCACGAAAAGGATATGACCGCCCGGACGCACGATCCGGCGCAGCTCGGCGTAGAGGCGGCGCGGATTCGGCACCACCGAGGCCACGAACATCGCCACCGCGATGTCGAAGCTGTGGTCGGCGAACTGGGTCTCCTCGGCGTCCATCTCCAGCAGCGCCTCGACGTTGCCGAGCGCCCGATGCGTCACCCGCTGCCGGGCCCTGGCGAGCATGTCGTCGGAGAGGTCGATTCCGGTGATGCGCTTATCGCTGCCGTAGTGCGGCAGGGCGAGGCCGGTGCCGACGCCCACCTCCAGCACGCGTTCGCCGGGCAGGCCGTTCACCGCCGCCACCGCGCGGCGACGCCCGTAGGCGGAGATGCCGCCGAACACCGCGTCATAGACCCCGGCCCAGCGGCGATAGGCGGCCCTGACCGCATCGGCATCGAGTGCCGAGCGTGGACCGGGACCATCGGGGCCACGTGACTGCTGTTCTTCTAGGGCGTGGCTCATCGGATCCTCTCTCTGCCCTGACCGCGTTCGAGCATCAAGAGGCGACAGCACAACGGTGCGGCGTCGATCGAGTTTGCCCGCGCGACCCGCCAGAGGCTATGATTGCCGTCGTGAGGTCCAGCCGGGGGGTGCCGCATGTCGACGCTCGATATCAGCCTGATGCTGCTCACCATCCTGTTCTGGGCCGGGAGCGTCAGCTACTACTTCCGCGCCCCGATCCTGCACTGGCTGGATAACCGCATCCCGTACGAGCCGTTGACCGGCCGACTGCGCGCCCTGCTCAGGCCAGGCCGGCGATAGGGGCGGACTCCACGCCCGCGGCCCGGCGCGCCTCGATGCGGTCCCAGATCAGCCCGGCGCTGTTGCCGCCGTCGAAGCGGTCGATCTGTTGCAGCCCGGTCGGCGAGGTCACGTTGATCTCGGTCAGCCAGTCGCCGATCACGTCGATGCCGACGAAGATGAGGCTCCGGTCGCGCAGGTAGGGACCGATTCGCCGGCAGATCTCCTGGTCGCGCGCGGTTAGCGCCACCTTCTGCGCGACCCCGCCGACATGCATGTTGGAGCGTACCTCGCCCTGCCCCGGCACCCGGTTGATCGCCCCGATCGGCTCGCCGTCGGCCAGGATGATGCGCTTGTCGCCGGCGCGCACGGCGGGCTCGTAGCGCTGGATCATCAGTGGCTCGCGCGACTGCGAGAAGAACATCTCCAACAGGGCCGCGAGGTTCTCGTCGTCCGGGCGTATGCGGAACACCCCCACGCCGCCATTGCCGAACAGCGGCTTGACGATGATGTCGGAGTGCTCGGCGCGGAAGGCGCGTATCGCCTGGACGTCCCAGCTCACCAGCGTCGGCGGCATCAGGTCGGGGAAGTGGGTGACCAGCAGCTTCTCCGGGGCGTCGCGCACGGCGCGCGGGTCGTTGACCACCAGCGTGTGCGGATGGATGTGCTCCAGCAGGTGGGTCGCGGTGATGTAGGCCATGTCGAAGGGCGGGTCCTGGCGCATCAGCACCACGTCCATCGTCGACAGGTCGAGCACCTGCTCCTCGCCGAAGCGTGCGTGCCCGCCCCGCGTGCGCTCGACCCGCACGGGACGCGCGCGCGCCGTCAGCCGGTGCTGGCGCGGCGCGGCGCGGTCGCCACGGCCCTCGCGCAGGCTGAGGTGGCGCACCTCGTACACCCACAGCGAATGGCCGCGCGCCTGCGCCTCCAGCATCAGCGCGAAGGTCGAGTCCGCGTCGATATCGACGGTCTCGACCGGGTCCATCTGGATGGCGACCTTGAACGCGGCATGCGGCATCGGGGGCTCCTTCACGCCGTTGGATAGCGGATCGCGGTGATCTCGACGAGCACCGGGCCGCGCGGGGTGTCCATGCGCACCTCGTCGCCGACGCGACGCTGCATCAGGGCGCGCGCCACCGGCGAGGCCAGGCTGACCTCTCCCTTGGACAGGTCGGCCTCGTCGACGCCGACCACGGTGACGACGCGCTCCTCGTCGGCTTCGTTGACGAAGCTGACCGTGGCCCCGAAGAACACCTGGTCGCGGCGGACCTGCGCGGCCGGATCGACCACCTGTGCCGCGTCGATGCGCTTGCCCAGGAAGCGCGCGCGGCGGTCGATCTCGCGCAGGCGCTTCTTGCCGTAGAGGTAGTCGCCGTTCTCGGAGCGGTCGCCATTGCCGGCCGCCCAGCTGACGATCTCGACGATCTTCGGGCGCTCGCCGCGCATCAGCCGGTTCAGCTCGGCCTGCATGCGCGCGAGGCCCGCGGGGGTCACGTAGCGCTGCACGCCGCCGGGCAATGCGACCGCGCCGGCCTCGTCGTCCTCGTCCTGGTCGGCGCTCACAGGTCGAACGGGGACAGCACGACGGTCGCCTCCAGCGCCTCGCCGGGCTGCAGCACGCGCAGGCCATGATCTGCGATGTCCATGCGGTTCACGGCATCGGTCATGTTGCTGGCCGGCTCGACGGCGAGGTAGCCGCGGCCGGGCGGGGTGAACACCACCAGGTGGCCGAACGGCTCGGAAGCGCCGATGCGCATGCCGACACCGCGCGCGGGCCAGCGCAGCTCGGCTTCGCGGTCCCAGCCGGAATAGCAGTTATCGAGCGCCGCACCGGCCAGCCGGCGCTGCGGCTCGAAGCGCCAGTCGCCCTCGACCGCGAGGCGTGCCCTGGGCAGCGCGTCCGCTCCCGCCACCCAGACGCCGCCGGCGGCGAAGCCGAGCTCGGTGTCGTCGGTGCGCGGGAAGAACGGGTGGAAGCCAAGCCCGACCGGCTGCGCGCGGGTATCGGTGTTGTCGAGGCGGATCGACACCAGCAGCATGTCCTGGCTCAGCCCGTAGGTGATCGCGGCCCGGTAGCGGAACGGCCACTGCTCGGCCGGCCCCTGGTGGTCGAGCGTCAGCACCGCGTGCGACGGCGAGGCCTCGGTGACCTGCCACTGCCGCTCCCAGGCGTTGCCGTGGATGGCGTGCGGCTCGCCGCCGAAGTTGCGCGCGAGCTGGAAGTCCTCGCCGCCGAACCAGAAGCGGCCGTCGCCGACCCGGTTGGAGAACGGGATCAGCGGGTAGGCCGCGACCGGCTGCCCGTGCTGGGCGAGCAGGTTGGGGTCCGACACCGGGTGCAGCACGTCGGCGCCATCGCGGGTCCAGCTCGCCACCGCGCCGCCGAGTTCCGGCAGCAGGCGGATCACCGACGCGTCGCTCGCGATCTCCAGCATGGTCCGTCTCCCTGGCCGCTCGCCTTGGCCGCTCAGCCGCGACGCTTGCCGCGACGCTTGGCCGGATCGTAGCCGCCGCCGCCGGGGCCGAGCGGCTCCGGGGTGCGGTCTTTGCGTCCGGCGCGCGCGGTCGCGGCCGGCGGCGGCTCCAGGCCGAGGTCGAGCGCCTCGAGCCGCTTGATCTCGTCGCGCAGGCGGGCGGCGGTCTCGAACTCCAGGTCGGCGGCGGCGGCACGCATGCGCTTCTCCAACTCGGCGATCGAGGAGCGCAGGTCGCGTCCGACGAACTCCAGCGTGCCGGCGTCCTTCACCGGTGCCACGGTGACGTAGTCCTGCTCGAACACCGAGGTCATCGCCTCGCGTATGTGCGTGCGCACCGATTGCGGCGTGATGCCGTTGGCGACGTTCCAGGCGTTCTGCTTCTCGCGCCGTCGCGCCGTCTCCTCGATGGCGAAGCGCAGGCTGTCGGTCATCACGTCGGCGTAGAGCAGCACGCGGCCGTCGATGTTGCGCGCGGCGCGTCCGATGGTCTGCACCAGCGAGGTGCGGCTGCGCAGGAAGCCCTCCTTGTCGGCGTCCAGGATCGCGACTAAGGCGCATTCGGGGATGTCGAGCCCCTCCCGGAGCAGGTTGATGCCGATCAGCACGTCGAACACGCCGAGGCGCAGGTCGCGTATGATCTCGATGCGCTCCAGAGTGTCCACGTCGGAGTGCAGGTAGCGCACCTTGATGCCGGCCTCGGTCATGTAGTCGGTGAGGTCCTCGGCCATGCGCTTGGTCAGCGTCGTGACCAGGATGCGGCTGCCCTGCCCGATGACGATGCGGCACTCGGCCAGCAGGTCGTCGACCTGATGCTCGACGGGCCGGATCTCGGTGACCGGGTCGATCAGCCCGGTCGGGCGGATCACCTGCTCGGCGAAGGCGCCGCCGGTGCGCTCCATCTCCCAGCGGCCCGGGGTGGCGCTGACGAACACCGTCTGCGGCCGGAACTGCTCCCACTCGTCGAAGCGGAGCGGCCGGTTATCCAGGCAGGAGGGCAGCCGGAAGCCGAACTCGGAGAGGATGGTCTTGCGCGCGTTGTCACCGCGCTCCATGCCGCCGATCTGCGGCACGGTGACGTGGCTCTCGTCGACGATCAGCAGCGCGTCCTCGGGCAGGTACTCGAACAGGGTCGGCGGCGGCTCCCCCGGCAGCCGGCCCGACAGGTAGCGCGAGTAGTTCTCGATGCCCTTGCAGGCGCCGGTGGTCTCGATCATTTCCAGGTCGAAGGTGCAGCGCTGCTGGATACGCTCCGCCTCCAGCAGCTTTCCCTGTGCGGTGAACTCGTCGATGCGGGCGCGCAGCTCCTGCTTGATCAGGATGGTGGCCTGGGCCAGCGTCGGCCGCGGCGTCACGTAGTGGCTGTTGGCGTAGATGTTGGCCTCTTCGAGTTCGCCGGTCTTCTCGCCGGTGAGCGGGTCGAACTCGGTCAGGCTCTCGATCTCGTCGCCGAACAGGGTGATGCGCCAGGCGCGGTCCTCGTTCTGCACCGGGAAGACGTCGATGGTCTCGCCGCGCACCCGGAAGGTGCCGCGCTGGAAGGCGGCGTCGTTGCGCCGGTACTGCTGCTCGACCAGGGCGCGTATCATGGTGTCGCGGTCGATGGAGCCGCCGCGCTCCAGGCGCACCACCATGCGCGAGTAGGTCTCGACCGAGCCGATGCCGTAGATGCACGAGACCGAAGCCACGATGATGACGTCGTTGCGCTCCAGCAGGGCCTGGGTGGCGGCGTGGCGCATGCGGTCGATCTGCTCGTTGATCTGGCTGTCCTTCTCGATGAAGGTGTCCGAGCGCGGCACGTAGGCTTCCGGCTGGTAGTAGTCGTAGTAGCTGACGAAGTATTCGACCGCGTTGTCCGGGAAGAACTGCTTCATCTCGCCGTAGAGCTGGGCGGCGAGGATCTTGTTGGGTGCCAGCACCAGGGTCGGCTTCTGCACCGCCTCGATCACCTTGGCCATGGAGAAGGTCTTGCCCGACCCGGTGACGCCGAGCAGCACCTGGTCGCGCTCCCCAGCCTGCAGGCCCGCGACGAGCTCGCGTATGGCGGCGGGCTGGTCGCCGGCCGGCTCGTAGGGCGAGACCACCTTGAAAACGCGCGTCTTGGCCTTCGCCGCCTGCTTGTCGGGCACGAAGATCTCGGACGCCGGACGCATCTCCTGCGAGGAGGACTTGCGCGCGGGCTTCTTGGTCAGGGTGGTGCTGGACATGGGGCCAGAATTGGCCCAGGCGGTGGCGGATGCAAGGCTTGGGTTACGCCGGTGGCGGTCGAGGCCGTCTGACCGCGGTCGGTGGGGTCCGAGGGATCGGTCATGTCACCTCGACCAGGGTTTCGCGGCGTTCCAGCGCCGACAGGACGTCCGGCAATATCGTCTCGGACCAAGCGAGCAGGTCCCGCCGCCGCGTGTTCGGCAGCCTGATCCAGACCACGACCGGCCCCTCGTCGGTCAGTATCCTGCGCTGTGCGAAGTCCTCATCCTTCACGACGACGATGGCCGCTTACTGAAGCGCGTGGTCCCAGATCGCGGCGTCAGACGCGGCCTGCATCTGCCGGTCGGCGACGTGCGCGGCCTGGTGTCCCTTGACGGCAAGCCACCGTGCGAGTGCAGGCTGCAACTATGTGTCGACGAGGAACTGCATCAGGCAACACGTAGTACCGGATGGTCGCTCTGCCGCGCAGCATGTTCGAGCACCGCGGTTATGTCCCCGGCTTCAAGCAGCGGACAATCTTCGAGGATTTCCTCGCGGCTGGCGCTGGCTGCCAGCAGGTCAAGCACGTCCTTGACGCGGATGCGCAAGCCACGCAGGCAGGGACGGCCGCCGCACTGGTTTGGATCGACCGTTATGCGATACGTTTCACTCATCGCGGGCCTCCTGAACTGCGCGTCGTTATGAATTAGATCATCATAGCACATGCGAGTAGGTCTCGACCGAGCCGATACCGTAGATGCACGAGACTGAGGCGACGATAGTGACGTCGTAGCACTCCAGAGGGCCTGGGCGGCAGCGTGCTGCATGCGGTCGATCTGCTCGTTCTCCCGAATCTTTCGCTTGAGACGCTCCTACGTGTTCATTCTCCTTCGCCGTTCCTCGTCTAATTCACTAGCTAAATCAGGACAATAGACAGTCGCACGTCTCTCCGTAAATAAAGGATAGAAGGCTAGGGTCACGAGCATACATCCGAGCATGAGTAACCAGATGTATCCAGTATAGCCGAGAGCTTCCGCAATTTGAGCTAGAATGCACTCACCCTCCGAAGAGAGATGGGCATATAAATTGATTCCCGATAAGGTAAGTGTGCCTAATGCAAGCAGTGCAGTCTGCTCTATCTTACAAGAATGCTCAATCTCCTTTTCTTTAGCATCCTTAAGCAGATTCAGATAATAATTTTCCTTAGTCTCGTGCGCTTTTCTTTCGA
>JAABUQ010012704.1_pt1 | contig 10404 bp, 7 predicted proteins | sample 5560001 | NCBI WGS metagenome assembly JAABUQ01 (sample SAMN10711888, study PRJNA513371) | rock metagenome | isolation source: Antarctica rocks | place: Antarctica: Victoria Land, Finger Mt nord | collected 2015-12-18 | reverse complement strand
GTCGCTAGCAGTTCTGGCAGTGTGCCCACGGCATCCATCTTGCCATCTTTGAGCACAATGATGGTGTCGGCCCGCTGCAGCGCGGCCTTACGATGGGAGACAACCAGGCAGGTTATCTCTGGCCGGACGAAGAGACGCTCCCACAGCATCTGCTCCGTCTCGACATCGAGCGCGCTGGAGAGATCGTCGCAGACCAGCAGTTCGGGCGCACGAATAAACATGCGCGCTGCGGCGCTGCGCTGTATCTGCCCACCGGAAAGCTTGACACCCCTGGGACCGATCACTGTGTCCAGTCCATGCTCCAGTGACGCGATATCCTCTTCCAGCACGGCATGATGCAGTGCTCGCGCCAGATCCGCGTCATCCGTGCTGAGACCGAGCAGAACGTTGTCCCTGAGCGTGGTACTGAAGAGCCTGGGGACCTGGGGCGTGTAGGCGCTGCGTGGCGGGACAAAAAAGCCCGCTGGATCGCTCACCGCCTCGCCATTCCAATACAGCGCGCCTGCCTGCGCGGGCAGTAGCCCGAGCAACACTTGCACCAGAGTTGTTTTGCCCGATCCGACGCGTCCCGTAATCACTGTAAAGGTGCCGCGCGCGATACGCAGGTCGATGCCCTCGATACCACGAGTGGCGGACGGATAGCTATACGTCAATCCGCGCGCTTCCAACAGCATAAGCCGATCCTGCGCACGCCTGGTAGGAGCGGGAACTATAGGCAACTGGCCACGCGTGTAGAGTGGATGGTGCTCTACAAGCGCTGTCGGTGAGGTCGCTGGCAGCACAGACGTCAGGCGGCGTGTTGAGACCGGCGCGAGCTGCAGCGCCGTCAGCAGGCGGCCAACACGGCGTGGAACCAGCAAGATCCAATCCAGGTACAGGACGAAGAGCGCGAAATCGCCGACCGTAAACGCACGCGTGCGCAGCGCCTGGGCGGCGAGCAAGATAACGAGGCCCCGACTCAAATTGGTCATGTTCCAGCCAAACGAATCCAGGATAGTGCCAAACGTGCTATCGCGGATATCGGCCCGGCGCCGCTCGTCGTTGAGCACGCGCAGATGCTCTACAACACGCGACTCGGCCGCAGCCACTTTGACCGCCTGCGCCGCGCCAAAGAGCTCGCCCAGGAAATCCATTACGCGGCCTGACCTCTCGCGCGAGGCCGTACGATACTTCTCCAGGCGCGCACGCAGCGTATGCACAATGGTGACAATCGCGGCCAGGGGGAGCACCGTCGCCAGTGTAATAACTGGTTGGATGCGCAGCATGATAATCAGCGCGATCAGCGCGAACAGAGCTTCGCCAGAGAGCCGGTACCATTCATTGATGGGATCATCCGTCGCCTTTTCGGCATCGGTGTTGAAACGGCTGAGCGCCTCACCAGGCGTGGGCGACACCTCTGGCAGGCGCGCATCTTGCAGGAGCGCGCGCAGGAAGTTGCTGCGCACCAGGTCAACCAGCGTGGTCAGCCAGAACCAGCCCAGCATAAACCAGCCGGAGACGGTCACCTGTGCCAGGATCTCCGTAGCCAGCAGTAAGGCGCCCAGCGCCCAGATATTTAAAGCCAGCATAGTGCTATGCCCGCTCAACAGATCGAAGATCGCCCGCGTAAGCAGGCCAGAGAGCAGGGGGACACAACTGGCAACGGCCCAGGACAGCACAGTAGCGATCCCCAGGCCTGGCCGGTAGCGTACAAGCTTCCCTAATTTGAGCAAACGTCCTGTCATAACTGTACCTCCTCCAGACCAACGCGTAAGAGATGATTTAAACGCGAGGTAGGATCACGCAGAAGCTCTTCGCGCGTCCCATATTCGCACATACGACCCCCCTCCAGAATAAGAATTTTGTCGGCGCGCCTGATCGTTGCCAGGCGGTGAGCGATGATCACGCCTGTACGGTCCGCGAATAAGGCATCGAGCGCATGCTCGATCGAGGTTTCGGTGGCAGGATCGAGGCGCGAAGAGGCTTCGTCGAGCACGACCACGGAGGGCTGACGTAAAAAAACGCGCGCGAAGGCGAGCAACTGCGCCTCCCCGGCTGAGAGCCCCATTTCCGCGCCTCCCGCCGCCGTAATTACGGTATCCAATCCCCTGGGGAGCGCCGCATACCAGGCGGCGAGCCCTACCGCGTGTAAGGCCGCAATTATAGCCGTATCAGGAATGTCGCGCTCGAAAAACGCCAGGTTGTCGCGTACACTGGCATGGAAAAGCTGCACCTCTTGCGTAACCAGAGCGATACGCTGTCTGAGGGCGGCGATGCGCGCATCTTTGAGATCTATGCCGCCCAGGCGGATCGTACCCCGCGTCGGATCGTAGAGACGGAACAGCAGGCGCGTGAGCGTTGTCTTGCCGCTGCCGGTACGACCCAGAATGCCCAGCACCTCGCCGGGTTCGATGCGCAGCGTGATCCCTTCCAGAACTGGTACCTCTGGATGATAGGCAAAGGAGACGGCATCGAACGCGATGGCGAGTGGACCATGCGGGAGAGTTGCTACGGGACCGTCGCGCAGCGTGCTCCGCATATCATATAGTTCCTGTATACGCTGCAGGCTCGCCGCCGCCTGTTGCAGGTCATCGATCTGGGACATGATCTCCTGCAGCGGTTGTACCAGGAGCTGCGCGTAGGTCACCACGAGGTAAACAGTACCAAGCGAGATAGCGCCAGCCTGGAAGAGTACGGTACCAAGAATAAAAGCCCCGATCGAGCCGCAGATCAGCAAGATATCCGTGCCGCCCGAGACCGTCGCGCTGATACGGTGCGCGCGCCATTGTTTGCGGAAAGCTATGCGCCTCATCTCGTAAAAACGTCGCATGATATAGGGGATAGCCCCATTGCTACGGATATCTACCACGCCCGCCACATGTTCGCCCACGAAGCCTTGCAGCTCCGCCCTGGCCTGGCTCGCCTGTACCCACGCCGGCGTCATAGCGCCGCGCGTACTGCGCAGCACAAAGAGAACCAGCAGAGCATATACGGTCATAGCCAGGCCGAGCCGCCACTCTAACAGGAAGAGCACAACCAGCACACAGACCAGCAGGAGCAGGTTGACCAGGATCTGCAAGACAAAGACGGAAAACAGGTTTGTCAGCGTCGCGATGTCTTCGTCGGTCCGTTCGATCAGCTCGCCCGCTGTATGTGAGTGGTGGAACGACATATCCAGGTGGAGACAATGCTTCACCAGGTCGATGCGCATACGGTTCGTAGTATGCCAGGCAAGATTGCTACTCACATATGCCGTGAGCACGACCAGGCCCTGGTTCAGCAGGCCGATAGCCAGAAAGAGCGCGGCTGATGTTACGAGCACAGAAAGCGATCCGCCAGCGACGGCGGTATCAATGAAGTGTCGCAGGATCTGCGGGTTGCCCACCCCTACAGCGACCGTTCCCAGCAGCAAGAATGTGAGCAGGACAACCCTGGGCCACTGCGGACGCAGGTAGGCGACGAGTAATGCCAGACCACGTTTGTGAGACATATGAGTTTTTTCTCCTATTTTTTTCTGTCCAGTGTGCACCTGTTTTCGGCCTGTGGCCGAAAACAGGTGCACACTGGACAGAAAAAAATCTTCTTCGCGCCTACAGCGCGGGAATGAAACTGAGTAGTTACGACATAAGAGGGAAAGTTTGGCAAAGGGCACAAAAAAAAGCCGAAGACGTGGTTTGCATCTTCGGCCCTATGCGAGAAGAAATCTCAATGAGAGGGCAAAACGGGTAGACTGAGCGCACCTGCAGCGAGGCGCTGAGATGGGTGGATACGAGCAAGAAATACAAAGGCGAAAGTGGAGCAGGAGCCGAGAGGCGGGCACTCTGGAGCAACCGCCCACTAGCTCTTCCAACGCCGCCCAACGAACTGGGGTACGGGCCTCATTCATGCCGCCCGCCTCTCGCTCTGCCACCCAATCTCCCCCTCACTGTTCCAGGAACACCTTTTCTGGCGATGGGCTTCTGGCAAGGGCAAGGAAACAGATAAGCGAGCAGCGGGCGCAATGAATATAGGCCCCTACTGACCGACCGATAAATCGGTGCGCCTGCACGCAGGCTTGCTGTGGGACGCGACAGTGAACATACTGACGCAGCCGACAACCCCTTTTAAAGCGCTATTGCTCGCCTCCACGTGTACTCAGACGTGCAAGACCACAAATTTCGGCGTGAGTTGTGTGTGCCATGATAGAACCTCCGGGGGGTGTTTTTTTTGTTGTAAGGCATGTTGCGCGTATTGGCTCTTCTAAGTTTACAGCAATGGATGAGAAAAAGCTAGAGGGTTATTACAAAGAGATGATGCGTGTCTTCTCGCGTTCGTTGCGCTGCAGCAGGCGGCGCAGTCCCCACATATACCAGGTAGCGAATGTGCGGTAGGGACGCCAGAGTTCGCCGCGCTCACGCATCTCCTTTGGCTTCGGACGTTCGGGCAGATCATAGGCGACGCGTACCCCCTCAACAAAGCCAAGATCGTCAACGGGCAGCACATCAGGCCGGCCAAGGGTGAAGATAAGACACATCTCGGCAGTCCAACGACCGATACCCTTGACGGCGGTAAGCTGCGTAATTACCGCTTCATCATCCAGCTCGGGGAGGAGCTCCAGTTGGAGCTGGCCTGACTGGATATGTTCGACCAGGTTGCCGATATAGCGGGCCTTGGGAGTTGAGAGTCCCAGCGCGCGCAGGTGATCAAAGTCAAAGGGGAGCAGAGCTTCGGGCGTTACTTTGCCTTCTGGCATAGCAGCGCGCACACGCGCCATGATCGCGTCAGCGGCCTTGACAGAGATCTGCTGCGAGATAATGGCATCGACAAGGGCGTTAAAAATGTCTGGATCAGGGTGCAGCGTGCAGGGACCGACGCGCTCAATGGTCTCTCGCATGACGGGGTCGATCTCGCTTAAATACGCTGTCGCAGCCGTAACAACGTTCACAAATGGAGTTTGCATACAGTTCTTTCCTCTTTTGCACGAGCGACCGCCACTGGCAAGGGCGAAGGAACAGGCGTGCCAACGCGGGCGCAATTCATGCCGCCCATTGTTCGGTTGCCACATCTTTTCGCCCCTGTATGATTCACAGTGCTGGTAGTATAGAGGGAGAAAGAACATTTGTCCAGTGCTCAGTCTTCTCTTTTTATACAGGTTTTGCATTTCCTGCGGCCTGTGGCCGCAGGAAATGCAAAACCTGTATTTTTATATGTTCGCTGCGCCTACGGCGCAGCGAACATATAAAAATACGTATATATGCGTTGGGGATACATTCTGTATAAACAGGTGGCACAGTAGGGACTCCCTCTGCTATACTTTGGTAGAGCCTCCCTCATGAGACAGGAGAGAACCCTATGGTGCAGTGAACGCGGAAAGAGACACATTGTTTCTTTAGAACAGCTTGTAGAAAAAATCATGGATACACCTGAGAATTATTACGCCATTCTAGGCGTTCCCATAGATGCTGATAGCGATACGCTGAAGCGTGCTTACCGACAGTTGGCCCGGCGCTACCATCCAGACCTGGCGGGGCAGGCGGGGGCGGTTGAGATGAAGCGCATCAATCGTGCCTATGCCGTGTTGAACGACCCTGAGAAACGGCGAAATTACGATGCCGTCATCGGCGGCGTCATAGACCTGCGTAAGCGCGGCTTTGTGCGTCCACGCCCCGCACCGCAGCGGGGAGAAGAGGCCGAGGATTTCGAGTTCTCGGGGCTGAACATCTTTAGCACTAGAGGGCCGCTGCGCGCGGGTCCGGTCATTCAAAGTTCTATTGGCATCATTACCGCGTTGAGCAGCGTGCGTACAGTACAGGGCATACTTATAGCGGCCGGTTCGCTTGATGGGAAAGGCATGACCTGGCAGGTGCTGGACGGAAAGGGCGGATCGGCGATTGAGTTCGCCGCCGATCCCGCCACCACTGTCGAATCGCTGCGGGAGATGCGTTTCTCGGAGGGTGGGGCCCTCCTCGCCGGCTGGGGTCGGCTCGGCCTGCATGTCTGGGATGCCTATAACGGCGCACGGCTCTGGAGCTATCCCCTGATACAGCGCGCGGTCTCAGCCCATTACTCGCTCGACGTCACACCGCATGTCACGCGCGAGGGGAAGCGGCTGGCGCGCATAGCGCTGCCGCACCTGACCGAGGAAGCGCACGCACCGCGCGCCTGGGGCGTACGCGGCAGTGATGTGGTCAATCACGAGATGGGCACAGCCGAGAACGCGCTAACGGCACCGCTTATCTGTACGGAAGAGGGGCTTGAGAACAGACACTTCTGGGCCATACGCATGCGTGGGCTGGCGCAGGATGCTCGTACCCTGGTCACACTCTCGTGCGCCCAGGTGCCGCAGGAGCAGCAGCAGATGGCTATTGTGCGGCGCTGGGATCTCACAACGAAAGCCCGCTTAGGGGGCAAACTGCAACCCTATATCGCCACCTCCATCCTGGTAGGACGCTGCGAGGATTGTACCCCCCCCTACGCCATCACGCCTGATGCCGGTCTGCTGGCCTTTGTCTACGCCGGGAGCAAGATTCGGCTCTGCGATACGAGCAACGGAACGTACAGCGAAGTGCTCAGCGGCACGATGGGAGGCAGTTCTAAACTGGCCCTCGCACCCGATGGACAACTGCTCGCCGTCGCGCGCGAGGATAGCGAAGTAAACGAGGGGGTTATCGATCTCTGGTCGATCGCGACGGGGCAGATCATACAGAAATTCTATCATCCCTGGCAGGTCAGCGCCCTACATTTCGCGGAGAAGCAGCTCGTCGTCGCCCTCACAGATGGAACCATTCAAGTATGGCAATAATGTATACTTATAGAGCACAAGCAAGAAATTTCTCAGAGTTCGCTCAGCTTCCTCCTGCGCCTTCGGCGCAGCAAAAATTTGTATACATTTGCTGCATATCATGTGGCCTTCGGCCACATGATATGCAGCAAATGTATACAAATTTGTAGGCCGCCTGCGGCGGCGAGGCAGGTAGGGGGCTGAGGAGTTACAATCTTTATGAGAAGCGAGGCTTACATCATGCGTATTTCAGTGGTTGTTCCTGTTTACAATGAAGAGCGGACCGTGGCTCAGGTGCTGCACGCGCTCTCAAGCGTCCCGCTTGATCTGGAAGTTGTGGTGGTTGATGATGCCTCGACGGACGGTACCTGGGAGATTTTGCAGCGTCTGCGCGCGCAAGAGCCGTTCGCTAGCTACCGTTATGTGCGCCACGACTACAATCAGGGCAAAGGGGCGGGACTGCGTACCGGCTTTAGCATGGTCAGCGGGGACCTGGTCACAGTACAGGATGCCGATATGGAGTACGACCCGCAGGACCTGCCTGCCCTGGTCCGCACGTGGGAAACGGCCACGACCAACGGCACGCAGAAGGTCGCGGTGTACGGCTACCGCGATCTCGCGGGCCAGAAGTTCACGACGCGCTGGGGCAATCGTTTCCTGACAGGCATGACCAATATCCTGTACGGCTGTCGTATCCACGACATGGAGACCTGCTACAAGCTGCTGCCGGGAGCGCTCGCGCGTGCGTTGCCGATGGAGGGACGCCGCTTCGAGATCGAACCGGAGATCACCGCCTGCACCATACAGGCAGGCTACACCATTCTCGAAGTCCCCATCAGCTACACGCCGCGCAAAGAGAAGAAGCTCGCCCCCTGGAAAGATGGCTGGCCCGCCCTGGCAATGCTGCTGTACCGGCGCTTCCGCCAGCCATTCCAGTTCGCCCTGACGCCCCAGGAACAGAGCGTCCCCGCGCGGACATTGCCACGCCGGTGATACAATAGTGGACGAACGAGAATGTATAGCTATGGTATTGCGGGAGAACACATTGAGCTCACGTCCCCGTATTCTGGTAACACAAAAGATACCACAGCCGGCTTATCCTCCGCTTACAGCAGCAGGCGAAGTAGATGCGAATATGGAGGAAGGATATATCTGCTCCGCGAACGAGCTAATGCAGCGCGCGCCCGGACATGACTATATCCTGTGCTTGCTCACCGATACAATAGATGAACACCTGCTAGAGGCATGCACGGAGCGAAGTCCGCGTCTCAAGCTCGTCGCGAATATGGCAGTCGGCTTTAACAACATCGATCTTGCGGCGGCTACGCGGCTGGGGATCGCGGTGACCAATACGCCAGGGGTCCTCTCGGAAACGACGGCCGACCTGGCCTTTGCCCTGCTGCTTGCCACGGCCCGGCGCATTGGCGAGGCAGAGCGCTACCTGCGTGCTGGCCGCTTCAACGGCTGGGGGCCACTGCTCTTCTGTGGGGCCGAGGTTCATCACGCGACGCTGGGATTGATTGGCGTGGGACGCATCGGCACAATGATGGCCCGACGTGCCAGCGGCTTTGACATGCAAGTTCTCTATTATAACCGGCATCGCCTGTCCGCACAGGAAGAGGCAGCGTATCACTTGAACTACGTTCCCCTGGACGACCTGCTAGCGCAGTCCGATTTTGTCAGCATCCATATACCCTACACAACCGAGACACACCACTTCATAAGCACACGCGAGCTCGCTCTGATGAAACGCGGCGCGATCCTTATTAATACAGCGCGCGGCCCCATTGTTGATGAAAAGGCGCTGGTGCGGTCTCTACAAGAGGGCACGATCGCCGGGGCAGGGTTAGACGTTTTTGAGCGTGAGCCGGCCATTGAGCCCGCGCTGCTCACCATGGAACAGGTCGTGCTCGTGCCTCACATTGGCAGTGCATCGCTGCCAACTCGTACACGTATGGCAACGATGGCCAGCCAGAATATCGTCGCGCACAGCCAGGGAGAGCGTCCGCCCAATATTCTCAACCCCGAAGTACTGGAGTAACACGTTGTACCCCCTGCCTATGTGTATCTCCTCATCTTCCTCCTGAGCTTCAGCACAGGAAACAGAGAAAAGTATGCGTATGCAGCCAACCCTGCGACCTTCGGCGTAGGATTGGCTGCATACGCATACAAAAAAAGATACGCACCGCCGAAGGCGGTGGATTATGAAAAGAGGCAGCGCAGATACGTGGCGTGATAAAATAGAGAGTCCACCAGATAGCTTGCCAGACGCTATAGCTAGAGGTTATAGCGGTCGAATACAAGGAATATATCAAATATTTGCAAATTCTTTAGAGTTTGCCTTGATGAGACCGTCGTAGAGGTTGACAATTTACATACGGTTCTCTAATATTTCAAGCATAGAGTTTTTAGCTATTTTAGGCTGAGTAGGATTCGAGAGATAAAGAGGAGCAGAAAGCGTGATCCGTGAGGGCACACTTGTAGCAAAAGAGGCGGGGCTGAAAACTATCTTTCAAGGGGAAGAACATTCCTACGTTCGCTGTGTTATCGCTGACGTAGTCGATCCTGAGCGTCATTTTGAGTGTCGCATATTAGACCAGACCGACATATCTACCGCAATTGGCGAAGCGATAAAACTGGAAGTGCTAAAAGTTGTAACAGAGCGACATAGTGGAGTCGTACGCTTTGATTGCCATTTGATAGGATAAATACAGAAGAACAGGGAGTAATTATGGATCGTTCTCGCAGCACAACCGACCCGTCAGACTCAGCTACATTCTATCCCGAGGATGAAGCAAGCAGCTCACAGGGTCATCCAACATCGTTCTCGTATTTGCCACCGGGAGCGCCACCCTGGCCTACGACAGTCCCGCAGCAGCTCCCCTACGTTGTCGAGGCCGCACCTGCTCCCCAGGTCGCAGCCGTGCCCGCCGCCAGGACGGGGGCAAAACCTCGCCGTTCGGTAGCCAGTATCCTATCGATTATCGCCGTCCTCATCCTCACACCACTCCTTGGCGCGGCCGCCACCTTTGGTATTTTATACTACAATGGCGCGTTTGCCGCCAATACGCCAGCGCATAACAGTGCAAGCAAAACCACAGACACGCAAACAACGGCAGGCGCCACTCCCACAGCCGTGCAGCAGGTAACGTCGCTGCCCGCCGCCACGTCCTATAAACAGGACAAAGAGACCACCATGAACCTCTCGCTGGAGTATCCATCCGATTGGACGGCGGGACCAATCGATCAATCGGGCGATCCGATCGCGCTGCCCATTCAAGCACCACAACAGTATGGCATCAATTTTGTGGTGACGCGTTTCTCCAGCAGCACTTCATCGACCATTACCAACGCGGATGAAGTGAATAGCGTCCACATCCAGGCGCTCGCCAAATTACAGGGCGTGCACACAGTCACCAACGTGACTGTGGCAAACACGCAGCCAACCATCGGCGGCACCAAATGGGCGCAGAAAGAGGCGACGTTCATGGATAGCAGTAACGCGAAGATCCACTTCACCACGATTACCGCCCTGCACAACAAGGATTACTACAGCATCTACTTCTTCGTCCCCGATACCCTCTATCAGGATGCGATGCAGAAGTACTTACAGCATATGCTCAATTCGTTGCAGTTTCTCTCCTAATCTGTAACGCCCTGCGCCT
>JAABUQ010012703.1_pt1 | contig 10404 bp, 10 predicted proteins | sample 5560001 | NCBI WGS metagenome assembly JAABUQ01 (sample SAMN10711888, study PRJNA513371) | rock metagenome | isolation source: Antarctica rocks | place: Antarctica: Victoria Land, Finger Mt nord | collected 2015-12-18 | reverse complement strand
GCAAACCATTTCTTATGCCCGTGAGGGCATGGCTTCTCTGTTGCCGGGGGTTTTACACCCCCGGCGCAAAGGCGGCGCAGAGGTATATCTTCGGCGTCCTAACGGCGTTGCAACGACGGAAGAGTTTGTTCCGTCGTCGGTACGCCGTTGATATGCTGTGGGAATGCCCTGAGCATGCGCTGGAAACGCCTTTAGCCGCCGGTGGAAACGGGGCCTGCGGCTTTGATCGCGTCGGAAACAGTGGGGAAGCGCCGAAAGTTCTCCGCGAAACGCTGGGCGAGGGCACGGGCGGCGGCATCGTAGGCTGCGGGGTCGGCCCAGGTCTGCCGGGGCTGCAAAAGCGTGTCGGGAACACCGTCAACGTGCTGCGGGACGTGCAGGCCAAAGAGGGGGTCCTGCGTGGTGGGGGTGTCGGTCAGCGCGCCGGACAGGGCCGCCTGCACCATGCGCCGGGTTGCGGCCAGGTTTATGCGCTGCCCGACCCCATACGGCCCGCCGCTCCAGCCGGTGTTGATCAGGTAGCATGTGGCGTTGCGGACGGCCAGTTTCCCGCCGAGCATCTGCGCGTAGTGGGTGGGGGGCAGAGGCCAGAACGGTGCGCCGAAGCAGGCGCTGAAGTTTGGTTCCGGGGCCGTGACGCCGCGTTCCGTGCCGGCGAGCTTTGATGTATAGCCCGACAAAAAGTGGTACATGGCCTGGTCGGGCGTGAGGCGAGACAGGGGCGGCAGCACGCCGAACGCATCGGCGGTGAGGAAGATAATGGTGTCGGGATGGCCGCCGATGCCGGGGATCAATGCGCCGGGGATGGCATCAATGGGGTAGGCGGCGCGGGTGTTCTCGGTGAGCGCGGCATTGTCATAGTCGGCATGGCGTGTTTGGGGGTCAATGACCACGTTTTCCAGGACGGTGCCAAAGCGGATGGCGTCCCAAATCTGCGGCTCGCCTGCTTGTGTCAGATGGATGCACTTGGCATAGCAGCCGCCTTCAAAGTTAAACACGCCTTCATCCGACCAGCCATGCTCATCGTCCCCGATCAAGCGGCGCGCGGGGTCTGCCGACAGGGTTGTCTTGCCCGTGCCGGACAAGCCGAAAAAGAGGGCGCTGCGCCCATTCGCGCCGACATTGGCCGAGCAGTGCATGGGAAACACATCGCTCTGGGGGAGAAGATAATTCATCACCGTGAAGACGCTTTTTTTGATCTCCCCGGCATACTCCGTGCCGCCGATCAAACCCAGCCGCCGGGTCATATCCAGCGCGATGACAGTCGGGGAGCGCGTGCCGTCAGCCGCGGGGTCAGCCCCAAAGCCGGGCAGGTCCAGCAGAGTAAACGCGGGCTGATGCACCGCGAGTTCATCCGCAGTGGCCCGCAGAAACAACTGATGCGCGAACAAAGAATGCCACGCATACTGGGTGATAATGCGGATGGGAAGCCGGTGAGCAGGGTCTGCGCCGGCAAAGCCGTCAAACACAAACAAGTCGCGGGAGCGGGCATAGGCCGCCATGCGCTGCATCAGGCCGTCGAACTGCTCAGGTGTCAGCGGCTGATTGACCGGCCCCCAATCCACGCGGGCATGGGATTGGGCATCGTCCACAAGAAACTTGTCTTTGGGGGAGCGTCCTGTAAAAGCGCCGGTTTGGGCGACCAAAGCGCCGGTATCGGTCAGTTTCGCTTCTTCTAAACGCAGGGCGGCTTCCACAAGGGCGGCGGGAGATAAGCTGCGGAACACGCGCGCCGCATCCGGCTGGCAAAGGGAAAGAATGTCCGGCGAAGATTGGGGCATCAATGTGCTTCCGAGAGGAAAAGAGGGGAGAAGGCAGAGGGCTACTTGGAGACAATCATCAGGCGCTTGAGCTGCACCAAGGCGCGGTTCTGGAGGCGCGAAACATGCATCTGGGAGATATTCAATTGCTTGGCGACTTCCGCCTGGGACATATCCTTGAAGAAGCGGTGAATGATAATGGCGCGCTCACGCGGCTCCAGGGCCTCAATCGCCTGATCCAGATCGCCATACGCGGCCAGGCTTTGCAGAGACTCATCTTCCGCACCCACAAACTCGGCCAGCGACAGAGGCGCGCTGTCCGAGTCATGCATCATCTTGCTGTCTAGGGACACTGTATCATAGGCATTGCCCAGCTCAATCGCTTCCAGGGTTTCTTCTTCGCTGACCCCAATCCGCACGGCGACTTCCTGAATGGTCGGCGGGCGGCCCAATTTGCTGCTCAGGGCTTCCTGGGCTTTGGAGGCGGTTTGATTGAGTTCCTGCAGGCGACGAGGCACCTTGAGGCTCCACGCCTTGTCCCGGAAGTAGCGGCGTATTTCGCCCACGACCGTGGGAGTCGCATAGGTGGAGAACTTGGTGCCGCGCCCTGAGTCAAAGCGGTCGATGGCGTTGATCAGTCCGATGGTGCCGACTTGAATAAGGTCTTCCAGCGGCTCGCCCCTGTTGACGAACTTGCCGGCGAGATAACGCACCAGGTTCTGGTGCATCACAACAAGGCGGTCCCGCAGCTGCGTGTCTCGCGTGCGGGCATAGCGCGCGAACAGCGTTTCCGCATCGTCATGCGTCCAATCGGTAGCGGCCTTTTTCTGTGTCATGGATATGGCGAAACTCTTCCATTCGTTGCAAAGGGCGGTGACCCGCCTGCGGAGCTGCAAGCCGGGAAGGGCTACTCCGGCGAATACTTGGTCAATCTTACGCGTGTGCCGGAAGGCGTGGTTTCTATTTTCACTTCGTCTACTAGGATTTCCATGAGGAGCGCCCCTAACCCCTGCTGGTCAACGCCTGCTTCGGCCAGCATTTGCGTGTCTTCGCTGGGTTCGGCAGGCAGAGTGCCCGCGAGAACATCGTCCACCACATCAATTATCAGTGCGCCGGGCGTAATCCGGCTGGTGATATAAATCTTGGCGGCTTCTTCTCCTGCGCGCTCTACAGCGTGGGTGCATGCTTCACCAACGGCAAGGCGCACATCTTCCACCTCATCGTAAGAAAACGGCATCCGGCTGGCAATGCCCAGCACAGCCAGCCTTGCAACTCCCACATACTCAGGCCGGCATGGCAGGATCAGCTCCACCTGGTCTGTCTGAGTGTCTATCATAAAGACACCCCCTCTTTTTCAGAGGCTTCTTGTTCCGTGGCATAAATATCAAAAATCTTGTCTAGCCCAGTAATCTCGAAGATGCGCGATATTCGCATGCCAGGTCCGACCAGCACCATGTTGCCATTGTTTTCCCGCAGCCGTTTCAGTCCACCGATCAGCACTCCCAATCCTGTGCTGTCCAGATACTCCACTTCAGACAAATTGATAATGAGATGCTTGATGCCTTTCTCGGCAAGCTCAATAATATCCTGTTTAAGTTGGGGCGATGTGTAAACATCCACCTCCCCTTCGATCACCAAAACGCAAGTTGTCTCGTTGGGAGTTCGGCTGTGCATCGTCAGGTTCAAATTCAGATCTCCTTGCCTATTCGCAGGCGGCGTTATCTGCCTTGCTGCGCAGGCTGTATTTGTTCTTCGGTGCTATCTTATTTGGGTCAAAGTGTGCTTTGTAACAGCAAGAAAAGCTGTCACTTTGCGGTGCCTTGGCTGCGCAGCTGGGCGACACTCTTCGATAACTCGCTTAACACTTGCTGCGCCTTTGCCTGAAGGTCTTCTACGGTTTCCGCCATGGCGGCCTCCGAAGCGTGTCCTGCCCGCCGTCCCAGCAGCAGGCCGACAGACGCACCAAGAATAGTCCCTGCTCCGATCCCGGCTAGTACCAGCAGGCCTAGGTTGTTGTGCGCATGGCCCTTCATGTGTTATTCATTCTTGTCCAGGCGCCGCTGGATTGTTGCGCCACCAATGACTGCATCGCCCTCGTACAGCACGACCGATTGCCCCGGCGTGACTGCGCGCTGCGGCGTATCAAACCGAACGGTGATTTGGCCCGGCAAATCCCCAGCCGAAATGCATGCGGGAACTGCTTCCATATTGTAGCGTATCTTCGCCGTGACTGTGCGCGATTCCTCCTGCGCGGGGAGGCTGGACCACCCCACCCAGTTGATGTCGTCGGCGACAAGTCCCTCGGCCAAAAGGTCTTCGTTACTCCCGACCCGGACTGTGTTGGTATCGGCTTCAATGCCGACTACGTACAAAGGAATCGGCGACCCGACATTGAGGCGCTTGCGCTGCCCAATGGTATAAAACGCAATCCCGTCATGGCTGCCGCGCACGGTTCCTGCCGTGTCCACAATCTGGCCGGGCTGGACGGTTTCAGGGGCTGTGTGGGCCAGAAAGTCCGTGTAGGAACCACCTTGCACGAAGCAAATCTCCTGTGAGTCGGGTTTGTTCGCCACGGCAAGGCCCAATTCTTCAGCGATGGCTCGCGTTTCGGCTTTGCAGCTGACCGACCCCAAGGGCATCAGTGTGTGGGCCAGCTCGTTCTGCGTAAAGTGATAAAGTGCATAAGTCTGGTCTTTGTCGCTGTCCACGGCGCGGCGTAGTGTCCAGCGCTGCCGATCCTCGTCAAACTCGGCGCGGGCGTAATGACCTGTCGCCAGAAAATCTGCTCCAAGCGCTTGCGCCTTTGCCAGCAGAGCGTCAAACTTCACATAACGGTTGCAGTTGACACATGGGTTGGGCGTGCGTCCCTTTTTGTACTCATCCACAAAGTTGCCGATGACCTTCTCGGCGAAGAACTCGCGAAAGTTGAGTACGTAATGGGGAATATCCAGCTTCGCTGCCACACGCCGCGCGTCTTCCACGGCACCGAGGGAACAGCAGCCCGCGCCCCTAGTCTGAGTGGCGCTTTCCTGCCAAATCTGCATGGTGACACCCAGCACACGGTAGCCCTGACGCTTGAGCAGACCGGCGGCGACCGACGAATCGACGCCGCCGCTCATGGCGACGACCACAGTGGGCGGCGTTTCGGGTAAAGTTGTATTTTGATTGTGCAATAGTTTACTGAATGCCGAGCCGGGCGAGGGCTTTGGCATAAATCTTAGTGGCTCGCATCAGATCGGCAACAGCCCACGCTTCGTTCTTTTCATGCGGGCCGGGCGTTGCGGAACCGGGAAAGCTTGCTCCAAAAGCCACACCTTTGGTCATCGCCCGCGCATAAGTTCCGCCGCCCATGGTCAAAGGGGCTTTGGGGTCGCCGGTTTCATCACGGTACACTTGAAGGAGTGTCTGCGCGAGGGGATCATCCGTGGGCACATAGAGAGGAGCCTGGTCTACTAACTCCAGCAATGTCCAGCGGGTTCCCGCAATCCCTGCCCTGAGCTTATCTTCCAAAACGTCTTTGTTCCAGGTCACCGGGTAGCGGATGTTGAACGTGAGGCGGACTTGCCCCTTCTCATACTCGGCTAGGCCTAGGTTGCACGTCAGCGGTCCAGCCACATCGTCGGCCCCCGCAATCCCCAGGCATGCTCCGGTGGTGTCGTCTGCCAGGGTCTTGAGGTTCTCTATCAGATCGACTTGGTCTTCATGGTGGTCGAGCAGCAGCAGGGCGTCGCACAGCACGCCCAAGGCATTGATGCCTTTTTCTGGGGTACTGCCGTGTGCGGATATGCCACGCGCCAGCACATGCACCTGCCCACTTGTCTCGGCTTCTTCGGCCTTGATCCCCACGACCCCATTCAGCCGCGCCAGTGTCGCCTGCACCGTTTTTAGGTCTTCCAGCACCACTTCCGCACTGTCGGGCACCATGTTGGGGCGCAGCCCGCTTTGGAGGCGCAGGATGTGGATTTTCTTGCCTTCCGGCGGGGCCGGGCCGACCAGAACTGCGTTGGCGATTCCCTTCTCGGCGTACACCAGCGGAAAGTCGGCGTCGGGCGTGAAGCCTGTCACGGGCATCTCTTCATGCGCAAAGTAATGCTTGACACACCCAAACCCGCTTTCCTCGTCTGCTCCCAGGATCAAGCGCAGACGGCGAGTGAGCGGCATCGCGCATGCCTTGACAGCGGCGACCGCAAACAAACCGGCAATCGCCGGGCCTTTGTCGTCAATCGCGCCGCGGGCGACGATGTTCCCGTCGACAATCTCGGCGGCAAACGGCCCGCTTGTCCAGCCGTCTCCCGCCGGAACCACGTCTACGTGGGCCAGCACACCCACAATCGGCGCATCGGGGGCCGCTTGCGGCGCAGCCCACTCCGCATGGCCTGCATAGCCGTCCAGCATCTTGACCGCCAGGCCCTGGTCAGCGGCCACCTGCAAAGCATAGTCTAACGCGCGGCGTGTCTCCAAGCCAAATGGCGCATTGGGAGCGGGTTCGCCTTTGACGCTGGGGATACGCAGCAGCCCCTGCGCGGCGGCAACGATGTCGGCTTCATGGGCATTTATCCAAGTATCTAAGTGCGCATCAATCTGTGTATAATCAGTCACAACTGCTCCGATCCATGCGCGCATCGGCGGGTACGTCTGTTCCCCATTCATTATCCACATAAACCTACCAAGCGTCAATGCGTTGCCTGCAAGGGAAATGTCCATTTTGGCTCGGTTCTCCCTCCCTATCCTAGCGGCGCTGCAACGGCATTGCATATGCATTCCAACGGTGTACCGACGACGGCCCAGTTTGTTCCGTCGTTGGTATCCCGTTGCAAAGCCGTCGGTACGCGCTGGGTATGCCGTTGCAGCGCCTCAGAGAAGCCCCTGGGAGCGACCTCAATCCCCGCAAACACTGGCACTGCCAAACCGAGCGAAATTGGACACTCCCCCTGCGAAAGCTTAACTGCTCCAGAACGTCCTGCGTCACTCTTCTGCTTGGCGGGCGGCGAGGCGCGCTTTGATCTGCGCCTCAAAGCCGTTGTCAGTCGGCTCGTAGTAGGGCTGAGACTGTGCGCCTTCGGGCAGGTACGCTTGCGGCACATACGCACCTTCATAGTCGTGCGGGTTCAGATACGGCGCGTCGCCTTTGTGCGCCCGGCCCGTGCCACTGCGCGAGTCACGCAGAGGTTTAGGAATTGGCGCTGCCCGCCCGTTCTGCACATCGGCCAGCGCGCGCTTCAATCCGGCATACGACGCATTGGATTTGGGCGCGGCGGCGAGATATGTCACGGCTTGGGCCAGGTTTAATTGCGCTTCCGGCAGCCCGACATACTCCACGGCATGCGCGGCGGCGTTCGCCACCAGCAGCGCCATTGGGTCGGCATTGCCCACATCTTCCGATGCCAGAATGACCAGTCGTCGTGCGATAAAGCGCGCGTCTTCCCCCGCCGTCAGCATTTGGGCCAGATAGTAGAGGCCCGCATCCGGGTCGCTGCCCCGGATGCTCTTGATAAACGCCGAAACCGTGTCGTAGTGCGCGTCCCCGGTCTTGTCGTACCGCAGGGCGCGCTGCTGCAAGGCTTCTTCGGCGATCTCCCGCGTGACCCGCCGCACGGCGTCTGCTTTGCGCGTTTCGGGGCGCGTGCTCGTCGCTGCTAGTTCTAAAGCGCTCAGGGCGCTGCGGGCGTCGCCGTCGGCTTTGTCGATGATATGCGCGCGGGCGTCAGGCTCCAGCACGACACGCAAAGCGGCCAGGCCGCGTTCCTCATCGGCCACGGCGCGGTCCAGAAGCGCGCCGATCTGCTCATCCGACAATGGCTCAAACGTGAATATGCGCGCCCGCGAAAGCAGGGGCGCGTTTACCTCAAAGTAGGGGTTTTCTGTGGTCGCTCCGATGAGCACGGCGGTGCCGTTTTCCACATGGGGAAGCAGAGCGTCCTGCTGGCCTTTGTTGAACCGATGGATTTCGTCAATAAACAAGACTGTCTTGGCCCCGTACAAACGGCGGCGGGTCGCAGCGGCCTCAATCACTTTGCGCAGGTCGGGCAGCCCCTGCGTGACCGCGCTGAAGTTCTCAAAGTGCGCCTGCGTGGTTCCGGCAATGATCCCTGCCAGCGTGGACTTGCCGACGCCCGGCGGCCCGTAAAAGATCACCGATGTCAGGGCATCTTCTTCAATCGCTCGGCGCAGCAGCGAGGTCGGCCCGATAATCCGCGACTGCCCGACAAATTCGTCCAATGTACGCGGACGCATGCGGGCGGCGAGCGGCGTGTGAGGCGGCGGGGCAGGCGGCGCATTTGTGCCGTCATCAAACAAATCCATACCCCGATTGTAGCATATCGCCGAGGCCGGAGCATGCGCCGTGTGCCTGAATACGCTCCCGGCCCCGCCGGAAGTAAGCTTGCTTTCGGGCGCGCCCTGTTCCAATGCCCGGCGGCATGGTATAATAATGTCCGTGGGCCGCAGTATCAACCCCCGCAAGGAGCAATGCACTGAACCCGTGAGCGTCACCTACGTCAAATTCTGTCCCACCTGCCAGACTTCCACAGCCCTGGATACGGCTCTTTGTGCCCATTGCGGCCATCAGTTCCGGTCGCATCTGGTCGCCCCCATCTCGGAAAAGACCCTGGCGATGACAGCCGAAAATGCGCCATCCGGCCCCCCTCCCCACGTCTCGCCTGCGCTTTCCGCCTCCAAGCCGCGTCTTCGCGTGCCGCGCCCCCTGCTGGCGCTGGCGTCGGGGCTGATCCTGCTGAGCCTGGTGGTCGGAATGCTGGTTCATCACACGGTGTCCACGCGCCGGGCTGTGCGGGATGGGGCTTCGCTGATGTCGGTTCCCGACAGCCCGCCTTATGATGCCGTGTTCCAAAGCGTGCCCGGTCAGCCGATGACCCCCGTAGCGACCCGCAAGCCGGGCGACCTGCAGCGCTGGCTGAAACTGCAGCAGCAGGCCGCGACTGCCTCCGCCAAATCGGGCGTGCAAAGCGATTATCCCGAAACCGTGCGTTTGTATTTCTCAGGGCGCATTTTGCTGATCGCCAGCGGCACGCCCGCACGCGTGCTTGCGGAAAACGGTCCTTGGCGGCAGGTGCGCATCCTGGGCGGCAGGCATGACGGGGCGACCGGCTTTGCGCCCTGGCGGTCGCTGCGACGCCCCGGCAGTGCGGGAAGCGGCGCTGCCAAACAGACCCTGACCATTCCTTAAAAGAAACTCTCCTTTTCCTAGAAACACTCCTTCTTCCATGCGGCTAGTCCTCCAGCCTGACCAAGACGCCGCGCACGTAGACCTGCTGCAGCAGACGCCGGGGGCCTACGAGTGGTGGTATTTTGACGCCCTCTCGTATGACGGCGTGTGGGCGCTGACAACCATCTGGTTTCTCGGAAACCCGTTCTCTCCCTATTATCGCGAAAGCCTGCGCGGGCGCCCTGCGAACCCCTCTGCGCACAATGCCCTCTTTTTTGCGCTCTACAAGCAGGGAGCGCTGCATGCCTACCATTTCACCCGCTTTCCCCTCAGCGAAATAGAAGCCGACCCAATGCGTCCCGCGTGCCTGCGCTTCGGCCCCAACACGCTGGCCTGGGATGGGCAGGCGTACCACCTGCGCGTTTCCGATGAGAATGCCAACCGCCGTCGTTTGCAGGCCGACCTGTGGTTTCATGCCCCGCCGCTTCGGCCTGTGGACACGCCTCCTGAAACGCCGGGCGACACCCACTGCTGGCTGCCCGCCGCGCCTGCGTGCCGGGTCGGCGGGCAGGTCACTCTGCGCGAGCAGGCCAACCAGGGCGCGCAGCGTCTGCACTTTCACGGCCTGGGCTACCACGACCACAACTGGGGAACACTGCCGTTTGATGCCCAGATCAAGGATTGGTACTGGGGGCGCGCGAGCTTGGGGGCAGACCAAGCCCTGCTGGTCTACCACGTGCGCTACCACCGTGCCCCGCCGGTCAGCCACTTGCTGCGTTTTGAGGGCGGGCAGTTGACGCTGCATGACCCGGCAGCGCATGTGGCGCTGAAGCGGGTGCGTGTGAACGGGTTTCTCATGCCCTACGCCACCCGCATTGAGGTGCAAAGCGGGGATGTTTCTGCCGTGTTCCGCCTGGAAGCGCGCCTGGACAGCGCCCCATTTTACGCGCGCACCCTTTGCACGGCAATGGTCAGCCAGGGCAGACACACGGCGCAGGGCAGGGGACTGGCCGAGTACTTCAAGCCGGGGCTTCTCGGCCACCCCCTTGTCGCTTCCGCCACCAAAGCGCGTATTGTGGATCATTCCCCTGACTTGGGTAACGCTTCTCGTGACTGACTGATGTTACGCAGTGGAAGTATGCTTCCCCGGAAAGAGCGGCAAGCCGGGGACATCAAGCGGCAAGCCGGGGACATCAAGCGGCAAGCCGGGGACATCAAGCGGCAAGCCGGGGACATCAAGCGGCAAGCCGGGGACATCAAGCGGCAAGCCGGGGACATCAAGCGGCAAGCCGGGGACATCAAGCCGTTGGCAGCCGCTGATGCCGGGGGTGTAAAACCCCCGGCAATGACGAAGCCATGCCCTCACGGGCATAAGACTGGCATAAGACATCGGCAACATCGCTCTTTCTTACGTCCGAAGGACGTGCCTTGACTCTCTGCCGGGGGTTTGATACCCCCGGCACTTGCCACTGCCAATGG
>JAABUQ010012701.1_pt1 | contig 10404 bp, 8 predicted proteins | sample 5560001 | NCBI WGS metagenome assembly JAABUQ01 (sample SAMN10711888, study PRJNA513371) | rock metagenome | isolation source: Antarctica rocks | place: Antarctica: Victoria Land, Finger Mt nord | collected 2015-12-18 | reverse complement strand
CAGCAGAGCAAACCCTGGAAGAGATTACGATTGCCGTCCTGGCAGGCGGGGAAAGCCGGCGCATGGGCCAGGACAAAGCCGCTTTGATGTGGCAGGGCCAAACACTCCTAGAGCGCATTGTCCAGACGGCGCAGCAAGTCGCCCCGCGCGTGCTTGTCGTGGGACGCGCGCGGCCTGCACGCTGGGCTTTGGATTTTGTTCCGTTCCTGCCCGACGCGCAGCCCGGCGAAGGCCCCCTGCGCGGACTGGAAGCGGCGCTCCATTTTGCCGGGCACACGGGCGTTTTGGCAGTTGCCTGCGATATGCCTCTGCTTTCCGCCGACGCCCTGCGCTGGCTGCTGGCCCAGGCGAGCGTGGCCGCGCCCAGCGCAGAAGGCCTTGCCGTGCGAAACAGCGGCCAATGGGAGCCGCTGTTTTCGGTTTATCGCGCCGCCTGCCTGCCCCGCGTGCGGGAGCGGCTTGCCCAGGGGCAGCGCTCGCTGCATCGCTTGATTGACAGTGGCGGTTTTGCCGCTGCCGAGGCTCCGCCCTGGGTGGGCGCGCACTTGGTGAATGTCAACACCCCAGCCGACCTGGCCGCTTTGCCCCGGTGACACCAGCGCGTTTCGCAGGCATTCCCCTCTCGCGGCAAGCGCGTTTCAACGATGGTCCATTTTGTTCCGTCGTTGGTTAGGGCTTGCCACGCGCCTGCAATGCTTGGGCAATGCCGTGGCAGCGTTCGCACAACAAGGCAGCGGCGGGGGCGGCTTTGCGCCGAAGGCGGGACGCAGGGCGGGCAGGCTTAGTCGGCGACGAAGCCGTAGCCCAGCCCGCGCCGGGTTTGCAGGCGCGCCGCAGCATCGGGAGGAAGCTTGGCGCGCAGGCGGCGAATATGGATGTCTACGGTGCGCTCGCCGCCGTCAAAGCACACGCCCCAGACCAAATCCAGCAGGCCCTCACGGGTCCAGAACTTGCCTTGGTGGGTGGTCAAAAAATGCAGCAGGTCAAACTCGCGCGGGGTCAAGGGCAGGAGGCGGCTGCCGTGCTGGGTGCGGGCCTCATTTTGGGCGAGGTCAATGCATAAGCCCGCGCACACAAGCGTGGTGTCGGGGCGGGTTTGCAGCGTGCGAAAGGCCAGCAGGCGGAGCCGGGCGGTCAGCTCAGGCGGGGAGCAGGGCAGAAGAAGAAAATCATCCACCCAGCTTATCCAGTCGGGCAGGGGCAGATGGGCGGGGGACAGCACGGCGAGGCATGGCGGCAAAGGGCTGTCCGGCCAGGTTTTGCCCAGCAGGCGGCGCAGGTGGTGGGCAGGCAGAGCCGTGTTTGACTGGGACAAGTCCACCAGGGTAAGAGTGGGCGGACGACCGGCAAAGGCGCGGCGCAGGGTGTCGTTTGCCGCATCATCGCCGCTGTCCAGGGCGGCGCGGACACAGTCGTACCCGGCAGCACGGAGGGCGGCGCACTGGGCTGAAGTCCAGGTGGGCGCGGTGTCGGGGGCGAACAGGAGAAGTGTCTGCATGGCAGGCGTCACAAGAAAGGCCGCCGCGCATCCGTCCAAGGCAGGGGCGGCGCACGGCGCGTTCGGTTCATGTCCAGAGCCGAGATTGTATTATGGCAGAGCCAAAATTATGTTGGGGCAGAGCCGAAATTGTGTTGGGGCAGAGCCGAAATTGTGTTGGGGCAGAGCCAAGATGGTATCAGGGCAGGGTAAGAACAATTTGGCCCGCGTCGTCCTGGCACACAGGGTAAGTCACCAGGCCGCAGGAGCCAAGCAGCGCATCGCCAGTCGCGAGGCTGAACTTCCAGGCATGAAACGGGCAGATCAAAGTATCGCCGCCCACAAGGCCGTCAATCAGCGGGCCAGCGCGGTGCGGGCAGAGCGCCTGCGTGGCGTAAAGCGCGCCGCTGCGGGTATGAAAGACAGCAATCAATGTGTCGTCAACAGCGAACTCGCGGCCTTCGCCGGGCGGGATCGCACGGGCGGGGCCAAGGCGGATTTGCCGCGCGGCAGGCAGAGTGGGCGTGGCAATCATGGTGTTTCCTTTGGCGAGCGGGGGAGGACGCACGCGTCCTCCCCCGCTCGCACGATGAGCATTTAGGCGTTTACGACATTCAAAGTGGACACGAACTGATTGGGGACAGCGGGAGCGTCGGCTTCCTTCCAGGGGTCTACATAAGCGTCCACGCTGGCCTGAATGGCAGCATCCAGGCGCGCGGCGATGCCTTCGCTGTCGTCCACCACCACAGCCTTGATTTTAGCAATACCGACCCGCTCCACAAAGCCGTAAGTGCGCTCTAGATATTTGGCGTTCTCGCGGTAGTACTGCATAAAGCGGCCCATTATTTCAATAACGCCGTCATGCGACGAGACGGTGCAAAGCACATCGCCCTTGCGAATATGCGCGCCTGCCGCGCCGCCCACGTAGATTTCCCAATGCCCGCCCTCAATCGCCACGGCCCCAATGTCTTTGACCATCGCTTCGGAGCAGTTGCGCGGGCAGCCTGCCGTGGCTAATTTGAGCTTGCCGGGCGACTCAATGCCCTGAAAGCGGTGCTCAATGGCAATGCCCAGTTTGGTGCTGTCCCCTACCCCATAGCGACAAAAGTCGGTGCCGACACAGGTCTTGCAGGTGCGGAATGATTTGCCGTAGGCATGGCCGCTGGGCATATCCAAATCGCGCCAGACATTGGGCAGGTTTTCTTTGGAGATGCCAAGCAGGTCAATGCGCTGGCCGCCGGTGATCTTGACCATCGGCACGTTGTACTTGTCGGCCACATCAGCAATGCGGCGCAGCTCTTTGGCCGATGTCACGCCGCCTGCAATGCGCGGGATCACCGAGAAGGTGCGGTCTTTTTGTATGTTGGCGTGGACGCGGTCGTTGATATACCGGGCATCGCGCTCGTCTTCATACTCCGCGCCCCAAAGCATATTGAGCAAAGACGCCAGGCCCATCTTGCTGCCCACGTCCTCCACGCCGCCCGCCAAAGCATTGAACACAGACGAGACGCTTTTGAGATTTTGCTCCCGCACCGCTGTGATGAGGTCGGGCTTGGAAAGCGGCACGCCGGGCACATAGTAGTGGATGCTGGGGTCTTCTTCCACCTGGCCCTCGGCAGCCCATTCCACCACTTCCTGCACCAGCTTTTTGCACGACCCGCAGCCCATGCCCGCACGGGTGGCTTCCATGACCATCTTCAGCGAACGCTTGCCGCTTTGCACGCATTTGCGCAGGGCGTCTTTGCTGACACCGTTGCAGTTGCAGATTTGCGCGTCCCCCGGCATCTCCATCATGGTCGCCTGCGTGGAAGGCGCCCCCATGTCAAACAGCAGGCTGATACGCTCTTCAGGCAGAGGCGTGCCCCGGTCAAAGGCCTGCATCAGATAGGCGACTTTGGACAGGTCGCCCAGCATCATGGCTCCAATGAGCACGCCGTCGCGAATAATCAGCTTTTTGTAGCTGCCCTGCTTCGGCTCGGAGAACACCACCACCTCATCGCGCTCGTCGGATGCTTCCGTCACGCCCATAGAGGCAAGCTCCACGCCCATCACTTTCAGCTTGGTGGCGAGCTTGCTGCCATGATACGCCGCCTGCATGTTGGTTTGGGTAAGATGGTCGGCCAGCACCTGCCCCATCTCCCACAACGGCGCGACCAGCCCGTACACGCGGCCCCGGTGCTGGGCGCACTCGCCCACCACATAAACGTCGGGGTCGTCCACGCTCTGCATCTGGTTGTTGACGACAATGGCACGCTCCACAGTCAGCCCCGCCTGGGCCGCAATTTCGGCATTGGGCGTGATGCCTGCGCTGATAATCAGCATGTCGCATTCCAGCATCGCCCCGTCTTTAAACGCCAAACCTGCCACGCTGTCTTCGCCCAAGACCTGCGTGGTCATTTTGCTTAAGTGAACGTGGACGCCCATCTTCTCCATCGCGCTTTTGAGGATATGCCCCGCCTGCGCGTCCAGCTGGTTGTTCATCAAACAGTCGGTGGCATGCACCACATGCACTTCCACGCCATAGTTGAGCAGCCCGCGCGCCGCTTCCAGGCCCAGCAGGCCGCCGCCGATCACCACAGCTTTGCGCCCTTTGGCGGCATGCCCGGCGATCTTGTGGCAATCGTCTAATGTGCGGAACACATACACGCCGTGTTTGAACGTGCCATCCTCGGCGTTCAGGCCCGCTATCGGCGGCACGAACGCACGCGAGCCGGTCGCAATAATCAGCTTGTCGTAAGGGTACTCTGTCCCATTGCCGTCAACGACTGTCTTAGCCAAGCGATTGATGCGCTCGGCGCGGATAGGCGCGTGCAGCGTGATGCCGTTGTCCCGGTACCACGACAGGGGGTTAAGAAAGATGTCGTTGGCGTCCTGCGTGCCGTTCAGGATATTGGACAATAAGATTCGGTTGTAGTTGCCGTAGGGTTCATCGCCCAGCATGGTGATTTGGAACTGGTCGCCGCCGCCGCGCGCGAGGATTTCCTCCACGGTGCGCGCCCCGGCCATGCCGTTGCCGATCACTAAGAGTTTTTGTTTATCAGGCTGCATTTGCTAAATCTCCATCATTCCAGCGTTAAATCTCCATCATTCCAATATCCAGCACGACAGTTCCCTGCGTGCCTTCCGGCGCGGCCAGGAACGTTTCTAAAACGGTGCCGCCGGGCATGTCTTCCACCACTGCCAGGGCAACATGCACATCGGCCTTGGCGCCAATCGGGAAGTAGCGCATAGGCGTGCCGTCCCGCATCAGCACGACATACACCATCTCGCTGCTGGAATTGCCCGCGCGAAAGTAGACAAACTGGCCGCGCTTGCCGGGCGGCACGGTGTAAGTCAGGGCCGGGTGCAGCAGGGCGGGGTCTGTCAGCCCCACGCCGGTAAAGGGGTACACACCCTGCAAGAATTGAGGTTTTGAGTACATAGCTAAGTGTCCAATAAGTCCAATCTATCAAAAAAGCGGAAGTGCACGTTTCGGCTTGGTTTTGTTTCCCTGCGGCGCAGGCTTTGCATAAGCTTTGCATAGGGCTTTTACAGGCATTTAGTGGGCATGCCAACGACGGACGGTTTTGTTCCGTCGTTGGTTTGCGCTTTAGAAGCTCTTGCAGCGCGTAAACAATGCCCTCGGAGCGGCCTCATCCTGCGCAAAGCAAGCCGCCCCAAGCCGGGCAAGCCCCAAATTAAACAGGCTCCAATTCCGGGGCATGACCCACCAGCGCAGGCTCGCGCATCGGGACGGGCAAGGACGCCACGCCGCCCGCGCCCCCCCAGGACTTTTGCCAGGCCGGAGACACTACGCGAAGCACGACCAGGGCCACAACGGCCATGGCGGCATAGGCGAAAAAGCCCGACCCGTAAGAGTGGGTGATGTCGTGCAGCCTGCCCATCGCAACGTTCAGATAGTAGCCGCCGACGCCGCCTGCCGCGCCGACCAGGCCGGTCATCACGCCGATCTGCCCCCGGAACCGCTGCGGGATAATCTGGAACACGCTGCCGTTGCCCATGCCCATCGCGCCCATCAAAATAAACAGCAGAGGAAATGTCACCCACTGGTTTGTGATGGTGAAGCTGATCGCAATGGCGGCGATCACGGCCACGCCGTACAGCACGCCCAGCATGCGGATGCCGCCCAGCCTGTCTGCCAGCGCGCCGCCCACAGGCCGCAGCAGCGAACCGGAGATGATAAACGGCCAGGTCGCAAGCCCGACAGCGACTTTAGGATAATCGTACTGGTCCACAAAGAACGTGTTGATAAAGCTGCTCATGCCCACAAAGCCGCCGAAAGTCACAAAGTAAAGCAGGCAAAACACCCACGCATCGCCGGTTTTCAGGACACTCGTGTAGGCGCTGAAATTGGCGGCAGGCACATGGCCCGGCGCATCTTTCGCCAGCGCGGCAAACGCAATCAATGTCAATACCACGGGAATCATCAGCAGGCCGAACACGCCGTGCCAGCCGACACTCGGCACCAGCAGGGGGGCAAAGATGGTCGCCAAAATGGTGCCGCTGTTGCCTGCGCCCGCAATGCCCATCGCCACCCCCTGCAAATGAGGCGGATACCAGCGCGAAGCCAGCGGCAGCGACACGGCAAAGCTCGCCCCAGCCAGGCCAAGGAAGAACGCGATAAACACGAGGGAATCGTAGGAGGTGCCTAGCTTCCAGCCCACCAGCAGAGGCAGCAAAGTGACTGCCATGGAAACGACGCCCACCCGCTTGGACGCAAACCTGTCCACCAGCGCGCCCAGAAAGAGGCGCCAGAAGCCTGCCGCAAGGAGGGGCAGGCCCACCAGGAACAGCTTCACGCCGGCAGGGTAGCCATTGGCAAGCGGCTGGGCTGTTTTGCCGCTTTGGGCCAGCGCGGCGCGAGGCTTGAGGGCCAGCACGTTTTCATTGGGCACGCCGTGCGCAGACGGCGCAGACGCCACTTGAATCAGGCGCGAATGGGCATTAACAGCGGCAAGGCTCGCCGCAATTGTCGCCGGGCTGGTGCTGTCCAGCACGTACTTTTCTGCGGGAGCGACACTGTTGCGCGTCGCGGTCTTTGGCAGTCCGGGCTTGAGCAGCAGGTGCGTGACCGTGGCGGCCTCGTGCTTTGCCGCATCGGGGCCTTTGATAATCAGCGTGTACGGGGTGGCTTTGCTGATAAGCGCAGACGGCGTGATGTTAAGGTTTGCGCCGGTGAGGGCGGGGTCGGTGGCGATAAAGGGCATCAGCGCGCCCAGGATCACCCACACCATGAATGAGATGTCAAAGTGCAAAAAAGCGCTCAGCAGGGACGGCGCGTGCCCGCTGGTCTTCAGGTCGGCCAGTTTCATAGGAAGTCTCCTCGCGTAAAGAAAACGATTGTAGAGCGTAAGGGCAGAGCGCATCTTTGCGCGGGAGGGGCGCTTCACACAGCGATAGAAGATATGTTACACAGGGAGAGCGGCAGGAGCCGGGGGCACGATACTCCTTTCCACCCGCGCGGCGCAGACTTTAAACTCGGGCATCTTGGAGATAGGGTCAAGGGCGGGGTTGGTGAGCAGGTTGGCGCAGCCTGCCCCGCCCCAGTGGAACGGGATAAAGAGCGTGTCGGCGCGAATGGCAGGCGTGACCTTGGCTGTCACGCTGGCCGTGCCGCGCCGGGTAGTGACCACGACACTATCGCCGTCTGCAATGCCTAATCGCTGGGCGACACTGGGGTGCATTTCGGCATACGCATCAGGGATCAGGGCCAGCAGGCGCGGCACGCGGCGCGTCTGCGTGCCGCTCTGGTAGTGGGCCATCACCCGGCCCGTCGTCAGGTACAGCGGAAACTCAGTGTCGGGCATCTCAGCGGGCGCGCGGTGCAGGACAGGATGGAACTTGGCGCGCCCGTCTTCAGTGGCGTAGGCATCTAAAAAGAGGCGCGGCGTGCCAGCATGCTCGGCGCTGGGGCACGGCCAGAACACGCCGTCTTGCGCGGCAATCTTGGCGTAGCTGATGCCGGAGTAGTCGGCCATGCCGCCGCGCGACGCGTGCCCTAGCTCCGCGAAGACGGCTTCCGGGCAGGACGAGGGGAACCAGCGGCCCCGGCCCAACTGCGCAGCGATAGCGGCAAGTATCTCCGTGTCGGTCTTGACATTGGCGGGCGGCTCTTGGGCCTGGCGGCGCAGCACGACCCGGCCTTCCAGGTTGGTCATGGTGCCGGTTTCTTCGGCCCACTGCGCACACGGCAGGACGACGTCTGCCCGCGCCGCCGTTTCCGACAGAAAGATGTCCGAGACGCACAGGAACGACAGCTTTTCCAGGTTCTTTTGCACATGCCCGGCACGCGGGGCGGAGACGCTCAGGTTGCTGCCAAACACAAACAATGCCCGGACGCCGCCCTCGCGCCCCATCGCATCCAGCATCTCGTAGGCCGAGACGCCTGCTTGGGGCAGGTCGGCTTCGCTGATGCCCCACACACGGGCGATATGCGCCCGGTGGGCAGGATTGTTGATACTGCGGTAGCCGGGGAGCTGGTCGGCTTTCTGCCCGTGTTCTCGTCCGCCCTGCCCATTGCCCTGCCCCGTAAGGCAGCCATAGCCGCAATGCGCCCTGCCGGATTTGCCCAGCGCTAAGGTGAGATTGATAAACGCCAGAACGTTGCTGACCCCCTGCGACTGCTGCTCTGCGCCGCGCGCAGTCAGCACCATCGCGGTCTGCGCCTCGCCCAGCAAGTGTGCTGCCTCGGTTAAGGCTTTGACCGGCACGCCCGTGATGCGCTCCACCCGGTCGGGCCAGTAGGCATTCACCACGCGCTGCACAGCGTCGTATCCCGATGTGCGCGCGGCGATAAAGTCCATGTCCAGAAGATTGTCGGCGGCGGCGATATGCAGCAAGCCATTGGCAAGCGCGGCGTCCGTGCCGGGCGTCAGCTGCAAATGCAGCGTGGCGGCGCGGGCGGTGGGCGTGCGGCGCGGGTCGGCGACAATGAGTGTCCCGCCGTTTGCTTTTTGCGCGTCAAAGTATTGCATCACAGGCGGCATGGTTTCTGAGGTGTTGCTGCCCACCATCAATATAGCCTGCGCCTGCGCAATGTCTTCCAGCGGAAACGGCAGGCCCCGATCAACCCCGAATGCCTTGAGATTGGCCGCAGCGGCGCTGGACATGCAGAACCGCCCGTTGTAATCAATCTGCGAAGTTTGCAGCCCGACCCGGGCAAACTTGCCCAGCAGGTACGACTTCTCGTTGGTCAGGCCGCCCCCGCCGAACACGCCGACAGCGTTCAGTCCGTGCGCGCTTTGCACAGCCTGGACTTGCTCGGCGATCCGGGCCAGGGCGGCGTCCCATGTGACAGGGCGCAGGGGGGCGTCTTTGCTGTCACGCAGAAGCGGCGAGGTCAGACGCTCCGGGTGGCCGAGCAGGTCGGTGGCGGTCCAGCCTTTCTGGCACAGGCCGCCTTTGTTGACGGGAAAGTCTGGGCGGGGCGTGACTGCCAGGCCATCCGGCCCATTCGCCAGGGTCATGCCGCATTGCAGGGCGCAGTAGGGGCAGTGCGTCTCGGTGCTGAGTGAGCTTTGGGCGCTTTGCATGATGTTATCTGCCGGCATCCACTTCCACCAGTCCAATGTCCAGCACCACTGTGCCGTTGACCCCGCGCGGGGCCGCAAGGCACACATCAAAACAGGTTCCGGCGGGGTAAGACTCCACTATCACCAGGGGAACGTGGATGTCAGCGCGCGCGCCGATGGGGAAATAGCGGACTGCCAGGCTGTTCGCCGTCAGTGTCAGGTACAGCAGCGCATCCGATAAGTTGCCTGCCCGAAAGTACACCACTTCGGCTGTTTTGTTCTCGGGGACGACATGCGACAAAGCATTGCTGAGCGGACAGGGTTCAAACACGCCGCGCCCGGCAAAGGGGTACACGCCTTGCAGGAAGCGCGCCTGGGCATGCCCATGGCGCATCAGGTGCTGCAAACGAGTTTCGCTGGCAATATAAGAGTGGGATTCGGAGGAATGGGCTGGCACGGAACGGCGCTTTCCAGGAGTAATCGGGCCAAAGCCCGGACTTGGGAGGGAAAGGCGGCATCGCCGTGAAGGAACTGCACTGAAGCACGGAGAAACAGCAAGCAGAGCAACAATGCATCTGCGGCTGACAACAAAGAGTATACACCAAATTTGTTTCCAAAGTGTTTCCAAACGGCACACGGCGAAATGATTTACGCTTTTGCGGCTTGCAAGCGCGCAGAGTGGGCCTGTTGTGGGCGTTTCCCCGGCTGTCAAAGGGCCTGCCAACGTCGGAAGAAATTGTTCCGTCGTCGGTACGCGCTTTGACAGCCGGGGAAACGAGCAAACAATGCCGTGCGGACACAAATGCCAAGAGAAATGGGATAAACTTCCAAGGTCACTGAAAAGAACGAGAACTCCATGAAGATACGCTGGACAACCAACAGCCTCCGCTACCGCATCACGCCGACCGAACTGGGCCTGCTGGAAAGCGGGCAGGCTATTCATGCGCATCTTGCCTTGCCCGGCGGCGAGTGGCAGGCGTGGGCCGTTCCCCGCTCTCCCCAAACGGGGCTGCACATGGATGAGGGTACGCTGCGCATGACACTGACCAGCGACGATGTTGCCCAATTGTCCGTGCCCACGGCGGAGGGCATCTACTTTGCGACAGCCGATGTCCCTGCCGTGCGTTTTCTGGTAGAAAAAGACTTCCCGTGCCTTCATCCTCATGCCGGGGAACTGGGGGAAACGCTGACGGAAACGTTTGCCGCCCCATTGGGCTTTGAAGAGCGCAAGGCGGACCTTGAAGTGCCCAAAGCGAAAGCCTAAAATGAGGCCTCCGTTCAACCCGCACCCGCTGCATTCCACCAAGGAGATTCGCGGCCACCCATTCTTTCAAGGGGCCATCTCGCGCTGGCTGTGGCGGCTTTGGACGCACCGAATGACCCGGCCCAGCCTGTGGTTTGCGGGCATGACCCTGG
>JAABUQ010012700.1_pt1 | contig 10404 bp, 12 predicted proteins | sample 5560001 | NCBI WGS metagenome assembly JAABUQ01 (sample SAMN10711888, study PRJNA513371) | rock metagenome | isolation source: Antarctica rocks | place: Antarctica: Victoria Land, Finger Mt nord | collected 2015-12-18 | reverse complement strand
CTATCTAGCCGGTAGAGAATTAGCCTCTGCCTTTGCCTCATCTGATGCGTTTATTTTTCCTTCGCGGACAGAGACACTGGGATTAGTGCTACTGGAAGCGATGGCAGCTGGGTGTCCCGTTGTGGCATCTCGTTCTGGAGGAATTACCGATATTGTGACTGATGGGGTAAATGGTTATTTGTTTGACCCCAAGTTAGAGGACCAAGATGCGATCGCGGCGACTCAACGCCTCCTAGAGCAGCGAGAAGAACGAGAAATTATCCGCCAAAGTGCCCGTCAAGAAGCAGAACGCTGGGGATGGGCAGCTTGCACGCGTCAGTTGCAACGCTACTACTCGGCGGTTTGCTCTTTGACTCACTCATAATGTTCCAACCAACCATGTTAAAAAAGACCCTTGGCCTCGACGACCAACTCTACAATTACCTTTTATCGGCTTCTCTGCGTGAGCTAGATATCCTCAGGCAGTTGCGGCAAGAAACCGCCAGTCATCCAAGGGCGATGATGCAGATTGCACCCGAACAGGGTCAGTTTATGGCGTTGCTGACCCAGATGCTGGGGGCAACGAAAATCCTGGAGATTGGGGTATTTACCGGCTACAGTTCTCTTTGTGTAGCTTTGGCACTTCCCCCCACGGGTTCGATCGTCGCTTGTGATGTAAGTGAGGAATACACGGCGATCGCGCGTCGGTATTGGCAAACAGCTGGGGTGGCAGACAAGATTGATTTGCGATTGGCACCAGCACTTTTAACCTTGGACCAGCTATTAGTAGCGGGGCAGGCAGAGACATTTGATTTTGCCTTCATTGATGCCGATAAGGAGAATTATGATGGCTACTATGAGCGATCGCTCCAACTAGTGCGTCCTGGTGGTTTGATTGCCATTGACAATGTCTTGTGGTCCGGAAGAGTTGCTAACCCCCAGGATCGAGACAATAGCACTCTCGCTATCCGAGCTTTCAACGACAAGTTGCACCATGACGAACGAGTGACAATGAGTCTTGTCCCTATTGCCGATGGACTTACCCTAGCGCTCAAGCGGATGTAGTGGTAGATGTGGGTGGTTTTAGCTCATTCAGTTCATGTAATTGCAAGTCGCTATTCGCAACGTGAAAGTCGTGAGTCGAGGCATTCTCTCCTAGAGCAGCCAGCCACAGTGACCAGGCGGTAGGGGAAGCAGCAGAATCAGCATTATTAACCATAAGCTTTTGGTTTTCTCTGAATCTCTGGAATCCCGATTGAGCGCTTTGCAGTACCATCAGAAGTGTAAAGCCGAGGTAGAGAAACGGATGACTCAAGCTAACCCAGCCCAAGTTAACACTAAGCATGTAGAGAAATTGATTAAAAGTAGTGCAAAAAAAGTCATTTCCGCTAGCGGAGTTGCTTCCTCCACTCGCCGAGGTAATAAAGAGTTCAATCGCCTGGTAAAAAAACTCTCCCAACAACCTGTCAGCACTAGTGGACAAGCGACAGAGATTGGGGAAGACTTAGGTCAGAGAGTTGTTGCACTTTCTCAAAAACTTGGGAGAAAAAGTTTAGATCGGGGTGTGATTCAGCAACTAATGATTCAAGGAGATCTCCCCTCTTTGGCTGAGGTGCCAAAGGGAGAGCCTAGTCCAAGGCCATTGCCACCCATTCAAGAGCCGACCTCTAGCCACCAGAATATTGCTGCTGCAACGACTCTGACTCAACCGCCGCAAGGAGCCCAACCGGATACTCTATCAGGTGTAGTCTCAGCAGATGCATCTGAGCTGATTGAACAAGAAGAGGAACATATTGAAGAAGAGCAATCAACTCAGCCAGCAGATTGAGCCGAAAATGTCGGCAAAAATTTTTGTGGGGTCAGATGAAACGATAGCCAACGGTCGCGTACTTGCATGGAATTGCCTCAGTCTGTCAGGGAGTGGCGGTATTCCAGGAAGCCCAAGAAAACTTTGAAGCAGTTAGACAAGCTGGCTAATAGCTGCCGCAGGCAAAAGGAATGCCTTCTGACACAGCTAGTGGGTCAGCGGGGTACATGCTAGCAGCGATGCTGCTCACCACACCCTCAAGTACATGTGGAGGGGCAGATGATACAAGTGTGGAAGGATAAACCGCTCTCCCCCAATTCGGGTGAACAATCATGGCACAGTGACCGCTGTGATTGATGGCATAACCCAAAGTCGAATGGACAAGTTTCACATCGCTGAGCCAGAGTTGACCAGGTGGGGAAGTCATTGGCCGGCCGGTGCGCGGCTCGAACAGATCAGCTAGATGTCCCATTGTCTTCAACTGGAGAACAATCTGGCTACCAAACTCGATGAATTGTTGACGAAAGCGGTTCTTGGAAATTTCCGTGTCAACTGTCCGCTCCAAGAAAGTAAATTGACACAATTGGAGGACGACAAGCACTGACAAAACTGGCAATGACCAACTAGGTAGAAGCTGGTCTAAGTTAGTGCGAATGAATTCAGGGGGTGTGTGAACTGAATATTGCAGCATCGACTTGGGAACTGACGCTTGACTATTACAACTTTAATTGAATTATTCCTAACTGCCTAATCAAAGATAGTAGAATTCTGCTTGGGAGGCAAGTTTTCAAGCGCGAATGGAGAAAACACAAGCCTTACTGACAGCGTCAGCACAGTAATCCCTCTGCTATAGATAAGCTGTCCCGATACCGACTCTGCCACATGACAGAAATTGAAGCTTGCTATGGTGTCAGCTTGGGCAGCAACAACTTTGTCAAAGTGCTAGAATAGAAGTTGAGAATAAGTATCGGTTGTAAGTGTTTGTTTCTAGTCCTGACGGTTTTTCACGTTTTGTCTTGGCAGACTGTTCTCCGAAATCTAACGCTCTACACATTTTTAATTTTGGAGACAATCTATGTCGATTTACGTTGGTAATCTCTCCTATGAGGTTACAGAAGCAGACTTGAAGTCTGTATTTGCAGAATATGGGTCAGTGAAGCGGGTTCAGCTTCCCACCGATCGCGAAACGGGGCGGATGCGTGGCTTCGGTTTTGTTGAAATGAATGCAGACGCTGAAGAACAGGTTGCCATTGATGCTCTAGATGGGGCGGAATGGATGGGTCGTGCTCTGAAGGTCAATAAAGCTAAGCCCCGCGAAGACAGAAGTTCGTTTGGCGGCGGACGACAAGGCAGCTTCTCTCGGAGCTACTAAGAGTTTTGAGGCTAACCCTGAGTTAGCACCCAAATTTGAATGAAGCAAGATAACTGATGAATGAGTCAGTTGCTCAATTTGCCTTCAGAAGGCTCTAGCATTGATGCTGAAGCCTTTTTCATGTCTATTCTCTTCCCACTGCTTGAGCGATCGCATTGACGAGCTGCTCTGGATTGACAGGTTTTGACAGATGCATCTGAGAACCTGCGGATAGCGCCTGTTGTTGGTCGAGTTCCCCAGCATAGGCAGTGAGGGCGATCGAGGGAACCTGCCCACCCTGTTCGAGTGGAAGAGTACGTTGAGAAGGCTCAAGCATTACTTGCCTGAGCCTCTTGACGGTTAGATTTCGTAGCAACTATTGGGCGATTTAGCCTATACTAAGATGCCACTGTTGCTCGTTTCTGGTTTCGGGCTTTTCGCGGTCGAAAGCTAAAAGTGTTTAGCTTCTTCGCTTAGTAACGGCTAGAGGAACTGTTGTTTCTGCGGCCACCACTAAATGATGAACCTCTTTCTTCCCTGGGCTTGGCCTTGTTAACTTTCAGCGCCCGTCCCATCCACTCAGCGCCATCAAGGGCCTCAATGGCTGCTGTTTCTTCAGCATCAGTACTCATTTCAACAAAACCAAAGCCACGCGGACGGCCCGTTTCTCGGTCAGTAGGTAGCTGCACCCGCTTGACCGTACCATACTCGGCGAAAACAGTATTCAGGTCTTCTTGTGCGACCTCGTAGGATAGGTTACCTACATAAATTGACATAAGGTGTCTCCAAAATCGTTAGGGTGTAGAGATTTAAATTTCGGAGAGAAGCTTGTCAAGACCAAAAGGAGAGAGCCAATCAATACTAAGAACAAATGCTGCAACCGAAGTAATTCTCATCTACTATCTTAGCACAGCACCATGACAAATACTTTAGGCTCCATCTGGATTTGCCTTCAATTCTTCCAAAGGATGCTGCAGAGAAAGGGATGAGACCTGCTCCTCTAACTGGTCGCAGGACTCACGCACCAAACGCAAGCCTTCGTCCTGGGAGAGCTGAGCGCTTGACGGGGTAAACTCCTGCAAGAGCTTAGCTTCCGTAGTCTGGTATTCACCCAGGTCAGTTCTCAGTTTAGCTAGATATGGCGCTCCCTCACCCCCATCTTGAACAGCAAACTTTAGGATAGAATCTAGGTAGGCTAAGATCTCAGGACTCTTGACGCCCTTCGTGGCAGCAGCATAGAGCAAGTCTCCATTGAGATAGTTGAAGGCTGGGACAAGGAGCAGATCTCCATTCAGCTCAAAAGTCTGGACTCCCTCGGCTGGCCTAACTGTCAAACCCTCATGCCTGACTCGGTTCGCTGCATTATAGACTAATGCAATTATCGCCAAGATGACCTCAGGGTAATTGCTATCTATATTTCGCAGCTCCACGGTTCCTAGATCGTTGAGCCGCACTGGGTTCCAGCCAGCTTCTAGCAGGCTACCTTCCGCCTTGAAAAAGAGATGGCGTTCGACTCCAGCTTTGTCCATCGCTTCCAACCACGCATAGTAGCGTGTGAATTGCAACTCGACTAAGCTCTGAACACAATCGACATAGGGCATCAGACCGCCAACTGGCTGCAAATGCGTATAAACTCCCTCCCAGCCGAAGGTATTACTACCCCGGTAACGTACCGCGTGAGCGGCTAGCCCCAGCGCTTGTCCTTCATAAAAGGGGCACGCACGCGCCAGAGCAACCAGTGCTGAGTCAAGAGCCGTAGCCAGATTGTAGATGTTCAGCAGTTCCTCTCTTGCGTCTGCGGTGGAGTCATATGATACTCCGACACGCGGATCGATGACCCCAGGTGCTACCTCCAGATGCAGGTGTGTGCCGGTACATTTTCCGGCATTTAAGAACCTGTCGTACCCGACAGTACGAACCTGGACATGATAGTTCAGCTTGTCGCGGATCGCTGGCATCAGATGCAAGGGATAGCTTGACAGTGGATAGAGCCTCAAACTTAGCTCTCGCCCAACTTGCAGCGCCAGTTTCAGATTTTTTAGATACTCTCTTGCCAACTCTGTAGCCGTATGGGCTGGAGGGGTATTGATTTCAATCATGCCCTTAACCCATTCCGGCGCGAAGTACTCTGGGCCGCAACCTCCTGCTTCTGCCATCTCTCGACAACGCTGTAGGAATTCATCTGCCCGGTCGGAAGGCATTCCCTCTTCATCCACCAGGAAGAATTCTTGCTCAAGTCCTATGCGTCGGTCCGTTACAGTCATTGCCTCAAACCTCTATTACCTTGGGTTTCAGGCTACCCTACTAAATGCAATGGTGAATGTTGCTCAAGATACAGACTTATAACTGCTTTAAAGCAGCTAACACACCAGGAACTGTGGATTCTAGGGCGCAGCGGATGGCGTCCAACTGTATGGGATCCAGTTCGTTTGACCATTCATTCATAAAAAACTTCTTCACTTCAATGGATAACACGCACGCTGAGTTAGGGAACGTTTGATGCACCCAGTCCGAGAAGTGTCCACCCTGAAACCTAACATTCTCCCGGACGTCCAGGTGCCGACTGAGAAAGTCAAAGCCTCGTAGGTCGGTGAGAAAGTTCTCCACCACTGGTGCCCAACGGGTTCTGTCCATTGTGCCAGTGCCAAGGTTGATTTCTGGGTTGTACTTCGGGTCAGCAGGTAGGGCTTGCAGTCCTAACCGGCGGTGGTTGTAGGTGTGCAGGTCAAAGACTACGAAGCGACCAAAGCGGCTCTTTAAGACCGTAAAGATTCGCTTGACAGTGGCATAGAAAGCATCATACTCGGCAAGGGAGCGCATCATGATTTCCGGGGACGGTCTCGTCTGCCAAACTGTTAGGCCCCAAGCATCTTGCGGTTTGAGGTAGATTGCTCGATCTCTGGGTCGATTCAGGTCCAGCTCAAACCGCGATCGCTGAACCACAATCTGCGTGTCTGCGATCGTTGTCCAAGTCGCGGTGAACGGATCTTCTTCTCGCCTGCGGTCGGCTTCACTCATAGCGAAGAGCGAAGCTACTTCCGCCCGGACATCATGACCATCATGAAGTGCTACAGCCACTACAGGCCCGTGTCCATCCATCAACATCCAGCTAGCTTGCATCATCCTTAAGAAGGAGTAGTTATCGTGCTTTCGTACTTAAACTTACTCAAAGATGGCAACTCAAAAAGCAAAGTGAGGCACAGTATCACTAGATCCCTGGAATTCCGGTTGAGCGTTTGTAGTTTGCAGACACGCCGTACTGGGAATCAGGCTAATTTTCTTCTCTAGTATGGTATTGATCAATCCACACTTATCTGCTGCACGATCGTAAATTGAGACTCCTAATATCATGGAAATCAAAGACTTTTTTGGGCGTATCTATGCGATCAACCTGCCTTCTAGGAGAGATCGGCGCAGAATGATTGTCCGGGAACTGAATAAGGCTGTAATGCCCCTTGAGTCAAGCAAGGTTCAGATCTTTCCTGGTATCCAACCGAACAACGCTGGAGATTTTCCGAGTATTGGGGTGAAAGGCTGCTTTCTGAGTCACTTAGCTATTCTGAAGCAGGTTAAGAACGATGGGTTAGCCAACGTTCTGATCGTGGAAGATGACTTAACAATATCAAAGCAATTTAAGACTGAACAAGAACTCCTCGTCGCTCAATTATGCCAAACGGATTGGGGTTTCGTCTACTTTGGACACATCGAGGAGGAGCCGGCGGAAGCCTCCTCTGTTAAACTCCGACCGTTCTTTAAACCGCTAATGACAGCCCACTTTTATGCCGTGAATAGCAAGATCCTTGACCGACTCATTTCGTTTCTAGAGGAACTACAGCAACGACCCGGAGGGCATCCCGACGGCGGTCCAATGCATCTCGATGGAGCCTATTCGACCTTCCGCGTGCAAAACCCAGACGTGGTTACGTTGATCGCCTCTCCCAACCTTGGGTGGCAGCGGAGTTCACGCAGTGATATCTCTCCCAAATTGTTAGATCGCACCCCGATCTTGAATCAGTTAGTGGGGATAATGAGAATATTCAAGGCTCTCTTGTACACAAGACGATAAATTTTTCTAATTAGTCAAGAGAAACAAGCTAGCAAACACGACCAAAAGTTCTCAAAGTTTCAACAATGATTTCTGATAAAACCAATTTAACTTTGTCACTACTCCATTCTTGATGGAGCCTGCGATAATAACGATGTGGTTTCTTTTGTCTGGGAGTCGACAACAGAACTCCAGTCGTCGTTGTTCACTGACGCCTCGATTTTCTGACGCCGTTGGGCATCATCTACGTTCATCGTCTCCAATTCATTGCTTAGTTTTGTGTCAGCAAGCGCTTTACGCATTTTGAGTTTTTTCTCCTCGTAGGCGTGGCGCTCAGTAACTGACATCGCCACCCGTGCCGCTTCACCTACTGTGCTAGCCCATGATTGACTAGCATTACCGTTGCCTGGTGGAACGCTGCCGAGTTCTTCGATCCATGCATCACGTAACTGTTCCATTTCTTCGCGCTTCGGGAATTTGAATGTTTGCACTCGCACAAAAGCACAGGTTTGCTGACCATTTTGGGCGACATGACTGTTAAGGGCGAGTAGCACATTCCGCGAGTAGCCTACATACTGGGTATGCTGCTCAGCATCTAACACGGCATACACACCAGCAAGCTTCAAGTTTCGAGAGCGATCGCACCACACCTCAAGTGGTAGCGCTAAAGTATCATCGCTTTGAAGGTCAGAGGTAGGGGTCACCGTAGCGGCATGTTCGCTGTCGGAGCTGTACAAAAAGTCGTGCAGCCCTCGGTGCTCAACGGGTACATTTTGATGTTCGATGGGTACATCTTTGTTCGTCTCCATCTGGTTATCCATGCAACTAATCTCTCGCCACTCTTTCTAGGATGTTTCTTCATTAAACCTTATAAGAGATTAGCTTGAAAACCTTGTGGCTTTAGCCCAAGGGACGCCAGTTTCTTTCGGGAGCCAGCACTGCAGGAGGGTTTCCCTCCGTAGGTGACTGGCGTCCGGGAAACCCGCCTTCAAAACTGGCTCATGAAAAGCAACGGCAGAATTAATTCTGCCGGGCGCCTATTCTTAATTAGTTTCGTACAAAGTATAATTGACAACTACGGTAGATAACTGTACTATTAGATTAGAGGCAAGGTAATCAACCTCTCTAAAAACCTAGTATCTAAACAGGTAACGCTGAACCTTGACAATTGAATCTATAGGGTTCTACTTTGTTGTTCCAGTCGTGTGTCTAAGGACACACACCTGAAAGTAGGTAAAAGATTCATAGGAACTAGACGAACGGCATTGAACACAAGTTCAAAAATCAAACAAAGTTGAGCCAGTGCGGTCTTGGGCTCTGCTCAAGTGAAGCAACTGGCGTTGCAGTAATGCAACTACGGTGGGGCACACCGGAAGTCAACGCTTAGGGAGAGAACCACCTCTGCATTAGTAACGCAAGGAGCTAATGTAAGTGGACTCGTTGAACTAGGAATCTCCGCGTCTTTAGACCGGGGAGTGTCAAAAGTTGAAGGTGTTGTAGTGATCCGAATAAAAGTGGGTGTAAACAGAAAGACTATCTCGCCGACCCGTTCTTGATGTCCGTCAATAGCATAGGTAGCACCTGCAATGAAGTCCACCGCCCGCTGCGCCTGCTCCGGTTCCATCATTGTTAAGTTTAATAACACAGACTTGTACTCTTGCAACAATTGAATCACCTGTGGCATTTCTTCTAACTCTCGCGGCTTCGTGACTACCACTTCCGCTATGGATTGACAGTTCCTGGGATCGCGGCCAGATTGCTCATTTAACACTGTTTCTTCCTTTGACACCATAGCCACTCTTGCCTGCATGCAACGACCCAGACAAACGACACCTCCTTAACGCGAACTAAAGAGCTTGGTCTCCATCAAACAAATCATCTGAATTTCCAATTCGGTGAAAGATCGACGCTGCTGCAATTCTTTGAGTACCGCCTGCTCAATTGCTTCCAGCTTGGTCTGCCATAGCGCCAAGATACGTTCGCAGGTCTGATAGTACTGAACATCTAAATTTTCGTCCTTGGTCAAATTAGCTGGTTCATAGTCAACTTTCTGGTCACCAACCAGAAGATGGACATGCACGTCAGACGACTGTACAATCCCCCAACAACCGTCCCACTTTTTTTGTGCCTGTAGCGCCTTAGCTGGACACTGAACGCGAACTAGCTCTCCAGGTTGGTAGTTTGGAGTTTCAGTTACCAGTGTCAGGAACTGAGTCGGAGCAATTGTTTGTCTGACGGCCTTGGCTACGTGTGCCGCCGTCAGCTTCTCATCTCCTGCCAGTTCGCGAGCTTTGTCTAGCGCTGGTTTGTACTGCTCAGGTTTAAGCTGGCTCAAGGGACGAAAGTGAGAAGCTGACCAAGTGCCAATTGGCACTTGCAGAATATGTTTTTCCACTTCTGCGGCTTTAAGTTCTCGTACTAGCTTAGTGCGGGACTCGGAGAATTCTGCTTTGAGGCAAGCTGTCAGGTTCGAATATCCTAGCGCCTCCCATCCACGTCGTTCTTTCAATTCCAAAACCAAAGCCCGAATGCTAGTCCAACGTTCTCTGATGCCACTAAGGCACTGACGCGCTTCGGCTTCAGTCATCACTGGCGGCAGCACGACCAGTTCTACCAACTCATTCTCAACTCGTAGCCGCCTTCTTTTGGTGTCAGTTAGCACTTGAGCTTTAGACAGATTTATTTCGTTGACAGTTTGGTCAGTTGGCAAAATCTGGTTTTCGCTGTCTTCTACAGTAGTTTTCAGATGAAATTTCTTTTGCTCCAGCATTGTTTCTAACTCCTGCCAGTAGTAAAGGGAACTCTTAAACTGGAATATCAGGTAAATTTTCCAGAAGCTTTCCAGCTTCAAATCGGAGCCGAACTTATTCAGTTGGCTGAGTTCTGTAAGGTAAATGGCGATATTGGAGCCAATCGTCATGCTTTCGGAGTTTTGTTTCCAGACCAAAAGCTGCTCATTTTTTGCTCACTTTTTGCTCATCCTACTAATAGTTCCAGGAAAGTTTGACACTGGGAGGATGTGCGCTCAGCAGATTGAACCGGGAACCACAACTGCTGCCAGTGATCTTTCAATTTCTATCCATAAGTTAGAAAAGGTTTTTTAGAAGTGGGACCACACCTCATACAACTTTGATTGAACTTCGTATGAATTCTTAATAAAGTTTAATAAAAGTGTTTATTTAAATGGGGGTTCGGGGGGCTATGATACCCCCGCCATAACAC
>JAABUQ010012699.1_pt1 | contig 10405 bp, 9 predicted proteins | sample 5560001 | NCBI WGS metagenome assembly JAABUQ01 (sample SAMN10711888, study PRJNA513371) | rock metagenome | isolation source: Antarctica rocks | place: Antarctica: Victoria Land, Finger Mt nord | collected 2015-12-18 | reverse complement strand
GGGCGGGTGCTGTTCGTTGGCACCAAGCGCGCCGCCGCCGAGTACGTCGCCGATGCGGCCAACCGTTCGGGCCAGTACTACGTCAACCACCGCTGGCTCGGCGGCATGTTGACCAACTGGAAGACCATCACCGGCAGCATCAAGCGCCTGCGCAAGATCGACGAGATGCTGAGCGGCGACACCCAGGGCCTGACCAAGAAGGAGGTCCTGGACATCACCCGCGACCGCGAGAAGCTGGAACGGGCGTTGGGCGGCATCAAGGAGATGGGCGGCCTGCCCGACATCCTGTTCATCATCGACACCAACAAGGAGAAGCTGGCGGTCGAAGAGGCCACCAAGCTCGGTATTCCCGTGGTGGCGATCCTGGACAGCAACTCCGACCCGACCGGCGTCACTTTCCCGATCCCCGGCAATGACGACGCGATCCGCGCCATCACGCTGTACTGCGACCTGGTTGCCGGCGCCGTGCTCGACGGCATCAGCGCCGAGATGATCGCCAGCGGCCGTGACATGGGCGCCGCCGAGGAACTGCCGCTTGCCGCCCTGCCGCCGACGCAGCTTCCCCCTGTGCCGGACGATGCGGTGCCGGCCGAGCCTGCCGCCGCCTGACGCTGCGCGACCTAAAGGAGGGACTGCGATGGCCGAGATCACCCCCGCCCTGGTGAAGGATCTGCGCGAGCGGACCGGCGCCGGCATGATGGATTGCAAGAAGGCGCTGGTCGAGGCGGGCGGCGACATGGAGGCGGCGGTCGACTGGCTGCGCAAGAAGGGCCTGTCCGCCGCCGCCAAGAAGGCCGGGCGGGTGGCGGCCGAGGGCCTGGTCGGCGTGGCGTCGGCGGCGCACCGGGCGGCGATGGTCGAGGTCAACGCCGAGACCGACTTCGTGGCCCGCAACGAGACGTTCCAGGCGTTCGTGGCCGAGGTGGCGCAGGTGGCGCTGCGGGTCGGCGACGACATCGAGAAGATCAAGGCCGCGCCATATCCCGGCGGCAGCCGCACGGTGGCCGAGGAGCTGGTGCAGCTGGTCGCCATCATCGGCGAGAACATGAGCCTGCGCCGCGCCTGCGTGCTGAGCGTGCATCGCGGCGTGGTGGCGACCTACATGCACCAGGCGGTTAAGCCGGGCCTGGGCAAGATCGGCGTGCTGGTGGCGGTCGAGAGCGACAGCGAGCTGGATGGCCTGGAGACGCTGGGCCGCCAGGTGGGGATGCACGTCGCCGCCACCCGGCCGGAGGCGCTCGACATCGACGGGGTCGATCCGGCGGCGCTGGACCGCGAGCGGGCGGTGCTGAGCGAGCAGGCGCGCGCCTCGGGCAAGCCGGACAACATCATCGAGAAGATGGTCGAGGGCCGCATCCGCAAGTACTACGAGGAAGTGGTGCTGCTGGAGCAGGTCTGGGTGCATGACGGCGAGAGCCGGGTGCGGGCCGTCGCCAAGAAGGCCGGCGCGGAGCTGACCGGCTTCGCGCGCTTCTATCTCGGCGAGGGCATCGAGAAGGGCGGCGGCGATTTCGCGGCCGAGGTCGCCGCAGCCGCCGGCCTGACCCCCTGAGCGCCGCGACGGTGACGCCGCAAGCCGAGGAGCGCCCCCAGGCTTCGGGCGGCGCCGTTCCCGGCTACCGGCGCGTGCTGCTCAAGCTGTCCGGCGAGGCGCTGATGGGCAAGCGCGAATACGGCCTCGACACCGACACCATCAACCGCATCGCCGGCGATATCGGCGACGTGGCGGCGACGGGCGTGCAGGTGTCGGTGGTGATCGGCGGCGGCAACATCTTCCGCGGCGTTTCGGCGGCGGCCGGCGGCATGGACCGCGCCCAGGCCGACTACATGGGAATGCTCGCCACCGTGATGAACGCGCTGGGGATGCAGAATGCGCTGGAGAAGCGCGGCGTGCCGACCCGGGTGCAGTCGGCGATCCCGATGGCCAGCGTTTGCGAGCCGTACGTGCGCCGCCGCGCCGAGCGGCACATGGAGAAGGGGCGGGTGGTGATCTTCGCCGCCGGCACCGGCAACCCGTTCTTCACCACCGACACCGCCGCGGCGCTGCGGGCGACCGAGATGCACTGCGACGCGCTGTTCAAGGGCACGCAGGTCGACGGCGTCTATTCCGCCGACCCGCGCAAGGTGCCGGACGCCGAGCGGTTCGAGGAGCTGACCTACCACGACGTGCTGGCGCGCGACCTGCGCGTGATGGATGCCGCGGCAATCAGCCTGGCGCGCGAGAACGTGCTGCCGATCATCGTGTTCAACATCCATGTCCCTGGCGCTTTCGCCGCCGTGATACGCGGCGAGGGCCGTTTCACCACCATCATCGAGCCGCGTTAAAGCTTTCAACCCGAAGCGTCGGAGAGATTTGTGGCGGCGATCATCGACCTGGATGAACTGAAAACCGACTTGGCGCGCCGCATGGAAGGCGCCATCGAGACGCTGCGGCGCGAGTTCGCCGGCCTCCGCTCCGGCCGCGCCAGCCCGGCGCTGCTGGAGCCGGTGCGGGTCGAGGCGTATGGCAGCGAGGTGCCGCTGACCCAGGTCGGCAGCATCGGCGTGCCCGAGGCGCGGATGCTGACGGTGCAGGTCTGGGACCGCACCCTGGTCGGGGCGGTCGAGCGGGCAATCCGCGACTCCGGGCTGGGCCTCAACCCGGCAAGCGACGGGCAACTGGTCCGGGTGCCGATCCCGATGCTGACCGGGGAGCGCCGCGTCGAGCTGTCGAAGGCCGCCGGGCGGTATGCCGAGGGCGCCAAGATCGCGGTGCGCGGGGTGCGGCGCGACGGCATGGAGCAGATCAAGGCGGCCGAGAAGAAGGGCGACCTCGGCCAGGACGAGATGAAGACCTGGTCGGACGAGGTGCAGAAGCTCACCGACGGCTACGTCAAGCGCCTGGACGAGCTGTTCGCCGACAAGGAACGCGAGATCAAGCAGGTCTGAGCGATGTCCGCGGGACCACAAGCGCGGCCTCCCGGGGCTGCCGACGCGACGCCGGCGCCGGCGCATGTCGCCATCATCATGGATGGCAACGGCCGCTGGGCCGCGGCGAAGGGCCTGCCGCGGGTGGCCGGCCATCGCGCGGGGGCGCAGGCGGTGCGGCGCGTGGTCGAAGCGGCGATCACCGAAGGCATCGAGTGGCTGACGCTGTACGCCTTCAGCAGCGAGAATTGGCGGCGGCCGGTCGGCGAGGTGCTCGACCTCACCGGGCTGCTGCGCCACTACCTGCGTAACGAGATTGCCGAGATGGCGCAGAACGGCGTCCGGCTGCGCTTCATCGGCGACCGCGAGCGGTTCGACCCCGACATCCGCGCCGACCTCGAACGGGCCGAGCGCGATACTTTGGCCAATACCCGGCTGAACCTGATCGTCGCGCTGTCGTACGGGGGCCGCGCCGACATCCTTGCCGCCGCCCGCAGCGCCGCCGCCGCCGCCGCCGCCGGCACGCTCGACGCCGCGGCGCTCGACGAGGCGGCTTTTGCCGGGCTGCTGTCGACGGTGGGCATCCCCGACCCCGACCTGATCGTGCGCACCAGCGGCGAGCAGCGGCTGTCCAATTTTTTGTTGTGGCAGGCCGCGTATGCCGAACTGGTGTTCCTCGATGTGCTGTGGCCGGATTTCGCCGCTGCGCACATGGCCGAGGCGCTCGCGGCGTTCGGCCGGCGCAAGCGGCGGTTTGGCGCGCGTCCCGGTTGACCGCCCACGCCGCATCGCGCTGGTCGGACCTGCGCCTCCGCATCCTGTCGGCCTGCGTGCTGGCGCCGCTCGGCTTGGCGGGGCTATGGCTCGGCGGGACCGCATGGCTGGCGTTGATCGCCGTGCTGGCGGTGGGCTTGGGTAGCGAGTGGTTTCTGCTTTGCCGCAAGTTAGCGCGTGGCCAGCCTGGATGGAGCCAGTTGGCGGCGGTGCTGGCCGGAGTGCCCTACATCGGCCTAGCGACGGCGGCGTTGCTTTGGCTGCGCGCCGGCGACGGCGTCGGGCGGCGCGCGGTGCTGTTCGTGATGCTGGTGGTGTGGGCCAGCGACATCGGCGCCTATCTGGTCGGCCGGCTGCTGGGCGGTCCGCTGCTGGCGCCGGCGATCTCGCCCGGCAAGACTTGGTCGGGGGCGGCCGGGGGCTTGCTCGCCGCCGCCCTGGTGGGGTTCGCCACCCTGCATCCGGCGGCGGCCCTGCTGGCGAGTGGGTTGGGGATCGCGGCGCAGCTTGGTGACCTCATGGAGAGTGCGATGAAGCGTGGTTTCGGCGTGAAGGATTCTGGTTGGATCATCCCCGGCCACGGCGGCCTGCTCGACCGGCTGGACGGCTTGCTGACGGCGGCTCCGGCGGCGGCGGCGGTCTCGCTGTTCGCCGGGCGGGCGGCGGTGGGCTGGGGATGACCTTCGCCCCAACCGGCCAGCCCCGTACCGTCACCGTGCTCGGCAGCACCGGCAGCGTCGGCACCCAGACGCTCGACCTGCTCGGCGGCGAAGGGTTCCGCGTGCGTGCTTTGGTGGCTGGCCGCAACGCCGCGTTGTTGGCGGCCCAGGCGCGCCGCTTCGGGGCCGAGCTGGCGGTGGTGGCCGATCCCGAGAGTTACCGCGAACTGGCGGCGGCGTTGAGCGGCAGCGGGACCGAGGTCGCGGCCGGGCCGCAGGCGGTGGTCGAGGCGGCGCGTGGGGCTGATTGGACCATGGCGGCGATCACCGGGGCGGCTGGCCTGCACGCCACGATGGCGGCCATCGGCGGCGGCGGCACCGTGGCGATCGCCAACAAGGAGGCGCTGGTCTGTGCCGGCGACCTGGTGCTGGCGGCGGTGCGGGCGCACGGCGCCACGCTGCTGCCGGTCGACAGCGAGCACAACGCGATCTTCCAGGCGATGGCGGACGGCAACCGCGCGGCGGTCGAGCGCATCACTCTGACCGCCTCGGGCGGCCCGTTCCGCACCGCAAGCCTCGACGAGATGCGCCGCGCCACGCCAGAGTTGGCGTTGCGCCATCCAGTCTGGTCGATGGGCGCCAAGATCAGCATCGACAGCGCCACCATGATGAACAAGGGCCTGGAGGTGATCGAGGCGGCGCATCTGTTTGCGCTGGCCGGCGAGTGCATCGACGTGTTGATCCACCCGCAATCGACGGTTCACGGCATGGTCCACTACGCCGACGGCAGCGTGCTGGCGCAACTCGGCAGCCCCGACATGCGGGTGCCGATCGCTCATGCCCTGGCCTGGCCCAACCGTGTCGCGACCGCGGCGCCGCGGCTCGACCTCGGGGCGGTCGGGCGGCTGGAGTTCTTCCCGCCCGACCTCGGGCGCTTCCCGGCGATGCGCCTGGCGCGTGAGGCGCTGGCCGCCGGTGGTTGCGCGCCGTGCGTGCTGAACGCCGCCAATGAGGTGGCTGTCGCGGCGTTCCTGGCCCGCCAGATCGGATTTCTCGATATCGCAACGGTCGTCGAAGCGGTCATGGCCTCGTTTTCGGCGACATCCATCACAACTATTGCAGAAGTGCTCGACGTCGACGCGCGCGCCCGGCGCGAAGCGACTCGGTTGTGCGATATCGTCTGCCGCTCGGCCGCCTGACACATCAATCCTGACACACCAACAAGGAAGACTTCCGTGTTTCATGCCCTTCCGGCGCCGCTCAGCTCCATCGTTCCGTTCGCGATCGTGCTGGGGGTGCTCGTGTTCGTGCATGAGATGGGCCACTACCTCGCGGCACGCTGGTGCGGCGTGCATGTCGAGGCGTTCTCGATTGGCTTCGGCCGGCCGATCTGGAGCCGCACCGACCGCCGCGGCACCGTCTGGCGGCTGTCGATCCTGCCGCTCGGCGGCTACGTGAAGCTGCATGGCCAGGAACGGCCGGAGGATGCGACGCCCGAGCAGCGGCTGGCGTGGCAGGCTGGCCGCACCTTCCACGAAAAAAGCGTGGGCCGCCGCGCCATGGTGATCGCCGCCGGCCCGATCGCCAACTTCCTGCTGGCGGCGGTGCTGTATGCCGGGTTGCTCGGCGTGCTGGGCCGGCCCTCGACGCTGCCGGTCGTCAGCGCCGTGACCGCCGCAAGCGCCGCCGCCAACGCCGGCCTGCAGCCGGGTGACCGCATCGAGGCGATCGACGGCAAGCCGGTCGCCACCTTCGAGGACATTTTCCGCTACGTGTCGGTGCGGGCGCACCAGAGCGTCAGCCTGTTGGTGCGTCGCGGCGCCGGCGACCTCACGCTGCCGGCTACCGTCGGCGTGCGCGATGCCGGCGGCCAGCAGGTCGGCGCGCTCGGCATCACCTCCACCGCCGTCGCCTACCAGCCCGTCTCGCTGCCGAACGCGGTGGTAGGCGGCTTCGTGCAGGTGTGGGAGGTCACGCGGGAGTGGGCGGTCGGGTTGGCGCAACTCATCTCCGGCAACCGCGGCACCGAGGATCTGGGCGGGCCGCTGCGCATCGCGCAACTGTCGGGCCAGGTCGCGGCGGCAGGCGTCGCGGCGCTGGTCAGCTTCATCGCGGTGCTTTCGGTCAACCTGGGCCTCATCAACCTGGTGCCGATCCCGATCTTGGATGGCGGACATTTAATGTTCTACGCGTTCGAGGCGTTGCGTGGCCGGCCGTTGCCGCAGCGCGCCCAGGAATATGGCTACCGCGCCGGCCTGGCGCTGATCGGCGCGCTGTTCGTGTTCGTCACATGGAAAGATTTGGGCCACCTTGGCGTGGTCCACTGGGTTGCTGGCCTGCTCGGCTGACGCTGGGCAATGGGCGTGGCGCGGCGGTGACGGGTAGCGCGGCATGGCGGGCGCGGCTATCGTGCGTCCGCTGGTTCCGGGGCGGAGTGATGCTCACCGGGTTTTGACGACGCTTCGGCTGTCTCGATCCACGGGGCGGCGCTGCCGTGGGGGTAATGTCTTTGGTTCGCAACCGCGCCGCGTGGCTGCTGCTGTCCTGTGCTGTCTTGCCTGCTCTGCCGCTGCGTGCCGCCGTTGCCCAAGGCGCGCCGCACCCCGACGACCGCGCCGCCAATCCGAGGGAAGTCGATACCAGCGTCTATGCCGCCGCCAGCCCGGTCCAAGCCGTCCCCGCCGATCCCATCCGGGCGCTTCCTGGCGGCGCTGTCTCGGCGATCAGCGTGCAAGGCAACCAGCGGATCGAGCAGGGCACCATCTTGTCATACATGCTGCTGCAGCCGGGCGACCCGTTCGACCCCGACCGGCTCGATCGCAGCCTGAAGGCGCTGTACGCCACCGGCTTGTTCAGTGACGTCAAGATCGACCATGCCGGCGCGGCGCTGGTGGTGCGGGTGGTCGAGAACCCGGTGGTCAACGAGATCATCTTCGAGGGCGACCATAAGCTGACCGACGCGCAGTTGCGGCCCGAGGTGCAGCTGCGCAGCCGCTCGGTGTTCACGCCGGCCCTGGCGCAGGCCGACCGCCAGCGCATCCTCGACTTGTATGCCCGCCGCGGCCGCTTCGCCTCGCGGGTCGAGCCGAAAATCATCCAGCGCGGCCAGAACCGCGTCGACGTGGTGTTCGAGATCAGCGAGGGCGCCGAGACCCTGACCAGCCGCATCGCCTTCATCGGCAACCATGCGTTCAGCGAGGACCGCCTGCGCGAGGTGGTCGGCAGCCGCGAGGCGACGTGGTGGCGCATCCTGTCCACCAGCGACAACTACGACCCCGACCGCGTCGCCTTCGACCGCGAGCTGTTGCGCCGCTTCTACCTCAAGAACGGATTCGCCGACATCGACATCACCGGCGCCAACGCCGAGCTGGCGCCGGATAAAAGCTCGTTCTTCCTCACCTTCACGATCAGCGAGGGCGAGCGCTACACGGTGGGCAAGATCAGCGTGGACTCGACCCTGCCCAAGCTCGACGGCAAGTCGCTGCTGCCGGCGGTCGACATCGCGGCCGGCGACACCTACGACGGCGACGCGGTCGAGCGGAACGTGCAGGCGCTGACCGACGCGGTCACGCGGCGTGGCGTGTCGTTCGTGGACGTGAAGCCGCGCATCTCGCGCAACCGCGCCAAGCATACCGTTGACCTGGTGTTCGATGTCTCCGAAGGCCCGCGCGTGTATGTCGAGCGCATCGACGTCACTGGCAACACGCGCACCAAGGATAAGGTGATCCGTCGCGAGTTCCGCCTGGCCGAGGGCGACGCGTTCAACGCTGCCCTGGTCCGCCGCTCACGCCAGCGGCTGCAGGATTTGGGCTACTTCAACACCGTGGCGATCACCCAGGCGCCGGGCTCGGCCGCGGACAGGACCGTGCTGAACACCGCGGTGGACGAGAAGGCGACCGGCGAGCTGACGCTGGGCGGCGGCTATTCGTCGGATGCCGGCGCCCTCGTCAACACCGGCCTGCGCGAAAAGAACTTCATCGGCACCGGCATCGACGCCGGCATCAACGGCGTGCTGGCGCAGAAAGAAAGCTCGATCGACCTGTCGGTGACCGACCCATACTTCCTGGACCGCAACATCGTCGCCGGCTTCGACCTGTTCCATGTGTCGAACAACAACCAGACCACGGCGCAATACAGCGAGCGGCGAACCGGCGGTTCGATCCGGGTCGGCTACGAGTTCAGCGACCATCTACGCCAGGCGCTGACCTACTCGCTGGTCAACCGGAACATCTACAACGTGGCGACCACGGCGAGCATTTACGTGAGAGACGAGGCCGGGCCGTCGACGCTGTCGCAGGTCGGCCAGACGCTGACGCTCGACTACCGCGACAGCGCGGTCGACCCGCACTCCGGCTTCGTGATACGCGGTGGCACCGACTTCGCGGGCATCGGCGGCAACGCGCATTACGTGCGCGCCAAGGTCGACACCACGTACCTGATCCCGCTGGAGTCGATCACCGGCGACTCCGATTGGGGCATCGCCCTTTCGGCGGGGACCGGCTATTTGTTCAACCTGGGCCGGCGCGAGAAGATCATCGACCGCTTCTTCCTGGGCGGCGACAACCTGCGCGGCTTCCAGTCGGGCGGCGCCGGCCCGCACGCCGAGAACGGCGGCGACAGCCTGGGCGGCCGGTTCATCTGGACCCAATCCAGCGAGCTGCGGTTCCCGTTGCCGATCTCGCCCGACCTCGGCCTGTCCGGCCGCGCGTTCGTGGATGTCGGCTCGTTGTCGAAGGTCACTTTGCTGGAAAACGGCGGCTCGGTCGCCGACAATGCCAGCCCGCGCGTCGGCGCCGGCGTCGGCGTGTCGTGGAAGACGCCGTTCGGCCTCGTCAACATCGACATTGCCGACCCGATCGTGAAGAAGAAATACGACCAGACCCAGGTATTCCGCTTTGGCTTCGGTACGAAGTTCTAGGACATGCTCATGAAGCTGCTTTCGCGTCTCACCGTTGCCGCCGCCCTCGCGGCCGTGGCGTATGCCCCGCTTGCCGGCCCGGCCTCGGCGCAGGGCTTCTTCGTGCCCGGCGAGGCCAACCAAAACAAGCCGGCGCCGTCGCGTGCCTCGCGCAAGCCGGCGCCGCGCGCTGTCGCTCCGGCCCCGGCGCCCATACCGTCGCCCGACCAGACCGTCGGCGGGCCGGCGGACAACACGCCGGCGGCGCCACCGCCGCAGCTGCCGCCGCCGCCCGACCTGCCGGCATTGCCCAAGGGCGCTCCGCCGCCGGTTGCGGTGATCGGCGTGATGGGCGTGCCGGAGGTGATGCGGGCCTCGTCGGCGGCGCAGTCGATCGAGAAGATCATCAGCCAGCGGCGTGAGGCGCTGAACCAGGACGCGCAGAAGGAACAGGCGGCCTGGCGGCAGATGCAGCAGGCACTGCAGGCCGATAGCGCCAAGCTGTCGCAGGATCAGCTGCACACCCGCGAGCGTCAGCTGCAGGAGCGCATCACCAACGCGCAGCGGCAGTTCCGCGACCGTGGCCGCATCATCCAGGAGGCCGCGCAGTATGCGCTGGCGCAGATCGAGCGGACGCTGATCGCGGTGATCCGCCAGGTGGCGGACAGCCGGGGCATGAACCTGGTGCTGCACCGCGCCCAGGTGGCGCTGAACATCAACGAGTTCGACATCACCGAGCAGGTAGCGACGCAGCTCAACAAGATCATGCCGACCGTGGTGATCCCGCCTGACGGCGTGGCGCCGCCGTCGGTGTCCCCCGCCAACTCCGCCGTGCTGCCGCCGGCGCCCGCGTCGACCCCGGCGGCGACACCGGCCCCCGCCACCGCGAAGTGACGGCCTGAGATGGCGGCCGATCCACGCTTCTTCGCGCGCACCGGGCCGCATTCGCTGGCGGCGGTGGCGCAGGCGGTCGGCGGCGAGGCATCTGGCAACGAGCGGATGCTGGGCGGCATCGCGCCGTTGCAGACCGCGATGCCGGACGAGCTGAGCTTTCTCGACAACCGGCGCTACGCCGACGCGCTGGCGGCGACGCGGGCCGGAGCGGCGATCGTGCATCCGGACCTGCGCGACCGGGTGCCGCCCGGCACCGCGGCGATCGTGACGAAGG
>JAABUQ010012698.1_pt1 | contig 10407 bp, 8 predicted proteins | sample 5560001 | NCBI WGS metagenome assembly JAABUQ01 (sample SAMN10711888, study PRJNA513371) | rock metagenome | isolation source: Antarctica rocks | place: Antarctica: Victoria Land, Finger Mt nord | collected 2015-12-18 | reverse complement strand
TGGTGGATCGCCTCCACAACCCCGCGCCGCATCCCGGCGGCGGAGCCCAGCAGGCAATCGAGGCGGGTGTGGTTGACCATCCGGATGATCGCCGGTACGCCGCGGCCCTCCTCACCCACCAGGCGGGCGGGGATGCCGCGGAACTCCACCTCGGAGGAGGGCAGCGACCGCGTGCCGAGCTTGTCCTTCAGGCGCTGAAATTCCATCCCCGGCCCGCGCTGCACCAGGAAGCAGGACAGGCCGGCCGGTGCCTGGGCCAGCACCAGGAAGACATCGCAGGGTGGGTAGGAGCAGAACCACTTGTGGCCGTGCAGCTCGTAGAGGTCCTCACCGATGGGGCCGGCGGTGGTGATGTTGGCGCGGACGTCCGAGCCGCCCTGGCGCTCGGTCATCGCCATCCCCGCGATCGCGCCGCGGTCATAGTCGGGCTTGGTCAGCCGCGGCTCCCATTCCGCCGCCAGCTCCGGCGCGCCGTCGCGCAGAGCCGGCACGGCGGCGTAGGTCATCGACACCGGGCACATCACTCCGGGGTTGACGTTGCTCCAGATCATGAAAAGCGCCGCCCGCACCGCGTGGGCGCCCTGGCACGGCTCGCGCCACGGCGACCCGGCAATGCCCCGCTCGATCGCTCCGCGCAGCAGCCAGTGCCAGGAGGGATCGAGCTCCACCTGGTCGATCCGGTGGCCGTAGCGGTCGTGAGTGCGCAGGATCGGGAGGTTGCGCTCCGCGCGGCGGCCGTGCTCAGCGGCCTCGGGGCCGCCGGCTACTTCGCCGGCCTCACGCGCCCGGTCCACCCCCCAACGGCCACCCCCGCGCTCCAGTACCTCGCGCAGCGCCAGGTCGACCTCGTACAGGTTGAGCGGCTGCAGCGGCGGCGGCTGGTTGAGCACCTCTCGCGCTGGACCTGACACTTCGATCGTGGCCATCTGTCTCCTCTCCGGGAACGTCGTGTGAATCCCGATTCACCGATACTAGTGATCTGGATTCACCGCGCAAGGCCTTTTGGCTATCCGCGACGTGGCCGGTACCCTGGGCTCATGAGCCGGCCACCGAGACGTGCGTCCGCACCCCCAGGGCGTGGTACGTCTCCGGTCGCCCGCCGGCCCCGGGTCAAGAGCGTGGCACGTGTTCCCGAGCGGCGGCTCCCACAAGAGCGTCGTAAACCGCCCCTCCAGAAACTCCGACGCGCGCAAGCTCCGCCGGCAGATTCGCCGCCTGGTCTTTGCTCAGGTGCTTCGTCCGAGGGAAATTTTGAGGCCAAGAGCCTCGCGATCGCGGTTGGGGTTCGGCTCGCGGTTGGGGTTCGGCGCGCGGGAGGTGGAAGCCGGGTCAAAACCGAGTAGGTCTCAAACGCCGCATGGCCCGCCACTACGTCAGCCTTACCCACGGCCAGCACAACGGCGCCGTGGTGCTCGTGGTCGCCCACGATCAGCAGCACGGCCGCGCTGGTGTCAAGCAGGAGCACCGCTCAGCGACGTCCCGCATCCTGCAGGGCACGGACGAGATCGTCGTCAATGCCGCGCGCCCCTGAGGAGATGACCAGCCGACCACCCTCCTCCACGAGGTCGTCGCTCGCCACCGGCTCGATCCGAAGCGCGGCTCCGTCACAGCTCAGTTCCACCTCGCCTGGCCTGAAGCCGAGCTGCTCGCGGAGCTGACGAGGGATGACCAGGCGTCCTGCCTTGTTAATGGTTGCACGGATGGTGCGAGTCTACCACGGCTATTTTGGGACCGCCTGTGCCAAGCCGGGAGGTCGCCCTCGGTCCGGCTACGCGCGTAGCGACGCCCGATCCAGGTCCTGACATCAGCGCCGGCGACGTGTGCAGAGATCGCGGTCCTGCGCGAGCAGCTCTACCCCGTACCTGAGCGCGATTGCCGCGATCATGCAATCGATCATCCCGCGCGGAGTTATCCCCACGCCCCGGCACCGCCGGTAGATGTGTGTGGCCCCGGCGAAATCGACGACCGGATTACACGTAGAGTGAGCGGGTCCTCAGTTCAGGCGACGGCGGCAGTAGCCAACGTCTGCTCGGCCACGCGATCGACCGCGTCCCGCGTGCCGCCGAGCAGCCGCCGGGACAGCTGCGCGCGGCGGAAGAACAATGGCGCGTCGTGCTCCCAGGTGGCGCCGATGCCGCCGTGCACGTTGATCATCGTGCGAGCCGCGTAGTCCAGGGCCTTTCCACCCTCGGCTCGCGCCGCGCTGGCCGCCAGCGGGAACTCATCTCGCTTGAAGTCACGCGCCCAGCCGGCGTAGTACTGAAGCCCGCGAGTGTTCTCCTGCAGGCGCAGGACTTCGGTCAGCTCGTGCTTGAGTGCCTGGTAGGAGCCGATCGCCCGGCCAAACGTGAAGCGCTCCTTGGCATAGGCGACGCTCACCTCCAGGCATGTCTGCACGGACCCGAGGCACTCGGCCGCGATCAACGCGTGGGCCAGGTACCAGGCGTCGGCCAGCACCTCAGGTGCCACATTCAGCCGGCGGCCGATCGCCCCGGCGAAGGTCACCGTGCCCAGGGAGCGGGTTGCGTCGTAGCGGAAGACCTTTTCGACGCTCGCGCCGTCAGCGCCCGCGTCCACCGCCACCGCGACGGGCTTGCCGTCGGCCGTCTCCCCGACCGTGACCAACAGGTCAGCACCCGGAGCGTCAGGTACGAAGCTCGCCACGCCCTCCAGGGTCACCGAGTCGCCGTCAACGCTCGCCCGGGGCGCCTCGGCCCGCCGCCAGCCGGAAGCGGCGTCTACCGTCCACCCCGGCTCCAGCTCGCTCGGCGGCCGCGCCGGTACATACGCGGGCCGCACTTCCCCAGCCGCGACGGCATCCAGCGACTTGTCGCCGGCCGCGTTCAGGATCGCCGAAGCAGGCAGCAGCCCAAGCAGCGGCACGGCCGCCAGCGTGCGTCCGACCTCCTCGACCACCAGCAGCGCGTCGAACGCGCCCAGTCCGGCCCCGCCCCGATCTTCTGAGACCAACAGGCCGGGCCAGCCGGCCTCGAGCGCCATCGGCCACAGGTCAGGCAGCGCCTCAGGGCTCTCGAGTGCCTCGCGGGCGGCTTCGACGGTCTTGAACCGTGAGAGCGCGCCGCGAGCGGCTTCACGCAGGAACTCCTGCTCGTCTGAGAGGGCGAAATTCATGAGGCCGCCGCCTGACGCTCCTTGGCGCGGAGCTCCGAGAACGGCATGCCCTTGTCCAGCCGCGGCTCGGCCGGCAGGCCCAGCACCCGCTCGCCGATCGTGTTGCGGAGGATCTGCTCGGTGCCTCCGGCGGACTTCAGCCCCGGAAGGAAAGAGGTGATGTAGCTCCAGTCGGTGTCGGCCTGCAGCGCATCGGGTCCGAGCACATCCGTGGCCAGCTCGCTGGCGCCGATCGCCGCGTTCACCAGCGTGACCTTGGCCAGCCCTGCCTCAGGCCCGGGGATCTGCCCCTTGGCCAGCGCGGTCAGCGCGCGGTAGCCGTTGAAGCGGACCGCCAACATCTCGGTGATGATCTCCCCCAGCCGGTGGCGAACCTCGCTGTCAGCGCGAGCGGATGCGTCGGAACCGAGCGTCGCAGCCAGCTGGGCCGAGGAGCCGTACGACTCCGAGCCGAAACCGATCGTCAACCGCTCGAACATCAGCACCGTCAACGCCGTACCCCACCCGTTGCCGACGCCGCCGACGACCGAGTCGGCCTGCAGCGCGACGTCATCGAAGAACACCTCGTTGAACTCGGCCTCGCCCGAGATCTGCCGCAGGCCCCGCACGGTCACGCCGGACGCGTCCATCGGCACGATGAACATCGTGAGCCCCTTGTGCTTGGGCACGTCGGGGTCGGTGCGGGCCAGCAGCAGCCCGTAGGCCGCGAACTGGGCGTTGGTGGTCCACACCTTCTGCCCGTTGAGCGTCCAGCGGCCATCCTCACCCTGACGGGCGCGGGTCTGGACCGCGGCCAGGTCAGATCCGGCGGCGGGCTCGGAGAACATCTGGCACCACACCTCGTCGCCGTGGAGCATCGGGCCGAGGTGGCGGCTCTTCTGCTCCTCCGATCCGTGCGCGATCAGGCACGGCCCGAGCATTCCGATGCCGATCACGTCCAGGATGCCCGGCGCGTCCGCGGCGGAGAGCTCCTGGTTGACCGTCACCTGCTCGATCGGGCCGCGGCCCTGGCCACCGTATTCCTTGGGCCAGGTCACCCCGGCCAGTCCGGCCTCGGCCAGCTGCCGCTGCCAATCCCGGCGCACGGCGATGTAGGCGCTGTCCTCGTAGGAGCCCGAGCGCGGCGGCGCGTCGTGCTTGTGCTGCTTCAGCCAGGCTCGCACCTCCTCACGAAAGGCGGCCTGCTCAGGCGTGTCGTTCAGGTCCACGTGATCTCCTTCGGCGGCGGCGCCCGGTGAATCGGGATTCACGAACATGGTATTGGGTCGCCCGGTTCCCTGGCGTTTTGCTTCGCGATGCTTGCGGGGCGGGCTGATCATCGTGATCAGGTCTCGAACACGCTGGGCTCGGTCAGCGCGAGAATGTCCCCACGGTCGATTGGTCGCCCGCTCGCTCGCTTCATCGCGATCAAATCATCAAGCCCCGCGATGGGCACCAGAGAGTCAAGCTGGATCTCCAAGGCTCGAGCCCGGAGCTGGCGGTATGGCGCTGCCCCGGGGGGATTCAGGTGCACGTCGATCCCGCCCGCGTCTGTGTCGAGCTCCACAACGCCTGTCGAAGGCAGACGCAGTTGGAGGGGCGGCGGGCCGGCCACCCGCCGAGCTCCCAGGGCGTGGAGCGCCTCCTGCAGGCGCTCGAGATTCTCCGGGCTCGGCTCCGGCACGATGTCCAGATCCTGGGTGGTCCGGGGATGCCCGTGCGCTTGGACCGCGACCCCACCGACCACCACGAAAGCGACCTCGTGAGCGGTCAGTGTGCCCAGCAGCTCGGAGGCATCGAGCGGGATCTGCCGTCGAGTCACTTCTCCCCGCGTGCCTCGGCGCCGGCACGCGCGATCTCGCCAGCGAACCGGTTCCAGCTGATCCCCAGCTCAAGGCGCTCGGCCGCAGGTCGGGCACGTAACGCCAGCAGACGCGCACGATCGTGGTTTCCCTCCCCTCGCGTGATCACGAAGTCCGCCTCCTCGCCCATAACCCCCAGCAGTCGCTCGATTGTTTCCATTGTGGGCGAGAGCTCACCGTGTTCCAGGCGGCTGATGGCGGCCTGCGTCGAGCCTACACGCAGTGCGAGTTGAGCTTGGGTCAGGCCATTGGCGACGCGGCGATCGCGAATGATCTGGCCCGGGTCCACGTCTGGAGCATACCGGATCAGGTATACGGCTCTCAGCGCCTCGATCGCCGGCGCACTGAACGCCTGCGCACAGGCACTGGGGCCAGGTCCGCGTACCGGCGCGTCTGATACCGCGGGGGAGCGGCGAGCGGATGACCGATCCCCAGAGGCGGCACTATTATGCAGTTATGAAGCGCACCACCATCTCGCTTCCCGATGACCTCGCCCAGGCTCTAACGCGGGAGGCCCGCCGCCGCTCGGTGCCCGCGTCCGCAGTGGCGCGTGATGCGCTCTCCGGCTACCTCGGGATGGGCAACCCATACGAGCCTCGCGAGCTTCCGTTTGCTGCGCTGGGGCGCAGCGGCCACCGCTCAACTGCCCGGGACATGGAGCACTTGCTTGAGGCGGAGTGGGTCGAGCATGCTGGCGATCGTTGACGCGGGACCGCTGTACGCCGCTGCGGATGCCGACGACAACGACCACGAGGCATGTCTCGCAGTCCTCTCACGGGGAGATCTGCGCCTCGTCGTGCCGGCGTTGGTCGTCGCGGAGGCAACGTACTTCGTTGGGCGCCGGCTCGGGCCCTTGGCGGAGTCCGCTTTCCTGCGCGGGCTGAGCGCGTTTGACATCGAAGGTCCGGCGCCGGAGGACCTCGACCGGATGGCCGAGCTGGTCAAGCGTTATGCGGACTTCCCCCTCGGCGGCACCGACGCATCGTCGATCGTCCTCGCGGAGCGAATCGGCGCTACCGTGATCATCACGCTTGACCGGCGCCATTTCGCCGCCGTCAGGCCACACCACACGGAATCCTTCGAAATTCTGCCCTAGCCGCTGGTCGCTCGCTGGCGGCACGCACCTAGCGCAAGCCGCTTGCACCATGATGTCTTCACGTCTGATGCTATCTGCCTGCGCTGGTCGACGAACGCAACCGCCAGGCAAGAGCAGTCGTTGGGACAACAACGCGTTGATCGTCGACGCCGGCGCGCTTTATGGCGTCGCCGACGGGAACGACCCGGATCACGCGGCGGTTGTGGAGACGATTGAGCAGTGGCCTGGTGAACTGGTCGTCTCCGCCTTCACCGCAGCCGAGCCCGACCGTCTTGTGCTCACCCGGTTAGGCCTTCAGGCAGAACTGGCGCTGATCGAGGATCTGGCGATCACGTACACGGTCCAGGTGCTGGACAGCGCCGGCCTGCGCCGAGCCGGTGAACTGTGCGCCCTGTATGCCGCGCTTGAACTGGGTTGGCTGACGCCTCGATGGTGGTCCTGGCCGAGCAACGGGGAACGCTAGCGCTGGCCACCGTCGATACCGGCACTTCCGGGCTGTCATTCCACTGCAAAGGCGGTGCGTTTCGGCTGGTGCCCCGCTGACACGAGCTGACCCCTGCAATCGAGCTCCGACCGCAACCGCCGCCAGGCTTGCGGCTGATCCTTCCGCTGCCGGCCTCCCTCGCGGCGAAGCCGCACGGAGGCCGGAGCGAAGGGTCAGCTGCTTCCGTTACCCGACGGCGGCAGGTCCAGGTCGGCCAGCTCCTCAGCGAACCCGAGTGACGAGCCGCCGCTGCGGCCGATGTCCTCCAGGTCGGAGAGATCGGGCTCGATCCCGCTGCTGTAGGTGCTCAGCGACTCGCCATCGCCCAGACCCAGCTCGGCGACGAGATCGTCGTGGTCAAGCAGGCCGACGTCGTCCATGCCGCGGGGCAGCGGCTCGGCCGGCTCGATCTCGATCCGGCGGTAGCGCTTGAGACCGGTGGCAGCCGGGATCAGCTTACCGATGATGACGTTCTCCTTGAGCCCGTTGAGGCGATCGATCTTGCCCTCCAGGGCCGCGTCGGTCAGCACCTTGGTCGTCTCCTGGAAGGACGCCGCCGACAGGAACGAGTCGGTGTTGAGTGACGCCTTGGTGATACCGAGGATGATCTCCTCGGCCTGCGCTGCCTCCCCGGTGTCATCCATCACCTGCTGGTTGATCCGGGCGTACTCGTAGCGGTCCACGAACTGTCCTGGCAGCAGGTCCGTGTCGCCCTTCTGGTCGACCCTGACCTTCTTCATCATTTGCCGCACGATCAGCTCGATGTGCTTGTCGTTGATGTCGACCCCTTGAGACTTGTAGACCTCCTGCACCTCGCGCACGAAGTACAGCTCGGTCTCGGTCCGGCCGCGGATGGCCAGCAGCTCGTGGGGATACAACGAGCCCTCGTTGAGCTGGGTCCCCGACTCGATCTGCTGTCCGGAGTCGACGAACAGCAGCGTCCGCCGGGGGAACGTGTGGCGATGCTCCTCGCCGCCGTCGTCGGTGATCACCACCGTGATGGCCTTGTCGGAGTCCTCGATCGTCACCTGGCCGCCGACCTCGGCGATCCGCGCCAGTCCCTTGGGCCGACGCGCCTCGAACAGCTCCACCACCCGCGGGAGGCCGTGCGTGATGTCCGCGCCGGCGACGCCGCCGGTGTGGAAGGTTCGCATCGTCAGCTGAGTACCGGGCTCACCGATCGACTGGGCCGCCACGATCCCGACGGCGTCGCCGATCTGGGCCAGCTTGCCCGTGGCCATCGAGCGTCCGTAGCAGGCCTGGCAGACCCCCGTCAGCGCTTCGCACTTGAGCACGGAGCGGACCGGGAAGTAGATCACGTTGCCCTTACCGGTCTCCTCGGCCCAGGTCTCGAAGAGATCGGCCAGCTCGGCGCGGTCGATCTCCTGACCCTGCTCCACGATCACGCGGCCCCGCTTGGTGGCCAGCTGCTGGGCGGCGATCCGTCCAATCAGGTTGTCGTTGGGCTCGCCGGTGGGCCGCAGGCGCCGGCTCTCGGGGTCGACCTCCAGTTGGGATACCGGCATCTCGATGCTCTGCTCCGTGCCGCAGTCCTCCTGGCGGATGATCACGTCCTGGGCCACGTCGACCAGGCGCCGGGTCAGGTAGCCCGAGTCGGCCGTGCGCAGCGCGGTGTCGGCCAGGCCCTTGCGGGCCCCGTGGGTGGAGATGAAGTACTCCAGCACCGTCAGGCCCTCCATGAAGTTGGCCTTGATCGGACGCTCGATGATCTCCCCCTTGGGGTTGGCCATCAGCCCGCGCATGCCCGCCAGCTGGCGGATCTGCGAGAACGACCCGCGGGCGCCCGAGTTGGCCATCATGAAGATCGGGTTGAGCTCGTCCAGATGCTCGTAGAGCGCCTCCCCGACCTCGTTGGTGGCCCGGTCCCAGAGCGCCGTGACCGCCTCGTGGCGCTCCTCGGCATCCATCTCGCCGTTGCCGTACTGCTCCTCGATCGTGGCCAGCTGCGCGTCGTAGCGAGCCAGGATCTCGGCCTTGTTGGGCGGCGTCTGCACGTCGTTCTTGGAGATCGTCACTCCCGCCTGGGTGGCGTAGTGGAACCCGATGTCCTTGAAGGCGTCCAGTACCAGCGAAATCGTGGAGGCGCCGTAGGCCTGCACGAGAGCGTCGACCATCTTGGTCGTGTCCTTCTTCTTCATCGAGCGGTTGATGAACTCGTAGGAGTTGGGATCGAACTCGGCACCGATCGCCTCGCCGATCGAACGCTCGATCTTGTCGTTGTAGATGATCCGGCCCACGGTGGTCAGCAGGTGGCCCTCGCGGCCCAGCGGCCGGAACTCGGCCAGGTCGTGGAGCTTGACCACGCCGTGCTCGTAGGACCACTCCGCCTCCTGAGCGGTGCGGAACACGTGCGGGCGCGGCTCGTGGGTGGCGGGGTCGATCTCGGCCAGCTCCCGGTCATCCGGGCCGTAGGTCAGGTAGTACGCACCGAGCACCATGTCCTGGGTCGGTGTGGCCAGTGGCGCGCCGTGCGCGGGCGAGAGGATGTTGTTGGCCGAGAGCATCAGGATCCTGGCCTCCGCCTGCGCCTCGGCGGAGAGCGGGAGGTGAACAGCCATCTGGTCACCGTCGAAGTCGGCGTTGAACGCGTGGCAGACCATCGGGTGGACCTGGATCGCCTTGCCCTCCACCAGCACCGGCTCGAACGCCTGGATGCCCAGGCGGTGAAGCGTGGGGGCGCGGTTGAGCAGGACCGGGTGCTCGTGGATGACCTCCTCGAGCACGTCCCACACCTCGGGGATCATCGAGTCGACCATCTTCTTGGCCGCCTTGATGTTCTGCGCGGACTTGCGCTCGACCAGGCGGGCCATGATGAAGGGCTTGAACAGCTCGAGCGCCATCAGCTTCGGCAGGCCACACTGGTGCAGCCGCAGCGAGGGACCCGACACGATCACCGACCGCCCCGAGTAGTCGACGCGCTTGCCGAGCAGGTTCTGGCGGAAGCGGCCCTGCTTGCCCTTGAGCATGTCCGAGAGCGACTTCAGCGGGCGGTTGCCGGGTCCGGTGACCGGGCGGCCGCGGCGGCCGTTGTCGAACAGCGCGTCAACCGCCTCCTGGAGCATCCGCTTCTCGTTGTTGACGATGATCTCGGGGGCGCCGAGGTCAAGCAGCCGCTTAAGGCGGTTGTTGCGGTTGATCACGCGCCGGTAGAGGTCGTTGAGGTCCGAGGTGGCGAAGCGCCCGCCGTCGAGCTGGACCATCGGGCGCAGCTCCGGCGGGATCACCGGAACCGCCTCCAGGATCATCATCTCCGGCTTGTTGCCTGAGGAGATAAAGGCCGAGACGACCTTCAGCCGCTTGACCGCGCGGGCCTGCTTCTGGCCCTTGGCGGTCTTGACCTGATCCTGCAGGTCGGCCGACTCGTCCTGGAGATCGACCTGCTGAAGCAGATCGCGCACGGCCTCGGCGCCCATGGCGCCGCGGAAGTACTCACCAAAGCCGTAGGGCGATCCGAAGCGGTCCTTGAGCTCCCGGAAGGTCGTCTCGTCGTTGACGACGTCCTTGGCCTTCATCGTCTTGAACAGGTCCCACACCTGGCGCATCCGCTCGGCGGCGTCCTCGATGTAGGCCTCGGTGTCGTCGATGTCGGCGCCGAAGCTCTTGCGGAGCTCCTTGAGCATCTTCTGGCGCTCCTCGTCGGAGAGCTTGGCGATGTTGACCTCGAGCGTCTCGGCCCAGAGGTGGTCCTCGTCGGAGAAGTCACGGCCGGTCTTGGCGTTGTCCAGGTACTGCTCGCGCCGGGCCAGGGACTCCTTGAGCTCCAGCACCCGCTCCTCCTTCTCGGCGGCGTAGGAGTCGAGCACCTTGTTGACCTCGCCCTCCAGGGAGTCGAG
>JAABUQ010012697.1_pt1 | contig 10407 bp, 8 predicted proteins | sample 5560001 | NCBI WGS metagenome assembly JAABUQ01 (sample SAMN10711888, study PRJNA513371) | rock metagenome | isolation source: Antarctica rocks | place: Antarctica: Victoria Land, Finger Mt nord | collected 2015-12-18 | reverse complement strand
GTCTCAATGTGTTAATGTTAGCCATACGAGTAAAGTTCCTTTGGTTTTGATTCTAGAAACTTTACTCGATCAGGCCGCCCTACGCAAGGTTGGGGGGCCTTTTGTTCTCTTTAGTCTAAACGTCAATCTTTAGTCTTCTCGAAGAAGAGGAGATGGTATCTCCTGGATATATTTATTCTAGTCATAATGGCCTTTGTTCTCTACTATAGAGCCTTCTGGAAAAGTCTGGATATGCAAAGTAGTGCTGCGAGACAGTCCGATGTAGCGAAATACGAGTGCTATGCTGTGTCATTTTGGCAGGGGACATCTGGTTTGCAAGCACTTCCAGAGGAACAATGCAGCTTCATTGCACGCTCTTCGTTACCACCCTTTCATGCATTACCGAGAGAATATCCACTTCTCGCTCTTATTCTATTCAGCCTTCCGCTTCTGGCACCTTTGCCTTTCTATCAAGTCGTATTTGCACTTTTCATGGTGCTCATAGCAGGAACCGTCTACTTTCTGCTCAGGTATGTGAAAGGGATGGATGCCTCTTTAGCTTTTGTAATGTATCTTGTCGTCGGCTGTTGGGCGACAGCTGAGGGTCGCTTTGATCTTGTCCCGTCCGTTCTTACTCTGATTGCGCTGATCTGCGCTGAGCAGGCACGATGGAAATGGGCTTTTGCGCTCCTAGCGCTGGCGACCTTGTTCAAGTTTTATCCTCTCGTATTACTAGCACCGTTCCTCATCGCACAGCAGTTACAATACAACGGAATATGGCATTCATGGCGTAGGATTATCCCTTTAGGAGTTTTTACAGCTACCTGTGTGGGAGTCGTGGCTCTATCACTTTTGTTGAGTGTTGAAGGGACTCTTGCTCCATTAAGTTACTTTGCGTTTCGACCTATCCAAATAGAATCTCCATCTGCCTCGGTTCTCTGGCTAGCGAGCCTGTTTGGACAATATCAATTGACCTATGCCTTCAGCTATGGGTCCCGCAACGTGTTCAGTCCTTTATCCTCGCTAGTCGGTCAATGCGGTACAGCACTTCTCGTCTTAGGATTGAGCTACATCTTCTGGTTACAATGGCGAGGAAAGATAGCATTGCCTCTAGCTGTACTCCTAACGCTCTTGATTGTAGTGACAACGGGCAAGGTATTTAGCGCTCAGTATCTCGTTTGGTTCGCACCACTTGTCGCCTGTGTTGGGAAGGGAAACTGGAGATGGCTTATAGGTTGGGGAAGCGTGAGTTTGGTGACAACTGTAATTTATCCCTTTCTGTATGAGCGGTCTCATTTTTCGTTTATTCCGTTCCTTCCACCACTCTATCCTACCATTTTCGTGCGCAATGTTCTGCTCTTTGGTTTCACGATTGGGCTACTTTGCTGGGCCAGGCAACATCGTCTAAAATATGATGTGTAAGGTTATAGAGAACTTCTTTCGTCATGACCCCTGGCTAAAGCGCAAGGGCTTGCAACTGGGCGCGTCCCGCTACAAGAGGCTTCATGACCGAAGCCCGAGAGATATTTTTCGCAGCATTCCCATCAGCGTTACAGGAGAAACCGCATTGGACACAACAGAAGAGGGCTTGACTCTGACGATTCGCTTTCTCGCAATGCCCACACACGGAACACGTACGACTTGTATTGCGAGGGTCAACCGTATACAACGGGACACCAGCAAGAGCAGCCTTATACGAAAGGAAGAGCCGAAGTTGCGCAAACGCCCATGTGCTATGCCTCTGACGCTGGGAACGTTTTACCGTGCGCTCCGTCCGCTGACGGAGGTGTCGAAGTTCCTCAATGGCGGTAGCTTGCCCCTTGGCTTGGGCTTTCTCAACAATTCGTTTCGAGATGCTATGGTTCACGTCACGGCGGAATCGGGCTTCTTTGCCAGCCAGTTGCTTGAGCCGACGTTTCGCACTCCTGGTTCCACGTTTCTGCAAACGTTGCCGATGGGCCGACAGACGTGCTCTGGTACGATCAATCACCTTGCCGCTAAATGTCTCACCTGTGCTATCAGTGGCAAGGTTCACGATTCCCATGTCGATCCCGAGAGTATCAGTCGTATCAAGAGGCTCGGGTGTAGGAACGTCCAGCGTCACGGCAAGGGAGAACGTGCCATGGCGGTAGAGCAAGTCAGCTTGTCCCTTGATTTGGTCAAGGCCAGACGCTTGATACCCGCCAACGCGGAAGGGAACCAGCACGCGCCCTTGCAAGGTCAACAAGGAAACTTCATGAAGTCCCTTGAAGGACATCACCCGCTCATCGAAGGTAACAGCCCCTTCACGGCGAAACGTCGGTTTGATGCTCTTGTCGCGCTTGTAGGAGTTAACCACCTTGCTGATAGCGCGGATTGCCAATTGAGACGACAGGCCAAAGTCAATGCGTGCCGATTGATAGACCATCTTTTGCAACTCGAACTTATTGGCAAGTTGCTGTTTGAACGCAGTCTCCGCAATCGCGTTGCACGCATCGTTAAAAGCATGCATCAGATCAAGAAGTGCAGTCTATTGTTCTGGCGATGGGGCCAGTTTCAAGAGCATCGTTTGTTTCATCCAGGATGGATAGCGTGTTAGAATGATATTGTCAATACTCCTCTGAGAAAGGAGTGTCGGCATTCCTCCCCGCCTTGAAAGGTCGGAGCTTCCTGCCGACGTCATGTGAATAGAGGGAAACATCTGATGCAAAGGAGTATATTGTGACGAAGTTATATATTGCAATAGATGAAGCACTGGCAGTTGCGAGCAAGCACAATGATACATGGGAGGTTAATCTCCAACTGACAGGTAGTCAGCCACAGTGTTTGGCAGCGGATCCACTGCATCTGGAGCAGGTCTACTGTGGGACCTTCGATCAAGGATTATGGCGCAGTAGCAATGCGGGTGTCTCATGGAAACACGTGGGTGAGGGCATTGCCCACGAGAAGGTGATGTCGGTCGCTGTGAGTGCGACCGAACGCATGAACGACTCTGGTGTGGTCTACGTGGGCACCGAGCCAAGCGCAATCTTTCGTTCAGATGATCGAGGTGATACGTGGCGAGAGCTTGCCTCGCTGCGGCAATTGCCCTCAGCTCCTACCTGGAGCTTTCCACCACGACCATATACGAGCCATATTCGCTGTATTACTCCTGACCCACTGGTAACAGGTCGAGTTTTTGCCGCTGCCGAAGCGGGGGCGCTTGTGCGGAGTCTTGATGGTGGGGAACACTGGGAAGACCGTAAGCCCGATGGACCATTCGATACACATACACTGGTCATGCACCATCTGGCCCCGAATCGACTGTATTCAGCGGCGGGCGACGGTTTCATGCAACAAGGCAATGGTTTCGTGGAGAGCGATGATGGCGGTGATACTTGGTATCGACCTGATGAAGGACTGCGATATCATTATCTATGGAGTGTGGCGGCAGACCCTGCTGACCCTACTACCGTTCTGATCTCAGCGGCCCCTGGTCCGCGAGAAGCACATAATCCAATGCAGGCAGAGTCCGCGATATATCGTCGCTCTGGAGGCGGAAGGTGGCAGCAGGTACAAGATGGACTTCCTACGCCACATGGAGTACTGGCATCTGTACTGGCAATAAACAAGGCTGAGCCTGGCGTCTTCTACGCGGCGAACAATAAAGGTGTCTTCCGCTCAGCAGATGCCGGTTCCACCTGGGAGAAGTTACCCATTCACTGGCCGGTCGGTACGCAAATAGGTCGTGTAAATGCGCTTATCGTAGTTCAAGAATAGATATTCATCTCTATGAGGATATAATCGTGTTTCAGACTTTTACGAGCAGCAAGACGCTTTCTAACGATGCTCAGCGCATGGCCCTTCCAAGCAAGTCATCTAACGATGAAGCACCTATCCATCATGTCCATGTAACCATTCTTGGAACGGGGTTCGCTGGACTGGGAATGGCGATTCAGCTCAAGAGACACGGTTACGACGACTTTGTGCTGCTTGAGAAGGCGGCAGAGAGCGGGGGGACGTGGCGTGATAACACCTATCCAGGCTGTGCCTGCGACATTCCCTCGCACTTGTACTCCTTCTCCTTTGCGCCCAATCCGCGTTGGAGCCATATGTACTCTCCCCAGAGCGAAATTCGAGAGTATCTCCACTCCTGCGCGGAGCGTTTTGGCATCCTGCCCCACATTCAGTGGAGCAGTGAATTGCAAGACGCTTCGTGGAATGAAGACGACCAACGCTGGCACATCACCACTGTGCGAGGTCAGCTTACTACTGATATCCTCGTACTCGGCAACGGACCGCTTAGCGAACCGTCGCTCCCATCTATCCCAGGAATTGAGCACTTCGAGGGGGTCCTGTTTCACTCAGCGCAGTGGAAGCACGACTACGACCTGACGGGCAAGCGCGTGGCCGTGATTGGAACGGGAGCATCGACCATCCAGTTTGTCCCACGTATACAGCCGCGTGTCGGTCATCTGACCCTGTTTCAGCGCACACCACCCTGGATTCTTCCCCGTCTAGATCATCCAATTGCCGCGTGGCAGCGTGCCCTGTTTCGCATTCTGCCCCTCACTCAGCGCATTGTGCGATCCAAGATTTATTGGCAGCGCGAACTCACCGCACTTGGGCTTGTCTATCGGCCGGGTATGCTAGAGGCGGGTATGCGGATCGCTCAACAGCATCTCGTGGCGCAGGTGCCGGACCCAGTGCTGCGGGCAAAGCTTACACCTCAGTATACACTGGGCTGCAAGCGCGTCTTGCTGTCCGATGACTTCTATCCAGTACTTACCAGGCCCAATGTCGAGGTTGTCACGGAGCGGATTTGTGAGGTGCGGGCGAACACTATCGTAACCAAGGATGGTAGAGAATACGAGGTTGACACAATCATTTGTGGCACCGGCTTTCATGTAACCGACGCGCACCTTCCTCAGGTTATACATGGGCATGATGGTCGATCACTCGCCGATACATGGCATGACGGTACCCATGCCTATAAAGGGACTGCTGTTGCGGGCTTTCCCAATCTATTCTTGCTCATCGGCCCAAACACTGGTCTGGGTCACAATTCGATGGTTTTCATGATCGAGTCTCAGATTACGTACATCCTGGACTGCTTGCGTACAATGAATCGACGTGCTCTGCAATCTGTCGAGGTACGACCCGCCAGTGAAGAGGCATTCAATACGGAGATGCAACGGCGCATGAAGGGTACCGTCTGGACCTCGGGGTGTGCCAGTTGGTATCTTGATGCTAATGGGCGCAACACGACGCTCTGGCCTGGGTTTACCTTTGAATTCCGGCGCAGGACGCGCCACTTCGATCCACAGCACTACGACCTGCTTCTTCGGGAAGCGTGCGCACAGAACCATCGTGCTCTAACAAATACTAGCAATATTTAGGAACAACCATCATGGATGTCAACTTGAAAAATGCCGATGCATTTATTGCTGCAACGGTAATAGGCGTAGGAACGCTCATGATGCTTGCGCGCGCTGGGACTAAGCGCTTTGCCGTAATAAGCATACCGGCAACACGTACACACAATCAAGCCCTGCAGCAAATACTTGGCCCCTCGTTGGGGCACCCGAGCACGCTGACGGTTTTCTTGCAATTGCTCGGCTCTCCAACAGCAAGCCCAGCTGCTCGCGTTGCGGCGGCTGCAAGACCTCAGGAAGGCGCACGAATTGAAGCCGAACGGAGGAGGTGACCCCTCGGCTTAGGTTAACCGAGCAGACTATTTCCAATGAGGAAAGACAAGAAGCAAATAGTAAAAGAACTGCTGTGCTTCCATCGCCCCTGGTAACAACTTCGCTCATTTCACCCCACGAAGACGAGCACACGGCATCGCTTTGCTCCACTGTATTGCGCTACCTTGACCCCAGACGTGGAAAGAGCGTGCCTGCATTTTCCCGCTCAATCAGCCCCCGCGTCTGGGCATCAAAGCCGAGATAGCCTTCGATCCCTTGGACGCTTGCCTGAGTGGCACTCTCAGGAGCAAAGGGGTAATCGCTGCCAAAGAGGATATGCGACGTATCCACCAACTCCTGGAGTGAGCGAAGGGCAAATGGCGCGGCAGAAAGGGCCGTGTCGTAGTAGAGCTGCTTGAGAGGCAGCTCCTGTAGGAGAGCCAACTTGGGTCATAGCCATGCGGTTATCACCTCTCTTGAATCAAGGCTCGTTGTGTCTGTAAATTCGCACTAAGTATAAAGGTAAAGCACCCCACCAGGTCTGCCTGGTTAAATATTATTTTTAACAAAAATCTCTAGAATACTCAGACAGCCGTCAGGGTCATTGACAACCATGGCGAGGAGCCAATTGCAACGTCCATCCTGGAAATTGCAACGTTCACTCTGGAATATCGGCCTCTCTGAGGGTGTTCTCATAGGCTTCTCTGATAGAGTCTGGCGCGTCAAATATCCAGCGTTGTTTGCTATAGTCATCCCACCAATGATAGGCCCGTTGCTCGATACGCTCTTGTACCTCTCTACCTCTGGGCGAGTTATCCACGACAGGTGCAAACGGACCTATCACTCCGTCTGTGTACAATTGCCTCAATGCCCTTTCAATCACGTCTCGAGTACGACCGGGGTTTTTGAGATCAGGGATGATCCCCGCTTGCTCTAACAGGACTCGCATAGAAATTTTCGCTCGGCCCCCATGCTTGCGGACATTAATTCTGAAGAGGAGCGAGAGATAGCGCCCCAGCCGCTTTTCATACTTCTGCTTCTTGGCATGATAGCCCAGCACGCGTCGTGCTATCTCGGCGATTTGGCGACACCATTGGCGGAGCATTGTCGGCCAGCTGCCGAGTTGGACATGTTGGGAGTGCCAGTAGTCGGCCTGGGTCCTTTGCTCATCAATAGCTTCACTTCTGTCGAGGACGTCGAGGATGGTGCTCTCGGCACGTATCTGCTTGCCACTGCGAAGCGTGAAGGTCGCAAATACCTGGATACGGGAGAGTGTGTGCAGATGCTCCATCACCCTGGCTCTCTGTTCAGCAGTATAGCTGCCGTGAGATTTCTTTTTCTGGCAGATTGCGAGGAGGTCGTCGGGATGAAGAGTCAAGGGTCGGGTGATGTGCTCAGTCCCATGGGTGTCGATGGCTATAGCCAGCAAGGCCAGGAAGGTATCGACGAGTTGATCTCCCACGATCCGAAGCAAGGTGAGGACATGATTCCAGGCTTCACCGCTTTTGGGAGCGAGCATGAGACTGATCTGCCCCTTGCCCTTAGCAAAGGATCGCGTATACACAGCAATACGCCGATCCGAGTATGTCGTATACTGATCGGCATTGAGCAGGCCGAGGGTCAGTGCGTGTGTAAGTTGATCTGAGCGTGTCTTGATTGCTGAAGGATCCCTTGTCACTAAAGGGGCAGGCGACACATGTTTTTGGTGGTGGGCGCTGGTTTGCATCAGGATGTGCTCCGTTTCAGTGAAGGTGAAATAGCCATCTCGACTATAGCCGTTGCATCACTGGATCCGGCTTGTCAGACGATCCTTCTTGTAGAGCCACTTGATAAACTCTAAATAAAACGGCGAAACTTGTGCGGCTAATCCCGTGACGCGACGGATAACTTCAGGACAGGCTTGCATCTCACGCAAGAACGAGCAGACAGCGTCCAGGAGTCGATCTCTCGTTTGGAAGAAATGAGTATAAAGGTTGAGAAACCCTAACTATCGCTACAAAGCAGAAGCTAATATCCTAGAGCTGGCAGCCACGTGCCAGCATAAGTCACCATGAGGATACCAATGGCTCACAGTGAGAACGATTCCCAGGTTCTGAAGGGAAGTCAAAAACCCTTCGAGAGTATATAGCATGAAACACAGATCTCAGTCAATGCTTCTGTTCGATATGATCGAACAGAACAGAAAAAGGTGAAAAATTGATGCTTTCTCCATGGTTCTCTCGAAAATCTCTCCTCACTCACCCGCCAGCCGCAGAACGCCTGAAGCGGCTCCACCATCTATGGCTGTCGTGAATTGGGACAGCGATACTCTCTGATGGGAAGGGACGTTGAAGAATGACTTCAATGAAGGTGACGGACGGACACCTACACTCACTACACGTATCGCACAAACGGAACTTGGGATGGCCCTCCCTGCGCGAGCAGAAGGGTCATGGAGCGGTGGTAGTACTCGTCGGAGTGACGCCCGACCAGGGAGCCGAAGAAAGTTCGGCACAGAGAGAGTACCGCAGGGAGTGCAGCATGGTGTAGAATGTTGTTGACGCATCTCGCGTCAACAACATTCTACACCATGCCGGAAACTGGAGAGCCGAGGTGCGCGGAAAGCGCGCCCGTCCGGTTCGGAGCAGGAGCGTCGGAAAAGGATCGCTGCAAGATGATACCTCGCTGGCGTCCTATGCTACTATACACCCCCGGCGGTCTCGACACTATGGTGAGGCTTTCTGTAGCCCAGCGACTCAGAGATCCTTTGTGCCGCTTGCAGAATGATCGTTGTATAGATCTCCTCCTTTGGGTAAAAGCGGTATGCAGGAACAGAGATGCTCATGGCAGCAAGCGCATGCCCGTTCTGATCATAAATTGGCGCTGCCACGCAGCAAAGTCCAAGTACCACTTCCTCATGATCGTAGGCATAGCCTCGTCGTCGTACCTGTTCGAGTTCTTCAGCCAGTCGATCAAAGGCGGTAATCGTATTGGGGGTGAATGGTTTGAGACTCTGCTCCTCAAGCAATGTTGTCACCTCATGCCATGTTCGATGAGCCAGCAACACCTTTCCAACTCCACTACAGTGCGCGGGTAATCGTACCCCAACCCGCGACAACAGTATCTGCACAGCAGGCGTTCCCTGGAGCTTCTCGACGTACAGAACCTGTGCCTCATCCAGCACTGTGAGGTGGAAGGTCTCCCCCCATCGCTCGACAAGCTCATATATTACTGGCCGCGCTTCAATATAGAAATCCGTGTTATCGAGCATTACCTGGCTCAGATAGAAGAGTCGCCATCCCAGGCGATACCGACCCTCATCGGTACGACGGAGGAGACCCTGGTCAGCTAAGCTCGCCATGATTTCGCTCGTCGTCGATTTGGGAATCGCCAGCGTCTTGGCTACTTCGCTCACCCCCCATTCAGGACGTTTGAAGGAAAAGAGATTGAGGACATTGCCAACTTTTTCCATCATGTGCCGCATTGTCATAGCTCCTTTCTGTTTTCCGGTATAGAGTTCTTTCTTGTGAGAAACAAGGACTTTGTTCGATCATAACTGTACATCACTATTGTCAAATAGTTCCGTTACGCATTGCGTGAAAAGGTTATGCATAGCGAAGCATTGTCGACGGAGCAAATCAAATGTGGCCCGTCCATACATTTGCCGTTAGAGCGACTTGAGTTTATTCACCTCCCCTTCTGTTTTGATTGACATTTTAACAGCGATGACTGTATTCTATATCCTATAGGGAGGAATATGGTGAAAAAAGAGATGAGCCTTGTAGGGTGCGGCTCGGTTGGGTGAAGATTTTGTGTGTTTTTCATCCATAGGTGTGGACGGTCTCTTCCAGTCAGCCTTACCGTTCCGACGAAGGAAAGAAGGTCTATGGGAGGATGTTTTCACGTTCTTGTAAGATGGTCTCCACATTATCCAGCACGATGAGACACCGAGCCTTACGCAGGTAATCGAGCAGAAGGGAAATGCATTCCCCCACGCTCTCGGGAAGATCGGTCTTCTGCTGCTGGGAGAGGAACGCGATGCACTCAGCGAGCAAACGCTCCAGCGGGGGAGCATTTTGCAGCGAGCGCCAGAGCACGAACTCGAAATGGGGAGCAACCTGTTGCATGAGTTTGACCGAGAGAGCAGTTTTGCCCAGTCCGCCCCTGCTGGTCAGAGCCACCAGGCGACAGTGGTCATCTACAATCCACTGCGCTAACTCAACCAGCTCTTGCTCGCGCCCATAAAATGCGCTCACGTCCATGGCCTCACCCCAGTCCCGGCGAAGAAGTCGGGATGCGCCTCCCTCCCCCTTCTCAAGGATGATAGAAGGAGGTGCACTGCCTCTTTGCGTCGGGACTCCATACTCCAAGACGGGGATGCGGCCATTATGCGAATGCACACTGTGCGTGCTCGACGCAGCTTCAAGCCAATTGAGTGGGGGAATCTCCCACTCGGCAGGGGAAAAATTTGGGCAATCCATCAGTTCTAGCAGTTCACGTGCTTCCGCTTGTTTGGTCATCGCTCCCCACTCGACCAGCGTTTTGACGATGGTTTGGACTTCGCAGTGGGTCAAGTGTGCGTTTCTTACCCCATGCAGTTTATAGCTGAGCACTTGAGGGTTCATGAAAAGATCCCAATCGGATCTCGGTCATGCCCAGCTACCCGCAGAAGTTTCCCCTACAGCGCGGTGTTCACAAACATTGAGCCATTTTCACCCTGTTCAGAGGGAGGGCTAGGACGTCTGTAACAATCTATCCTCAGGCTCGAGAGTCGCTTCACATACTAACCGAGACGATGACGGCA
>JAABUQ010012696.1_pt1 | contig 10408 bp, 9 predicted proteins | sample 5560001 | NCBI WGS metagenome assembly JAABUQ01 (sample SAMN10711888, study PRJNA513371) | rock metagenome | isolation source: Antarctica rocks | place: Antarctica: Victoria Land, Finger Mt nord | collected 2015-12-18 | reverse complement strand
CGTACGAGATCCGGCCGCTGGGTCACGAGCGCCGCGACAAGTAAACCGCCGTTGCTGCCGCCCATCACCGCAATCCGCGCGGGATCGGCGATTTGTTCGCTAACGAGGTATGCGGCGGCCGCGGCGAAATCGTCGAAGACGTTCTGTTTGCGCTCGCGCATTCCGGCGTGATGCCACTCTTCGCCAAACTCGCCACCGCCGCGCAAATTAGCGACGACGTAGATGCCGCCGGCATCGAGCCACGGCACGAGGCTCGGCGCGAACGACGGTACGAGCGAGACATTGAAGCCACCGTAACCGTAGAGCACCGCGGGCGCACGGCCGTCGAAGGCGACGTCGCGACGCGAGACGAGCGACAGCGGGATGCGCGTGCCGTCTCGCGACACGTACCAGCGCTGTTCGACACGGTATCGTGTGGCATCGAACGGCGTCGCGATCGTATTCCACGATGCGAGCGAAGCCGGTCGCACGCGACAATCGACGCGCATGATCTCCGGCGCTTCGACGTACGATGCAAGCTGCACGTAGGCATCGCCCGCGACATCCGTCGAGAGCGCGAGCACGCTGCGGCCGCGCGTACCGGCCACGGTTTCGAGCGAACCATCGGCGTGACGGATGCGCAGCACCGAGCGCACGTCTTCGAGATAGTGCAGCACGAGTGAATCGCCTGCGACACCGATTGCGTCAAGCGAACCCGCGGCCTCGGGCACGATCTCGATCCACGCAGCGCGTTCGAGCTGACGCGGATCGATCCGGAAGACGCGAAACCGCGGCGCGCCGTCATTGGTACGGACGTAAAGGAAATCGTCGCTCGCATGCACCTGGTATTGCGCGGGCCGACCTTCTGCGATCGGCTCGAAGCGCAGGGTCGGTGCATGCGTATCGGCGACGTACGCGTCGCCGCGCGACCAGCCGTCCGCGACGTTGACGACGAGCCACCGGCCGTCGTGCGAACGATCGAGCGCGAACATATCCTCGCGCTTGCGACCCTCGCCGAAGACGAGTGCGTCCGTCTGCGGCGCGGTCCCAAGGATGTGCCGGTAGACGCGCACGTCGTACGAACCGCCCGGCGGGTACCGCGTGTAGAAGAACTCGCGGTCATCGGCGCTCCAGGCGACACTCGAATAGCGCGTATCCGGGATGGCTTCGCTTCCGAGCGTTCCGGTCGCAACTTCGATGACGCGTAACGTACTGCGTTCGTCGCCGTTACGCGAGAGGCCGAAGGCGACGTACGCGCCACTGGGGCTTGCGTGCCACCAATCGATCGCCGTCAGACCGTCCGCATCGATTGCGGTCGGATCGACAAGCGTCCGGTCGACACCGGCTTCTTGCAGACAGAGGGACGGTTGCAGCGCATCGCCACGGCGGGCGATGTAAAAGGCGCGTGCACCGCACACGACCGGAACGCCGACGACGTCCGTGCGCAGCAACGCATCGAGTCGGGCAGCGAGCCCAGCGCGTCCCGGCGCTGCGTCGAGGGCGGCTCGCGTGCGCGCGTTCTGGCCAGCCGTCCAGGCGATCGTGCGCGGATCGGTCGCATCTTCGAGGTAGGCGTGCGCATCATCGTGTCGGGCGCTCATCGCGGCTCGTGTTTCCGGCGGGCGGGCCGAAGCCCCGTCGCGTCGACGTCGATGCGCGACCAACGGTCGTAGATGTCGAGGATGTAGTCGCGCGTCTCCGCGTAGGGCGGCACGCCGCGATAGCGCGCGACGGCACCGGGACCCGCGTTGTAGGCAGCGAGCGCGACCGTGTACGGGTCGGAATACACCCCGTCGTACGCGTTGACGTACCCGCCCAGCAACTCCGCTGAGCCGCGCATCGCGTCCGCCCAGTCGAAGGGGTCGACGCCCTGGCCGTCCGCGGTCTCCAGGGTGAACTGCGCGATGCCGACCGCGCCCGCTGCAGAGAGAGCTTCGGGGTCGAAACCCGATTCCTGCAAGAGCGTCGCGCAGAAGAACTGCGAGTCGAGATGGTGGGCGCGCGCGAGACCGCGGGCGTGTGTGACGAACACGAGCGCGTCGAAAGGATCGAGGCGGTGGTTCGCGCGCACGGCCGATCGCACGATGGCCAGTGTTGGTCCGCCCGGAACTGGGGTATCGTAGAGGAGTCGCAGGCCGCGGAGCTCCCTGCTTGCGGGCGGTACTCGCCAGCTCGCGACGCGGTCGGCGAGTGCGTCGAGGCGCACGTGCTGATCGGTAACTCTCGTCGCAAACGCCGGATCGACCGGCGCCAAAGCCGTGCAACCGGCCAGCGTCGCGACGACCAGGGCCAGCCCGATGGGCAGGGACCGCTGCGCCGTCGGCCCAAAAGCGTGCCGAAAAGACGTGGCCATTAACATGAGGGATAGGGGTTGGGAAGGGACGGTATGGGCGGCGATTTCGTGATGTTCTTTATTTCATTTGGGATTGTGCTCGTGGTCGGTGACCTCGCGTCGACCTTCCTGTACCACCTGCCGCAACACTTGTGGTTCAAATTGCACCTCAAGACACATCACGATCGTAGCCGCTCGTTTTGGGATCATGCGGTGCTTTCGAAGGATCCCGACGTGCTGCTCGACGGTCTGCTGGGAGCCGTCCCCTACCTCGCCACTGCGACGCCCCTCTTCTTCCTCGGACCCTGGTCTCTTGCGGGCGCCATCGCCGCGCTCGCACTCGGCCAAGTGCACGTCTGGTGGCGGCACACGCTCGATCTCGGGTGGAGAACTCCCGAATCCCTCGCGCGCATCTGTCGTGCGCTTCAGATCGTTCTCCCGGAAGATCATGACGGCCACCATCGCAATCCCGATATCGAATTCGGCGATATTTTTCGTTTCTACGATGCACCCGCCCGTGCGGTGCTCACGTACGTCCGTGCCGTGCAACGTCGCCGGCGCAACGCCATGAAACGACTTCAGCGGATTCGCGCGATCCGCATCCTGCGCACCGCGCAACGCGCGTGAGCGGCACAGTGAGCCCATGACCAAGCGCGTCCTTCTCCTGATCTCCGACACGGGCGGCGGCCATCGTAGCGCAGCCGACGCCATCGTTGCCGGTCTCGAGAGCGTCGACACGGGCCCGCATGGCGAATCGCTGACCTTCGAGCATCGCATCGAAGATGTCGCCGCTCACTGTAGTTTCCCGCTTTCCCAACTCGGGCCCGCATACAGTGCGGCCCTTCGTTTTGCTCCCCCGATTTATGGGGCGCTCTTTCACGCGACCAATGGCAAGCGGCGCTTCCGCAATGTCGTGCGGATGCTCGAGCCGCTGTATCGAGAACGGTTGCGCGCGCTGTTCTTGAGCTACCGGCCCGACGTGATCGTTTCCGTCCACCCGTTGCTCAACCACGCGGCGCTCCGCGCGCGAGCCGACGCGAGGATGCTCGACGTCCCCGTCATCACGGTCGTCACCGATCTCGGGCGCGTGCACGAGGGTTGGCTCGTGCCCGATGTCGACGCGGTCGTCGTCCCGGCACGCGAAGTCTACCAACGCGCGCGCGAAAAGGGGATTCCCTCCAATCGTATCTACCAGCTGGGGCATCCCGTCCATCCGAAATTCGAAGATGTCTCCGATACGAAAGCGCAAATTCGCGCGGCTCTCGGATTTCCCGCCGACAAAACGATCGCGCTCCTGATGGCCGGTGGCGAAGGTGGTGGCAAACTTTTGCCAACGACCCTCGCGCTTGCGAAGTCGAAGCTCCCGTTGCACATGATCGTCGTCACGGGCCGCAATGCTGGGTTGCGCACCAAGCTCGATGAGCTGGCTCACACGTTACCGACGCCGATGACGATCCTTGGCTACTGCGATAACATCCCCGAACTGATGCGCGCGGCCGACCTGTTGGTGACCAAAGCAGGCCCGGGCGCTATTGCCGAAGCGAGTCTAGCCGAAGTCCCCGTCGTCGTGTACGACTTCATCCCCGGACAAGAATACGGCAATCTCAAATACGTCGAAAACAACGGAATTGGCGTTGTGGCGTTGACCGGAAGCGATGTCGTGCGACGCGTGCGCAGCATCGTCGGCAACGTCGAACGCATGCAGACGATGCGCGATTGCCAAGCTTCCGTCGCACCACGCGGCAGCGCGCGTCGCATTGCAGAACTCATTGCGAATATCGCCTTCGGCGAACTTTCCGATGCCCCACCACCGATGCCGCCCATGCGCCGTCCGGCGGCAGTCGCGCTCTAGTTCGCTATTCCGTCGTCGGCATCGCGCCGAAACGTAAAGGGGGACGCGCACCGTTATTGGTGCGTCGTCGCTACCACGTTCTGCGAGGCATCCGACGCTGATCCACCCGAGCTCGAAGAAGCAATATCGCGAAGGTCGACGGACGGCCTTGCTTCTTAGCGAACTCGTGAACGCACAACAGCGGTTCCCCGCCCTCTTCGCAGATACGGGTGAAGCGCGGGCTCTGTTCGCACTCGACGGCGCGCTCGTGCGCACGAACGAAGTTGCCTTCGCCCTCCTCGGTTGCGACCCCGACGACGTCCTGGGCAGCGCGACGGCCGCGCTCGGGCCCGCTTGCACCGATCCTTCGATACGGCGTGCGTTCGGGCGCGCGGCTTCGGGCGTGGTCGCACTGGCCGAGACCACGATCGTACCGCGCAACGGTCGGCCTGCGATCGAGTTCGCGATTACGTTTGCTCCGGCTGCCGTCGCCGATGACGTCGTCGGCGTCTACGCAAGCGCTCGCGACGTCACGCGCGAACGCGCGCGCGAACGCGCTGCGGCGCGCGAGATTGCCGAACTCTCGTCGCTCTTCGAGCGTCACAAGGACGCGATGATCGCCATCGACACGATGGGCCTCATGCGATCGATCAACGTCGCGTTCGGGCGGTTGACCGAGCACCGCCTGGAAGATCTCGTGGGGCGTCCGTACTCGACGCTCATCCCGAGCGATGTCGCCTCGAACATGAAGGAAACGTACGCGCACGCCATGGGCGGCGAAACAATCGTCGGCTCGACGGTTCTCCTGCATCGCGACGGTTCGCGTATCGACGTCGAGGGGATGGTGGTCCCGATCGTCGTCGCGGGCGAGGTCGTCGGCGTCTACGCGATCGGGCGCGACGTTCGCGAACAGCGCAGGCTCGAGCGCGATGCACGCGAGCAATCCGAGCGGATGCGCGAACTCTATCTCGTCGCCGCCTCGACCGGGCAGACGGCCGAAGCGCAATTGCACGCCGCGCTCGAACTGGGTTGCCGACGCCTTCAATGCAGCGGGGCGTACCTGACGCGCGTCGAGGACGGCGCCGCAACCTTCGTCGCGTGTACGGGCGACGTGCCGTATGCGGAGGGAACGCGCATGGCGCTCGCCGATCTCCCGTCGCGCTCGCGCCACTTGGATCGGCGAGCGCGCACGTCGATCCGACCGCCTTCATCTGCGCGCCGATCGATGTCGGCGGGATGCGTTTCGGGACGGTCTGTTTTCTCGCAGGCGATCGACTCGAAGCGACGTACTCCGACGCCGATAGCGATTTCGTGCGCCTCATCGGGGCCCTCGCTGCCTCGACGATCGAACGCGGGGAACAACGCCGGAAACTCGACGAGCTCGCCTTCTTCGATCCGCTCACCGGCTTGCCGAACCGCCGGCTACTCGACGACCGGCTCGCGCAGGCGATCGTCAAAGCGCAACGCGATCACTCGACGTTCGCGCTGCACTTCTACGATCTCGATGGCTTCAAGATGATCAACGACGAACACGGCCATTTGCGCGGCGACGAAGTCTTGCGCGTCATCGGCCATCGTTTCGCGCGCGTCACGCGCGACGTCGATACGGTCGCGCGTATCGGCGGCGATGAGTTCATCGTCGTCCAGCCGGACGTCGAGGGTCCGCAGGACGCGACCGTTCTTGCCGAACGCCTGCGCGTCGCCGTCGCCGAACCGATCGAATTGCATGGCTGCATCTATCGCGTCTCCGCAAGCGCAGGCATCGCGCTCTACGGGGACGACGGCGTCGACGCCCACACGTTATTGGGGCGCGCGGACGCGGCGCTCTATCGCGTCAAAGCTTCCGGCCGCGACGCGATCGCGTTTTTCAGCTCGCACGAAGGTGACCGCTAGGGCCGGCACACTACGCTTTCACGACGACGAGCCCGCCTTGGCGCGCCACGATCGACGCGCCGATCGCGCCCGCGTCGTTGCCGAGCGCGGCGGCCTCGATGCGCGTTCCGCCGCGCGGAATCATGCGCGTCAGCTCGTCCACGCGCGGGACGAGTGCCGAGATGAGAAAATCGCCCGCGCCCGCCGCTACGCCGCCGCCGAGCGCGATGAGCTCGGGATTGACGAAGCCGATGAGGTTGGTGATGCCGATCGCAAGATCGGTGACGTAGCGCGTCCACGCGGCAAGCGCGTGCGCATCGCCATTCTGCGCCGCCTTGCCAATCGATTTGGAACCGAGGTTCGCGGGCTTTCCGCTGACGAGTTCGCTGCGTGGAAATGATGGCGCGAGCGTCAGCGCGTGTCGGATGAGTCCGGTACCCGAGGCCTGTGCTTCGAAGCAGCCGATCTTCCCGCAGGTACATGCGAAGCCGTCGGTCGCGCGAATCTGATGGTGCCCGAGTTCGCCCGCGCCACCGGCATGTCCGAGCAAAAGTTCCCCGCCCGCAACGATGCCGCTGCCGATTCCGGTGCCGAGCGTCAGCAAGACGAAATCACGCGTTCCGCGACCGATCCCGTAGGTATGTTCGCCCAGGGTCGCACAGCTTGCGTCGTTGGCGACGATGACCGGCCGACCGAGACGTTCGCTCAAGCGCGCACCCAGCGGCACGTCGTACCAGCTGAAATTCGGCGAGTAGTGCACGACACCGGTAGCCGCATCGATGCCGCCGGGCGAGCCGACCCCGATGACCTCGACCCTGCCCTTGACCGAACCGACGGCTTCTTCGACGACTTTTGCGACGATCTTCACGACATCGTCGAAATCGTGTTTGACGATGTCCTGCTCGAAGCGATCGACGATCGTACCCGACTCATCGACGACAGCCGCCGTAACATGCGATCCGCCGAGGTCGACGCCGATCGATGGATTTTTCATTCATGCGCGCTTCGGGAAGCGGTGCGGGCTCCCTCGCATGCGGGCGCGAAGACGTCGGCCATGCAGGCCATCGACATTGACGTTCCGGACGATCTCGTTGCTGACGTAATCGCGATGCGCCGCGATCTTCACGCGCATCCCGAACTCGGTTTTGAAGAATACCGCACGGCCGGAATCGTCGCGCGCCGTTTGGCTGCGCTCGGCTACGACGTCCACGAGCAGATCGGCGTGACGGGCGTCGTCGGCGTGATGCGCGGCGCACGACCTGGGAAAACGATCATGCTTCGCGCGGACATGGACGCTCTGCCGCTCCCGGAAGAAAACGATTGCGCGTACGCATCGGTCGAACCGGACAAGATGCACGCCTGCGGCCACGACGGCCACGTCGCGATCTTGCTCGGCGCAGCTCAGCTGATCGCGGACCGAAAACGCGATCTTGCGGGGACGATCGTGCTCTGCTTTCAGCCCGCCGAAGAGGGCTTGGGCGGCGCAAAAGCGATGATCGAGGCCGGTGTCCTCGAGCGCTTCGGCGTCGAGCGCGCGTACGGACTGCACCTCTTCTCGCAGCTGGCGACGGGTGTTATCGGCCTGCGCGAGGGACCGTTCTACGCCTCGAGCGATTCGATCGAGATCCGTATCGACGGACACGGTGGGCACGGTGCCGCGCCGCATCTCTCCGTCGATCCGATTCTCGTTGCGGCCGAATTCGTCGCATCGGTGCAGAAAATCGTCAGCCGCGAGATCGACCCGATGCAGCCGGCCGTCGTCACGATCGGCTCGATCCATGGCGGGACGACGCACAACGTCATTCCGTCGTCGGTCAGGCTGCTCGGCACGGTGCGCGCGTTCGACCACGGCGTGCGCGAGCGAATGGCGGAGCGCATCGAACGCGTGCTCCGCGGCGTCTGCGACGCGGCGGGCGCGACCTACACCTTCGAATACCTCTGGCGCTATCCCGTAACCTCGAACGACGCCGCCCAAACCCAGTACGTGCGCGCGCTTGCCGAGCGTAGCATCGGCGAAACGCGCGTCGTCATCTCGGAGAAGCACATGGGTGCCGAGGACTTCTCGTTCTTCGCGCAACGCGTACCCGCGTGTTATTTCGTCTTGGGCAGCAACGGCGGTCCCAGTACGAATTTCTCGCACCATCACGGAAAATTCGACATCGACGAAGCGGCGCTGGCGACCGGGGTTGCGATGATGACGGCGCTTGCCTTCGATGCGCCGGAAAGCGCACCCTAAGCGGGACCGCCCGCGCGACGACGCGCCTGGCAACGCAGCGACTCACCCGATGGCCAAAGAGCTCGCTCGACCAGCGGCGAATGTCGGTCCTTATGTTTGGATGTAGCGAACACTGGCTCGGCAAGCGGTTCTCTCACGCGCTCACCGGGTTCCTGACGGGAGGACGCGCGCGCGCCGAACTCGCTGCCACGGATGCGGTCGACACGTCCGACCTCGAACAACGGTACGAGAGCTTTCTCGTGGACCGTGCCTCCGCGCTACGCACGGGTGGAGCGGCCGCGGCCTACGCCTTAGCCAGCGCCGTCCTTCCCGATGCAGCCCCGGCCGCTCCGCAGAGCGACGCATGGACGACGACGACGAAGCCCGTTGCGCTCGGGCGCACGCACGTCATCCCCTCGAACCCGCAAACGGTCACGCTCGGGCTCTTCGACCCGACCAAAGCGCCCGTCGCGACGATCGATTCGGGCGACGTGGTGGTCTACACCGACACCTGGACGCATTTCCTCAACAAACTGCAACCCGGCGTTTCTGCAGACGAACTCGCCGCACTGCGCAAGGCCGGCGGCCCCGGGCGTGGCGTCCACAGCATTATTGGCCCGATCGCAGTCAAAGGCGCGAAGCCCGGCGACCTGCTGGAAATACGGTTCTTGGGGCTCCAGACGATCAATTTCGGGGCGAATTTTCATAATCCGGGCGAACTGCACACGGGCTCGCTACCCGATGAATTCCCCGATGGGCACGTGCACTATTTCAAACTCGACGGTACCGACGGCTTCGTCGAATTCTCGCCGAAGATCAAGCTCGAATTGCGCCCCTTCCAAGGCACGGTCGGTGTCGCGCCCGTAGGCGGCGTCGCCGTCAGCTCCGTCGCGCCGGGCAAACACGCCGGGAACATCGACTGCAAAGAACTCATCGCGGGCTCGTCGCTGTACATCCCGGTCCAGGTCGATGGCGGCCTCGTCTACACCGGCGATTCGCACGCGCTCCAGGGCGACGGCGAGGTCAACATCACGGCGATCGAGACGGCGATGAAAGAAGTACGGTGCCAGATCATCTTGCACCCGAAGACCGCCTACGCGTTCCCGATGATCGAAACGCCGACGCACTGGCTGATGCTCGGGTTCGACACGTCGCTCAACGAAGCGCTGCGCATCTCGTTGCGCAACACGATCGACTTTCTCCATGCCAAGGCCGGGCTCTCGCGCAACGACGCCTACGGGCTCGCGAGCCTCGCAGTCGACTTTCGCGTCTCGCAGATGGTCGACAAGAGCAACGGCATCCACGCCATGATTCCAAAATCCATCTTCGCGCCGGACTTCCGCAAGACGATCGTGGTCGCGTAGCGTCCCCTACTTCACCTTGGCGACGTGATTGCTCGCGTCGTTGTAACCGGAGTAGACGATCGTGACCTCGTCGGCCTTGCAGCGCGTGACCCGGTACGTCGCGCGATCGTAGTTACACGTTTCCTCGGTGCCGTTCTTGAACGAGTACATGAACGTTCCGACTCGTTTCCCATCCTGGGTTTGATCGCTCAAGCGAACGAAGGACGCTGACGGATCGGCTTTCGCGTTGCGCACGAGGCCCGCGATGTCGACGTCGAGATTGTTGGAAACCCGACCCGAGTGTTCCCACGTGCCGTTCGCGAGCGTCCAATAGTCGCTGCCGATGATGATGGTCCGGACGGGCTTGCCGCCGCCGATCTCCGTCGACATCTGATAGCGATTGGGCGCGACCCAAACGCCGACCGAGCGTGCCGAGCCGAGAACCGTGAGACGATACGACGTCACGTTCGCAAAGGCACGGAAAACCTTGGCCCGCAGCGCCGCGTCGGTTACGGCAAGCGCGCGCTCGCCCGCAACGGCGGCGAATGCGAACGCGGCTCCAACGGTAGCGGCGGCGAGGCGACGGTGAATACGCATGGCGCAAAGTTCACGGGGTTTGCGCGCGCTCCCTCGCGAATTGCAACGCCATGCACGAGACGATCGACCTCATCGCGCACGCAGCGATGCGCGACCTGCGTTCGTTCACGCGACGTACGGGACAACCGACGACGATCGAGCTGCTCGATACCGCCGCGATGGAACACGTTCAAGAAATCGAGATCACCGAAGAGCACATCACGGTGACGTACAACCAAACGACGCATTTCAAATACAAC
>JAABUQ010012695.1_pt1 | contig 10408 bp, 9 predicted proteins | sample 5560001 | NCBI WGS metagenome assembly JAABUQ01 (sample SAMN10711888, study PRJNA513371) | rock metagenome | isolation source: Antarctica rocks | place: Antarctica: Victoria Land, Finger Mt nord | collected 2015-12-18 | reverse complement strand
CCAGTCACTACACCCCGACGGCAAGGTGCACACTTGTGACAGCGCTGTGCGGAGGCTTGGCTGGTGGCCGGAGCGGGCACCATGGAGACGGACATGCCGCCACCGGCGCCCCAGGCGCCAAAGACCAATGCAGACTTCCGGCGAATGCTGGAGACGCCGCGCGCGGATCGCAGCGAGGACGGCGCGCCCGGCGGGGCGCGGATGCGCCGACAGAAAGCCGGCGGGGAGCCCGGCGAGGCCAAGAAGAAGAGCCGGCGGCCCAAGCCGGTCGCCGAGGATGGCGAGGGCGACGCTGAGGAGAAGTACCGGTGCGCTTGCAGGGCCAGGCGCTGCGTCACCGACAACGAGCCTTGCACGTGTTTCTGAGTCACAGCGCGTGCGCGCCGCTTAGTATGCTGTTATGTACAAGCGCGTGCTCGACTGACACTGGCACTGCTGCAGAGCATGGGCAGCATCTGCTGGGCAACTGCTGGTCTGCATACAGCTTGCCTCGGGGCCTGTAAATAGCTAGCGGTCCTGCAAGCTCTGCTCCCGTGTCAGCGGGTAGTGGCTCCCGGGTCGGCAGGCGCAAGCGCGCAGCGCTGCCGTGCAGGGACCGCGCGGAGGAGCGGCGCAAGGGCGTCAACCCGGACTATGAGCGCGTGACGGCCGACCTGTCGGGCCTGGCGACGGGCACCGCCGCGCTGGACGAGGGCGGCATGACGCAGATCAGCGTCGAGGACTCCAAGTTCCTGGGCGGCGACCTGGAGCACACGCACCTGGTCAAGGGCCTGGACTACGCGCTCCTGCAGAAGGTCCGCTCCAGTGCTTTGTGTCGCCTGCGCTCAGACGCGGGCGCCTGAGCGTCCTGGGCGGACATACTCGCTACTCGCGCGGTGCTGACTGTTCGCTGTGGTTCTTTTCCTGGGTGCTTGCCTGGCCTTGTCGCGCGTGATGTCCGGGGGAGCCAATACACGTGCACTGCAGGTGCTGGGAGGCGTACCTAGTGGGCGTGGCGTCCCCGCCTGTGCTCCTGACAGGTCAGGCGCTTACAGGCGCGCGCGGGCGGGGCGCAGGTGCGCGGCGAGCTGACGCAGGCGGACGTGGAGGAGAAGGCCGAGGCGGAGCGGCCCAAGGCGCGCGTGCGCAAGGAGGTGCGGCGCCCGCGGCGGCCCCTGCCTTGCGTCCGAGGCCCGTGCTGAGCGATTGGGGGGACGTGAGCTTGTCAGGACAGAGGAGTGGCGCGCATTGCTGTGTGTGCAGACTGCTGTTCACCTGTTGCCAGCCCAATGCGTTGCTGCAACTGTGGCCGTGGTATGGTCAGTGGGACAGACTTGTCAGGCTACGATGCTCATAACGCTCTGGCACCGAGTGCAAGGCTAGAGTCTGCGGCGCTGATGGCACCACGCAGCAAAGGGAACGCCGCAAGGGCCGCTCATGGCATGCTGCTCGCTCGGGCGCTGCTGCGGCGTCACCCGCAGGGTCGGCGGCCGTGGGCAATACAGGTCGGCGGCAGCGGCCGCCGACGAGCAGCCACCCCACGCGCGGCCGCAACGCGCAGGACATGGCCTTCAAGTCGGCGCTGGCGCGCGGCGTGTATGCGGCCCTGTTCGAGCCGGAGCGCATCAACGCGGCCGAGCTGTTCCAGCCCGGGCGCACCGCGTTCGTGTACGAGCTGGACGGCGGCGGCGGCGCCGGCGGCGCGCCCGACATCCCCACCACGCTGCGCCGCTCGCGGGCCGACTGCCCGCCGGTGCGGCTCGCGCCAGTGGAGTGCGGGATGTGTGAAAAAAAAGCCTCCATTGGTCATTCTGAGCTCCATCACTTGTGCCAAGTGCCTGAATACAGGCGAGCGCACGCCCTTCTCGACCGGGTGTCGCGGCGCCCTTGGCTACCAGGCGGCAGGCAGGCATGTCTGGGGCCGGCCGCATCTGATTGCGCGCCGCGGCGCGCAGCCGGTGGACGCACTGATGGGCGGCGTGGATGCGAGCGTCCTGGAGCGCATGGCCAAGATCATGGCGTACATGCGGCCGACCGCGGCGGGCAAGCGGCTCAAGCGCAAGGACAAGCTGCGCATGCTGGGCCTGGCCGGGCCTGAGAACGGCGCGCCGCGCGCGTCGCTAGCGGCCGCCGCGCCGGCCACGCCCGTGCGCACCCAGCCGTTTGTAGGCTGTTGTAGGGTACGTTCTCGGACGCTCCGGGGCTTGCTGTGTCTGAAGCACTGTCGCAGCGTTTGCTCAAGGCGGGTCCACCAAACAGTAGCCTGCATGGAGGCACGCCAGCCTGCCTGACCGGCTGTGACCCGGATTTTGCTGCACTGCGAGCGGCGCTAGCAGCACCAGCTGCCCCATTACATGGCACCGATCATTGAGTCAGCACCGTTCAGTTGAGCGTCTGCCCAGCTGAGTGTCTGCGCGGCGTGTTGCAGGCGGAGCCGGCGGCGCCCGCCGACCCCGAGGACGATATCTTTGGCGACGCGGGCAAGGCATACGAGCCGGCGCTGGCGCCGACGCCGCGGGATGGGGCAGCAGCCGCGGCCGCACCAGCAGATCGTGCTCCGCAGGGCGCGGGCCCCGCGAACGGCGCAGGCGGCCGCGCGCGCGGCGCCTACTTTGACACCGTGGACGACATGCGCGACCTGCCCGCGCTGCCAAAGCCCGGTGCGCGCGCCCGCCAGGCGAGCGACATGGGTGCAATATGCGGCTTTGGTGCAATGTGCGCCACATGCGGGACCGCCGCTGCCGCCCCAGCCCGGCGGCGTTGTGAGGCCGGGCGCCCGCATGAGCACTGCAACTGCCATCCGGCTCTGCAGCTGTGACGCGCACGGAACCAACACTCTGTCTGGAACCAAACCCTAGGCTCTTCACTTCAGGTGCTGAGGACGACATGGAGGTGGTGGAGGATGGCGAGGCAGCGGCGGCGGCAGCGGGGGCGCCACCGCCGCCGCCGCCACCGCCGCCGGGCGACGCGCCGCCGCCGCCGCCGCCGCCGCCGCCCGATGCGCCGGAGGCAGGCCCGGCGGCGCCGCCGGCGGGGTACAGCGCGGCAGACGCGCTGGCAGCGTACGGCGGCGATGCGGCGGGGCCGGCCGGCATGAGCTACGAGGCGTTCGCGCAGGAGAGCATCGCGTACCAGGCGCGCCCGGCCGCGGCGCCGCTGCCGGCCCTGGGCAAATAGGCTGTGTCCTCTGGCAAGTGCGGAGGCGAGCCTGCTCCTCCCGACCGCGGACCCGTGACGCGCGCAGCGTGCGCACGTGCAGTGCCAATGAGACATGCGTGTCGAAGCGCGTAGGCGCGCTCCTGGCCGCGCCGCACGCGCTCGTAAAGGCCGGAGCGGCCAGCGCCGCGCGCCAGCGCCCTCACCCTACCCTAACCCTGCGCGCAGGCGCGCACGGACCCGGAGTTCCACGCGCTGCTGGCGCGGCAGGCGGGCGCGGACGCGGGCGGCGCCGGCGACGCCGAGCCCGGCGGCCTGACCGCGCAGCAGAAGGCGGCGGGGCTCGCGTCGGTGTTCAAGCGCGACGACAGCAACCTGTCGCGCAGGCGCGCGCCGCCGCCGCCGCCGGCCGCTGCCCCGGGCCCGCAGGGCCCGGCCCGCCGCCGCCCCCGCTTGAGCAACCCCGGCTCGGCTGTGGACTGCGCTGCGACAGCGACGTGTTGGCAGAGGCAGCGTCAGGGAGCGCGTTCGCATGGCCTTCCGCCGGCAGCACAGCAGCACTGATTGGCGACCCCCCTCCGTCTGTATCCGCTCGCGGTTTGATCTCAAATCCTGCGTACCTACCGTTCCGGCCTGTCCGCACCCGAGCGACGCCGGCAGCGGCCCTGAGCCGCGGCGCCGCGCAGGCGGGAGACGGACGGGCGCGAGCGCGATCCCGGCTTCGTCAGCGATGCGTACGCGGAGTGCTACCCGGCGTACCACGACTACGCGCGCGCGGTGGTGGACTCCGACGACGAGGCCGACTTCAGCCACATGGACGGCAAGGCCGGCAGCGGGCGCTCGCGCACCGACTTCGCCACCGACGAGGAGTGGCAGGCGCGCGCGCGGGGCCGGGTAGGTGTAACTGGGGAGCCGCAGCCCTGGTCGACCGCCGCGCCCCGCTTGGGCAGGGCAGGGCCGCGCTGGGAGCCGCAGCCCCGGCCGCGCGGGGCCCGGCAGGCGGCCGCGCGTTGCCGGCGCCTATGCAGCCCTGCTTGGCCGCCCGCCGCCCGTGCGGAGCATGCGGCAACGCGTGGTACTGCGCGGATTGGGCAGTACTTTTCAGCCTTGGCTCAAGGCGTTCGGGCTTGGCATTGGCTGAATTAACAGCAAATAGCCATCAGCGGCTGCCTGGAGTATGGATTTGGGGCTCAGCAAGTAACCCACAGGGGCTGGGCGCAGGGCCCGGCTGCCAACGTTTTGCCAGCCCTGGTCGCCTGCCCCGCGTGCAGGCGTACAAGCAGAACAAGGAGATGCTGCCCAAGGCGGCGTTCCAGTTCGGGCTGAAGGCCGGCGACGGGCGCAAGTCCAGCAAGGACCTCACGCGCAAGCAGGACAACAAGCTCAGCGGGCAGCTGCGCAAGATCCAGGCGCGCGCCGTGACCTCAGTGGCTGGGCCGGAGGGAGGCCTGTCGTTGGCAGCCGAGAGAGCGTGGATGCAGACGGCGCAGGAGAAGATGCATCTCTGCCTCATGGAAACAGGCTGCTTGCAGTTTCGGAGGCACCTTCGCATCATCAGCCTCCATGCGCCGCCTTCGGCTTAAGCCTGGCATCTGGGCCTCGTTCCGGCTTGCGCCAAGCAGGGTTTGTTGCGCTGTCAACAGGCGGTGCTGGAGAAGGACGGCAAGGACTACAGCCGCGCGTTCAGCGCCTCCGAGGCCGCCGGCGGCGGCGGCGGCGGCGGCGGCGGCAGGGGCGGCGGCCCAGGCGGCAAGAAGCGGCGGATCTGATGCGCTTCTGCGTATGTTTTTGTCGGGGTCTCTCTTTCGCTTCGGCTTGTTGCTGCTCTGTGCACGTCAGGGTGCTGTCGTGTCGGTGGAACTGTCGTGCCGTCTGCCGCCGGTGCGATGCAGGTGCTGCGGTTTGGCTCATGTAAGATAGCGCGCTACACCGGGCATGGCTGGTCATTGAACAGCATTTAGGCCAGCACGCTGAGTTTGTTGTGACATGTGTAGCAGGCGGCCCGGGAGACGCAACTGCCTGTGCGCCGGCGTGCGGCACAGTGTCGCACGACTTAATTGCCGCATGGCATGCAAGATCTGGAGCCGCACAACTTGCATGCTCACGAGCTAGTCAGATTTGCCAATTACAATATACTCCAGGCTGTCAACCTCCGGAAATGCAATGCCTTGTATCTGGACCGGGGACAAGTAACAAGAGGGCTCCGTCTCACATGCTGATCGGACGACAGCACAGATGCACACCTGGCGCAGTATTGCTCCGTAACTATGAGTGGGTGGGTCAAGGGTGCAGCTGCATGTGCAGCCTACCTGGGCTGCGCAAGATCAAGCCCTAGACTGCAGCTTGCAACGAATGACATGCGCTGCAAGACCACGTCATGTACAACTTCATAGTCGGTACGGGATTGAAGCCCGAGGTGCGCATGACATGCAGGTGACCTTGCTGGGGCCATGCGCACCGTGTGACGACGGTGCAGTCAGACACGCATCTGCAATACTTAAGCCGAATACTTCCTCTGCTGCGAGCATGGCCGGCCATGCAGGTTGAGCCGGCGCGCAAGGCAGGGCGCCCAAACGCCCTGCCTGCCTGCCGAAAAGCCGATGCACCGCCGGCACATCCCGCCGCGCGCACCGCAGCACAGCCGCCCACACAGCCGCCTACGCCCCTGTCCCGCGCGCATCATAGGGAACAGCGCATAACCGTAACATACCAAAACCCTACGCCCTGTCCAGCGCGCACGGCGTCGCGCGCCGCGACACCGATGACTCCTCCAGCGGACCGGCGTCCGCCAGGAGGTCCAGGCTGGGCCGGCGCGTTAGGCAGGGCGCCTGCAGCAGCTGCCCGGTGGCGACGCCGCGCGCGGTGCCGCCGGCGACCGCGAGCCAGAGCAGCACGAGCGCGGCCGTGAACACCATGGACAGCACGGCCAGCGCGCGCGAGGGCAGCGACGACGCCAGCCGGATGGTGGCCTGCGGCGCAGCGCGCATGCACGCGACGTGACGCGCTCTGCGTATGCCCAACCTTATCCTATCTTGATGCGGGGCAGCGCTGAGTGCCAGCGCAAGGCCGCGAGGTGACTCATGGGTACGTTGTTGTTGCTGGGGTCGCTCTCCCCCCGGGGACCCCTCTGCATGGGTAAGGAGACGCCTGCAGCCAAGAGGCGGCAAGGCGCGCGCCGTGGTGAACACGCCGAGCGGGAAGATGAACCCCCAGAAGCCCATGTTGAACTTGAGCCCGCCGACGAGGAAGCGCGTGGCCACGGACGTCACGCCGTGCACCAGCCACCAGACGCCTGCGCCCCACATCATCAGCCCCACCAGCGTCGACACCACGAAGACCACCTGCGCGCGCGCGCGCGCCTGACTTACAGAGCAGGCATGTGCGCTGCAAGTGGGTCGCGGAGCCGTACAACCTCACACACATGCTCTGCCGCCTGGTGTGTTGGCCGCCGAGCGAGGGACAGAGGGGACTCCCAGCCGACGCGTCACGCGTGCGCAGCAGACACACCGCGTGTACGCAGAAGCATGCATGCACGGAGAGGATGGCCAGGCAGTGGCGGAGCCGAAGCAGGCGGCCAGGTTTGTCGCTGCTGGGGAGCCTGCGCATGGCACAGCCGCCGACGCCCGACCCTTCGCTCTTCCAGGCCTTAAGCACTACATCTTGCTGATACACAGGCGGCCTGGCAGCGCCCGACCGCACCTCGCCCGCCTGCGGCACGGCCACCCCGGCCGCGTCGGCCGCAAAGCCGCTCGCGGGCAGCACAGTGCGCGCGACGGCGGCCAGCTGCATGATGCCGAACGCGCCCTGCCCGAGCGGCCCGAGCGGCAGGAACGCGCTGACGATGACCTCGGCGTTTGGCAGCGAGTAGACGGTGGAAGTAGAGCGCCATGACGATGAAGCTCAGCAGCATGCCGATGCCCCTGCGCGGCGGCCGGCCTGTGTGGGCGCAGCGGGTGCAGCGTGCTGTGCCAGCGCGCCCAAGGTCGGCGGAGCATGGTCGCTCCGCCCGGGCGTGCTGTCGCGCTGCGCAAGCGGCATGATGCATGAGCAGGGGTCTGTGCAACCCGCGCATATGATAATACATACCGCCTCCACAGCACGGCTGGGATGTCGTGTCCGTGATCGCGTCCCTCGTCGCACAGCGCATGCGCACCCCTCGCAGGCGCACACTCGACGGCCGAGACTGGAAGTCATGCACGGCCACTCGCGACCGTGCTCGGATCATGCACGCCCTGTTCCGGCCTGTGGCGCTTACCCTGACCCTAATCACACCCTAGCTTCTCAGCAGGCCGCACCAGAGCATGTAGGAGGCGGCCAGCGTGAGCATGGCCTGCTCGGTCGGCAGCACGCCCGCGACCACGCCGCCCGTCGCGGCGGCCACGACCGCCGGCACGATTGGGAACAGCCAGGCGGCGGTCATGTGCTCCAGCGTCAGCTGGTGCGCGAAGAACATGATGAAGGGGATGCCGAAGCACGCCGCGAGCGTGAGCGCGACATCGACCCACCAGAGCGCCCAGGCCAGCGCGGCCATGGGCGGGCCCCAGTACGGCACCGCGATGAGCACAATGCCGGTCACGATCGTCGCCAGGCCCATCGGCAGCGTGCCCGCAAACATGGCCCTGCGCCCCAGCAAGGACGCAGGTGCGGCAGCTTGCCAGGCAGCATGCTCTTCAGGTTTCTCGAGATCAGCATTCTGCTGGCCACTAGAGCTGTTTGGGGAGCATGCGGTACGTAAAGGGGACAGGAGCACCAACGAGGCCTGGCGTAGGTGCATGTGGCAAGCAGTCAGTCTGCATGCATGCAAGCAGCCTCCGTGCACGGCGGGCCTTGTGTGCAGCATGCTGCGGGCCAGCGGGGGCAGAGGCGCGCACTGCGCCGGGTGGTTGAGCATGCGCCAGAGGACCCAGGGGAAGGCGATGTAGCGCGCGACAGTGACCACCATGAAAATGACAAACAGCACGATGTTCAGCAGGAAGAACGCCGTGGCGACGTGCTCCATGCCTGGAAACTGGTACCTGCGCCGCGCCGCACGACATCGTGTCCTTGCCGTCGCCGGGCTGCGCAGCCGTGCAGGCATCGGCCTGCATGCCAGGGCGCGCACGGCGCGATCTTCATGACGGCGGAGACGATGCCGGTACCCATGTTGACGGCGAACCATGACGGCGTGAAGTGCAGGACGACGCGCCCGAGCCGCGAGCGTGGCTGCGGGTGCCGTACCGCGGCCTCCTTGCGCAGCTCGAGGTGGAAGCCCGAGGAGTGCGGCAAGTGCGGGAGCATGGAGGCGCGCCGCGCCTGCGGTGCATGCAGGTCTGGCTGCCCTCCAGGTGACAGAAGCATGTGTGGCTGCCAGGCAGAGCAGACGTCTCACATAGGGGAGCAGAGTCCACAGAGCGAATTATATACAGCCGCTTCCGGACAGCCACGTGCTGCAATGCCGGCGCTCGCGCGGCAGGAAGAGGGGCCACAAGGACAGCCCTTGTCATATCGGAGCACAGGTGACAGACCTGAAGCCCAAGACGGGCGCCGCAGCTGCAAAGTTGAATAGCGCAGCTGTTGAGCCAGCTGCTAGACTCCTTTAGCGTGCAAGGCCAAGAGCAGGCTCCAGTCTCGAGCTAAGCCGCACAAGCCTGTGTCCAACACGTGAGTGACTGCCTTGCCTATTGTGCCTGAATGCTAGCGTGCACACGGTTTGAGGTGCAGCATGGGCCTGCCTCTTTCTACCAAGCAAGCAAAAGCATGCTCAGTCCCTTGATCTGTCGAGGAGTGTAGCTGCTTTGAAGGAGGTGCTTGCCTGCGCTAAACACCACATCCAGTGGCCGTTGCTTCTGCACCCCATGTGCGCCCTCTGCGCCACCCTCCTTGGCGATGTACACCTGCACTCATTCGTGATGAGGAATACTCCAGGCTCCACCTGCTGAGGATCACCTGAGGTGATCAGCATAGCGAAGCGCTCAGAGCGGGTACCCAGTTGTTAATGGCGCCCGGGAGATTGTGTAATCGTACAGTGCCCACTCTATTCCGAACTCGGAGTTGCCGATCGGCAAAAGGCCAGTGCTGGACTGATGCTTACAAGCTCAGAGCACGCCGGTTGGACATGCCTGGCCTATAAAAAATCTGGTCACGCGGACAGTGCTGACGACACAAGCCCAACGCGCCTCACACAGCACAGCGCTGCCACCAGGCAGGCGCCGACCAGCACCCCCCACTGGTCGCTGCAGCAGGCTCAACAACCTGTCTCTCGCGGGGCCCGCCACGAGACCCGTCAGCGCCCCACACTGTTGCGCCCACTGTACCCCAGGCCCCAGCACGCTGCAGTGTTCGGGACTGCTGCGCTCAGTCGGCGCCCAAAGACACCAAGTCACGCTGCAAGCCGTCGACGCGGGTGGCGTCCCGAGCCATCACGAGAACCCTGCTAGCATCACGAGCACCCTGCTGGCATCACGAGAACCCTCCCGCCCTACCCTACCACCGGCATGACCGTGTTCTGCGTGAGGCGCTCGTACACCTCGCGGATCTTGAGGCCGCAGATGGTCTGGAAGAGGCCGGTGCCGTTGGTGGAGCCCGGGAAGGACGAGTTCTTCAGCATCTGCTGCGTCACCTCGCCGTAGAAGCGGCCGCTCGTGTTGCTCAGGTGGCTCTCCACGTAGATCAGCTCCTCCAGCTTGTCGAACGCGCCGTCCATCTCCAGCACGGACACCTGCGGCGCGCCGCCGCGCAAACTCAGCTGAAAGCAGACGCCTCAGTGACAAAGCCCTCCCAAGACCCTGTGGTGCACGGCCACATTCGCCAGCCTACGCACCCCACCTGCCCCCACCACCTGGGAAGGTGTGCAAGCAGGAAGAGGTATCATGTCCCATCAGCCAGCAGGCTCAGCAGCACGGCTGCCTTGCTGGAATGCTAGACAGCCTGCTAAGGCTGCAGCTGCCACATTTTGCGCTGGACGCTCGCGGCTGCTGCTGCAGGCGCCGCTGCCGAATCAAAACCCCGACCGCCCCTGGGCGTAATACCCACACCGCCGCAGCGCCGCCGGGGCAGGGGCCGGCGCAGAGGCGCGGGCGCGCGCCTCCTCGCCGAAGTAGGTGTCGGGGCCGTAGTAGAACTTGATGCCGGGGAAGGAGCAGGTGAGCTTGCGGCCGCAGGGGATCCAAGAGATGGTGGAGCCCTCGTCGAACAGGTAGGCCGGGTTGAAGAACTTGACGCCCTCCTTCTGGATCATGCGCACGCGCAGCACCTTGCCCTCCTTCTCGTCCGGGATCAGCTGCGTGGGCAGCAC
>JAABUQ010012693.1_pt1 | contig 10408 bp, 8 predicted proteins | sample 5560001 | NCBI WGS metagenome assembly JAABUQ01 (sample SAMN10711888, study PRJNA513371) | rock metagenome | isolation source: Antarctica rocks | place: Antarctica: Victoria Land, Finger Mt nord | collected 2015-12-18 | reverse complement strand
TGCGGATCGGCGATCACGTGTTGAACGAAGGCGACGCGATCACGATCGACGGCACGACCGGCATCGTCGTCATCGGTACGTTACGCACCGTGCCGCCGCCGTCCGAGCCGCCGAAGTGGCTCGTCGAGTTCTTGAGTTGGGCCGATGCAGAATCGCGTCTCGCGGTGTGGGCGAACGCCGATACGCCCGAGGATGCGCAGCGTGCGCGGAACTTGGGCGCGACGGGGATCGGACTCTGTCGCACCGAGCACATGTTCATGCAGCAAGACCGCTTGCCGGTCGTGCAACGGATGATCATCGCCGACACGCCCGAAGCGCGCGCCGAAGCCCTCGCGCGATTGCTGCCGTTTCAACGCGAGGACTTCACCGGAATTCTGCGCGCGATGGCCGGTTACTCGGTCACGATCCGCCTCCTCGACCCGCCGCTTCACGAATTCTTGCCGTCGCTCGAGGAGTTACTCGTGGAGACGACCGAGATGCGCGTGCGCGGCGAAGACGGTAACGCCTACCGCGAGAAAATGAAGATCCTCGCGCGCGTTCGCGTGCTGCACGAGCAAAATCCGATGCTTGGCTTGCGGGTGTGCCGTCTTGGAATCGTGTATCCCGAGATCTACGCGATGCAAGTCCGGGCGCTCTTCGAAGCCGCTTGCGCGTTGCGTAAAGAGGGTATCGACGCGCGTCCCGACGTGATGATCCCGGGCGTGGGCACGCAGGCGGAGATGCGGATCACCGCCGATGCGGCGCGCGCCGTCGCCGATGAAGTCATCGCGGCGAGCGGTGTCTCCATGACCTATCGCGTCGGAACGATGATCGAACTGCCCCGCGCCTGCGTGGTTGCGGACGAACTCGCGGCGCACGCGCAGTTCTTCTCGTTCGGCACGAACGATCTCACCCAAACGACGTACGGGTACAGCCGCGACGATGCCGAGGCATCGTTCATCCCGCGGTATCTCACCCTCAAAATATTGCCGAACGATCCGTTCCAGATCCTCGACCGTGTCGGCGTCGGCGCACTCATGCGCAAAGCGGTCGAACTCGGGCGCGGGGTACAGCCGGATCTCAAGATCGGGATCTGCGGCGAACACGGCGGTGAGCCGTCGAGCGTCGAGTTTTGCTACGAGATCGGGCTCGATTATGTCAGCTGCTCGCCGTTCCGCGTCCCGATCGCCCGTCTGGCTGCCGCACAGGCCGTTATTGGAGGGGCCGGCTAACGCGCGTTTACATCGGAACTGTTCATTTGGCCTAAACAGAGGCTACAGGGTTATCCAGAAGGATAGTCGCCCAGACCGAGTGAAACTTTGTTGCATCGGCCCGGCGGGTCGCAGATGTCGCGCGCCGGGACCGCACCATGCTAGGGAGTTTCGACAAAATGAGTTTGGGAACCGAAGTTACCGAGATCCGCACCTTGATCGACGAGGCGTCGGAGACGCATCGCCGGCTGGTTCGCAACGAAGAATATGAGACCAAGGCGCACGAGCTGATGAACGCGGAGATGCTCACCATTCTTCGCGGCCTTCAATCGGTCACCGAGCGGCTCGCAACTCGCGTGTCGGATCGCGAATCGGCCGCCGTCTAAGTTCTCTCACGCCGGCGGCGTGATGCCGCATCCCGGACGGGAATAGCGTCTGCATGAACACGCCCTACATCGAACCGCATGAAGCGCCGGCGCACGCATGTATCAACGCAAACTGCGGCTGCGACGACCTCAATAGTGCGGGACCGTGCAGCGAATGGTGCAGTGCCCATGCCGTCGAGCGGATGGATCTGGAGTCCGGCAAGGCCCACGCGGCGGAGTGCTCGTGCGGGCATGCGTTATGCGCCCAAGGTTGCGCCGGACGCACGGCCGGGATGGCGGCGTCCGACGTCAACCGCTAACGCGGTAGCAGCTAGCGGCCCGCGATCGTGATTTCGCGGCACAGCCGTCGCGCTTCGTCGATCGGGACCGTTCCGCGTTTCACGAAGAGCTTGTACCAATAGGCCTTCGTGCTCAGCCGCGCGATAACGTCTGACGCTTGTCGTGCGTCCAGAACGCCCGCGAGCGTCGAGACGCGAACGGTCGGGGCGGCGGCGTCCGCGCCGAGGGGCAGACGGTGCATGAGCTGCTGCTGCGAGTCGGCCCAACAAACGTCGCCCCACCGTGAGACGATCGCGTCGCGGCAGCGTTCAAACGCGAGCAAATCGCGCTCGCCGTTGAATTCGGCGACTAACCGGTACATCGTGGTTCGCTCGCGCAATCCGCTCGCCGCTTCGCTCTTGAGCGTTCGCATCACGTCGAGCACCCGAAAATCATCCCATTGCACAAATTCATCGATTGCGTTCAGCCGCGTGGGATTCGGCCACACGTCGACGAGCGTGTCTTGCAGCGTCCGCTCGAACGCGCGCGTCGTGTGGTGGAAGTACACCGTCGCGAACATCATGTATCGCGCGAGGACGAACGACTCCAACGCGACGACGCCGCGCGCGTCGACGCCGAGTTCCGGACGGCCGCCGATCTCGAACACCCGCAACGATTCGACGAGCTGATCGATGTCGTAGCGGCCGTTCACGACCCCCGTGAAATACGCATCGCGAATGAGGTAGTCCATTCGATCCGCATCGAGGTTCGGGCCGCTGACAAGCTCGCGCAAGACGGGATACGGTGACGTCGAATCGCCGACGATCAGGCCGAGCACGAGGTCGCGATCGACTTCGAGACGTTCGAGCAGCCGCGCGATCTCCGGCAAACGCAGCAAGTCATGCGTGCGCGCCTCGTGCGCGATGCCCAGCACCGCTTCGCACGCATGGCTGAACGGTCCGTGACCGATGTCATGAAGGAGCAGGCTCGCTCGCAACAGCCGCCGCTGTTCGACGTAATCGCGTTCGCTCGCGAAATACCACGCGCAGTGCCGGCGTAATCCATCGAGCGCGCGCGTGCCGACGGCGAGTGCGCCGAGCGCGTGGCTAAAGCGGGAGTGTTCCGCGGAGGGATACGCAAGGTAGGCGAGACCCAGCTGCCGCAGGCGCCGCAGCCGCTGCATCGGGGCGACATCGAGCAAGGCCGCCTCGAGTTCGTCGATCTCGATAAAATGGTGAATCGGATCGAAGATCCGCGTGGGCGGATGCTCGTTGCGGGCGGCCGCGTTCACGGCGAACGCGGCGTCGTTCGTGTTAACCATGCGGCAGCACGATGACGGCGCTCATGACCCTGCAGTCGTACGTGACGCGCCGCCGATACGCCTACATAGTAACGGATCGTCCGGACGGCGAAGGACGAGGCTTCACCGTGATCGAGCAACACGTGATCCGCGAAGTCTTGGCGCGCACCGATATCGGCGCGTTGATCGGCAGCTACGTGCCGCTCAAGTCACGCGGCCGTGATCTCGTCGGCCTCTGCCCGTTTCACGATGAGAAAACCCCGTCGTTTCACGTGCATCCGGACCGCGGATTCTTCAAGTGCTTCGGTTGCGGGGAAGGCGGCAACGCCATCAGCTTCGTGCAGAAGCTAGAGAACGCGCCGTTTCCGGAAGCGGTGCGAACGCTCGCCAAGCGCGCCGGCGTCGAGATCGAGCCGTCGTCCCCGGCCGAAAGCCGTCTGCGCGGCGAAAAAGAGTCGATCTATCACGCGAACGCCGTCGCTGCCGCCTTTTTCGCGCGTATGCTGCGCGATGGCGAAGCGGGCGCGGCGGCGCGCGCGTATTGCGAACGTCGCGGGCTGCGCGCGGAGACGATCGCCGCGTTCTCGCTCGGCTTCGCGCCTGACCGTTGGGATGCGCTCTGTGGAGAACTGCGGCGCGAGGGTGTCGATCTCATCCTCGCCGCGCGAGCCGGACTGGTGAAAGAAGGCGAGCGCCGCCATTATGATTTCTACCGCGGCCGCTTGATGATACCGACGTATGCAACCACGGGCGAGATCGTCGCGTTCGGCGGGCGCGCGCTCGGCGACGAAGAGCCCAAGTATCTGAACACGTCGACCACGCCGGTGTACACGAAAGGCCGTTTACTCTACGCGCTCAACGTCGCGCGCAAAACGCGCGAAGATGCGCTCATCATCGTCGAGGGCTATCTCGATTGCATCGCGCTGCACCAGGCCGGCTTTACCAATGCCGTGGCCGCGCTCGGAACGGCGTTCACACCCGAACAAGCATCGCAGTTGCGAAAGGTGGCGCCGCACGCGTTCATCTGTTTCGACGCCGACGCCGCGGGAAAAGCCGCGGCCACCAAATCGATCGACATCCTCGTCGCTGAGGGGATCGCCGCAAAGATCGTCAAGCTCCCGGCCGGATCCGACCCGGATTCGTACGTTCGCGAGCACGGACGCGACGGCTTTACACAACTCTTACACGACGCCGTTCCGTGGATTCGCTTTAAACTCGATCTGCAAGTCGCCGAACTGCTGCGCGGGTTCACGTCGCCGGTCGAAGTCGCGCGGCGCGCGGAGGCGCTCGTACGCGCGCTTCCGCGTGAGGAGTGGGATTACTGGCGCGTCTACGTCGCCGGTCAGGCGAAGTTAGGCGTGGACGATCTTCGAAAAAGCCGCCTGATGAACACCGGCCGGGATTTTGTTGCTCGCGATGAGCATCGATCCGCGCGCGGCCCCCAAGCGCCGCTCGTACCGTCCTTCGAACGCGATGTGCTCGCGATCATTTGCGATGAGCCGGTTCTGCTCGAAGAGTTTCACGCGCGCATCCGCCCCGAGCGTTTCGAGGATCCGCAACTGCGGGCCATCTACAGCGCGATTTTGGACCACCAACCCCCGCCGGCGCAACCTTCCGATATCTGGGCCGTGTTTGCAGGAGACGATGAAGCCGGCGCGGTGCTTTCATCGATCAGCGCCACCGAACGATCGAAGACGAGGATGTTCTCCGATTCTGAAGGGCGCCGAGCGCAGTTGGAGCGTATCGCGCAGAAGCTAGCCGCCGATGACGAACGTGCGCGCATGCGCGCGCTCGACGAACGCATCGTTGCGCTCTATGTGTCGGGCGAGGACGTACCGCGCGATCTCGTCGAGGAGTTGCAACGTCTCCGCGCTCGACTTTGAGGCTGTAAGATATTCCGCTTCGGCGGCGAATCGAAGTGTCGGCTACGGTCGATGCTCTGTACACGGAAGGAGGTGAACACAAAAACATGGCACGCAAGAAAACCGCATCGGTCGCTGAGGCGCCACCGGTACCACTTGAAGAACAGATTAAGAAACTTATCGAGCGCGGCAAGAAGCGCGGCTCGCTGACGTACGACGAGATCAATGCCGTTTTCGATAACGTCGAAGACGTGAGCCCGGAGCGGATCGAGGAGGTCTTCGAAGAGATCGCCGCGACCGGAACCGAGATCGTCGACGAGCAAAAAGAAGAGAAACCGGAAGTCGAAGCCGAGGAGCAGCAGCAAGCGGAAGCCGCGCTCGCCTCGAGCCTTGCGCTCGACGATCCGGTCCGGATGTACCTCAAGGAGATCGGGCGCGTTCCGTTGCTCACGATGGACGACGAGAAGTCGCTCGCGATGGCAATCGAAGCGGGCGAACTCGAAGCGCAGAAAAACGGCACCGCACGCAGCGAAGTGATGTACGCGGGCGACGAAGCGAAGCGCCGGCTGACCGAGGCCAATCTCCGCCTGGTTGTGTCGATCGCGAAAAAATACGTCGGCCGCGGCATGCTCTTTCTCGATCTCATTCAAGAAGGCAATCTCGGCTTGATTCGAGCGGTCGAGAAATTCGATTACCGCAAAGGCTACAAGTTCTCGACCTACGCCACGTGGTGGATTCGGCAAGCGATTACGCGTGCGCTCGCCGATCAAGCACGCACGATTCGGATCCCGGTTCACATGGTCGAGACGATCAACCGCTTGATCAAAATTTCGCGCCAACTGCTCCAAGAATACGGTCGCGATCCGTCGGTGGATGAGATTGCTGCGGAGATGGGCCTCACGGCCGACAAGGTTCGCGAGGTCATCAAGATCTCGCAGGAGCCGATCTCCCTTGAAACGCCGATCGGCGAAGAAGAAGATTCGCATCTCGGCGACTTCATCGAAGATCATGAAGCGGTCGCGCCGGCTGAGGCAGCGTCGGTCATGCTGCTCAAAGAGAAGATGGCCGATGTTCTGAAAAACCTTACCGATCGCGAGCGAAAAGTGCTCGTGCTCCGCTTCGGGCTCGAAGACGGCCATCAACGAACGCTCGAGGAAGTCGGCCAAGAGTTCGGCGTTACGCGCGAGCGCATACGCCAGATCGAGGCGAAGGCGTTACGCAAGTTGCGTCATCCCTCGCGCGGTAAAGCGCTCAAGGATTACTGGTCGAACGAGTGATATGCTCGCTGCCGCGCCCGTCTACCATCGGGCAACGCGCGCCCAAGAGCGGAAAAGAAAGGACTCACAATTTCGTGAGTCCTTCGTTTTTAGCCGGCGTCTTTTTGCGCGTCTTTCGTCGGGATGACGTTCGGGTTGAGATCTTCGAACGCGCCTTTCGGGTTTGGGATCACCCACACGCTCATGTCCCACGTCGCGGGCCAAAGACCGACGAACGCAACCTCGCTCGGGCTTTTGACGCGACCCAGCTTGACGAGGCCGTCCGCCGTTGGTTTCGTCGCATCGAGACCCGTGTCGGCGTACGCTTTCACACCGACCGCTTTGCTGTAGGTGAACGATCCGTCGGCATTGCGCACGACGTAGTGAATGTGTGCGTTCGATTTGTGGAACCGCGAGGGATCAACGCCGAAGAGCGACGGCGGCGTCGGGCTCGTCGCCATGAGCACCGTATAATCGGCACCGAGCAAACGTCCTTTGACATCGTACCAGAGTTCCGCCGGGACCGACGGATCGCTCGACTGCCACGCGAGGTTCGCATAACTGATCGCGCCGCTCGTATCCTCGACCGTGAAGCGGTGGTAACCCGCTTTTTCGGCCGATGCAGGCGTCGGATACCGTTTTGCCAAGTCGGCGGAGATTTTCGCGACGAACTGCTTCTCATTGGCGGAGAGCGGCGCGGAGGGAGCATCCGCCGCCATGGCGCGATACGGCATGGCGCAGGCAATCGCAATTGCGAACACGGCAAGGCGTCGATTCATGAAGCGCTCTTCGCATCGGCGGCGACCGCACCTCGTGCCCGCTCGCTGCGCTCGCTCGTGCGGGCGAGCCGAACGATTACGAGGGTGCTGCGCTCGGCGAGGGAACCGGCGATGGCGTCGCGGAGGGCGACGGGCTTGCAGACGGAGACGGTGAGGGGCGACGCGTCCCGACGGCGGTCCGCAACGGAATCGGCGTCCAGTCGGTATGCGGGGGATCGGTCGAAAGCGCGAAGGGCAACGGAATGTGGATCGCGATCGCTCCGTCGCGGTCGGCAAGCACGCCCGCTGTCACAGCGCGAAGCTCGGTTCCCGATGCCAGAGCGCCTGAGATCGTTGCGTCGGCGAGCGTAAAGGGCAGCTTCCCCGCCCCACCGACCTGAATGCTGTCGATGGCGAGCGTCACTTGCGCCGGACGCCCCGCGGCCGCAGGTCGCGTGCCGAGCACGCGAACATGATCGATCGCGCCGGCCGGTAATGCGGTCACCGTCCCGAGAATGATCGCCTCGCGTAAGTGGACACGATACGCTGAACCGTTGCGCGGCGGTGAAGCCGGCAACGGATCGTCAACAATGAAAGTCACCGGGGTTCCAGCCGGCACGGACGGCGTCGGTTGGCCGAACGCCGGAACCGCGGTGGCCAGAGCGATCGCGGCGGCTGCCGCTGCGACCGTGAGCTTCAGGAAGCGCGCTTCTCCGTGGCGGCAGCGCTCGCTTCGGCCGCAGCGCGCTTGCCTTGCTCGATTAAGGCTTTGACCTTCTGGCCACCCTTCTGGCCGATCTGCTCGTAAAACGCGGGGCCATACCGGTCGCGCGTCGCTTCGCCGCCCTTTTTGCCGCCCTTTTTCCCGATCAGCTCGTAGAACTCGTGCCCGTGCGCTTTCTTCGTCGCCTGACCGCCTTTGCGACCGATCGCCTCATAAAATTCCGGCCCGTACTTTTTCTTGACGGTCTCGCCGCCTTTTTGACCGGCTTCGCGAACGCTCATTCCACCGGTGCGCTTTTGGGGGGTCGACATGAAGGAAACCTCGTTGTTGGTTGGGAGCCTAACTAATGAACGTATGAGGGGCTCGGAAAGTTGATAACGTTTGGTAAGGATTTGAGGAGAATCACGCCCGGAGGGTTCCCGTAATTGGGGACGCTCATCGTTCGAGCTCGTGGCGCGCGCTTGACCGTCGTTGTTCTCGTAACGCTCGTCCTCGTTTCGATTGGCCGGGTAAGCGCCGACGACTATCCCGGTTATACCGAGCTTCGCATCTACGAGCGAAATCGCGCCGTCGACCCCCGGCTTACCGCCGCGTTACGCGCCGCTGATCCAGCGATCGCCGCGCGCGCGGCGCTTGCGCTTGGGCGGACCAAGGATCGGCGCGCCGTCGATCCGGTGCTGCGCTTCCTTCGAACCGTGCCGCCCGACCCGGCGGTGCGAGCGATGACGGTCTACGCGGCGGGGTTGCTCAGCGGTGAGCCGACGCCGCCGGCGATTTTCGTCTCCGCCCTCGCCGACACGTCGTCCGCCGTTCGCGTCGCGGCGTGCGATGCTGCGGCACGCTACGTGGCGTACGCGATGCCGCGACCCGGCGCCGGCGCCGTGACGCTGCTCGTGCCGCTCATGCGAACGGCGGCGTACGACCCGGAGCCGATCGTCCGGTCGCGCGCGGCCGTCGCTCTGGTCGAATACGCCGCGTCGCCGAAGGCCGGAACCGTCGTGGCGACGCTCACGGCCATCTACGTGCGCGAGAAGACGCGCGACGTCCGCCGCCACATCGCGTGGACGCTCGGGCGCGGATACGCGACGATCGTTTCGCGGACGTTTCTGCAATCGCAACTGCGGGATCCCGACGACGTCATCCGCATCGCCGCGCTTCGCGCGCTCGGACGTTTGCGCGACCGGTCGCTCACCCCCGGGGTCACGCCGCTGCTAGCCGATCCGTCGTGGCGGGTCCAGGAAGAAGCCGGTGAGACGCTACGCATGCTGCGCGGCGAAGCGCGTAGCGAGCACCTCACGGCCCTCATGCCGGGGCTCCATCTGCCGGCGGAGAGCGCGACTGCCGGCGCGACCGATTCGCTCTGGAACGCGAAAGGACGCCACGAGGTCGAGGCCGCGCTGCTACCGCGCACTGCGGCGTTGATGACGGGCCCGATGCCCGGGGCCCATCCGCGCGTTCGGCTCACGACGACGCAGGGCGAGATCATCGTCCGACTCTATCCGGAGTGGGCGCCGCACACGGTGGAGAATTTCCTGGCCCTTACGGCGCGCAAGTACTACGACGGCCTTCGTCTCTTTCGGATCGTGCCCGACTTCGTCGTGCAAACCGGCGATCCGAGCGAAACTGGTAACGGGGATGCGGGTTACCGCATCCCGGCCGAAGAGAACCCGCTCGAACAACATGAGGGTGTTCTCTCGATGGGGCTTGACTACGACGCCGCCGGGCCGATCCGCGACTCGGCCGGCACGCAATTCTACCTCACGCTCTCGCCGCAATATCACCTCGATCGCGCGTTCACCGTGTTCGGGGAGACGATCGCGGGTTTCAACGTTTTGGCGCGGCTCGTCGAATCCGACCGACTCGTTCGCGTTGAGCGTATCACGGACGAAGAACCGGTGGGGCGATAGCGTTAGGACGCGACGACCGAACGCAGTGCGAAGAGTGCGTTCTCTTTCCGTTCGGCGATGCGCCGGTAAAAATACCGGGCCCAATGCGTGCCGTACGGCACGTACACACGCACGCGGTAGCCGTCGGCGACCAAGGCTCGCTGCACGTCCGGACGGACGCCGTAAAGCAACTGAAATTCGAAGCGATCGTTCGCGATGCCGCGCTCGGCGGCGTGAACCCGTACGGCGCGAATCAACCGTTCATCGTGCGTCGCGATCCCGGGATACGTCCCGCGGTCTAAGAGCGCTTCGGCGAGACGCAGATATTCGCGCTGGATCGTCGGCATATCGCGATACGCCAGCAACGGCGGTTCGTCGTACGCACCTTTACAAAGCCGAACGCGCGCCCCGAGCTCGATCGCGCGTTGAAGATCCTGCGGCGTGCGTTTGAGGTACGCTTGCAAGACCGGTCCGACCGTTGCGCCGGCACGATAAGCACGCTCGAACGTCCGCAGTGTCGCGTCGACGGTGCCCGACCCCTCCATGTCGATGCGGACAAACGTATCCTCAAGCGACGTCGCCGCGTCGAGGATGGCGCACAAGTTCTCGTATGCATACGACTCGTCGATCGCAAGACCGATCGCGCTAAGCTTCAGGGAGCAGTTCGCGCGAACACCGCTGCTACGCATGAGATCGATGAGTTCGATGTACGCCGCCCGCGTGCGCTCGGCATCAGCGAGCACGGTTACCGACTCGCCGAGAAAATCGAGCGTCGCGCTCATCCCGCT
>JAABUQ010012692.1_pt1 | contig 10409 bp, 10 predicted proteins | sample 5560001 | NCBI WGS metagenome assembly JAABUQ01 (sample SAMN10711888, study PRJNA513371) | rock metagenome | isolation source: Antarctica rocks | place: Antarctica: Victoria Land, Finger Mt nord | collected 2015-12-18 | reverse complement strand
CGCGCCCGATCCAGGCCCCTGGTTGTCGGCCATCGCCGCCAAAGCCTGCGCCGCCGAGCTCCGCCGCCAGACCCAGCGCAACCGGGTGGCCCGGCGGCGAGACTCGCCCCAGCCCCCTCCGGGTGCTCGATCGGTAGACCTCGTGCCGGGGCTGGGCCCCGCTCGGTCTGACGGGCCCGACCGGGCCGACCGGGCCGTGCCCACCCTTCGGCCCAAGCCGGCCCGGCCCGTCGCCGAGCGCCGGGCGCCGACCACGTCGCTACCCACGCCCCCCTCGCCCGGCGAGGCGGGAGCGCCTGAGAGCGACATGGACGAACCCTCGCATGACAACCATGCCGGACCGATCGGAACCCCGACCGGAGCACCCTTCGTCGACCGCGACCGTCGGTCCCCGCACGACCCTCAGCCTGACGACCCTCCGCCGCACGACCCTCCGCCGCACGATCACGAGTTCTGGAACCGGTTGGGGCGTCGCCTGCTGGCCGAGCGTGAGATCCCAGCGCGGCCGGCGCTGCCCGTCGAGCAGTTCGCGTCGGTGCGGCGCCAGGTCCGCGATGCCGCCGGTGCCGGCCCAGAGGATGGGAACGGCCGGGGCTCACCGCCATCGCCCGACACCGTGGAGGAGCTGGCCCAGCGGGCTGGCGGGGCGGCCCGCGGCCACCGCGCCGGCCTCGTCATCCGCCGGGTGCTCGTGATCGTCGTGGTGCTGGGCGCGCTGGGCGCCGTGGTCTACCTGGCCTTCCGCATCGGCGGCAACGCCCGGCCCATCAATCGCAGCGCCATGACCACGGGCCGCCTGGCCGACAAGGTGACTGCCACCCTCGACCAGAGCCAGTTCGTCAGCGGCACCTTCACCCACATCGAGTTGGCCAGCCCGCAGTCCATCACCTCGTTCCGGCTCACCTGGTCCCGCGACGGCTCTTTCCGCCTCCAGGGGATCAACGCCCCGATCGATACCTCCTACGACGCCGCCAACGGCTCCAGCCGGCAGTCGACGACCACCATTGGACCAGATGGGATGACGGCCAAGCAGGTCGAGACCACGGGCCTGGCCGGCGGTCCCCCTGACGCGCACGCCGCCACGGATCCCTTCTTCGACCATGATCTCCCCGCTGTGCTGCGGACCATGCAGTCAGTCCCGAACGGGCCGGTGACCACCTCGACGGTGCAGGGACGGCCGGTCTGGCAAGCCGATGTCGAACTCGGTTCGCCCGGCGCCGGCGAGCGCGCTCGACTCCGCATCGACCAACAGCTCCTGCTCCCGGTCGAGCTCACGGTCACCACCAACGGCCGACCGCTGCGGACCTACACCCTCGGGGACATCTCGCTCGACCAGCCACCTTCGCTCGACGCGTTCACGGTGCCGTTCGGTACGGGCCCGGTCGACCGCGTCGACGAACGCTTCGTGCGCACCACCCTCAACGACATCGGCGCCGTGGTGCCCGGCTCCCGGCCAGCCACGCCCACCTCCCTCCCCGACGGCTACGTGCTGGCCGAGGTGGCCGTCCATCCTGGGCAAGGCGGGCGCACCGGGGCCGAGGGCCGCAACCCGCCCGACGACAACGTGGTGTCGCTCACCTACCGGCGCGGCTGGGACCGGGTCACGGTCACCACCCGGACCAACACGGCGAGCCCAGGACAGCGGTGGTCCGATCCCTTCGCCAGGAGCGGCCCTGCGCCGGTAGCCGACACGGTTCGCATCAACGGCGGCCGCTTCCGGCTGGTCAACGCACAACGGGCGCGGCCCGCCGACGGGGTGCCCTACCTGTGGGGGGTGAGCAGCGACGTCGTGTTCACCGTCTCGGGCAACCTCTCCCCTGACAAACTCGTGAAGGTCACCGAGTCGATCGAGCCCTGACCCGCGTCCCCTTTGGCGTCGCCCGCTCTCTGGGACACAGTCGCCCGCACCTGACCGAAGGCCGTCCGTCACCTCTCCTACGGTTGTGCGGTGGTGCTCGACGCGGCTGGGCCTCCCACCGGCACGGCCACAAGGGCACCAGCACCGTCGCGTCGCAATCGACGACTCGTCGTGGCGGCGACGGTAGAGCTGGGCTGGTTGCTCACGCTGCCGCAGGCCGACGGCGCGTGGCGCTGGCCGTGCCTGGTGGGAGCCCTCGGCACCCACGCGTGGTTGGTGGTGAGCGAGCGTCGCCGGCCCACCATCGACCCCCGATGGCTGATGTGGGCCGCCGTGCTCATCGCCATGGCGGCGGTGGCCATACCGCCGCAGGGATCACACGACGTGTGGTCCTACGCCATGTACGGCCGGATCGTGGCCGCCCACCACGCCAACCCCTACACCCACTGGCCGGCCCTGTTCCCCGCCGACCCGATGAGCCGCCACGTCGACGTGGTGTGGCGCCACACCCCGTCGGTGTACGGCCCCGTCTTCAACGCCGTCTCTGCCGCCGGAGCCCTCGTCTACCGGGCTTCCCCGCTGCGAGCGCACCTCTTCTACCAACTTCTGTCCGCCGGCGCGTACCTCGGATCGGTGGCGTTGCTGGTCCGGCGGCGCCTGGCGCCATGGCGCATCGCTCTGATCGCGTTGGCGCCGGTGGTCATCGCCGCCGTCAACGGCGCCCACAACGACGTGCTCGTCGGCTTCGGTGTTTTGGCCGGCCTGGTGTTGGTGAACGATCGCAAGTGGGGCAGCGCCGGGGCGGTGCTCGGCGTGGCCACGGCGGTGAAACTGCTGGGAGGGCCAGTGGCGGCCGGCGTGGTGGTCGCCCTCCTCCTCCAACGGCAGTGGCGCGCCGCCGCCACCCTCGGTGGCTCGTTCACGGCGGTGGTGGCGGGGTGCTACCTGGCTGCCGGCGGCACCCGGGCTCTGCAGCCGCTCAACCACGCCTCCGAGCAGCTGAGCCGCGGGTCGATCATGTCCGGTCTGCACTGGTTCGTCGCCGCCCGCCACCGGCTGGGATCGCTTCCCTTCCTCGTCAACCCGGCCCAACGAGCCCAGGTCGCCGCCATCGCCGCCGCCGTCATCTTCCTGGCCGTGGTCTGGCTCACCCGGCGGCGACCCCAACCGGTGGAGCTCGGGGTCGTCGCCCTGCTCGCCTACCTGCTCGCCGGTCCGTACATCCTGCCGTGGTACGCCGCCGCCGTCGTGCCAGCGCTGGCGTTGGTCGACCGGCGGACGGCGTGGATCGGGTGGTCCGACGCCGCCGTCCTGCAACTGGGGTACGTGGCCGCCACCCGCGACGAGTTCAAGCTGATCCCAGGATCGATGATGTCCACCCGGTTGTGCGCAGCCGGGGAGCTGGTCCTGATCGGCTTGCTCGTCGCCGCCGCCGTCACCGCTCGTCGTCACACCCGTGCTCCTGACGCCGTGACGGTCCCGCCGCAGAAGACCAAGGAGATCTCGCCGGCCTGCGAAAGCCGAACGGTTGGCGTGGGTCGGTAGCTTCGTCGTGATGGCTCGGCTCGACCAGCGGCATCCCGCCAACGTGGCCGGCGACTGGTTCGTCGACACTCGCTGCATCGACTGCGACTCGTGCCGGATCCTGGCGCCGGATCTGTTCGGCGAGTCGGGCTACCAGTCGGTGGTGGCCCACCAGCCGTCGTCGCCCTCAGACGCGCACCGCGCCTGGTTGGCCGCAGAAGCCTGCCCCACCCAGTCGATCGGCACCGCCGCGCGGCCCCGCCAACGGGCCCCGGCCGACCTGTACCCGAGCCCGCTCACCGACGACGTGTACCTCTGCGGCCACCACGCCGAATCGTCGTTCGGCGCCTGCTCGTACCTGATGGTCCGACCAGGGGGCAACCTCCTCGTGGACGCCCCCCGGTTCACCCGCCGCCTGGTCGGACCGATCCGCGGGCTCGGCGGCATCGCCCACGTCCTGCTCACCCACCGAGACGACGTGGCCGATGCCGGCCGGTACGCCGACGCCTTTGGGGCCCGCGTCTGGATCCACGCCGACGACCGGCCGGCCGCGCCCTTCGCCACCGACGTGGTGCCCGGGCTCGATGAGGCGGTGGTGGCGCCCGACGTGACCGCGGTGCCGGTGCCGGGCCACACCCAGGGCAGCATGCTGTTCGTGGTCGACGAGCGGTACCTGTTCAGCGGTGACTCGCTCGCCTGGGACCGCCAGCGAGGTGACCTCACCGCCTTCCGCGGCGCGTGCTGGTACTCCTGGACCGCTCAGACCGAGTCGCTGCAGCGACTGTGGCGGAGCGACCACCGCTTCGGTTGGGTGCTCCCCGGCCACGGCGACCGCGTCCACCGGGCCGCCCCCGAGCTGCACGACCGCCTCGGGGACCTGACCGCTCGCATGGCCGGTATCTCCGCCTGACGTGGCCGCTGCCGCCTCCTCTGAGCTGGCCGGCAAGGTCATGGTGGTCACCGGTGCCTCGCGCGGCATCGGGCGGGCCATCGCCGCCGCCAGCGCCGAGGCCGGCGCCAACGTCATGCTCACGTCGAGGCGCCAACAGTCGCTCGACGAGGCGGCGACGGCCATCGGTAGCGCGCCGGGTGATGTCGCCACCTTCGCCGCCAACGCCGGCGACCCCGACGCCCCCGAGGCGTGCATGGCCGCCACCGTCGAACGCTTCGGCACGGTCGACATCCTGGTGAACAACGCCGCCACGAACCCCTACCTGGGCCCAACCATCGACATCGATGTGGCCCGCTTCGACAAGACGGTGCAGGTGAACCTGCGAGGCCCGCTGCTCTGGTCCCAAGCGGCGTGGCGAGCGTCGATGCGCGACCAAGGCGGCGTGATCATCAACGTGGCTTCGATCGGCGGGATCCGCAGCGGAGCGTCGATCGGCGCCTACGACACCACCAAGGCCGGGCTGATCCACCTCACGCGCGTGCTGGCCGGCGAGCTGGCGCCCGCCGTGCGGGTGAACGCCATCGCCCCCGGCCTCGTCAAGACCGACATGGCCAGAGCCTTGTGGGAGCCAAACGAGGAGGCCATGGCTCGGACCATCCCGCTACACAGGCTGGGCGAGCCGATCGACATCGCCCGGGCCGCAGTGTTCCTCGCCTCCGACGCCAGCGGCTGGATCACCGGCGCCACCGTCGTGGTGGACGGGGGCATGCTCCTACGGTGACCGGTCGGTTCGAGATGGTGGCGCCGCGGTGAGCGACACCCCGACCATTGCCTGCTCAGCCGATTGCACAGCGGCGCCGTCGGTGGGACCGGTGCCGTCGACTGACCTCTCGCGCTCCTGGGTGGCGTGCGAGACCTGGGTCGTCCTCAAGGCGAAGCCGACCCCTCGGGGCGCGGGTGACCTTCCTCGTAGGTCTGTTCCCCCTCGGCGCGCTCATGGAAGATCGACTCGGCCTTGTCCGGGTCACCGCCGGCGTCGTCGAGCGCCTCATCGGCCACGTCTTGGTCTCGAGCCACGTTCTGCCCGAACCAATCGTCCACCGTGCTGTTCTCGGGCTCCTGGACCTCTTCGTCAGCCATGCCGCGGCGCTGCCCCCGGTGACGCCGGTTCAAACTGAGCCGGCGGTGGTGAGCTCAGCGGTTCACCTGCACCCTCGAGCTGGCGCTGGCCGCGCCGGATCTCACGGGTAAGACTGGCGATGCGCTCGAGGGTGTCCTGCAACCGGCCGGCTTCGGCCTCGGCCTGCTCGGTGAGGTGACGAAGTTGGGTGACCTGCTCACCCAAGTCAGGACCGCGCTTGCTCATGTCGGCTGCCTTCCCGCAAGGGGCGCCGTCCCCTGGCCCGTGGCGGCCGACTTGGGCGGTTACCGGTCGGGCTAGCGGGAAGACGACCGCCCATGTCGACCGTCTCCTCCCCGCCCCCGCTCGGACGCCGCTGATGGCCCATGTCACACGGGTGGTCCCCCACACCTGCGAGACCGTGTTCGCAGCGCTCTCGGACCCCCACACCTATCCCGAGTGGCTGGTGGGAGCTCGCGCCATGCGGCACGTCGAGGACGGTTGGCCTCGAGTGGGCACCCGCTTCCACCACCGTGTCGGCCTTCTCGGGCCCCTCACCGTCGACGATCACGGCGAGTCGCTGGCCGTGGATGGCCGGAACCGCCTTGCCATGGCGGTGCGGGCCCGGCCGCTCGGCTCGGCCAGGGTCATCTTCTCGGTCAGCCCGGTACCGGCGGTGGGGGGAACGCGGTCCTCTCGCATCGACTTCGAGGAAGAGGTCATCGGCCTCATGGCACCTTTGATGCCGGTGCTCGATCCCCTCATCAAGGCGCGCAACGAGCGCTCCATGGATGCGTTTGCCCGCTACCTCGACGCCGCTCATCCTGCGTGATCGAAGCAGGGGTCCGTCCGCCGAAGGGAACGCGAGCCGGGTGGCCGACGGAAGCGGCAAATGGGCCGAGACCGCGATGTGGTGTGCGCGCATGCCGACCCCTTCCAAAGATGTCAATCACGGCCGGCACTGACCGCCGATCGAGGAACCAAACGCCCGCGAGGTCGAGACAGCCGCCTGAGAGGCAGGCCAGCCGTCTCGGCCTTCAGTCCTTGGGGACCCGTGAACGCAGCTGACGCACGCCGGCCGCCACCCACCGCGAGACTTGCATCTGGCTGACGCCGAACCGCCGAGCGATCTCGGATTGCGATCGTTCGTGCACGAAGTAGAGCAACAACACTTGGCGGTCCCGTTCGTTCAGCTCGAACAACGCTTGGGTGAGTGCCAAGCGGTGCTCGACGCGGGCGATCGCCGGATCGAGGCGACCCATCAGCTCACCACGAGCCGAACCTTCGCCGATCGGGGCGTCGAGCGATGCCAGCGCCCGCGCGTCGGTGGCCACCTGCGCTTCGAGCAGCACCTCCACGTCCACACCGACCTCGCGGGCCACCTCTTGCATGGATGGGACGCGACCGAGCTCGACGGTCAACCGGTCGGCCGCCCGGCGAGCGGGCGCTGCCACCTCGTGGACGCGCCTCGGAACCCGCAGCGCGTAGCCCTGGTCCCGGAAGTACCGCTTCAGGGTGCCGACGATGGTGGGCGTGGCAAAGGCGGTGAACGGCACCCCCCGCTCGGGTTGAAAGCGGTCTAGGGCCACCAGGAGCGCTTCCATGGCCACTTGCACCAAGTCTTCCAGCGCGTCACCGTGGCGGTGCATGCGGCGGGCCAACGAGGCGGCGTAAGAGCGGTACTCATCCAGGAGCTCGGCGCGCACCGCGGGATCACGGGACCGGGCCAAGCGCACGTGCAGCAGCCACGTGTCGAAGTCGACGGCGGAGACGAGCCGACCGTGCTCGTCCAGACGTTGGGGAATGCTGCGCACGGCGCGGAGCCGATCGAGCTTCTGCTGGCATTGGACCAACTGGCGGCGCACCCCGAGCTGGCGGGGCGCCTCCTGCAGCAGCATCCCGCGCGGCAACGTACGGCGCCCGGCACGCGTCGAGCGACCGTCGTCTTGCCTGTGCACGCCACGGCTCTACCCCTTGCCCTTGCCGGTAACCCCCTCGTCCGCCCATCGCCTTCACCGCTCTCGAGTCACCCGCAGGCTGCGGCTAAGTTGCCACCGCCGCCTCAGGCTTCGGTCCCGACCATCAGTGTCGGCCGGCCCGAGGTGGCGTTTCAGAGATCGTCCGGTTCGAAAGGCCCAAACGAGTGCCCAGCTCGGAGCGCACCCCATCGACCCGCCGGGAAACCCTCGTGGCCCAGACCCTGGTGGAGCTCGTCGACACCCTGGACGACAGCTTCGACGTCATCACCTTCGCCAATCGGTTGGCTCAGCGGTGCGTCGACGTGCTGGGGGTGACTGAGGCCGGCGTGGCGATCGCCGACCCTGCCGGCGGGTTGCAAGTGCTGGCTTCCTCCAGCGAGCAGATGCGCTTCGTGGAGCTCGTGGAGGTGCAGTCGGGCGACGGCCCGTGCCCCGAAGCGCACCGCCTCGGCCGGCCCGTCAGCGAGGACGACCTCTGTTTGCCCTCCGCGGCGCGCTGGCCGGTGTTCACGCCCGCCGCGTTGGGCGCCGGCTTCCGCTCCGCCTACGCCATCCCGTTGCGACGGCACCAGCACCGCGTGGGAGCGCTCAACCTGTTCTCCCAGGTTCCGGCCGGCCTCCATCGCGATGATCGACCCCTTGCCCAGGCGTTGGCCGACACCGCGGTGATCGCCATCCTGCAGCAACGATCCCTGCGGGACCACCAGTTGCTCGCCGACCAGCTGCAGCGAGCCCTCGACTCACGCATCGTCCTCGAGCAAGCCAAGGGCATGATCGCTCAACAGGCCGAGCTGGGGCCCGACGACGCCTTCCCGCTGCTGCGCGACTTCGCCAGGCACCACAATCGCCGACTCACCGACGTGGCACGAGCCGTCATCGCGGGTGCGCTATCTGCCTCTGATCTGCTGGCCGGTGGACCAGCTCCCGCCCGAGCCCCTCGTCCGTTGTCATGGGGTTCGTTGCCACCCCTTCCCGCGCCGGTGGCGGCGGCGCCCGCTTCCTCACCTTGAGAGACACAACGACTCGGCTCGGTGCTACATTGCCGCTGCCCTTCACCAACAAGCTCTCACGCTCATTGCCTGAACGGCGTCTCACGCGTTGCTCCAGTCCCCGGTGACGCACCGAGTGCCCAGAAGCCGGTGCTGACCAGGAAAGACAAGGATCAACCGTTTTGCTCGTGCACGCCTGGCTCTCGAAGCCCCTCTCGGAGCTGCTGTCGGCCGCGGCCAGCCCGGTCGCGAGCGCCGGTTGCGAGCGTTGGTGGACACGTTGCCAGCCCTCTAGGGGAGATACCGATGGGCACCACACCTGCAACTGACCTCAGCCATACCAGGCGGGGCCGTCCGTACCCGGACGGTCCCGCGCTGGACGGGAGCACCGCGGGCGGCTCGCCAGCGTGCTCCACCCACCGAGACGAGCTGATCAGCGAGGTCGTGGACGTCCTCCAGGACCTCATCGACACCGTCGGCTCGGTCGTCGATCTCTCTGCCAGCACCGATCTCTCGGCCAGCACACGCGTCCTCGACCACCTCGACCGGGTCTCCCTGGACCAGGTCCGCCTCGGCGAGGTCCCGGGTGGCGCGGGTGAGTGGGCCGGGCCGGTCGAGCGGTTGGCTGAAGGTCAGCGGCGCCTGGCCGACGCTGTCGCCGAGCTGCAGGGTCTCGTCACTGACCTCGACGCCACCGCCGACCCCAGTCCCGAGCGCCTCGCCGCCAGCGGCGAGTGACCAACCTCGTCGCACAACCCGCAACCTGCCCCTGTGCCATGCCGAGGGCCAGCTTCGGAAAGTTCCGAGCTGAGCCGGTTCTGCGGGTTGCTCGGCCTGGCTCGGTGCGGCTTCGCCTCCTGAGCCGGCAAGAGACGTCGCCCGAAGCCGTCCGTCGAGCTACATGAGCGCGGCGGCGGCCCGCAGGTCGCCCACAAAGGCGTCCTCGGCCTCGGTCCGGCGTTCGGGAGGGACGCGCAGGATCGACGACGGGTGCACGGTGGGCACCACGAAGTCGACGAGGTCTGACTCCACGGCCGACCCCGGACCTGGGTCACCTTCACCGTCGAACCGAGCTGGCTCTTCACCGCCGTCGCCCCGAGCAGCACCAGCAGCCGGGGCTTCACCAATGCCAACTCCTCGTCGAGCCACGGTCGGCAGGCTTGCACCTCGGTGCGGTCGGGAGTCTGGTGCAGGCGACGTTTGCCGCGGGGCGTCCACTTGAAGTGCTTGACCGCGTTCGTCACGTAGAGGTCCTGGCGGCGCCAACCCGCCCGCTCCACGGCGTGGGCTAGGACGCCGCCGGCCGGTCCCACGAAGGGCCGCCCGTCCACGTCCTCGCGGTCGCCGGGCTGCTCGCCGACCAACATCACCTCGGCTGGGACCGGACCCTCACCGAACACCACCTGGGTGGCGTGCTCCCACAGGCCACAGTGCGGCACGCCTGCGCGCGCTCAGCCGCGGTTCGCCACTGATCTGCGCGTTCGGCCACGAGTCGGGCCTTCCCGGTCACCCTGGTCCGAACCCGATCGCTGTGACCGATGACCCGCCCGGTTGGGCGTTCAAGTCCGCCGCGGTGGGCGAAGGCTGGATCGTCTCGTCGACCGTCGGTGAGCACAGCGCGGAAAGGACACTGATGGCTGAAGAAGAGGCAAAGGCCGGCTTGCAGGGCGTCGTGGAAGACGTCAAGGGCAAGGCCAAAGAGGAGGCGGGCGAGTCACCGGCGACGAGCGTCTCGAGACCGAAGGCAGCGCCCAGCAGGACAAGGCGGCGTCCGAGCGCGAGGTGGCCGAGCACGAGGCCAAGGCCGACGCCGCCCGCGCCAAGGAGAAGGCCAACGAGGCCCGCCAACGCGCCGCCCAGGACTGACCCTTAGGTTCTTCGCTGGCTCGAACGGCAAAGCCGCGCCGAGCCAGACCGTGCCACCCCAACCGAAGCAGAGCTTCCGCCGGGGACCCCGGCGTCTCCCACCCGCCCCCGTAGGAACCGGTCCCCTCGGGCTCCCCCCGACGCTTGCGCGATGCGTTACCTAATACTCCCGGTCGGGCAC